>Ga0134125_10006302_pt1 | contig 13433 bp, 13 predicted proteins | sample KB31751_FD_96464 | JGI IMG/M metagenome (GOLD analysis project Ga0134125, IMG submission 96464) | Terrestrial soil microbial communities with excess Nitrogen fertilizer from Kellogg Biological Station, Michigan, USA - KB3-175-1 | ecosystem: Environmental > Terrestrial > Soil > Unclassified ... | reverse complement strand
TAGAAGATAGGATACCGAACAAACGTCGGTTGACGCAGTGTGCGTTGTTCGGAGTCTCGGTTCAGGATGAGATCGCTTATATCGAGGCACCTTGAACTCAACTCGTCGCGGTAGGGACGGAAAATGGCCAGAGATGCACTCAGGAAGGCCCAGGGCGCACATGAACCGGTCGAGTCGCGAGCATTACCCCATTTCCTTGAGCACGTCGATCGGGCTAATCACGCCGACCACCACGCCGGAAGGATCCACGACGAACAAATGATGCACGTTCAATGCAAGGAACTGACCGATCACCGCCTGTGCGGATGTCTCCGGGCGTACGGAGAAAACCGCGGTTGTCATGACGTTGTCAACGGTGATCGGGCAACTATCGGCCGCCGTGCATCGCGAGTGGATGACGAGATCCGTCTTGGTGACGACGCCGATCGGGCGGCCGGCCTCATCGATGACTACAGCGGCTCCGAATCCGCGGGTTGTCAGAATGCGGGCCGCCTCTTCCACAAGCGTCGTTCGCAGGAAGGAAATGGGGTCCCGCGTCATCAAATCCTCAGCAGTCTCAGCGAATAGTGTTGTAATTGCCATGTGTTTTCTCCCGGCAGACGGTAGGGGGACTTCAATACGCGCCTACCCGACGATGATTCGGTTGGACGCGATGGCCAGTTGTGCCTTGAGGACTTCGTGTTGCGCGAGTTGCTTGCCGTAGTACGAACTGGCAAAACCCGTGAGTACAACTCCCTGCCCGTCCTCGTGAATTTCGATCTCCCGAAGCACGTAGCGGTGTTTTTGAGAAATCTCCTCCGCCAGCTTCAAGAAACGGCTTGACACTGGAGTTCCAGGAACCAATTCCTGAGAGACAGACAGGGCTATCATGCGATATCACCTCGATGGGACGGATTCGGGTGCGCGATTGCTCGCAAAACATCATCGACGCTGACGATGCCGACTGGCCCGCCGGCAAAGGTCAAGACGAGCAGCCGATGGACGCCGCGATCGAGCATCACGCGGGCCATTTCGGAAATCGGCACATCGGGGGTGACGCTGACGATGTCATGGCTCATGACATCGCGGATCAAAGCGACATTGTGCGATTCGACCTCGACCATTTGCCACTCGGTCGGGACGCAATGCGGTTCGGAGCAGGTGACTTCTCTTCGACCGTCCGATAACTCGCGAACTTGCTGGAATGGACAAACGCCTTCCGACAACTGGCACCGGACGACGGGCTCTCCGCCCGCACTGCGGCCAGCATTCTCCTGGAACGAGCAGGTCTTCGGCTGAGCGGTTTGTCGCATCGACAACGCGCGGGACAGATCGGAAACGGACACGACTCCGATGCACTGACCCTTTTCATCGACAACCGGGGCGCCGTGCACGCCCCACTCGGAGAGCAATCGGGCGCCCTCCTCGACGCTGAGATTGGCCAGCACGGACTTCACCTCGCGGGTCATGATGTCGCCGGCGATCCGGGCCAACGCATCGCACTGATAAGTTTCCATTTCCGGCCCTCCGCTGAAGAATCGAGCCTATGGAATAGCCATTGGCAAGCATCGTGCCGAACGAACAAACCCGGTGTCGGTGCGAAGAAGTGCGACAAGGAGGCTCATTACTGCGATTCCACTCCTTCCTGCGTTTACTTTTCCGCACGGATCGTGCACATCGCGGGGACGCATGTGTCGGATTCGCACACCGCACCGAAATGCGTCGTCCGACTGTCAAAGGTCTGATCGGTAAGTCGAATCATCACGAAATCCATGATGCCTGCTTCGAATCGGTGTTTTTTGCAACGACTGGCGCTCGGATTGCTTCGGATGTCGACCGAACCCCGTTGGATGAAATCGGCAATTCGCCGCGGGGTGTCCCGCAGCAAGCAAGCGCCGTGACCTGGATCGAGCGCCCTGGGCGAATCGCCTCCAGCAGCGATCGGTAGATCCCGATCCGTTTACCGTGCTCTGATTCGAATTCGTTCCGTTCAACATAAAGTGGAGAAAGCCATGAAGACCGACAGTGAGTTGAAGAGCGATGTGGAGTATGAGTTGAAGTGGGACCCGAACGTCAACGCTTCTGACATCGTCGTCGCGATCGAGAACGGCGTCGTCGTGGTCACGGGCCAGGTCCCGGGCTACGTGCAGAAGCACGCGGCCGAGCGGGCCGCCCGACGAGTCGCCGGCGTCACGGCCGTGGTCAACGAGTTACATCTCCGGATGCCGCCCTGCGACAAACTGACCGACAGCAAGATTGCCGCCGCGGGCGCTGCCGCCATCCAAGCCCACTGCGCCGCGCTGATCGAGATCGCGGTACGGAGTGGCTGGGCGACGCTCGAGGGTGAAGTCGAATCTCAGTACGAAAAGAAAGCGATCGAGAGCGCGATCCGGGATGTGCACGGAGTCAATGGCGTTACCAGCCATCTCACTGTCCACCATCGCGTTTCGACCATCGAAGTGAAGGAGAAGTTCGAGGCGGCATTCAAACGGAGCTCCGAGACCGACGCTCGAGGAATCGCCGGCCGCGGTGGCAACGTGATTCTCCAGGGGGATGTGCGATCGACGGATGAACGTGAGGAGGCCCAAAAGGCAGTCTGGGCGGTCCCGGGAGTCATCAGTGTCGAGAACGACCTCGTCGTGGCGCCGCGAACGTGGTGATGCAGTCAACGTTCCTCTGTTAAACCGCCCCAATATCGAGAACCCGTATTTGTAGGAGTTCCCATGTTCCGTTCGCTCCTGGTTCCGCTCGATCGATCGTCGCTGGCCGAACAGGCATTGCCGTGGGCCTTCGCCGTGGCTCGCCGCGCCGACGCTCGGCTGAATCTTGTCGAAGTCCATGGCCTGTATGGGATGGATGAACCCAATTCCCGCCGGGCGCCCTTCAACCCCAAAGAGGACGAGGAGTACCGGGGAAAAGAGCAACTTTACCTCGATGCGACCGCCAAGTGGCTGTCTGCGGCGGGCCCGATTTCTGTCCGAACCCAGCTCCTCGCCGGTTCAGTCGCCCTTTCCGAGACCGTCGCGGAAAGCGTTCTCGAAGAGGCGAGTGCGGCCGCGACGGATCTGATCGTGATTGCGAGCCACACCCGCGGCCCTTTCGGTCGCTTCGTCTTCGGCAGCGTGGCCCAAGAACTGGTGCGGCGATCTTACGTGCCAGTGTTGCTCGTGCGGCCGAACGATTCGCCGCCACAATTGATCCCCGAACCGGACTTGAAAAGCATCTTGATCCCGCTGGACGGGTCGGCGCTGGCCGAACAGATCCTGGAACCGGCTCTCAATCTCGCCCGCGTGATGGCGGCTCCCTGCACGATTTTGCAGGTCGTCGAGTCTGGAACCCAGCCATGCGGTCAGGCGTCCGAAACGATGCAGCCCGAAGAATACCTGGAATGCATCGCTTCAAAGATCCGGACGGCTGGGCTTCAAGTGCGGACGCAGGTAGTTGTAGCCGCTTCCGCCGCGGATGCGATTGGGGCGGAGGTGAACGGGCAGCCGAACACGCTGATCGCGCTGGCCACGCACGGCCGCGGCGGATTCAAGAAATTGATGGTGGGTAGCGTCGCCGAGCGACTTCTCCACAATCTTCCCACACCCATGCTGGTATATCGCCCAAGCCATTTCTAAAAGACCGTGAGCGCACGCCAGTTCGCGGGAAGTTACGCTTCATGCGGCCGGGTTGCTTTTCCCAACCGGAGAATCACCTTGACGCCGACATCCATCAAGCGGCTGCTTCTTGGCCGCATGCGGCCAGGTCGGGAGCGAACCGGAACTTCCTCATATTTCGTCGCTTGCGTCGCAATTGAAAGAGGAGCGTGGCCGAGGTGCGGCCCCGCACAAAACAACGAGGAAAAGCCCCGGAAAACATGTTGCTTGAGCGAATGTCTGCAGGTCCGTCAAAAAAAGCGGCCGCGACTTTTCAAAAGCTCAATTTCGAGGAAGGTCGGCGTGATCAACCGCCGGATTTCGCCGCCACGACCACCATTTGGAGACTTGATGTTTCTGTACATGTTGTACAAACTATGCAATGCATGCGATCGCGTTCCCGCACGGGCAATTCCCCCAGAAACAAAAGCTCCAGCGATGAGTTAATCGATGTTCTCTCGGCCAAAGTTCCGTGGTTGGCAGAAATGACCGAAGATCAAAAGGCCGAGGACCAGTATCTTCGGTTCGTTGCTCTCTGAAAACTTTCGCCGTTCTGCCGTTGAAACCCTAAGAAGCCGCCAGAAAACGAACCAGTTTTCAGGTAATCGGCGGACAGGTCGCCAGAGAAGGTCGCCTGGTGAGCGTCTCAATTCTGGGTAACGCCAACGAGCCTCAGCCTTGGGCCGTCGAAGGGTGTTCGGTGCGAGCCAATCGGAAAGGCTTCGGCCTTTATTGCAATCGGCTGACGATTCTTCCGGGGGATGTTACGCTTCTTGCGGCTCGATTTCACCGAAGGAGTATTCATCATGCAAGCGACTCACACCAAAGGCCGGATGCAAGCGACTCACTCCAAGGGCCGGATGCAAGCGACTCACCCAAATGGCCAGCTTTTGGCCGCTTGCGGCCTCGATCGGTTCATGGCGGAAGTTGCGGCGGAACCGCCAGTTGCGTCAGAATGGAAGGTGCTCTGGTGGCCGCGCGGCCGCGCCGCCGCCAGGCGAAAAGAGCCACGAAAAGCCAACGACTCACGGCACTTACGGCGAATGCGCGGCGGCGTCGAAAAAAGAAAAGCGGCCTCCAAATTTTATTGCCGCGAAAAATCGGCAGCGAATCGGCTGTCCCTGGCCACATGGGGCGAACCGGGCACCGATCACATCTCGCGGCGAAGAACGCGTCGCTTCACGAATTCCACGATGGCCAGATATGCCAGGGTCGCTGCGACGACGAAGAGCAGGTAGCCGGGCGGAAGCGGCACGAAGCCAAGCGAATCCGCCAGGGGCGAATAGGGCAGAACCATGCCCGTCAGAACGACGGCGACGACCGAGGCAATCAGTGGCCGGCTGGGGCGGCTGCGAAATGGGCTCTTCGCAGTTCGGATCACGAACAGCACAAGCGTTTGCGTCGCTAGCGATTCGACGAACCAGCCGGTGTGAAACAGAGCTTCATGGGCGTGGAAGACATGCAACAACACGATAAAGGTCAGGATGTCGAACACGGAACTCACGGGGCCCAGCAGGATCATGAATCGGCGAATTAAGCCGATGTCCCAGCGGCGCGGCTTGCGAATGAAGCTCGGATCGACGTTGTCCGTGGGAATCGTGAGTTGTGCGACATCGTAGAGAAGGCTGTTGAGCAGGATTTGCGAAGGGAGCATCGGCAGGAAGGGGAGAAAAGTTGTCGCGGCGGCCATGCTGAGCATGTTCCCGAAGTTGGAACTGGTCCCCATCAGGAGATACTTCATCACATTGCCAAAGGCCTGGCGTCCTTCGCGAATGCCCGATTCGAGAACGTTGAGTCCCGAGTTGAGAAGCACAACTTCGGCGGCGTCCTTGGCCACGTCGACGGCGGTGGAAACGGTGATGCCGACATCGGCAGCCCGAAGCGATGGAGCGTCGTTGATACCGTCGCCGAGAAACCCGACGACGTGCCCGCGGGCCTTGAGGGCCAGCAAAATGCGGTTCTTCTGGCTCGGCGAAAGGCGGGCGAAGACCGTTCCCGATTCGGCGACCTGTCCAAGCGCGGAGTCCCCGAGGGCGTCGATGTCGTCGCCGAGAGTCACGCGGTCCCCGGCGAGCCCGACTTTTTGGCAGACGTACCGAGCGACGCGTTCGTTGTCCCCAGTCAACACCTTGATCGCGACGCGATTGCCGCGCAATGCCTGGATCGCTGCTGCGGCATCCTCGCGCGGCGGATCGTGAAACACCAGGATCCCAATCAGGGTCAAGCCGGCCTCGTCCAAGAAGGTGAACCGGCTCTGATTGGGTGCGGCTCTGGCGGCGACGGCGATCAGCCGAAAACCTTCTTCGCCCATTCGATTCAATTCGGCGACACAGTGCCCGCGCGCCGTGTCATCGAGTGGCTTGAGGCCCTCGCCGGATTCGTAGTCCGTGCAACATTTCAGGATGCTCTCGGGCGCTCCCTTCACGATCATCCGCCGGCCTTCAGGGCCGTCGAGAACGACCGAGACGCGGCGTCGTTCGAAATCGAACGGGACTTCGTCGATCTTCGCGTATGCCTTCGCGTCGATCGGCCTGTAGCGAAGAATGGCGTCGTCGAGCGGGCTCTTGATTCCAGTCTCGAAAGTACTGTTCAGGGCTGCGAGTTGAAACGGGCGATCACTCGCCTTGCCCAGAGAATCGAGCACCTGGACGAGGTCCATTTCGCCGCGGGTCAGTGTGCCGGTCTTGTCGCAGCAGAGGATATCCATGCTGCCCAGGTTTTGCATCGCGGCCAGGTGTTTCACCACGACCTTTTGCCGAGACATGCGGACGGCGCCCGTGGCCAGCGTCACGGCGGTGATCATCGGCAGGAATTCCGGCGTTAAGCCGACGGCGAGCGCGACGGAAAAGAGGATCGATTCGAGCGAGTCGCGTTTGAGCAGGGCATTGACGAGAAAAACGAAGATGACGAGGGCGAAGACGGTTTGCGTGATGAAGAAGCCGAAGCGGCGTGTGCCGCGATCAAATTCCGTCTCGGGTGGTCGGGCCGCCAGTCGGGCCGCGATTTCGCCGAAGGCAGTCGCCGAGCCCGTGGCAACGACGCGCGCGGTGGCCACGCCGCTCATTACCGAAGTGCCGAAGAACACGGCGTCGGTATCGCTCGTTTTGAGTGGGGCTTCACGGGGCGATTCCCGCGCTTCCTTCTCCGCCGGCAGCGATTCGCCGGTGAGTGCCGCTTGTTGAACGTGAAGATCGCGAGCCGTGACCAATCGACAATCGGCGGGAACCAGGTCGCCAGCAGACAATCGAATCGCGTCTCCAGGAACGACCTCTATGCGGGGAATTTCGCGCCACGCTCCATCGCGCAGCACCGTGGCAGTCACGGCGACGCCCTCGCGAAGCCGCTGCATGGCCCGTCGAGAACGGTAGGTTTGAACGAAGTTGATCCCGGCGCCGACGACGACGATGCCGGTTATGATCCCGGCTCCGATTGGGTCGCCTACAAACGCCGATACCCCGGCGGCACCCAGCAAGAGGAGAACGAGTGGATTGACGAACAGGGACACCAGCTCGAGCCACGGCCGAGAGTGGCGTGCCGCCGCCGGTTGATTCGGCCCAAACCTCTTGAGCCGTTCCTGGGCTTCATCAGCGGTGAGCCCCTGAGCAAGAGTTTGTGCGATCATTGGTCGTTCTGCTTTCGGTTGCCCTCCCGTTCGTCGCGGAGATGCCGGTGGCATTTGACGCAGGCCAGCGTCATTCCAACATAAGCCAGCGTGGCGGCGTCCGCGTTCTTTTTCTTGGCGGCGGCGATCATCGCGTCGGTCTGGCGAAGGAAATCGTCGCTGTGGAGGAGATACTTCTCGGTATCGTTGATGCGCCAGGTTTCATCCATGACGCATGCTTTGAGTCCCTCGGCACTCGTCCGCATCTCCTTGAAGTCTTCGATGGCCAGTGCCGCGAGCAACTTCTGAGCGTGAGTGAGCTTCCGCTGCATCACGGTTGGCTTTTTCTGATCCGGTTGGGCCGGCTTGGGAACTGGTTGCGCGTGACCGTGGCCCGCCGCCAGACACCCAGCCAGCGCCACCGCCCCAGCAGCATGAAAGATGGAACGTCGCATGGAGATTGCTCCGCAGTGGATTGACTTGCCTTGAATGGAACGCCAGTGGGAAAGCAAACCGGGGGCCAACAAGATGCGATTCAATTCGACCCCTTGGCGAAGCGTTGCCCTCTTGCCCTGCTCTTTCCGCGGATGAGCATGCACTGTGCGATCCCGACCAAGATCCTGTTTTGAGTGTGCATATTCGACACATCTTTGAGATGTCGCAAATGGTTTGGAATAGCAACCACTCGGAGATCATCACTGTCGCCAGCACCGGACTTGATATGGCGATCCTGGGATTGCATGCGAATGCAAGTATCTTCGCAAAGTGTTTGATCGACTGGCACTGCCTTTGCCTTCTCGCATTTCGTTATCCACTGGCAAGCTATGGAAGTTGCAGCTTCAAGATTTTTAGTTTTGATGTGCCTGTATTGAGTTTTACCGCCGGACGGCACAGGGCCGATCCAGCAACCACAGTTCGAACAAAGGAGACAACCATGTCTGCTGCACTGACAACCTGGCGGCCGATCTTCGGCACGATCGAGCCCTTCCGTCGCGAGATGGAAGACCTGATGGGGCGATTCTTCGCAGAAGAAGAACGCAACGGCCAGCTCGCGAAGACCTGGTCGCCCCGGCTCGATGTCGAGGAGACCGACAGGGAACTCCTCGTCAAGGCGGATCTTCCCGGCGTCGATCCGAAGAATGTCGAGGTCTCCGTTGAGAACGGCGTGCTAACCGTTCGCGGGGAGAAGAAGGAAGAGAAGGAAGAGAAGAAGAAGAACTATCACCGGGTGGAGCGTTTCTGCGGGACCTTCTACCGGGCCGTTCCGCTTCCTACGGGCCTCGACGCCGAGAAGGTGACGGCGACGAGCGCGAACGGCGTCGTGACGATCGCCATCCCGAAAAAGCCGGAGGCGATGCCGAAGAAGATCACGGTCACGCCGAAGGGTTGACGTGTCGATTTGGTGCAACATGGCCGGCTCTGTTGGGCCGGCCTTTCCGCCCAATCCGAACGTCCACAGATTCACCTCTATAATAACCGCAAGCACACTCACATGACCGACTCCGACCACGGCGCCGTACCAAAACGGCCGCCTGGGACCATGACTCCCGACGAACAATTCCTGCGCTACCGGGACCTCCAGCGCTACGTTGGCTGGACGGATGATGACGCCCGCAATGTGCAATCGCTGGCGGCCCTGCTCGATCCGCACCTTCGCGTGCTCGTCGACGATTTCTACGAAGAGATCCAGCGGCACCCGAATGCGCTCAAAGTCATCACCGGCGGCACGGCTCAGATGGAACGCCTCAAGGGAACCCTGGTCGACTGGCTGCGACAGCTCCTGAGAGGCCCCTACGACCAGGCTTATGTCTCTCGCCGCTGGCGGGTGGGCTGGCGGCACGTGGAGATCGGCCTCGACCAGGTCTATACGAACACCGCCCTTTCCCGGCTGCGTAGAGGTCTTCTCGGTGTGATCGCCGAGCACTGGACCGGTGAAGTCCACGAAATGATGCGCATTCGCCAATCGCTCAACACGCTCCTCGATCTGGACCTGGCCATTATCGAGGACGCCTATCAGGCGGAACACGTCGCGCGGCGGCAGCGGATCGAGCGATTGGCCGCCATCGGCCAGGTCGGCGGCGGCGTCGCCCACGAGCTCCGCAACCCACTCAATGTCATCAAGACTTCGGTTTATTACTTATTGAATGCCCGCAATCGGACACCGGAGAAGACGGCTGAGCACTTGGCCCGCATCGAGCGGCACGTCGCCATGGCGGACGGCGTGATCACGGCTCTCTCGAACTTCGCGCGGATGCCGCTGCCCGACCTGCGGCCCGTGTCCGTTCAGAAGATTGTCGAGGAAGCGATTGAGACGAATCCGCCGCCGGAAACCGTTCAGGTGGTACACAACTGGCCATTGGATTTGCCGCCGGTGCAGGCCGATCCCGATCAGTTGCGGATCGTCTTCGCCAATCTCGTCCGCAATGCAAGGGAAGCGATGCCGGAAGGAGGAATCCTTTCGCTCACCGGCCAACGAGACGATGCCCATGTCGAGGTTGCGGTGGCCGATACCGGCATCGGGATTTCAGAAGAGCACCTGGCGCGGATCATGGAGCCGCTCTACACGACCAAGGCGCGCGGCCTCGGGCTCGGTTTAGCGCTGGCTCGCGTCATCCTGGAAAAGAACAAGGGAATGTTGAAGGCCACGAGCGCGCCGGGCCAGGGAAGCACCTTCGTCGTGCGCTTGACGGCCGCGATTTAAAGGAGAAGACTTCAATGACTGGCCCCGCTTCGATCCTCGTCGTCGACGACGATGTCGACGCCTGCCGCAATCTGTCCGATATCTTGACCGACCTTGGCTACCGGGTCGATGTGGCCCACGAAGGAATTACGGCGCTCGAACTTGTCCAAAAAAAGACCTATGACATTGCGCTGCTCGATTTCAAGATGCCGGGAATGACGGGTCTGGAACTGTACCGCGAAATTCGGAGGCTTCGCGCCGGCACTGTCGCCATCATCGTTTCGGCTTACACGAATGCCGCGACCAAGGAGGAAATGCTCGGGGCCGGCGCCTGGCAAGTGCTCGCCAAGCCCGTGGACTTCTCTCACCTGCTCGGCCTCGTCGTCGAGGCGCTCGACCAACCGCTCGTCATGGTCGTGGACGACGATCCCGACCTGTGCAAGAATCTCTGGGATCTCTTCCACGATCTCGGCTTCCGCGTGAGCCTGGCTCACAATGTGGCCCAGGCTTCCGAGCAAGCCGCCGAGCGCGAGCATCGAGTCATCCTCATCGACATGCACTTGCCCGACGGTGATGGTTGCGACGTGTTCAAGGCGGTTCGTCGGAGCAATCCCGAAGCCCACACCGTCGTGATCACCGGAAATTCGCGCGAAGTGGGCGACCTCGTCGACAAGGCGCTCGGCGAGGGGGCGGATGCCGTCTGCTATAAACCGTTCGACATTCCGGCCCTTGTGGCCACCGTGGACCGCCTCTCCAAAGCCCGGGAGATGTAGCGTGCCATTCACCGTTCTGGTTATCGACGATGATGAGGACACGCGGTCGAACCTGCGCGACGTGCTCGAACTGGACGGGTACCGTATCGAAATGGCCGGATCGGTGGCCGAGACGCTGAACCGCCAGTCGTGGGAGCAAATCGGCGCCGTTTTGCTGGATCGCAAGCTTCCGGACGGCACGGCGGAGGATCTATTGCCGAAATTGCGGCAGTTTGCTCCGGACGCCGCGGTCATGGTCATTACCGGATATTCGGACGTGCCGATGACGATCGCCGCATTCCGTCTCGGCGCCGCGGACTACGTCCTCAAGCCGATCAATCCGGACGAATTGCGGGCCCGGCTCGGCCGCATCGCCCAGAACCGCGCCGATCGCCTGGCTCTGAAGAATCGAACGGAGGAACTTCGGGCGACGACTCAGCAATTGTGGCAGGCGGCGCGGTTGGCCGGCGTTGGGGAGCTCGCCGCCAGCATCGCCCACGAACTGAACAACCCCCTCGGCACCATCAGCCTGCGGATCGAAACGATCTTGAGCAAAACGCCGCCGGAGGATCCTCGCCGCAAGCCGCTCGAGATTGTTGAGCAGGAGGTGGAGCGGATGGCCCGACTGGTCGGCAATCTCTTACAGTTCAGCCGGGTCGGCGTCGAAAAAGTCTCCACCGTGGATGTGTGCGAAGAGATACGCCGCACGCTCGAACTGGTCGAGCATCACATTCGCACGCACCAGGTGATCGCAGCGCCGGACTTCGATCCGCAGTCGCCCTCGATTTACGGCGACCGGCAGCAACTGCGGCAAGTCTTCTTGAACCTGTTCACCAACGCCGTCGACGCCATGCCGGAGGGCGGACGGCTGATTCCCCGCGTCCGCGCCGGCCAACTCGGGGAAAAGCCCGGCGTCGTCGTGGAAGTTGCGGACACAGGCACCGGTATTCCGCCGGAACTGTTGCCGCGTGTAACTGAACCGTTCTTTACGACCAAGCCGGAAGGCAAGGGTACCGGGCTCGGATTGGCGATTTGTCGGCGGATTGTGAAGCAGCATCAGGGAACGATGGAAGTCGAGAGTCGGCGCGGCGAAGGAACTACTGTGCGAATCACCTTGCCGGTCCGCCCGGACACGAACGTGGCCGGATTGCAAGATGGTTCGGAGTGACATCACGGAGTCGAGACATGGCCAGCATTGCCCGCCGCGGCCGCCTTCTCGTCGTCGACGACGAGGCGGAACTGAAGAATGCCCTCTGCGAATCGCTTGTGGACGAAGGGTTCGAAGCCGAAGGGTTCTCCGATCCCGTTGCCGGGCTCGAAGCGCTCCGGAGCGGAGACTTCGATTTGCTTCTCTCGGACCTCATGATGCCGGGAATGGACGGCATCCAGCTGCTCCGCCAGGCGTTGGCCTTCGATCCGCAACTGCTCGGCATCATCATGACCGGCCAGGGGACGATCCAGACTGCCGTGGAAGCCATGAAGACCGGTGCATTCGATTACATCCTCAAACCGTTTCGCCTGCAGCAGGTGGTTCCGATCCTGGAGCGGGCGCTCGACGTTCGCCGTCTGAAACTGGAGAACGTGCGGCTTCGGCAGTTCGTCGAGCGGCTATCGTTCGAGTCTCCTCGCTATCACATGATTGGAACGTCTCCGGCGATCCGAAAAGTTTTTCAACTGATCGAGAAGGTGGCCGGCGCGGAGGCCACAGTATTGGTTCGCGGCGAAAGCGGAACGGGAAAGGAACTGGTCGCCCGCGCCGTGCACGGCAACAGCGCCCGCAAGAACAAGCCGCTGGTCACCGTGAACTGCGCGACGCTCCAGGAATCGCTTCTCGAGAGCGAACTGTTCGGCCACGAGCGCGGTTCGTTCACCGGCGCCGATCGGGCCAAACCCGGCCTCTTTGAGGTCGCCGAGGGGGGGACGCTCTTCATCGACGAGGTGGCGGAAATGAGCCCCGGTTTGCAGGCCAAATTGCTCCGCGTGCTCGAGGATCGCCGCTACCGACGCGTCGGCAGCACGCAGGAGCGCGAAGCCAATGTCCGCGTCGTGGCGGCGACCAATAAACCGCTCGAAGAAGAGCAGAAAGCTGGCCGGTTTCGCGAAGACCTCTTCTTCCGGCTCAACGTCTTTACCATCGCGCTGCCGCCGCTGCGGGATCGCCGCAACGACATTCCGGACCTGGTCGCGCACCTGCTCGCGACCCGGCAACTCGGCAAGCGGACCTTAACGGTTGATCCCGCCGCGATGGATGCGCTGAGCCGCTACAACTGGCCGGGCAACATCCGGGAACTGGCCAACGTTCTGGAGCGGGCCCAGATTCTCGCCGAAGGAACAACGATCACCACCGACGATTTGCCTGAGAACTTGTTGGCAGCCGCCGCCACCATGGCGGAGCCGGGATCGGCGCCAGCACCCGTCGCGAGTCCCGATGCACTGGAGTCGGTCGAGCAGAAACACGTACACGAGGTGCTGGCCCGCGTTGGCGGCAACAAAGTTCATGCCGCCAAATTGCTCGGCATTAGTCGCCGCGCTCTCTATCGCCTCATCGACAAGTACGGCATGGCCAGACCTTCGGCATGAGGGCCTGGCGATAGGTTCTGTGTTCTGAACTTCTCTGCAATTTGCGGAGAAGTTTTCTCGCTGAAGAGCGTTGAACCCACGCGGCTTGTATGGCGTAGCGGCGATACGTTTTCAGCACGTCGCTCAAGATTCTGCGGCCCGCCGCGGTCACTCGCCAACGCCGCGTCCGCGGCACCTTCGCCACCAAGCCGCGGACGTGC
>Ga0134125_10006301_pt1 | contig 13434 bp, 12 predicted proteins | sample KB31751_FD_96464 | JGI IMG/M metagenome (GOLD analysis project Ga0134125, IMG submission 96464) | Terrestrial soil microbial communities with excess Nitrogen fertilizer from Kellogg Biological Station, Michigan, USA - KB3-175-1 | ecosystem: Environmental > Terrestrial > Soil > Unclassified ... | reverse complement strand
TGCGACGAATAGGCGAACGCCATGAAGTAGACGAACGTGAACACCGACGATGCGATGTCGATCGCGATCCGATCGCCGCCACCGACGTTGACCCCCTCGACGATCGCGTAAGCCGCGATGCCGGCCGCGACGCCGGCCGCCGACCGCAGCATCTGGCGCAGGCCATCCACCGAAAGCGCGCTCGCGAGCGCCACGGTGATCAGCACGAACGTGGGCAGCGGCCCGAGGCCGATCGCGTGCACGACGACGCCGACCGCGAACGAGTCGAACAGGAACGTGCGCAGCTCGATGCTGCGCCGCTTTTGCGGATACTTCCGCGCGACGTAGTGAACGACGTGCGGGTAGACGACGAGGATCGCGAGGAGCGCGATGTAGAACGGATCGAACCGGTGCTCCTGCGACGCGTAGAGCACGACGACGGTCATCATGAAGACCGTCCCCACGATGCGCATCGGGTAGAAGAGCGCGAAGCGGTCGAGCAGGAGTGACATCGCCGTGGGATTGTCGTGACGGTCGATCGCACGCGATCATCGCACACCGATCGATCGACGCGCCGATGCGACGAAAGCCACGCGGCTTCGGGCGCTTGCCATGAGCGCCGATACGGGCTGCTAGAATCGCCGGACACGAAGGGGCGCCGCAGCGCGCGCGTCCGTCGCGCCACGACAACAACGCCGGGGAGATCCGAGAATGCCCTCGCCTGCCGCCGCCACCGACCTGCTGGCGGCCGTCCGCAAATCGCCCGGCAATCGGGTGAAGGTCGCGGTCTCCGACATCGACGGCGTGCTGCGCGGCAAGTACCTGCACAAGGACAAGTTCGAGTCGGCGCTCGAAGGCGGCTTCGGCTTCTGCGACGTCGTGTTCGGCTGGGATTGCCACGACCAGTGCTACGACAACACGACATACACCGGCTGGCACAAGGGCTTCCCCGATGCGCTGGCGCGGATCGACCTCGGCACGCATCGCAAGGTGCCCTGGGACGACGACGTAGACTTCTTTCTCGGCGAATTCGTGATACGCGAGAACGGCCGCGATGCGCCGTATCCGCTCGATGGCCGGCAGGTGCTGAAGCGCGTCCTGAAGCGCGCCGAAAAGCTCGGCGTCGTGCCGATGTGCGGCCTCGAGTTCGAATTCTTCAACTTCAGCGAGACGCCGCAGTCGTGGGCCGCCAAGCAGGGCGTCGATCCGACGCCGCTGACGCCGGGAATGTTCGGGTATTCGCTGCTGCGTGCGAATCAATCGCGCGACTATTTCAAGGCACTCTTCGAGGAGATGGCCGCGTTCGGCGTGCCGATCGAAGGGCTGCACACGGAGACCGGCCCCGGCGTCTTCGAAGCGGCGATCGTGTTCTGCGAAGCGCTCGAGGCGGCCGATCGCGGCGCGCTGCTCAAGAGCGGCGCGAAGGAGATCGGCGCGCGCTTCGGGATCATGCCGAGCTTCATGGCGAAATGGAGCCAGAACTATCCCGGCTGCTCCGGCCATTGCCACCAGTCGCTCTCCGACGGGAAGAAGAACCTGTTCCACGACGCGAAGGGCCGGCATGGCATGAGCAAGCTCTTCGAGAGCTACCTCGCGGGCCAGTTGTCGACGTTGCTCGAATTCGCGCCGATGTTCTGGCCGACGATCAACAGCTACAAGCGCCTTGTCGACGGCTTCTGGGCACCGGTCAAGCCGACGTGGGGCGTCGACAATCGCACGGCGAGCTTTCGCGTGCTCGCGGCGTCGCCCAAGTCGACACGCCTGGAGACGCGGGCGCCGGGCGCCGACGTCAATTGCTATCTGGCGGTAGCCGCATGCATTGCCGCCGGTCTCGACGGCGTCGAGCGGAAGCTCTCGCTGACGACGCCGCCGATCGAAGGGACGAATCGCGGCGCGGAGAACGTCGCCCGCGCGCCGCGCACGCTTGCCGAGACGACGCGGATCTTTCGTGCATCGGAACGCGCGCGCGACTGGTTCGGCGACGAATTCGTCGACCACTTCGCCGCGACGCGCGAATGGGAGTGGCGGCAGTGGCAGGATGCGGTCACCGACTGGGAACGCAAGCGCTACTTCGAGATCATCTGACAATGACGGTGAGCCTATGAGCGCGGCAGGGCCGCCCCAGGGCGCGAATTGCGCCCCCCCGGGGGGCAGCGAAGCCGCGCAGCCGCAAGCGTGGCGGGGTCACCGATTCGCCTTTCCCACGTCGATCCTCTTCGGTGTGGGGGCGCGCCGCGAGGTGGCGCCACACCTGCACGCGGCAGGTTTTACCCGGCCTCTCGTCGTCACCGATCGCGGGCTCGCTGCGTTGCCGGTCTTCGCGCAATTTCGCAGCACGCTCGACGGCGTGACGCATGCGGTGTTCTCCGGCATCGGGGGCAATCCGGTGCGAAGCCAGGTGGCTGAAGGCGCGAAGGCGTATCGCGCGCACCAGGCCGACAGCATCATCGGCATCGGCGGCGGCGCGGCGCTCGACGTCGCGAAGGCGATCGCCGTGATGGCGACGCATCCCGGCGACATCCTCGAATACGCGTGGGACCACCCGCAGGTGCGGCCGCTCGACAAGCCGCTGCCCTACCTGGTCGCCGTGCCGACGACGGCCGGTACCGGCTCGGAAGTCGGACGCTCGTCGGTGATCGGCGACGATCTGACGCACGTGAAGAAGATCGTCTTCTCGCCGGCGCTGCTCGCGAAGGCGGTCTTCGCCGATCCCGAGCTCACGCTCGATCTGCCGCCGTCGATCACCGCGGCAACCGGCATGGACGCGCTGACGCACAACGTCGAGTCGTACCTGTCGCCGGCGTGGCATCCGCTGTGCGACGGCATCGCCGTCGAAGGCGTGCGCATTGCGGCGCGCGCACTGCCGGAGGCGGTCGCGAACGGCCAGGATCTCGCGGCACGAAGCGACATGCTGATGTGCTCGATGATGGGCGCGATCGCGTTCCAGAAGGATCTTGGCGCCGTGCATTCCTGCGCGCATGCGCTGTCGACAGTCGCGGATCTCCATCATGGCCTGGCGAACGGGATCATGATCGACCACGTGATGCGTTTCAACCTGCCGGCAGCGGCGCCCAAACTCGCCGAGCTCGCGCGCGTTGCGCGCGTTCCCGATGGCGACAGCGGCAGCGACGCGGCGCGCGCGCAGGCCTTCGTCGCCTGGCTCGGCGAGTTGAAGCGGACGCTCGGCATTCCCGCGACGCTTGCCGCGTATCGCGCGCCGCGGCGCGTCACCGCCGACGACATCGAGCGCCTGGTCGACGTCGCCGTCGCCGACACGTGCCATCAGACGAACCCCCGGCCCTGCACCGCCGACGACTTCCGGCGCATCTTCACCGCGGTGATCTGAATGCGCATTCTCCGGCGACGTCAATCGAAGAAGGACGGGCGTCCGCCGCTCGTCACGAAGCCGCTTTTGATCGGCGTATCGGCACGCATCCATCATCCGACCGACAATCTCGTGAAGCTCGGTGGCGTCTACACGAAGACGCTGCACTACCTCGAGCAGTCGGTTGCGCACTGGGTGATGTCGAAGAACGTGCTGGTGATGATGATCCCGGCGATCGAAAGCGAGGGCATGATCCAGCGCAGCGAAATGCGGCTTTATCATTACGCGGAGGCGCTCGACGGTCTCGTGCTGCAGGGCGGCGCCGACATCGCGCCGCCGAGCTACGGCGAGACGCCGCGCGATCCGGCGTGGGCGGGCGACCGCGTGCGCGACCGCTACGAGATCGAGCTGTTCGAGGCGTTCGTCGGCAAGGGCAAGCCCGTGCTCGGTATCTGCCGCGGCTGCCAGCTGATCAACGTCGCGTTCGGCGGCACGCTGTACCAGGACATCGCGACGCAGGTGCCCGCCGCACAGGTGCATCGCGACATCACGAAGTACGAGCAGCAGTTCCACACGCTGAAATTCGTGCCGAACGCCGGGCTCGCGAAGCTCTATCCGAACCGCACGCAGGCGACGATCAACACGATCCATCACCAGGCGGTGAACAAGCTCGGGCGCGGCATGATCGTCGAGGCCGTGTCCGAGCCCGACGGCATCGTCGAAGCGATCCGCTGGCGCGGACCGAGCTACGTGCTCGGCGTGCAATGGCATCCGGAGTTCATGTTCGGGCCGGGCATCGGCGATCAGCATCTCGACGGCGGGCCGATCCTGTCCGAATTCCTCGACGCGGCGAGCGCGCGGAAGGCGAAGCGGTAATGCCCGCCGCGACGCTGCCGATCGTCAACCCCGCCACCGGCTCCGTCGTCCTTCGTCTTGCGGCCGACGGGCCGCGCGAGGTCGCGCAGCGCTACGCGGACGCGCGTGCGGCGCAACCGCGCTGGGCCGCGACGCCGATCCGCAAGCGCGTCGCCGCCATCGAGAAGTTTCGCGAGCAGGTCCTCGCGCGCGCCGGCACGCTCGCGGAAACGCTGACGAAGGAAGTCGGCAAGCCGATCCGCCAGTCGCGCAACGAATTGAAGGGACTCGTCGCGCGTCTCGATTTCTTCATCGCCGAATCGGCGCGCGCGCTGCGCGAGGAGAAGGTGTTCGCCGATGCGTCGCAGCACTTGGACGAGCGGATCACGCACGAGCCGCTGGGAGTCATCGCTAATATCTCAGCGTGGAATTACCCGTATTTCGTCGGCAGCAACGTCTTCGTGCCGGCGCTCGCCGCCGGCAATGCCGTCCTCTACAAGCCGTCCGAATTCGCGACGCTGACGGGGCGTCACATCGCCGATCTGTTGCACGCGTCGGGTGTCCCCGAGGACGTGTTCGTGCCGGTGATCGGCGGCGGCGCAACGGGTGCAGCCCTGCTGCGCCAGCCCGTCGACGGCGTGTTCTTCACGGGCTCGTATGCGACCGGTGCGAAGATCGCCGCAGCTGCCGGCAAGCGGATGATCAAGGTGCAGCTCGAGCTGGGCGGCAAGGATCCCGTCTACGTCTGCGACGACGTCGACGTGAAATCCGCTGCCGCGGCGGTCGCCGACGGCGCGTTCTACAACACCGGTCAGTCGTGCTGCTCGGTCGAGCGCATCTACGTGCACGAAGCGATCCACGATGCGTTCGTCGACGCGTTCGTTGCCGAAGTGAAGACGTACAAGGTCGGCGACCCGACCGACGAGTCGACGTACATCGGACCGCTGACGCGACGCGCGCAACTCGACGTGTTGCGGCGCCAGGTCGCCGATGCGAAACGCAAAGGCGCAACGGTTGCGATCGGCGGCGCACCGATCAAGCGCAGCGGCAACTGGTTCGCGCCGACAGTGCTCACCAACGTCGACCACTCGATGCTCGTGATGCGCGACGAAAGCTTCGGCCCGATCATCGGCATCCAGGCCGTCGCCGACGACGCGGCCGCGATCGAGCAGATGAACGATACCGAGTACGGCCTGACGGCCGGCGTCTACACGCCCGATGCGACGCGCGCGCGCCGCATCCTCGCGCGCGTGAATTCAGGCAGCGTCTACTGGAACTGCTGCGATCGCGTGAGCGCGCGCCTGCCGTGGTCGGGCGTCAAGCATTCGGGCATCGGGCTGACGCTGTCGAAGATGGGGATCCAGACGTTCACGCGCCCGAAGGCGTGGCATCTGCGCTCGGCGTAGCGCCGCTTACCGCAGGTTGCGGCTCGACCACCAGAGCGACAGGCCGAGCGCCAGCACGACGAGCAGCGCTGCGCCCATCGTCACGAGCGACGTGATCTCGACGTTCTTCCGTTCGAGGACGAACTTCGAGTTCAGGTTGCGATAGACCTTCTTCAACTCGGCCGACGTGCTCGCGTTGAAATATTCGGCGCGCGTGATGTCGGCCACCGCCTTCAGCGTCTCCTCGTCGAGGCGTACGTAGACCGACCAGCCCTCGAAGCCGATCAAGCCGCCGGCCGCGGTTCCGAAGCCGACCGTGAACACGCGTACGCCGCGGTCGGCGGCGAGCTTCGCCGCGTCGAGCGGATCGGGTCCCGTCGTGCGCCGTCCGTCGCTCATCAGGATGATGACCTGGTTCGTGTTCGAGCCCGGCGCGACCGCCTTGAACGGCTTCGGCGGCGTCTTCGGCCGCGGCTCGAGCTTCCTGCTCGACGTGCCGCCATAGAAGCCGCCGGGGAACGTCAGCGACTCGAGGTCGATGCCCGCGTCGGGAAACAGCGTCGCGAGCGCGACGTAGAGCGCGCTGCCGGTCGCGGTGCCGCGCTGCAATTCGAAGCGGTCGATCGCCTCGATCAGCTTCTCCTTGTCGTCGGTCGGCGGCTGCACGAGCGCTGCGTTCCCGCCGAATGCGACGATGCCGATCCGCGCATTCGGCGGCCGCTCGTCGACGAACGATCGCGCCGCGATCTGCGCGGCGGTCATCCGGTTCGGATCGACGTCGGTCGCGCCCATGCTGAGCGATACGTCGATCGCGAGGATGATCGTCTGCTGTTCCGACGGCAGCGTCACGAGCGCGGTGGGCCGCGCGACCGCGACGATCATCGCAATCAGCGCGACCAAGAGGAGCGCCGGCGGCAAATGGCGGCGGATGCGATCGCCGGGACCGATCGCCGCCTTGACGACGTCGAGGCTCGAGTAGCGGACCGCGCCCTTCTTGCGCCGGCGCAGCCAATAGACGTAGCCGGCGATCAGGAGCGGAACCGCCAGCAGGCACCACAACATCTGCGGCCAGAGGAATTTCATGCGACCGCCGTCGCAAGCGCGCTGTCCTGCATTTGCGCGGCCTGCAGCGTATTGGCGAGGAGCGTGGCGATCGTCATCGGGCCCACGCCACCCGGTACTGGCGTGATCCACGACGCGCGCTCGCGCGCTGCTGCGAAATCGACGTCGCCGACGAGCTTGCCGTCCGCCGAACGATTGATGCCGACGTCGACGACGATCGCGCCCTCGCGGATCCAGTCGCCCTGCACGAACGCCGGCTTGCCGACTGCGGCGACGACGATATCGCCTTCCTGGACGATGCGCGGCAAGTCGCGCGTCGCCGAATGGCAGACCGTCACCGTGCAGCGCGCCATCAGGAGCTCGAGCGCCATCGGGCGGCCGACGATGTTGGATTGGCCGATGATCACGGCGTGCCTGCCGGCGAGCGTCTCGCCGGTCGACGCGAGCAGGCGCATGCAACCGTAGGGCGTGCAGGGACGAAGCGTAGGCATTCGCAGGACCAGTCGCCCGACGTTGTACGGATGGAACCCATCGACGTCCTTTCGCGGATCGATGCGCTCGATCACCCGCTCCGGCGCAATCTGCGCCGGCAGCGGCAATTGCACGAGGATACCGCTGACGGCCGGATCGCAGTTGAGACGACCGATGGCCGTCAAAAGTTCGTCCTCGGACGCCGACGCCGGCAGGTCGGTGGCGAACGACCGCATGCCGACCGCGTCGGTCGTGCGGCGCTTGTTCCGAACGTAGATCTGCGACGCGGCATGCTCGCCGACCAGCACGACTGCGAGCCCGGGCGCCGGCTTTCCTTCGGCGACGCGCGCCGCCACCTGCTCGCGGATCTCGCTCGTCAGCTCGGCAGCGACGAGCTTGCCATCGAGAATCCGCGCAGCCATTTCCGGGAGCGGCGATTGGACGCCGTTAGAATGAACAGTGATCGACGCCGCCATTCTAGCCGCAATCGAAGCGCGGATCGCACGCGCGATCGTGCTGCCCGCAGCTCGCTATCGTCCGTTCGTCGTCGGCGGCGTTGCGCTCGGACTGATCGACGATGCGCGCGCCGCGCGCCTGGCGGCATTCGACTGTTTCGACGTGAAGCGCGACGCTGTGGCGCTGCACCCGGAATTGGCGATGCCCGACGCACGATCGGCGGCGATCGCCGACGTCGCCGCGAGGCTGCGAAGCGAGGGCGCATTGCCCGCGTGGCGCGACGAGCTCTACGCGGTCGCACGCGGATTCGCCGATCCGCCGCTGTTCCTGATCGAACGCGGCGCCGCGCGCTATTTCGGCGTGCGCACGTACGCGGCGCACGTCAACGGCGTCATGCAGGGCGAAGCGCGCATGTGGCTCGCGCGGCGCAGTGCGCAAAAGGCCGTTGATCCGGGGCTTCTCGACAACCTGGTCGGCGGCGGCATCGGCGCCGGGTTCCGCGTGGACGAAACGGTGGTCAAGGAAGCGTGGGAAGAAGCGGGCGTCGACGAAGCGCTGGCGCGACGCGCGAGGCCCGCGGGGATCGTCTTTGCCGTGAAGCCGATGTTCGACGGGCTCCAGCGCGAGACGCTGTTCGTGCACGATCTCGTGCTGCCACCCGATTTCGTGCCGCACGGTCAGGACGGCGAAGCGGTCGAGCACCGCCTCGTGAGTCTCGCCGATGCCGCGCGCGCGATTGCGATCGGGCATGGCGACGACGAGGTCACGCTCGACGCGAGCCTCGTCGTGCTCGATTACCTGATCCGCCAAGGAGCGATTCTTCCCGACCAGCCCCGCTACGGCGAACTGGCGGCGTTGCTCCGCGCACGCCGCTAACTGCCCGCGTTGCTCCGCGCGCGTCGTTGATCGGGATCGCTGTCAGTTGGGCCAGACCCCCAGGCGTCGACCAGCCTCGGACGGGGGCGGAGAGCGTGCAGAGGTCCCGGTCGCGCTGGCCGCGGCCGACCGAGCCCCGTCCGTCAATATCGGTCGCGACGCCCGACCTGGTTGCCGATCACGCCGCCGACGACGCCTCCGACCGCCGCACCGCCCACGTCGCCGGTGACGCCGGCGCCGATGGCCGTGCCGACGCCCGCTCCGACAACCGTGTCGCGATCACGCTCGCTCATTCCTGCACACGCCGTCAGCGATCCCGCCAGGACCGCACAGATCAGCAGTTTGCTCGCCCTTTTCATCGCAAGCCTCCAGCGCGGACGCGAGCGGCCCGATGCCGACCGTTGCCCGCCGCATAGCAATGCGTCGACTATGCCGGGCACCGGGTGGCAACGGTAGCGAGGAGCGGCCGATACCGGTGTCGGGAAACCGCCGACTTACTTGACGTCGTGCGGCGCGACGCGCTCGATTCCCATTTCGCGGAGCGTATCGCCGACCGCGTTCACCGCCTGGCGCATTTCATCGGGTCCGATGGCGCCGATGCAGCCAACGCGAAACGTCTCGACCTGCGTGAGCTTGCCGGGATACAGGATGTAACCCTTTTCGCGCACGCGATCGTAGAACTCGCGGAACGTGTAGCGCGGATCGGCTGGTGCGTGGAACGTAACGATGATCGGCGCCTGGATCGCCGGATCGAGGAACGGGCGAAAGCCGAGCGACTTCATGCTGCTCACCAGCATGTCGCAATTGCGCTCGTAACGGGCAAGCCGCGCCGGCTGCCCGCCTTCGGCGGTGTGCGCGTCGAGCGCCGCGGCAAACGCGGCGACGACGTGCGTCGGCGGCGTGTAGCGCCATTGCGTCGTGCGTTCCATGTACTGCCACTGGTCGTGGAGGTCGAGCGACAGCGACGTGCAGTTGCCGGCTGCCGCCTCGAGCGCGCTCTTGTTCGCGATGACGAAGCCCATTCCCGGCGGCCCTTCGATGCACTTGCCCGACGCGGCGATCAGCGCATCGAACGGCGACGCCTGCACGTCGATCGGCAGCGCCCCGAACGAGCTCATCGCATCGACGATCAGGCGCTTGCCATGACGCGCAACCACACCGGCGATGTCGACCAGCGGATTGAGGATGCCGGTCGACGTTTCGCAGTGAATGAGCCCGACGTGCGTGATCGATCGATCGGCACTCAACAGGCGATCGACGTCGGCGGGCGTCGTGAGCACGTCCTCGGGCGTCTCGAACACCGACGTTCGGCGTCCCATCATCTGCGCGAGCGTCGCGAGGCGCTTGCCGTACGCGCCGTTGATCAGCGCCAGCAGGTGCCCGTCGCGCGGCACCAGCGTGTTGACCGCCGCCTCGATGGAAAAGGTGCCGCTGCCCTGCATCGGCACGCAGACGTGCGAGCCTTGCGCCGACACGATGTCGAGCAGCCGCTCGCGGATCGTCGCGGTGATCGCATTGAACCCCGAATCCCACGATCCCCAGTCGCGCAGCATCGCGACCTTCGTCGAAAGCGCCGTCGTCAACGGACCCGGCGTCAGCAGAATCGGATCGCGGCTTGCATTGGCCATTGGGTTTCCTCTCGATACGAATTCTTCAGCGTTGCGATGCGCGCGTCGGAATGTGCGAAAGGCCGACCAGCACGATCGACGTGCTGATCGCGAGCACCATCGTGAGCGCCGCCGCATCGAAGATCGCGCCGCGGTCGGACAGCGCGAAGATGCCGACCGGCATCGTGACCCATCCGGGCGGGTACACCATCACCGTCGCGCCGAGCTCACCCATCGACAGCGCGAAGCTCAGGCTGAATGCCGCGATCAGGTACGGTGTCACCAGCGGCAGCGTCACCCGGCGCAGCCGGTAGAACGGACGGGCGCCCAGGCTTTCCGCCACCTGCTCGAAGTCGACCGGCAGGCGCGCGAGCCCCGCCGAGACGTTGCCGTACGTGAACGCGGAGATCAGCACGAAATGCGCGATCAGCACGATCGCCGTCGTGCCGTTCAGGAGCACGGGCGGACGGCTGAACGCGACGAGCAGCCCGAGTCCCACCGACACCGACGGCACCGCGCTCGGGATGAAGAACACGACGTCGAGCAGGCGTTTCGGCACCCGCGCGAGCGGCCGCAGCGCGAGCGCCGCCCAGGTGCCGCTGACGAGTGCGACGCAGCTCGCAACGAAGCCCGTCCACAGGCTCACGCGCAACTGCTCGAGCGAATCGCCGCGCAACGCATCGACGTAGTGCGCGAACGTGAGGTGGCTCGGCAGTACGCCGTTCCACTGGCCGCTGATGCTCGCGAGCGCGATGACGCCGATCGGCAGGCCGTACAGCACGGCGAACAGCAGCAGCGCGAACGCCCACGTGAGCGCGCGTCCGGTTCTAGACCAGACCAGCACGCCGGCCTCCGAAGTACGCGACGACGAAACGGTACAGCGAGTAGAGCGCGATCGACAACGCGACGTTGACGACCGCGATGACGCAGGCGGTCGTGTAATCGAACTGCTGGATCGCCTTGTCGTAGATCAGAAGCGGCAGCGTGATCACGTCCTTGGCGCCGATGAACAGTACGATGCCGAACTCGTTGACGGTCAAGAGCAGGCACAGGCTGCCGCCGGCGATCAGCGCCGGCAACGCCGCCGGCAGGATGATCCGCGACACGATGCGAAGCGGTCGCGCGCCGAGGCTCGCCGCGACTTCGATCTGCGCCGGCTCGATCAACGAGAACGCAGCGAGCAGCGGGCGCATCACGAATGGCGTATAGACGGTCACCTCGGACAGCATCACGCCCCACTGCGAATAGAGGAAATCGACCGGCGGCAGGTCGAGGTGCAGCAGCGCTTTCAGCGACTCGTTCAGCATGCCGGCCGAGCCGTAGATGAACGTGAACGCGAGCGCGACGAGGAACGTCGGCAGCGCGATGAACGTGTCGATCATCCGCGCGATCACGCGGCTTCCCGGAAACGGCGTGAACGCGATCAGCACCGACAGCACGAACCCGAGCACGAGGCAGCCCGCCGTCGCGGCCAGCGCAATGGTCAGCGTATTGCCGATCGCGTGATGGAATTCGCGCGACGCGAACACGGTCGCGAACTTGGCGAGCGACAGGACGTCGCCACCGCCGGTCAGCGCCTGGCGCACGATCAGCGCCAGCGGAAAGAAGAACAGCGCCGCGAGGATCAGAAGCGGCGGTGCTATCCACGAATTCACGGCGGGCCGCGCGTCGGCGACCGGGAGCCGAAGCGCGATGTCAGCCACGAACCATCGTTTCCGGAACGAGCGTCGCCTGCATCGCGCTGAAATGGACGGTCAACGGCGCACCGGGCGCTGGCGGCGCGTGCATCGGTGCGCACGACACCCGCAACAGATGCCCGTCGACGTCGAGCTCGACGCTTTGCATGTCGCCCTGCCACTGGACGCTCTTCACCGTCGCGGTCAATGCGTTGCTCGCGCCATCGGGCGGCGCCAGACAAAGGTCGTGCGGCCGCACGCACAGCAGGCATTCGCCGCCGTCGGGAAGCGCATGGTGGTTGCGCGCGACGAACGCGCCGTCGCGAAAGCGTACCCGGGCCATGCCCCCGCCGGTGGCGACCAGCGCCTGCACGGGCAGCAGGTTCGCGCGCCCGAGAAACTCGGCCGAAAAGCGGTTGGGCGGATAGCGATAGAGCGATTGCGCATCGCCGAACGCGACGAGCTTGCCGTCGCGCATGATGCCGATATGGTCGGCGAGCGTCAGCGCCTCGGTCTGGTCGTGCGTGACATAGAGCACGGTCAGCGACGGCAACTCGCGATGCAGCTTCGCGAGTTCGTCCAGCATCGAGCGGCGGATCTGCGCGTCGAGCGCCGACAGCGGCTCGTCGAGCAGCAGCACCTGCGGCTTGATCGCGAGCGCCCGCGCGATCGCGACGCGCTGCTGCTGGCCACCTGAAAGCTCGCGCGGGTAGCGTTTCGCGTAGTTCGCCATGCCGACGAGGCGCAGGCATTCGGGCACGCGCTCGCGGATCACGTCGGCGGCCGCGCCGCGCGCGCGCAGCCCGAACGCGACGTTCTCCTCGGCGCGCATGTGCGGAAACAGCGCGTAGTTCTGCACGACCATGCCGATGTTGCGCGCATGCGGCGCGACGTTCGTCACGTCGCGCGTGCCGATCGTGATACGGCCGCGCACCGGGCGGACGAATCCCGCCACCGCGCGCAACGCCGTCGTCTTGCCCGATCCCGAAGGACCGATCAGCGCGACGATCTCGCCGGGATTGACGGCGAGCGTCAGCGAATCGAGGACGACGAGGCCGTTGTACGCGACCGTCACGTCGTCGAAGCCGATGCCGCTGCTGCTGCGGCCGGCAGCCCGCTCGACGCCCACCCGCGCGGCGGTCGGAACCGCGTGCGCGGTTCCGACGAGGTCAGCCGGCATCACTGGCCCGAGATCGCCTTGTTGTAGGCGGCGACGTCCGCCTGCAGATTCGTGAGCACCTGATTCCAGTCGGGCGACCAGATCTCCACGCCTTCGAGCATCGCGTTCAGCTTCTTGAAGTTCTCGTCGGTCGGATGCACGTCGCTGCGTACCGGGAAGCCCTGCGCGACCGAGCTGATCTCTTCCTGCGCGGGTTGGCTCAGCAGCCAGTCGATCAGCTTCTTGCCGTTCTCGGCGTGCGGCGCGTTGGCGACGAGACCGATGTAGTACGGCAACGCGAACGCCGACCGCTTGCCGTTCGGGCCTGCGGGGAAGAATACCTGCACGTTCGGGTTGTTGCGCATCTGCGCGAGGTTCATCTGCATGTCGCCGTTCGCGACGTAGAGCTCGCCCTTGTTGACGAGCGCCGTCAGCTTGCCCGTCGACGCCGAGGGACCGAGGTTGTTCGCCTGCAGCTTGCCGAGGTAGGCGAGCCCCGCGTCCTTGCCGCCGAACGCATGGAACGCCTGCAGCATCAGCGCCGTGCCGTCACCGGCCTGGCCCGGCGTCGAGTACTGCAGCT
>Ga0134125_10006299_pt1 | contig 13435 bp, 9 predicted proteins | sample KB31751_FD_96464 | JGI IMG/M metagenome (GOLD analysis project Ga0134125, IMG submission 96464) | Terrestrial soil microbial communities with excess Nitrogen fertilizer from Kellogg Biological Station, Michigan, USA - KB3-175-1 | ecosystem: Environmental > Terrestrial > Soil > Unclassified ... | reverse complement strand
GGCTGGCAGCAGTGCGGCGGATGCGGAAACGTCGGCGGCACTGGACAGGGTCCGGACTACCACATGACGCAAGGGATCACTGATCCGAGCCTCAGCGGACACGCAGCCGATTTCTTCGTGAACGGCGGCCCTGCATATACCGGCGGTTACTACTTCGTCGAGCAGCCGACGCTGCCGAATCCGCTGACCTACCTGCGTTATGAATTCGATATGTACATCCCCGGACAGTACGCGAATGCTCCGCAGGCGATCGAGTTCGAATGCCAGCAGACGGTGAACGGACTCACCTACAACTTCGCCTGGCAGGCCGACTACGACTCGAACGGCTGGCGCGTGTTCAACTACACCACCAAGCAGTGGGAGCCCACAGGCATTCCCTTGCAGCGCTTCGCGCCCGACACCTGGCACCACATCGTCTCGACCTACCACATCGCAGGAACGCAGGCGATCCACGATACGCTCGTGGTCGATGGGCAGACGTACAACGCGAACATCTCCCACGAAGCCACGCAGACCGGAACGCGCCTTGAGTTCACGAACGGCTTCCAGGTCGATCTGAACGCGGCCAGCACGCCGTATCACGTCTTCGTGGACAACATGCAGATCACGGTCGCAGATTAAAAAGCGGCAGTCGGCTTTCGGCTATTGGCTTTCGGCCACGACGCAGTTCTCTAGGTGATCGACGAAGATTGAACTTAGATGTCTCCAAACCATCGATGCGGTTGGTGAGAAGGTTGGAGGCCGAAAGCCGACCGCCGATAGCCGATAGCTGTCTTTTCCTGCTATATTGAGCGGACTTCATTCCCTTCCGGAGTGGCCCATGGCAAAGAGCGTAAATAAAGTCATTCTCGTCGGAAACCTCGGCAAAGATCCTGAGGTCAAGTACACCCCCAGCGGCACGGCTGTCGCCAAGTTCTCGCTCGCTACAAATGAAGGCTACAAAGACAAAGCCGGCCAGTGGCAGGAGCGCACCGAGTGGCACAACATCGTTGCCTGGCAGCGCCTGGCCGAGATCGTGGGGGAGTACGTAAAGAAAGGATCCAAGGTTTATATCGAGGGCCGTCTGCAGACCAGTTCCTGGGACGACAAAGAAACAGGACAGAAAAAATATAAGACGGAGATTATCGCCAATGATCTCGTTCTCCTCAGCGGACGAGGCGAAGGCGATGCCGAAGGCGGTTCACGCGGATACTCTCGCGGCGCATCAGCCGGCGGCGGCAGCTTCGACCAGGGCCATGGGCACCAAGAAGAGCCAGCCCATGCGACGGGAATTCAGGACGAAGATATCCCGTTTTAGGAAAGCTTGCGTCTCGATTGGAGATTGACCTCGGTCATCAAAGCCAGGGCCTCTAACCATAACCTCGTCCTCTCGAAGACATTGTCATCGCTCGCTCCGTTGCTACGATCCAACAATCCTGCAACAGGCTGATTTTGCGGAGCGGGGGCCTGCTGTTTTCCACCCGGAAAGCAAAAACAGATCCCCTCGACCGCGCACCCATCCATTTAAGATTCCCACTACTTGGCTGCGGTCGAAGGGATGACAGTGATTGGGGATGCCAGCTTATTCAATACAAGCGACGGGAGAATGAAGAATGCCGCAACATGAAGTGCGCATTCTCACCCACCGCGATGCCGAAGCGTTGTGGCACATGCGCCTCGAAGCATTAGAGCGCGAGCCTCACGCCTTCTCCGAATCAGCAGCCGAGCATCAGGCTCGCAGTATCGAAGAGGTTGCCGCGCGAATGTCCGCAACAGCTGAGAGTTTCGGGTTAGGCGCGTTCTGCGAAGATCGCCTTATTGGCATTCTTCGCTTTGAACGAGCACAGCGGGAGAAGAACCGTCATCGCGCCAGCCTTCACGCCGTGTATGTCACGCCGGAGTACCGCGGACGGGGAATCGCGCGGACACTCCTGACCGAAGTCTTGCGCCTTGCGCGCGCGCAGCAGGCACTGGAGCAGATCGAGCTTGCGGTCAGCACGGAGCAGGTGGCAGCGAAACGGCTGTATGAGTCGTTCGGGTTCACCTGCTATGGTCGCGAAGAACACGCGTTGAAAGTGGGAAGTGAGTACGTCGATTACGATCTGATGATCCTGCGACTGTAATCTTTCGCAACCTCTGCTCCCTCGGTTTACTCTTATATAACTACCTAAATGGAGTTGAGCCAGGCACAGATTGTCTCGCTGGTGATCGGCGCGAGCTTTGCCGCCGGGCTGAACGTCTATGCCATGTTGGCGACGCTCGGATTTCTAGGTCGCTTTCACGTGGTCGATCTTCCGCCGGCGCTCCACACCGTCGAGAATCCGTGGATCATTGCGGCGGCGGTCGGGATGTTCGTCCTGCACTTCTTTGCCGACAAGGTTCCGGCATTCGACTTGGTGTGGAATGCACTGCATACCTTCATCCGCATTCCGCTCGCCGCGCTGGTGGCTTATGCCGCCACATCGCAGCTCTCGCCTTCGCTGCAGATTGCCAGCACTGCATTAGCCGCGGTTATCTCAGGCGTGGCGCATACGGGCAAATTCGCTGCTCGCGCAGCGGTGACCCCCTCTCCTGAACCGTTTTCCAATATGGCACTCAGCGCTGGAGAGGACGTGGCCTCCATCGGCCTCACGTGGTTTGCAACCCGGCATCCATATTGGTCCGCGGTAATTGCGATCGCGCTGGTTATTGCTGCTGTCGTGCTCATCCGCATGTTTGCGAAAGCCGCAATGGCTCTTTTTCGCCGTGGTCTTGAGTTCTGGAAGCGTCCGCCTGGGCCGACCGTCGCTGGAGAGCTTCCTCCTGCTGCCTGATTTGGGAACACTGCTAGAATCTAAGCAGCCGCAAACTGCATCAGGATTGCATGAGTTCGCACTTCACAGACGTCCAAACCGCTCTGGCCGAAATTCGCGCCGGGCGCATGATCGTCGTCATCGACGATGAAGATCGCGAGAACGAAGGCGATCTCACCATCGCCGCCGAGTTCGCCACGCCGGAAGTCATCAACTTCATGGCCAAGCATGGGCGCGGACTCATCTGCCTCGCGCTGACCGAAGAACGTCTCGACTATCTGCGTCTCGGAATGATGACACCGCACAACACTTCCCAATATGGTACGGCGTTTACTGAGAGCGTCGATGCGCGAGATGGCGTCACGACTGGCATCTCCGCCTACGATCGGGCTCGCACTATCAAAATTGCGATCGATCCAGCGAGCCGTCCCTCCGATCTGGTGAAGCCTGGACATATTTTTCCCTTGCGAGCGCGTAAAGGCGGCGTGCTGGTGCGCGCCGGACAGACCGAAGCCGCCGTCGATCTCGCGCGCATGGCAGGGCTAATTCCGGCGGGCGTGATCTGCGAAATCATGAAAGAAGACGGCACCATGGCGCGCGTGCCCGACCTCATCGAATTTTGCGACCAGCACAATCTGAAGATGCTCACGGTTGCGGAGCTTATCCGCTACCGCATGCAGCATGAGCGCTACATCCATCGCATCGGCGAAGGCGTTCTGCCCACGCGCTATGGAGAGTTCCGCTTAGTGGCTTACGAATCCGAAGTCGATGGAGGCGAGTCGCACGTAGCTTTGTTGTACGGCGACGCCGGTGAAGGAGATCAGCCGGTGCTGGTCCGCGTTCATTCACATTGTCTGGTTGGAGATGTGTTCGGCACTACGCTGTGCGAATGCCATTCGATCCTCGATCGCTCGATGAAGGTGATCGCCGAGGCCGGACGCGGCGCAATCATCTACCTGCATCAGACCGCGAAGGGATTTAATGTCCGCCAAGTTGCGGAAGGCGCGGCTCTCTCCTTCGCACACGAAAGTCGCGAGACCAAGAACCCGGAACATCAGCGCAGAACTCAGCGGCAGATCGGTATCGGGGCGCAGATTCTTTCTGACCTGAACTTGCGGCGCATCAGGCTTTTGACCAATCATCCTCGCCGAGTGCCTGCACTAGAAGGATTTGGGATTGAGATCGTTGAGCAAGTGCCGATCTCAACCGCAACGACTGCAGCTAGTCGGTAGGCGCTCAGCTCTCTCGCGTGGAAAAAACCAAGAGCGAACACGAAGGTCACGAGGGCTACAAAGCGGAGGTCACAGAAGTTCTTCGTGCCTTTGGTTTGAAACCTTTGTGACCTTCGTGTTCGCTCTTGGTTTTATGTTCCGCAGTATGTACGCATTCGAACGGAGCCAGACTGGGCATCCCTAAGTTCTCGAAAAAAAGCCCCGCAATAATTGCGGGGCTTCTGGTTTCAGAATAGAACGAGTTACTTGCTGGCGCGAGCCTCGGCGAAGTCGCGGTGAACTTCCGCGAGGAATTCGCGGGCCGGAGACGGCGTACGCACCTGTCCACTCAAAATCTGAGTGAACGGAACGAGCTTGCCGTAGAGATCGCGAGTCGTGCGATCGTCCTGCTTCACTTCGGCGCCGTTGATGTCGATGCCGGCAAACAGGCCCTTCGAACGCGAGTAGGTCAGAATCTCGGAGTTGAGCTTCCAGTTGGTATCTGCGCTTGCTTTGCGGCCGATCGGACCGGCAGCGGCGCTGGCGTCCACTCCCACTTTGAACTTGCTGGAAAGGAGCTGCTGTGCCCCCTTATCGTTCATGACCAGCATGAGTATGTCGGTCGACTGTCCGCCGATCTGCGCTCCCCAGCTTCCGCCACCAAGGAATACAGGTGCCGGTGAGCTCCAGGCGGCAGCATTATTGGCGGTGCGGCACGTCGCGAAACCGCGGCCGTAGTTGCCGCCGATTCCGAACGCTGCCTTCTTCTCGTTCGGAATCACAATTATGCATTTCGCGTGCTCCAGCATCTCAGACGGTACACCTTTATCCGGCGCCGCCATGATCTCCTTTAACATCGAAGTGGCTTCGTCCAGACGATCAGCTACCGCAGGGTGGTTCTCTTCCAGTTTGGTACCGGCAGTCGTGGAACCGGCATTTTTGTCACTTTGGCCGAAAGCCACACAGCCAAAAGCAACCAGCAGAAAACTTAAAAATAAACTCTTCATGGATATCTCCCTAGTGTCCCCTCAAAGAAACGCGCTCGCGAGCGAGCTTTCTGTATCTTCTGATGAGCGTAGTATTTCCCGTGTTGCGTCAGGACTATGAAGGTCGGATTGCGTACCAGCAGCTCTCGTCGCCAACAACATCTTCGCTGCGGCAGAAAGGAATGAAGCCGATCAGGCGAGCGGGTCCAGCGTTCGCCAGTACCAGCCGTGTTTTCCTGGGAGCTCGTCGGCCTTGTCGGGACCTGCACTGCCAGCCGTATAATTCGGGAACTTCGGAGCAGGGAGCTGCGCCCAGGCTTCTTCAATGGGGGTAATGAGCTTCCATTCGGCTTCGACTTCGTCGCGACGAGTAAACAGAGTCGCGTCGCCGCGCATCGCGTCGAGGAGGAGGGTCTCGTAGGCGACGGGAGTTTTAGTTCCAAATGCTTCGCGATAGCGAAAATTAAGTTGCACGTTGGCGGTGTGCATCTCCGTTCCCGGACGCTTCGCGGCAAAGTCCACAGTGATTCCCTCGTTCGGCTGAATACGAAATGCCACGATATTGCGATGAACTTCCTGGTCCGACTCGTGCGCGAACAGCGCCTGCGGAGTTCGCTTGAAGTGCACTGCGATTTCGGTGAGATTGCGCGTCAGGCGCTTGCCTGTACGAACCAAGAACGGAACACCTGCCCATCGCCAATTGTCGATCGAGAACTGCACGGCTGCGTACGTTTCCGTGCGGCTGTTCGCAGCAATGCCGGGTTCCTGACGATAGCCCGGGACAGGTTTGGCATCGATCTGCCCAGCGCCGTACTGACCGCGCACTGTGCGTTCGGCAACCTCCTCGATCTTCATCGGACGAATCGCATTGAACACTTCCACTTTCTTACTGCGCACGGAAGTAGCGTCGAACGCTAATGGCGGCTCCATGGCGGTGAGGCTCAGCAACTGAAGCATGTGATTTGCCACCATATCGCGCAGCGCGCCCGTTTCTTCATAGAAGGAGGCTCGTTGCTCGACTCCAAGCGTCTCGGCGCCGGTGATCTCGACGTAATCGATGTAGTTGCGATTCCAAATCGGCTCGAAAAGCAGATTCCCGAAGCGAAACACCAGGATGTTCTGAACGGTCTCTTTACCGAGATAGTGATCGATACGGTAGACGCTCTCCTCGGGAAACACCGACGTAACGATACGGTTTAATTCCTCAGCCGATTTCAGATCGCTTCCGAATGGCTTCTCTACAATGATCCGCGTCCATCCATGCTCATTCTGGTTCAGCTTCGCATGGCCGAGTCCTCCGATGATCTCAGCGAACAGAGAGGATGGAGTCGCGAGATAAAAAAGGACGTTCGGGCTTCCGCCGCGAGACTGCATCTCCGCAAGATGCTGGGCGATTTTGGAGTAGGAATCAGGATCGTCGGAATCGGCGCGGAAGTAGGAGATGCGGCGCCCGAAATCGTTCCATCCATCTTTGCTGAAATTGCGCGCGTCCTTGGAATGCGAGGCAGCTTCTTCGAGATCGTGGCGGAACTGCTCGTCGCTGATCGGCTTGCGCCCAATGCCCAGGATATCGAAGTGCGGCGACATGCAGCCCACACAGGCCAGATCGTAGAGAGCGGGAATCAACTTCCTGCGTGTAAGGTCGCCGGTCGCGCCAAAGATGACCAGAATGCACGGTTCGGCTTTGGGCAGCGCTGGCGCTGGAAATGGAGTGGTGGGCCGGACTTCGACGATAGTTGCCATGAACGCTCTCTTTCGTTCGGAACTCTGTTCAGCTCACGGGCACATAAACGTGACTTTGCGCAACGAGATCCACATTGGGAACTTCGGTTGCAATCTTCACCTGCTGCATGCCCGATTTCGGCCCCGGCTGAGCTTTGAAAGTAAGCAGATAAGCGTGCTGCATGCGTGCTGAAATCTGATTAAAGTAAGGCGTGAAAGAAGGAGGACTATCGGTCGCAAGATAATAGGCTTCACCGCCGGTTGAATCTGCAAGTTCCGAAAGGAAGCTCTGCCCCAGTGTAATCCTCCAGCGCGTGTGGCCTAGATGCCCATCGCCGCGAGCATAGATCGCGTTCACAACCACGCGAGCACGCTGGGCCTGAGCGATTGCTTCGTTCACATAAGGATCATCGAGGCCGAAGCTGTCCCAATATGGATCGATGCCATCCGAGATCATGATGACCTGCCGGGCAGCATTCGTTTCCGGCCAGCGCTTGATCAACTCGCCGAGTGAAAAATACGGGCTAGCACCCCCGGCTGACTCACCTGTCGGCAGGCGCCGAGCTTTGGCAGCAAGGGCGTGATCGCCGGTCGGATTCTGTGCGACAAGAGCGGTTCCATTGCGCATGTACGCTACTCCAACTTGCACGTTCGCAGGCTGCGCGCTGATGAATTGACGAATGTCGTTCAGCTTCGAACCAAGGTCGGAAGTGGACAAGGAATCATCAATCAGAATGAACACCTGGACGCCGGCTTGTGAACTCAGAAGCGGCTCGAGTGAGATCACCTGATCTCGCTGTTTACCCTGCATGACGATCACATCGTCGGCGTGAAGGGTGGGAACACTTGTGCCGTGTTGCGCCTCAGCCGAGACGACGACACTCGCCTGGGTTCCCGGAAACGCCGGTTCCTGCTGGGCGAAAGCAGCGAACCCAAATAGGCTGAACAGAATGGCCGAGAGCAGCGCTTTTGATTTCATGACTAGCGCCTCCTCGTAAGAATAGATTCGCGGCAGCACTCGCGAGATTCGTGGCCCCGTCACTATGGGCTAGCGCGTGCTACTGGTGCACGATGTTCTTCTTCTCCGGCCGGACTTGCAGAGCCTCGATGTCCTTGCGATCCCAGCCTCCGCCAAGCGCTTTGACCAGGAACACTGAGGTTACCAGCCGCTGACCAAGCAACTGTGTCGCTAGGCGTTGATTGCTGAGCAGAGTCTGCTCAGCCGTGATTACGTCAAGGTATGTCACCAATCCGCCGACGTAGCGATCGTTGGCAATGCTGAGATAACGCTGCGAATCCTCGACTGCTCTCTGCTGGGCTGCCGCGGCATCGGCCAGAGTTGTCAGCCCCGAGAATCCATCTTCTACTTGCTGAAACGCGGTCAGCACGGTGTTGCGATAATTTGCAACCGAACCTTGGTACCCCTCCTTCGCGTAATCCAGCTGAGCATGAAGTCTGCCACCGCTAAAGACCGTTTCGGCAGCGGAGACTCCCAGCGACCAGAATGAACTCGGAGCGGTGAACAGCTTGGTAATGTCGGCGCTCTGCAATCCACCACCGCCGGCCAAGAACACTGACGGATAGAACGCGCTTTTCGCCACACCGATCAGCGCGTTTTGCGCAGCCATCTGCCGTTCGGCTTCAGCGATATCCGGACGACGCTCAAGGACATCGCTCGGTACTCCCATGGGAATCGCGGGAATACTCGTCGTCAGCGGAGCAGGTGCTACATGGAACGTCGGCGCCGGCGAGCCCACCAACGTCGCGATGGCATGCTCGAATGTCGCTCGCTGTTGCTGCAACAAATGAAGCTGCGCGCGCGCCGCGTCGAGAACGGTCTCCTGCTGCGCGACGTCGAGGCCCGAGGCGATGCCTCCAGCGTGCCGGTTCTGTACCAGCTTCAATCCTTTTTCGTCATAAGAGATCGCTTCCTGCACATCGGTGATTTCGGCGTCGAGTTCGCGCAGGTTGAAGTAGTCGGAGGCTAGGTCGGAAGTAATCAGCAGGCGAACATTTTCCAGATCGGCAGCGGTCGCCTGGTATTGCGCATTCGCGGCTTGGACGTTGCCCCGGATACGTCCGAAGATGTCGGCTTCGTAATTGAGCTGGAACGGAATCTGAAAAATGTTTTCGGTGATTGCGGTCGTTGGTGCGGTCGCTCCTACCGCAGGACGATTCGCAGACAGGCGTTGGCGCTCGCCGCTCGCGCCGGCAGATAGCGATGGAAAGAAGCCGGCCACTTGTACTCGGGCCAAATCGCGCGCCTGCTGCACACGGGTTACCGCGAGTTGAATCGACTGGTTGGCGTTCAGCGCGTTTTCCTCGAGGCCAGTGAGAACCGGATCCTGATAGAGGGTCCACCAGACGCCTTTGGGAATGCCGTCTTTCGGTTCAGCGGCACGCCATGGTTCTTGGGCAGACCAAGTGGGCGGCGTGGGGACATCGGCCTTCTGATACTTCGGTCCGACGGCGCATCCTCCCAAGCCAAGCGACAACAAAAAACAAATAGCGAAATTCCATTTACCAAAACGCAATCCAGTTTTCCTCGTCAGAAACTCTCAACTCAGAATAGCTGCTTCTCTCGCGCTCCAATCGTCGATTCGATCAACAGCACACGCCAATTACCGGTTAGCGCGACAAACCGCCACGGTTCACAATACAAAATCGAGCGATTGTGTGCTGCTTACAATTCTTTACGTGGTGCGTCTCGTTTGTAGCGCGAATTACGAAACGCGTTGTCGGATAATAAAATGAGTGTTAAGGGAAGCAACTTTGGGCGGAGCACCCCGCTTTTCCCTCCCGAGAAAACGTGTACAGCTCAAATAAATTGATATCTCCGGTCCGGCTTGCGATTCTTCTGCTTGCAACAAGTGTCTGCGGCTATGCTCATGCCGCCGTGGCACAGGAAGGGACGGCGCCGAATCCCGCTTCCGGTCGAGCCATCGGCACAGTGACTGCCATCAGTGGCAATTCTGTCACTTTGAAGACCGATTCGGGAACCGAGACCACTGTAACCGTACCCGATACCACTCGAATCGTGAAGGCCGAGCCCGGACAGAAGGATCTGAAGAACGCCACTGCGATTCATCTGCAAGATGTACAGGTAGGCGATCGCGCTCTGGTGCGTGGTAAAGCCGGCGAAAACAATGCCCTCGAAGCTTCCTCGATGATCGTGATGAAGCAGAGCGACGTCGCTTCCCGTCAGCAGCAGGAGGTGCAGGAATGGCAGCGTCGTGGCGCCGGCGGCATCGTGCACTCTGTCGATCCCACTTCGGGAACGATTACAATTTCAACTGCTCCGAACCAGACGCTCGCGATTCAGACTTCGGGCAGCACACTCTTCCTGCGCTACGCTCCCGATTCGGTAAAGTTCGCTGACGCGAAGAAAAGCTCGATTAACGACATCAAGCCCGGCGACCAGCTTCGCGTGCGCGGTAATCGCAGCGCAGATGGACAGCATCTCACCGCCGACGCAGTCATATCCGGATCGTTCCGCAACATTGCGGGGACGGTGAACTCGGTCGATGCCTCCTCAAACACTTTGAACGTCAATGACCTGATTACGAAGAAATCAGTGGTCGTGAAGATTACTCCCGACACTCAGCTTCGCAAAATTCCTCCCGAAATGGCACAGCGCATCGCATTCTTCCTGCGGCGCTCATCCGGACAGGGTGGAGCAGGAGGCGAGTCTCAAGGCAGCGCAGCAGGCCCGGGGGCCAATTCGCAAGCTGCCGGAGCGCGTCCAGGCGGCTTCGGAGCAGGGGGGGCCGGAGGCGGCGGAGGCAGACCTGATTTTCAGCAAATCATCCGCAGAATGCCTTCCGCGACGATTAGTGATCTCCAAAAGGGAGATGCCGTAATGATCGTCACCACAAGTGGCGCTCCCGGCGAAGCGGTAACAGCTCTGACTCTGCTCAGTGGAGTCGAACCCATCCTCACCGCAGCACCCACTCAAACCAGCGCGAACTTACTTTCCGGCTGGAGCATGGGTGGCGGCGGCGAAGGTGACAACCAGCAGTAAAAATCCATTCATTCCGTACATAGGTGATAAGCGCGACGTGATTCGTAGATTTCATACATTCAGAGATGTTGCTGTTCTTCTACTCTTTGCCTTCGCCGTTACGGCGGCTATTGCTCAGACCACCGGCAGCTTGCACGGAAAAGTTGCCGATCCTTCCGGCGCCGTGATTCCTGGAGCGACGATAACTGTTAAGTCGTCCTCTGGTCAGACCGCAACTGCTACCTCGGGCGGCGACGGCGCTTACGATGTGAAAGGCCTCACTCCAGGGCAGTATTCAGTCACTGTCTCTGCTCAGGGGTTCGCGCCGTACTCCAAAGGCCCGGTCACGGTTGCGGCCGGACGCGCTGAACTTCTCGACATTCCTCTCCAGATCGAAGTGGTGCAGGAAAAGGTCAACGTTGAGTCGGAGGGCAATACTCTCGACACTGCTCCCAGCAGCAACGCAAACACCGTTGTGCTCAAGGGCAAAGATCTCGACGCACTCTCCGACGATCCCGACGAGTTGCAGAACGAGCTCCAGGCATTAGCCGGGCCATCTGCCGGACCGAACGGCGGACAGATGTATATCGATGGATTCACCGCCGGGCAGCTTCCACCGAAGTCGGCGATTCGCGAGATTCGCATCAATCAGAATCCCTTTTCGGCAGAGTACGACAAGCTAGGCTACGGTCGCATCGAGATTTTCACTAAACCCGGATCGGACAAATTCCACGGCCAATTGGAGTTCAACGAGAACAACTCCATCTTCAACTCGCGGAATCCGTTCTCGGTCGAAAAACCCGACTATCACTCCGAGCAATATGAAGGAAACTTCGGCGGGCCATTGGGTAAGAAGGCTTCATTCTTCATCGATGCCCAGCGGCGAAACATCAACGATGTGGCCATCGTGAACCCGCAGTGCGGAGGGTTTGTTCTGTCCGAATGCGCCGATGTAAACGTTCCTAATCCACACACGCGCACCAACGTTAGTCCGCGAGTCGATTATCAGCTCACGAACACTAATACGTTTACGGCACGATATCAGTTCTGGAACAACCACGAAGACAACAACGGCGTAGGCCAAAGTGGGAGCACTCCAACGCTGCCTTCTCTGGGATATACCTCCGATGAAACCGAACATACGGTTCAACTGAGCGATACCCAGGTGTTCGGTTCGAAGATCGTGAACGAAATTCGCTTTCAGTACAATCGCGATCACAGCGATCAGGATCCGCTAAGCACTGCGCCACAACTGTCGATCCCGGGCTCCTTTGTTACCGGCGGAAATAGCGTAGGACATGAGGTGAATCAGGAGAATCATTACGAGCTGCAGAACTACACCTCGTATATCTCCGGAAATCACTCGATGCGCTTCGGCGGACGGCTGCGCATCTCACAGGCCTCCGACCTGCTGGCTTCAAACTTCAACGGGACCTTCAGTTATGACTCGCTGGCGGCATTCGTAAACAATCAGCCGACTCAGTTTTCGATTTCAACGGGTCAGCCGCTGATCTCCAACACTTTTCTCGATTTGGGCGTCTATGCGGAAGACGACTGGAAAGCGCGTCCGAATTTGACTGTGAGCTATGGTTTGCGGTACGAAACTCAGAGCGCGATCAACGATTACCGGGATTTCGCCCCCCGAATCGGCATCGCATGGGGACTTGGCAGGAAGGGTTCAACTCCCAAAACGGTACTGCGCGCCGGCTATGGCATCTTCTACGATCGCTTCCCGCAGAACCTGGTCTTGCAGGCTGAGCGGCTGAACGGAAGCACGCAGCAGTCGTACATCATCAATTCGCCGACTTTTGGCCCGAACAATATCCCGAGTTCCTTTTCGGGATTTGCAGGCGTGCCTTCGAACGTCTATCGCATCGATCCAAACCTGCGCGCTCCCTACATTCTGCAGACGGCAGTTGGAGTGGAACATCAACTTACGAAATCTACGAAGCTCTCTCTTACTTACCTGAACGCCCGAGGACTTCACCAGCTCTTTACCAACAACATCAACGCGCCGCTTCCGGGCACGTTCCCGGCGAATCCAGTGTGTCCACTTGGCTGCTCTGCTGGTCGCATTTATGAGTACCAATCCGAGGGCATCTTCAAGCAGAACCAGCTGATGACGAACGTGAACATGCGAGTGGGCCCAAATCTCTCGATCTTCGGGTTTTACTCTTTGAGCTACGCGAACAGCGACACTTCCGGAGCCGGCAGTTTCCCCACCGACCCATATGATCCAACTGCGGATTACGGCCGCGCAGGCTTCGACACTCGGCACAGGCTGTTCCTGGGCGGCACCTTCACGGCGCCGTTCGGATTCCGGCTGAGCCCATTCGTTTTCGCCCATTCCGGCCAGCCGTATAACATCACCATTCCCCAAGACATCCTGGGCACCTCAGTCTTCAATGCGCGTCCGGGTCTCGCGGTGGGATCGGCGGATTGCTCAGTGCTGTCAACCACGAACCCCTTCTGCTTCTTTATTCCCACTCCGGGACAATCCTACAGCCCGATTCCTATTAACTTTGGACAAGGTCCGGCGAATGTGTCCGTGAACCTGCGCGTGAGCAAGACCATCGGACTTGGTCCCGTCATGGAAGGGACAACCGGAGGACGTGGAGGCGGCGGCCGAGGTCACGATCACGGCGGCTTTGGCGGCTTCGGCGGAGGCGGCATGGGCGGCATGTTCGGGGGAGGCCGCACCGACCATCGCTACAACCTGACGTTCAGCGTCGGCGCGAGAAATCT
>Ga0134125_10006298_pt1 | contig 13435 bp, 13 predicted proteins | sample KB31751_FD_96464 | JGI IMG/M metagenome (GOLD analysis project Ga0134125, IMG submission 96464) | Terrestrial soil microbial communities with excess Nitrogen fertilizer from Kellogg Biological Station, Michigan, USA - KB3-175-1 | ecosystem: Environmental > Terrestrial > Soil > Unclassified ... | reverse complement strand
CGCAACCAGCCGTTCACGCCGGAAGACCTCCCCGTCATCGAGAAGAAGATGAAGGAGATCATCGCCCGCGACAAACCCTTCACCAAGGAAGTGTGGTCGCGCGACAAGGCGAAGGCGACCTTCCGCGACATGGGCGAGCAGTTCAAGGTCGAGCTGGTCGACGCCATTCCCGAAGACCAGACGATCAAGATCTACAAGCAGGGCGACTGGTTCGATCTGTGCCGCGGCCCGCACATGACCTCGACCGGCAAGATCGGCACCGCCTTGAAATTGATGAAGGTCGCGGGCGCCTACTGGCGCGGCGACAGCAACAACCCGATGCTGACCCGCATCTACGGCACCGCCTTCGCCAAGCAGGACGAGCTCGACCTCTATCTCAAGCAGATGGAGGAGGCCGAGAAACGCGACCACCGCAAGCTCGGCCGCGAGATGGACCTCTTCCACTTCCAGGAGGAAGGCCCCGGCACCGTGTTCTGGCACGCCAATGGCTGGACCATTTTCCAGGAGATCGTCGCCTATATGCGGCGGCGGCTGCGCGGCGACTATCAGGAAGTGAACGCGCCGCAACTGCTCGACAAGTCGCTGTGGGAGACCTCGGGACATTGGGGCTGGTTCCGCGAGAACATGTTCCAGGCGACCTCGGCCGGCGAGCACACCGAGGACGAGCGCGTCTTCGCCATCAAGCCGATGAATTGCCCGGGCCACATCCAGATCTTCAAGCACGGCCTGCGCTCGTATCGCGAGCTGCCGCTGCGGCTCGCCGAATTCGGCATCGTGCACCGCTACGAGCCGTCGGGCGCGCTGCACGGGCTGCTGCGCGTACGGGCCTTCACGCAGGACGATGCGCACGTCTTCTGCACCGAGGAGCAGATGGCCGAGGAGTGTCTCAAGATCAACGATTTGATCCTGTCGACCTATCAGGACTTCGGCTTCACCGGTGAGTTGACCGTCAAGCTGTCGACGCGGCCCGAGCAGCGCGTCGGCTCGGACGAGGCCTGGGATCACGCCGAGACCATCATGATGGATGTGCTCAAGCAGATCGAGACGCGCAGCCATAACCAGACGATCAAGACCGCGATCAACCCCGGCGAAGGCGCGTTCTACGGGCCGAAATTCGAATACGTGCTGCGCGACGCCATCGGCCGCGACTGGCAGTGCGGCACCACGCAGGTCGACTTCAATTTGCCCGATCGGTTCGGCGCCTTCTACATCGCCGCCGACGGCTCGAAGAAGACGCCGGTCATGATCCATCGCGCCATTTGCGGCTCGATGGAGCGCTTCCTCGGCGTCGTGCTCGAGCATTACGCCGGACACTTGCCGTTGTGGCTGGCGCCGAAGCAGGCGATCGTCGCCACCATCACCCAGGACGGCGACGCCTATGCCGCCGATGTGGTCGCGGCGGCGCGGCGCAAGGGCCTGCGCGTCGACGGCGACCTGCGCAACGAGAAGATCAATTACAAGGTACGCGAGCACTCGCTCGCCAAGGTCCCGGTGATGCTGGTGGTCGGCAAGAAGGAAGCCGAGTCCCGCCAGGTGTCGATCCGCCGGCTTGGCTCGGACAAGCAGCAGGTGATCGGCCTCGACGAAGCGCTGACGATGCTGGCCGAGGAAGCGCTGCCGCCGGACCTGAAGCGGGCGAGGCAGTAGCTCACGTCATGCCCGGCCTTGTGCCGGGCATGATGAGCATTTGTCGCACAGAATGCCTGCGCCGGAACCTGAAGCCTTTTGCCGCTAGCGCTGACTGTCGATGTAGGCCGCCAGATCGGCCGCCTCGGCGCGCGACATGTTCATGTCCGGCATGCGCGGATGCGGCAGCAGCAAATAGAGTGCGAGTTGGCCGGCATCGAAGCCGGGCTTGTTGGCGATCGCTGAAAACGGCGGCGCTTGCGTACTGGCCTGCTGCTGCCCGGGGGCGACGACATGGCAGGTGGCGCACCAGCGCCGGGCCAGCACGCCGCCTTGGTCGGCGCCGGCGGCGAATGCGGATGTGGCGCCGGTGGCCGCGGCCACGACGGCGGTGAGGAACAACAGCGCGGCGCGATATCGATGCATGGGGCTCGTCCGATGGTGACGGAAGGCTCCTGAATGCCGCAGGTGAAGGCCATCGGCCCTGATTTATATCAAGACGCCGGCCTCAATGTCGCGTGGCGGTGCGTGGCAGGTGACGGACGGCGGCCTCGTCCGGCCCCTGCTCCAGCGTCGACAGGAAACGCTCGGCCCATTGCGCCAGGTCGTTCTGCGCCAGGACGCGGAAATTGTGCGCCTGGCGTTCGCGCCGCTCCGCCAGCGGCATCGACAGCGCGCGGTTGATGGCGGAACCGACGCCTTCCGAATCGTACGGATTGACCAGGATCGCCGCCGTGCATTCGTGCGCCGCACCGGCGAAACGCGACAGGATCAGCACGCCGGGATCGTCCGGGTTCTGCGCCGCGACATATTCCTTGGCGACGAGATTCATGCCGTCGCGCAGCGGCGTCACCAGCGCGGCACGGGCAGCGCGATAGAGCCCGGCCAGCGCCGTGCGGCTGTGCGCCTTGTTGATGTAGCGCAGCGGCGTCCACGACGCCTCGCCGAAGGTGCCGTTGATACGGCCGACGGTCTCGCCGACCACGCGGCCGATATCGGCATATTCGGGAATGCCGGTGCGGCTGCGCGGCGTGATCTGCAGATAGGTCACCTTGCCGCGCCAGTCGGGGAAATTGGACAGGAAGCGCTCGAAGGCGTTCAGGCGCTCCGGGATGCCCTTCGAATAATCGAGCCGGTCGACGCCGATGATCATCGCCCGACCGGACAGGCTGTCCAGCACCTCGCGCACGAACGCCGTTTCGACCGCCCGCCGCGCCAGCCGCGCGAACGACTCGGTCTCGACGCCGACCGGAAACACGCCGACGCGCACGGTGCGGCCGTCGAAATTGAAGGTGTTGTCGGCGAGCTTGCGCACGTGGCACTCGCTTTCGAAATAGCGACAGATATTGCCGGCGTCCGTCTCGGTCTGAAGGCCGATGACGTCGTAATGCCCGAGCGCCGGTATCAGCCGCTCGTGGTTGGGCAGCGCGGTGAGGATCTCCGGCGGCGGGCACGGGATGTGAATGAAGAAGCCGATCTTGTTCTTGTGGCCGCGCTCGCGCAGCGCCTTGGCGAGCGGGATCAGATGATAGTCGTGCACCCAGACGACGTCGTCGGGGCGCAGGAAGCTCTCCAGGCTCCTGGCGAAGTATTCATTGACGCGGAAATAGCCGCCGAGATCGCGGCGGGTGAATTCGGCGAGGTCGAGCCGATAATGCAGGATCGGCCACAGCACGCGGTTGGCGAAGCCGTTGTAGAACTCGTCGTAATCGTCGCGGCGCATGCCGATGGTGACGTAGGAGACGTTGTCCTGCACCGTCGTTTTCGGCGGGCCGGGGTCGCCATCGCTGATCTTGCCGTTCCAGCCGAACCAGACACCGCCGCGGCGCTTGAGCGCCGGACGGATCGCGACTTCCAGGCCGCCGGCGCGGGCGCCCCCATCCGGGATGCCGACGCGGTTGGACACGACCACAAGTCTCGGCAAAGCGGTACCCCTCCCCTGTGGTCAGACCGAACGGCTTGAATGCCAATTTGATGGATATGCCGGCCCGCAGTCAATGAACCCGCACGGAACAACGCGCGAAACGCATTTAAGTTCAACGACGTGCGCTTTGTTCATGCTTTGCAGCGCGGCACGGTTCGCCTACATTGGCCGATATTCGCATCGAGGCACCGCCATGCACAGCCATAATCTCGGCTCCTGGACTCACGAGCACGTCTTTCTCGGCCAGCACCATGCCCGCAATGAGGCGCGCACCTGGGCCGTGGTGGCGATTACCGCAGCGATGATGGTCGCCGAGATCGCCGGCGGTTCGATCTATGGCTCGATGGCGCTGCTGGCCGACGGCTGGCACATGTCGACGCATGCGGCCGCGCTCGGCGTCGCCGGCTGGGCCTATCTGTACGCCCGGCGCCACGCCCGCGACCCGCGCTATGCCTTCGGCACCGGCAAAGTCGGCGAGCTTGCCGCCTTCACCAGCGCCGTGGTGCTGGCGATCGTCGCGGTCATCATCGCCTATGAAAGCGTGCTGCGGCTCATCCACCCGGTGCCGATCGCCTATGGCGAGGCGATGGCGATCGCCGCAGTCGGCCTGGTCGTCAATGTCGTATCGGCCTGGCTCCTGAGCGACGACCATCACCATGGCCATGCGCATGACCACGGTCATGACCACGATGACCATGACCACGACGATCACGATCATCACCATCACGACCATCACGATCATGACGATCACCATCGTCACCGCGATCTCAACCTGCGCGCCGCCTATCTGCATGTGATGGCCGATGCGGCGACGTCGGTGCTGGCGATCGGCAGCCTCGGCCTCGGCTGGACCTTCGGCTGGTCGGCGGTCGACCCGCTGGTCGGCATGGTCGGCGCCGCGGTCATCCTGAGCTGGTCGCTGACCTTGATCCGCGACGCGGCAGCGGTGCTGCTCGACCGCGTGCCGCTCGACGGCCTCGACGCGCGCATTCGCAGCCAGATCGAGATCGACGGCGACCGCGTCGCCGACCTGCACGTCTGGCGTCTCGGCCCCGGCCACCTCGCCGCGATCGTCTCGGTCGTCTCCGACCGGCCGCAGGATCCCGCCGCCTACAAGCGCCGCATCGCGCGGCTGCGCGGCCTCAGCCATGTCACGGTCGAGGTGCACGCCTGCCCCGACCACGACAAGCGCGCGGCCTGACGCCGACAGACTTCGCACCGCACCCCGTTGCAATTGACTTGAACGACGATTGCGGCAGGTTCGCTGCAACGACCGTGCTGAAATTGCGAAGTGGTCGCCGAAGCGCCCGCTATTTGCGTAAAAGTCGGACAGGTTTTGACCTGCGGCGTTTTACGGGAGCTTTATGCGTGACGGTTTGAATTGGCCTCGGACACCACGGTCGCGTCCGGGGGCAACGTGCAACACCAAAATGTCTGGCGGCTGCTTTCGTGCTTCGCCATCACGGTCCTGCTGATCCTGCCGGTCCGGCCGTCGCGCGCCGACCCGATCACGCCGCAGCTTCGCCGACTTGCAAGCCTCGACATGCTGCTGATCGAAGCGGGCATCGCCGGCATCGCATCGACCTACGACCCGCTGACCATGCCGAACGAGCCGGAGGGCATCGAGACCGCGTCGGGCGAATCTTACGATCCCGAGACCTGGAGCGCGGCGATCCAGACCGATCTGCGCGGCGCATTCGGCGGCGTCCGCTACGGCCGCAATTACCGACCGAGCTTCGCCCTCGTCGAATGCGGCGCCAAGCGCGCGATCGTCAAGATCAACGATGTCGGCCCGCTGGCGCCCGGGCGCATCATCGATCTCAACACGCGAACCATGCGCTATTTCGACCCGACGCTCGCGCTCGGCCTGGTGCGCGACGTCGTGGTCACGCCGCTACCCGGCGACGACTGGATCGCCGGACCGGTCGACGGCGAGGACAACCGGATGCTGGCGATGTCCGCACGCTGAGCGTCACGCTGCCGCGGTACCGGCAAGCCGCGCCAGCGCGCGCCGCACGTCGGCCGGCGCGGCGAAGACGTACGGCACGCCGTCGAAGGCCCGGCTCACCGAGAAGCTTTCGCCGCCGAGCGCCGGCATCACCGCAAACACCGTCTCGTCGGTGACGTCGTCGCCGATGAAGACCGGCCGCCGTCCGGCGAACGGCGCCTGCATCATCAGCGCCCGCACCGCCTCGCCCTTGCTGACGCCGGGGCGTTTCACCTCGATCATCGCCTTGCCGGACAGCATCTCGAGCGCCTCGTTCGGATAGATCGCCAGGCCCTTCTCGACGTGCGCGCGCAGGTGTCGCTCGTGCTCGGGCGCCTTGCGGAAATGCAACGCCACCGAATAACCCTTGTCCTCGACCTCGAGCCGCGGGTCGGGCGCCGCGGCGGACACGAGAAACTGACGCAGGCTCTGCGGCAGATCGGCGATGCGGCGGGCCGCTTCGCCCGCATGCAGCCGCGTCTCGGCGCCGTGGCCGCCCACGGCCGGCAGCTTCAACGGCTCGAACAAGGTGTCGAGATCGCGGATCGGCCGGCCGCTCACCAGCGCCAGCGCGCCGCCGCTCAAGTCCAGGAGCCGCGCCAGGGCCGCAAGCAAGGTCTCGGGAACGTCGACCTCGAACGGCGACGGGCCGATATCGATCAGCGTGCCGTCGACGTCTAACAGGAACGCGGCTTCGGCCGGATCGAGGCGCAGGAAGCTGTCGATCGCCCGACCATTGTCGTCAGGCTGCGTCACTGCGCGAGCACTTCGACATCGCCGTCGACGCCGGCGACGACCTTGAATTCGCGCTCGTAGACCCTGCCTTCGTTACGGGCGATGGCCCGGTATTCGCCTTCGGCGAGGATGACGCGCGGGAAGGCGCCGATCGATTCCTTGATGGTGTCGCCGCCGGGCGTGAGCACCGACCAGGCTGTGTTGGCGAGCGCTTCGCCGCCCTTCTCGGTCACCAGCTTGAGCGTGATGGCGGCGGCGCGATGATTGACCGTGACGTCGGTGAGCTTGCCGGCCTGGACGCGGATGTCGGAGCGCACCACCGAATTGGCATCGCCGTAATTCGAGATGATGTAATAGGTGCCCTCGGGCACGACCACGACGGCGCCGGTGAGCACGTGCTCGGCGATCGGCCGGCGATCGCCCGGCTCGAACTGGCTGCCCTTGTAGACTTCGAAGGAGATCTGCGCCGGCGGAATGCGCGCATTGCCGACGCGGCCTTCCATGCGCAGGCCGCCAGCCGGCAGGTCGAACATCTCGTGCACGGTCGGCCCGCGCAGCGCCACCGGCTTCACCGCCGTCGCCAGGCCGAAGTCGACATGCACGATGTAGTTGCCCGCCGGCAGCACCATGGTCGGCGCCGCCGACTTTTCCTCGCGCACGAGGCGGAAAGTGCCGGAGGCGTCCGGCTTGGCGGCGTAGATGCGCCAATCCAGCCCGCCGCCGATCGGCGCCGCCTCCTTGCCGAAGCGGGCGCCGAGCGCGAGCGCCACCTGCCCCGCCGGCACCATCGGCATCGCCGTCGCCGGCGAGCCCGGCATGATCAGGGATTCGCCCGGCGAGCCGAGCGCGCCGCCGGGACCGAACACATCGGCATTGGGCGCGATCATCCCGGCAGCGGGCGTACCGGACATGAGACCGCCGCTACCGGCGCCCTGCGCGGCGGCGGCATCGGCGAACACGCAGGTGAGCATGAGCGCCAGGATCGGCCAGAGCCGGCCGACCACGGCGGCGGTGACGGGGAACAGGCGCATGGCCGCTCTTTTCGGGCCAAATCGCGGCGAATTCAAGCCGCGTCGCTCGTTTTGCGTCCCGAACGCCCTTTGTGGCGCGCTAACGCGCCGTCTCTCCGGCCGCCTCTTGAGGCTTCGAAACGGGCGCCGAGTTGAGGAATTCGGCCAGCAGATCGGCGGTCACCGACTTCGCCGGCACCGGCCGTCCGAAATAGAACCCCTGCACCTGATCGGCGTGCGCGTCGTACAGGAAATCGACCTGCTCCGCCGTTTCGACGCCTTCCACGGTCACGCGCATCTTCATCTCGCGGCCGAGCGCGATGATGGTCCTGACCACCGTTTCGACGTCGCGACCCGACGTTTCGAAGCTCTCCATGAAACTGCGGTCGATCTTGAACTTGTCGAACGGGAATTTCCAAAGATAGCTCAAGCTCGACTATCCGGTGCCGAAATCATCCATAACGATCGACACGCCCGTCTGTTTCAGGCGCCCCATTGGAGCGATCGGACGTGAAGAACGACAGCTTCAAGATGACGGGCGCGGCCGACGCCTGTTGAGCCGTCATCAACAGGGCCAGCACGATGAAGAGAGATCGGAGTCTGGCCATCATGCGCTGTGTCAGTTCGCCCGTTTCGGACCGCTCACAACCGGCGCAACGAACTTTCGAACCGGCTGGCGGGCGGCGGCGCATCGCCCGCAAGTGGCCGGCGCGTGGCCGACCATTTCATTTTTTTGCACAGGCGACACACGCTAACATTGCGCATTGTCAATTATTTCGCGCATTAGTAGTAAAAATGGTATTCAACCGCGCGGAAGCCGAAGGCGGGCTCGCGCTGCCAAGGCATTCGTTTTCGGCACCCCGGCGATCGTCGTCCGCGTTTGTGGCGTTCGCATCGCTGTGGTAGCGCCAGCTCCCGCGGATTTTGCGTGGAATCGCCGTGCGCGACCGACACGACCCCAATGAGGTCATCCCGCCATGCCTGACGCCTTGGAGCTCCTGAAGACCCGCCGCTCGGTCAAGCCGATCGAGATGACCGGGCCGGCACCGAGCGCTGCCGAGATCGAGACGATGCTGACGATCGCCGCGCGCGTCCCCGATCATGGCAAGCTCGCGCCCTGGCGCTTCATCGTGTTCGAGGGCGAGGCGCGCGTCGCTGCCGGTGCGGTCATCGCCAAACGATTCGCCGAAACGCATCCGGAAGCGACCGCCGATCAGATCGACTTCGAGCGCGGCCGGCTGGCCCGCGCGCCGCTGGTGATCGCTGTGGTCAGCCGCGCCGCGCCACACGTCAAAATTCCGGAGTGGGAACAGCAATTGTCGGCCGGCGCCGCGGCGATGGCTCTGGTGATGGCGGCGCACGCAACCGGCTTCGCCGCGAGCTGGATCACCGAATGGTATGCCTACGATCGCGCCGTGCTCGACGCGCTAGGCCTCCACGGCCACGAGCGCATCGCCGGCTTCGTGCATATCGGCCGCGCGCGCAATGCCCCGGACGAGCGCGACCGGCCCAAGCTTGCCGACATCGTCAGCCGTTATTCCGCCTCCCGATAAGGACATTCATGTTTTACGCCACCGACCAGCGCGACCGCAGCATCCTGCCGCACGATCCATTCAAGGCGATCGTGGCGCCGCGGCCGATCGGCTGGATTTCCTCGATCAGCGCCAAGGGGGAGGTCAATCTTGCCCCCTACTCGTTCTTCAACGGCGTCAACAGCCGGCCGCCAATGGTGATGTTCGCCAGCGAAGGCCGCAAGGACTCGGTGCGCAACATCGAGGAGACCGGCGAGTTCGTCTGCAATCTCGCCACCTGGGACCTGCGCGACGCCATGAACGAGTCCTCGGCGCCGCTGCCGCACGGGCAGAACGAGATGGAGCGCGCACATCTCGCCTCGGCGCCGAGCGTGCTGGTCAAGCCGCCGCGGGTGGCGGCGGCACCCTGCGCGCTCGAATGCAAGCTGGTCCGCATCTTCCAGCTCGAGACCCTCACGCATCAGCAGCCTGCCGGTTGCCACGTCGTCTTCGGCGAGGTCGTCGGCGTCTATATCGACGAGCGCTTCATCAAGGACGGCATGCTCGACACCGCAGCGATGAAGCCGGTGGCCCGCTGCGGCTACACCGACCAATACGCTGTCGTCGAAAGCCTGTTTTTCATGACGCGGCCTGAAACCTGAAGCGGCCGCACGCCGTTTACGAATTAACCGGCGCCCCCGCCCCCTCCCGTCATGCTTCGGTCACATCGCTGCGTCAGCGGTTTTCACCATGTTGCAGACTGAGACTTGTGCAAGGTCCGCCCTGGACCGATCATGACAACCCGCAAGGGAGTTTTCCGACGTGGTGTTCGAAGGATTGTTCGCGCGCGCCCGTCATTCTGACGACGCGGCGACAGCCGAACGGCAGCCGCATCCGCCGCTGACCCGACCGACCATCGGGCTCGCGCTCGGCGGCGGCGCCGCGCGTGGCTTCGCTCATATCGGCGTGATGCGCGTTCTTGCCGCGCACGGCATCGTGCCCGACGTCATCGTCGGCACCTCGATCGGCGCGGTGGTCGGCGGCTGCTACGCCGCGCAGCAGCTCGACGCGCTGGAGGACTGGGCGCGCAGCCTCAACATCCGCAGCGTCATGAGCTATCTCGACATCAACCTGTCGGGCTCGGGACTGATCACCGGCAATCATCTCGCCAAGATGCTCGAAGCGGGCTTGCACGACACGCGGATCGACGAATTGTCCACGCGATTTGCCGCGATCGCGACCGAATTCAACACCGGCCACGAAATCTGGTTGACGCGCGGCCGCCTGGTCGAAGCGATGCGCGCGTCCTATGCCCTGCCCGGCATCTTCCCACCGGTGCGCATTGGCGGCCGCTGGCTGGTCGACGGCGCGCTGGTCAATCCGGTGCCGGTGTCGGCGGCGCGCGCGCTCGGCGCGCGGCTGGTCATCGCCGTCAACCTCAATTCCGACCTGTTCGGGCGCGGCACCATCATCGCCAGTCACGGCTCCGACGAGGACGACCTCGCCGAGGCTGCGGCTGCCGCGCTGCCCAAGGCCGCCGGCCTGCGCAGCCTGTTCCGGCGCGAGCCATCGCTGCAGCGGAAGGTGTTCGGCCGCCGCGGCCGCCCCGGCATTCCGACGGTGATGGTGGAAGCTTTCAACGTGATGCAGGACCGCATCACCCGCGCGCGGCTCGCCGGCGATCCGCCGGACGTGCTCATCAGCCCGCGGCTCGGCAGCATCGGCTGGTTCGACTTCCACCGCGGCAACGACGCCATCGCGATCGGCGTCGACGCGACCGAAAAAGCCATCGAACAGATCAACGAGGCCGTCGAGGCACTGTCGTCGCAGTCCGGCAACGGCAACGGCGGCAAGTAAAGCGCGCCGCCGCCGTCGCCCGCGCCGGGTTCAGGCGGTACGGATATAGTCGCGCATCGCCTCGGATTCGCGCTCGATCTCGTCGACGCGCTCTTTGACCACGTCACCGATCGAGATCAGACCGATCAGCGTGTTGTCGCGCAGCACCGGCAGATGACGGAACTTGTGCGACGTCATGCGCTCCATGATCTCGGCGCAAGCATCGTTCTCGCTGCAGGTGACGACATCACGCGTCATCACTTGACCGACGGAATGCGTCAGCGCCTGCGCGCCCTGTGCGGCCACGGTCCGAACGATGTCGCGCTCGGACAGAATGCCGGCGAGCCGGCCGCCGGCGCCGCGGATCACAACAACGCCGATACGGTGCTTCGACAGCAGCTTCGCCGCAGCTTCGAGATTTGCCGAGGGTTCGATACCGATGACATCGCCGCCCTTGGCAGCCAGAATGTCCTTGACCTTCATGGCAGCCTCCCTGGTTCGAGCGCGGGAGTCCGGAAGTCACGAACCGCTTCCGGCTCGAGCGCCATTGTCGGCCGGGTATCGGGCAGAGGACGCGCCCGCGACTCCGGGTCGTTTGCAACGATCCTGCCGGGCAGCGGTTCCGTCAAATCAATCCTGCACCGCAACGCAACAGAGATTAAGGCTGCCGCGCCGCGGAATCGTCCAATTGCGGCATATCCGGCGCACGATCGAACCAGGCAAACAACAGAAGCCCGGCGAAGAAGCCGCCGATATGAGCCTGCCAGGCCACCGACTCGCCGCCCGTCAGCGACGGAAACGTGCCGACGCCGAACACGATGTTGACGCCGAACCAGACGGCGAGAAACAGCAGCACGCGGCTGTCGCGCAGCACACCGGAAAGCGGCAGTGCCGGCACCCGATAAGCATCATCGTCGCCGCTGCGCAGGATGCCGAGCGGGCCGCCGCGCTGGAATGCGAAGCGCATCGCCGCCGCCATCGTACCGGAGATCGCCGCCGATGCGCCGATCATCGGAAACTGCTCTCCGGCATGCGTGGCGAGATGCAGCGCGGCGCCAGCGGCCGACGTCACCGCAAAGAAGGCCAGGAAGCGCAGCGTGCCGAAGCGGCGCGCCACCGCGCTGCCGAAAGGCAGGAACCAGACGGCGTTGACGCCGAAATGCATCCAGTTCGCGTGCAGGAAGGAATAGGTGACGAAGGTCCAGATGTCGGCGCCCAAGCCGCCCGGCCATCCCTGCACCAGCACCGAGGAATCATAGCGAGCCGGAATGAAGGCGAAGGCGAGCAGAACCTCGATGTCCTGGCTCTCGGTCAAAAGATAGGTGCGCACCGCGTGGATGAGCGCAAACAGCGCCAGCAACACGGCGACGACGGTCGGGACGTTGAGAAGAGGCTCGCGTTTCACGAAGGAGTTCCCGTGGGCGCCCGCCTTACGCCGTTGCCTGCGTCAGAGCAAGCCGCGCCGCCCCACAGCCGAGATAGTGACGGAGCAAAAGAAAAAGGAGGGCTTTCGCCCTCCTTGCGAGCCGGAGTTCGGCAATGCCGGCGCCGTTGCGGGCTCAAAACCTGCATTGCCTCAGCGGCGGCTCTCATTGGCGCGACGTCAAGTCCTGGAGCGTGACGCCGGCTGTGTCTCGGCCAGCACGGTTATGCGCGCGACCGCGCCGCGGCAATCGGTTTGCCGTTTTAACGCTAATCCGCGTCCGCACGCGCCCGCCGGCTGCGGCGGCACGCCTCTCGCTGCTGTCACGGCGTCGCGGCGCAAAGCCGGCGCGCCTGTCCCGATCGGAGACACGCGAACGCCGGCATCGTCCCGCGACGGGACAGGTGAGGCGCTTCATGAAACACGCATCCTCGGCCTTGGTGCTGGACTACTGGAACGACCGGCGCAGGAACCGTCCGGCGCCCGACCGCGCCGACATCGATCCGGCGGAAATCCGCCAGGCGCTCGGCGATACTTTCATGCTGGCGGCCGACTTCGTCGACGAGTTGCGCTTCCGCCTCGCCGGCACCCGCGTCTGCGCGCTCTTTGGCCGCGAGATCAAAGGCGAGTCATTTACCGCCCTCTGGGGCGCCGACTGCCGCGGCCAGATCGACGAGCTGATCGCGGCGGTCACGCATGAGGCGGTCGGCGCGGTCGCCGGGTTGATCGGCACCGCCGCGGACGGCGCAGAGACCGAGATCGAGATGCTGCTGCTGCCGCTCGCGCATACCGGTCACGCCCGCATCCGCGCCCTCGGCGTCCTGGCGCCCCTGGTGCCGCCCTATTGGCTGGGCGAGAAGCCGGTCGTCGCCCTGGAACTGCGAACCTTGCGCCATCTCGGCGACGACAGCGAAAGCCCGCGCTTCGTCTCCGGGCTCGGCGGCAAGCTCCGGCACGGCTTCGTCGTCTACCGCGGCGGCCGTGAGGCCTCGCCGAGCGGCGAACGCACCCGCTAATCAACGTCTCGTTAACAATAGACACATACGGTGGCCACCTAGCGGAGAACGTGTCGAAGATGGCCGCTACAACGGCGCTGAAAAAGCTGCGCATTCTGCCGCTGGCGCAAGAACGCCGGCGCCATCAACGCGTCAAGGTGAACCTGCTCGGCCGCTACATGCTGGCCGACCAGCGCGAATACCCGTGTCAGGTGATCGATATGTCGCCCGGCGGCATGGCGCTGATCGCGCCGGTCATCGGCAATCCGGGCGAGCGCGTTATCGCCTATGTCGACCATCTCGGCCGGCTCGAGGGCAAAGTGGCGCGCCTGCTCGACAACGGCTTCGCCATGACCATCTCGGCGACCCTGCGCAAACGCGACAAGCT
>Ga0134125_10006297_pt1 | contig 13435 bp, 11 predicted proteins | sample KB31751_FD_96464 | JGI IMG/M metagenome (GOLD analysis project Ga0134125, IMG submission 96464) | Terrestrial soil microbial communities with excess Nitrogen fertilizer from Kellogg Biological Station, Michigan, USA - KB3-175-1 | ecosystem: Environmental > Terrestrial > Soil > Unclassified ... | reverse complement strand
CGCTGTCCGGACAGATCGCGGGCGACGCCACCGGCGTCCTCGAAGGGCTGGATGCCAGGTTGTCGGGCGCCGAAGTCATGCTGATCGCTTGCGACAGGTTGATCCGGGTTGATTTTTCGGCGGCCGGAACCTTGCTGAACTGGGCTTCCACGCTGCACGCGCAGGGGCGCCGGGTCCAATTCGTCGACGTGCATCGGCTGGTGGCGGCGTTTTTCAATGTCATCGGTATCAATGAAGTGGCCCGCGTGACGATCCGGCCCGATTGAGGCGACCCGGGCTTGCCGCAACGGGCCATGCGGGTGCTTGTATTCGCCATCCTTACCCCCAGTTGACCGTCATGGAACAATTTCACGGAACCACCATCATCAGTGTTCGTCGCAGCACGCCGCAGGGGATGGAGGTGGCCCTTGGGGGCGACGGGCAGGTGACCCTGGGCAACATCGTCGTCAAGGGCTCCGCGCGCAAGGTCCGCAGGCTGTACCACGACCAGGTGCTGGCCGGCTTTGCCGGGGCCACGGCGGATGCCTTCACCCTGTTCGAGCGGTTCGAGGCCAAGCTGGAAAAGCATCAGGGTCAGCTGGTGCGAGCCGCGATCGAGTTGACCAAGGATTGGCGCACCGACCGTGTGCTGCGCCGGCTCGAGGCCATGCTCGCCGTGGCCGACAAGGACGCCTCACTCATCATCACCGGCAATGGCGATGTGCTTGAACCCGAGCACGGCATCGTCGCCATCGGGTCGGGCGGCGCCTATGCGCAGGCCGCTGCGAAGGCCCTGCTGGACAATACCGACCTGCCGGCCCGCGAAATCGTAAAAAAGTCCCTGGAGATCGCGGGCGAGTTGTGCATTTACACCAACATGCACCACACCATCGAAACCTTGACCTGATCCCTCGTGCGGGCCTGCGGTGCAGACAAAGGCCATGTTCCGCGAATTCTGCTGTCACCTGATTAAAAAATGTCTTCCATGACCCCCCAGGAGATCGTCTCCGAACTCGACAACCACATCGTGGGGCAGACCCAGGCCAAGCGTGCCGTCGCGATTGCACTGCGCAACCGTTGGCGGCGTCAGCAAGTGGACGAGAGCCTGCGCACCGAGATCACCCCGAAAAACATCCTGATGATCGGCCCCACCGGAGTTGGCAAAACCGAAATCGCGCGTCGGCTCGCGCGGTTGGCCGATGCCCCGTTCATCAAGGTCGAGGCCACCAAGTTCACCGAGGTGGGGTACGTCGGAAAGGACGTGGATTCGATCATCCGCGACCTGGCCGATGTGGCGGTCAAGCAGATGCGCGAAGCCGAAATGCGCAAGGTCCGCGCGCGTGCACAGGATGCCGCCGAAGACCGCATCCTTGATATCCTGATCCCGCCGGCGCGGGCGGCCGATGCGGGGGCTGGCCAAACTCATATGGCGGCGTCCGACAGCACGGCACGCCAGGTTTTTCGCAAGAAGCTGCGGGAAGGCCAACTCGACGACAAGGAAGTCGAGATTGACGTGGCCGATGCCAGGCCGCCACTGGAGATCATGGGCCCCGCCGGTACCGAAGAGATGACCGAGCAGCTGCGCGGCCTGTTCAGTCAGTTCGGCAGCCCCAAGCGCAAGAGCCGCAAGCTCAAGATCCATGAGGCGATGAAACTGCTGGTCGATGAAGAGGCGGGCAAGCTCGTGAACGACGAAGACATCAAGTCACAGGCACTGCACATGGCCGAGCAAAACGGCATTGTGTTCATCGATGAAATTGACAAGGTTGCTTCCCGCAGCGAGGCCAGCGGCGCCGAGGTATCCCGCCAAGGCGTGCAGCGTGACCTGCTGCCGCTGGTCGAGGGAACCACCGTTTCCACCAAATACGGCGTGGTCAAGACGGACCATATTTTGTTCATCGCCTCCGGGGCGTTCCATCTGAGCAAGCCGAGCGATTTGATTCCGGAACTCCAGGGCCGCTTTCCGATCCGGGTGGAACTCGAATCGCTCTCGGTGCAGGATTTCGAGGCGATCCTGACGCAGACCCACGCGTCGCTGGTCAAGCAATACCAGGCGCTGCTGGCAACGGAAAGTGTCACCATCGAGTTTTCCCCCGAAGGCATCACACGGTTAGCGCATACCGCGTTCGAAGTGAACGAACGCACGGAAAACATCGGTGCGCGGAGGCTCTCCACGGTCATGGAGCGTCTGCTCGACGAGATAAGTTTTGGCGCGACCCGCTTGAGCGGGCAGACCATCACCATCGACGCGGCCTACGTGGATGCGCGGCTCAAGGAACTCAGCGCCGACGAAGATCTGTCCCGCTTCATCCTCTGAGATCGCCCCAGTCTGGCTTACGATTCACGCGTTACTTTCATAGCTCGCGCTAAGTGCTTAATTTAGAATGATTTTCCGACATTATTGTTTGAAAAACTCCTTCTAAGTCCTTGATTCCATTACAAAATTTTGTCGCAAACCCCTTGCGACGGTTTTTTTTCCTGCTACAGTGCAAAAAAGTGCAATTAAGTGGTGAATAGTGTCTTCAGGGCATCCACTTGATCGCTGATCAACCTAACGAGGGTGTGCTGTCGTGTTTCAAGGGGCTTCGTCTCTGAGTCTGGATGCCAAGGGGCGGCTGTCGGTGCCAACCCGGCATCGCGATGTGCTCATTGCCACGGCCTCGGGCCAGCTCACCATCACCAGGCATCCGCACGGTTGCCTGATGGTTTTCCCCCGCCCCGAATGGGAAAAATTCCGGGAGCGCATTGCCGCACTGCCCATGGCGGCGCAGTGGTGGAAGCGCATTTTTCTGGGCAATGCGATGGATGTCGAGATGGACGCCACCGGCCGGGTGCTGGTGTCTCCGGAATTGCGCGAGGCGACCGGCATGACGCGGGACACCATTCTGCTCGGGATGGGCAATCATTTTGAGCTTTGGGACAAGGCGACCTACGATGCTCAGGAAGCAAAAGAGATGCAGGGCGACATGCCGGACGTTTTCAAGGACTTTTCCTTCTGAAGGCTTGCGGTGGATACCCGATGGAAACACACCACCGTCTTGTTGCACGAAGCGGTCGAAGCGCTTGTGGGCAACCCGGACGCCTGCTATGTGGACGGCACATTCGGTCGCGGCGGCCACTCCCGCCTGATTCTCTCGAAACTCTCGCCGCAAGGCCGGCTGATGGCCTTCGACAAGGACCCCGACGCGGTGGCCGATGCGGCGGCCATCGACGATCCGCGTTTCTCGATTCGCCACGAGGGCTTCAGACAGATCGCGAACCTCGGCGCAGCCAGCGTGGCCGGTGTGTTGCTGGATCTGGGGGTGAGTTCGCCGCAGATCGACAACCCGGTGCGCGGTTTCAGTTTCCGCTTCGATGCGCCGCTGGACATGCGCATGGACACCACGCGCGGCGAGAGCGTGGCCGGGTGGCTGGCCGGCGCGGAAGCGCAACAGATCACGGAGGTGATACGTGACTACGGTGAAGAACGGTTTGCTGGCGCCATTGCAAAGGCGATTGTTGCTCGCCGACAGGAACGGGGTCCAATTTCAACCACCGCCGAGCTGGCCGAACTCGTGGCTGGCGCGGTCAAAACCCGCGAGCCGGGCCAGAACCCTGCAACGCGCACATTTCAGGCTTTTCGGATTTTCATCAACGCCGAGCTTGAAGAGCTGCAACAGGCGCTAGAGGCCAGTCTTCATGCATTGCAACCCGGAGGCCGACTGGTGGTGATCAGTTTCCATTCGCTGGAAGATCGCATCGTCAAGCGATTCATCACCAGGCACGCGCGCGACGTTTTCGATCGCCGGGCTCCGTTTGCGCCACCCCATGTCATGAAACTCAGGGCGCTGGGTCGCATCAAACCAGGGGCCGCCGAATTGGCGGCGAATCCCCGCTCGCGCAGCGCCGTCATGCGCGTGGCGGAAAGGACCGGCGCATGATCAGAGCAGATGCAGTGACACCTGCGGGGGCCTCGCGATGATGCGCCTGAACCTTGTGCTGCTGCTTGCCGTGCTGGCGACCGCGCTGTATCTGGTGAATACGCAGTACCAATCGCGTTTGCTGTTCACAGCCCTCGACCGGGCGAACGCCGAGGCGCAAAAACTGGCACAGGATACCGAGACCTTGCAGGTGGAAAAACGCACCCAGGCGGCGCCGGGGCGGGTCGATCAACTGGCCCGGGCCAAGTTGCAGATGCGCCCGGCGTCCCTGGCGATCACGCAATACGTGACCTATGACGCTGGCGAAAATGGCCATCCACCGGCTCAGGAAAGCGCTGTTCCCCAGGGTAACGGCGCAGGCCCTGCGTCATTGGCCAATGGCGTTGCCGCGGCGGCGAAGGGCGGGGCCGCCAGCAAGCCGTTCCCGGGAGCGCCACGGTGAGCAGAAGCGTTCGCTACGCGTCGAGCCCGTTGCTGGCGAGCAAGACGCCCGTATGGCGCAGCAAATTCATTGTGGCGGCCATCGCGCTGGGGTTTGTCGTACTTGCAGCGCGTTCGGCCTACATACAAGTCGTCGACAACGCTTTTTTCCTGAAACAGGGTGAAGTCCGTTTTGCGCGCACCTTGACGCTGCCGGCTTACCGGGGCCGGATTCTGGATCGCAACGGCCAGATACTGGCCTCCAGCGTGCTGGCACCCAGCATCTGGGCGGTTCCCGAAGATGTCGACCGTGAAAACCCCGCAGTCCGGGCCAAACTGAAGCAAGTTGCCAGACTGCTTGGGATGTCCCAACAGGAACTCGACAAGAAGCTGAGGAACGATGACAAAACGTTCGTCTGGATCAAGCGCCAGGTGGATCAGCCGATTGCTGCGGCGATTGCCAAGCTCGATGTCAAGGGCCTCTATCAGCGCACGGACTACAAGCGCCAGTATCCCCAGGCCGACGCGGCTGCTCAACTGGTCGGCTTCACCAACATCGAGGACAACGGCCAGGACGGCATCGAACTGGAATTCAACAAGCAACTGGCAGGGAAGGCCGGTTCGCGCCGCGTCATCAAGGACCGGTTCGGGCGTGTCGTCGAGGACATCGGTGAGCAGGTGGCGCCCGTTGAAGGCAAGGACATACAGCTGAGCATCGACGGGCAAGTGCAATTTTTTGCCTACCAGAAGCTGCGCGATGCGGTGGTGAAAGCCAAGGCCGAGTCCGGCAGCATCATCGTGATCGATGCGGTCACGGGCGACTTGCTGGCAATGGCAAACTACCCCAGCTTCGATCCCAACAATCGCAAAGACCTTACGGGCGAGCAGTTGCGCAACCGCGCCATGACCGACGTCGGAGAACCCGGCTCGACCATGAAGCCATTCACAATTGCAACCGCCTTGCAGCTGGGTCGCGTCACGCCGCAGACGGTGATCGATACCCGGCCCGGTCGCATCACCGTGACCGGTGCCACGATTCACGACGACAGCGACTTCGGGATATTGACGGTGCAGGGCGTGATCCAGAAGTCCAGCAACGTGGGCGCCACCAAGATTTCGCAGCGCTTGAGCGCCCAGGAAATGTGGGATACCTTCACTTCGGTCGGGTTCGGCCAGAAGCCCCAGATCACCTTTCCGGGGGCCGTCACCGGTCGCCTGCGGCCCTGGCGGACCTGGCGCCCGATCGAGAAGGCGACCATGTCTTATGGCTACGGCCTGTCGGCCTCGCTGCTCCAGATCGCGCACGCCTACACCGCATTTGCGCACGATGGCAGCGTGATCCCGATCAGCCTGCTGAAAACCGAGGCGCCTGCGGTCGGCGTGCCGGTGTTCTCACCCAAGGTCGCGCTCGAGGTGCGCCAGATGTTGCACATGGTCACCGGCCCGGGCGGGACCGCGCCGCTGGCGCAGACCGTCGGGTATTCGGTGGGCGGCAAGACCGGTACGGCGCGCAAGCAGGCCGGCAAAGGCTACAGCAACAAATACCGCGCGTGGTTCACCGGGATGGCGCCCATCGACAAGCCGCGCATCGTGGTTGCCGTGATGATCAATGCGCCGAGCAGCGGCGGGTACTTTGGCGGCCTGCTGGCCGCGCCGGTGTTCAGCGAGGTGGTGCAACAAACCCTGCGCATCATGAACGTTCCGCCCGACCTGGCGGTAAAGCCCGACATCGTCGCGCAAAGCGTCAGAGAAACTTCCTGAACCGATGAAGTCGCTGTCCACTCCCGTTGAAGCCACACGCTGGCTGCGCTCGCGCGTGCAGGGTACGTTGCAGGCGGACAGCCGGGCGCTTGCGCCGGGCGACGGCTTCATTGCCTGGCCCGGTGCGGCGGCGGACAGGCGCCGCTACGTCCAGGCGGCATTGGCGCAGGGCGCTGCCGCCTGCCTGGTCGAGCAGTCTGGTGTGGAAGCATTCGGTTTCGACGGCGACGCGGTCGCGAGCTATGCCGGCCTGAAGGTTGCCACCGGGCCGATTGCGGCAGCCTACTTCGAAGCGCCGAGCGAGCAGCTCGACGTGCTGGCCGTGACCGGCACCAACGGCAAAACCTCGATTGCCTGGTGGCTCGCGCAAGCACTATCAAATGTGAAGCAACCTTCGAATATCCCATGCGGGCTGATGGGCACTTTGGGCATTGGAAGGCCGCCGCAGCTGGAATTCAACGGGCTGACCACGCCGGACCCGGTGTTGCTGCAGCGGCACTTGCGTCGCTTCGTGGATGCGGGCCTGGCCGCGTGCGCGATCGAGGCCTCGTCGATCGGGCTGGTCGAGCGGCGGCTCGACGGCACCCGCATCCGGGTGGCGATCTTCAGCAATCTGACGCAGGATCATCTGGACTATCACGGCTCCATGCAGGCCTACTGGCAAGCCAAGGCCGAGCTGTTTCGCTGGCCCGGCCTCCAGGCCGCCGTTGTGAATGTGGATGACGCGCATGGCGCCGAACTGGCCGGCACGCTCACGCGGCGCGCGATCGACCTGTGGACCGCGTCCTGCGCCGCCAGTCCGGCGACGCCGGCGCGGCTGCAGGCCCGTGCCATTCGCTACCAGGCGCAAGGCGCCACGCAGGGGCTGTGTTTCTCGGTCGCCGAGGGCGAAGAGAGTCATGAAGTTGAAACGCAGTTGATCGGCCAGTACAACGTCTCGAACCTGTTGTGCGTGATCGGGGGCCTGCGCGCGATGGGCGTGGCGTTGCGGGAAGCCGTGCAGGCCTGTACCGGCCTGCTGCCGGTGCCCGGGCGCATGGACTGCATCGCCGAGGCGGATCGGCCGCTGGTGGCGGTCGATTACGCACACACGCCCGATGCTCTGGACAAGGCCTTGTCGGCGCTGCAGCCGCTGGCCCAGCAGCGCGGCGGACGACTGTGGTGCGTGTTTGGCTGCGGTGGCGACCGCGACGCCGGCAAACGCCCGTTGATGGCGGCGATCGCGGAAAAAAATGCCGACCACGTGGTTGTGACCAGCGACAACCCGCGCAGCGAAAGCCCCGAAGCCATCATTGACCAGATTGTGGCCGGCCTGAGCCATCGGGATGCGGCGCATGTGCAGCCCGACCGCGCACTGGCCATTGACGAGACCATCGTGCGGGCCGGCGCACAGGACGTGGTGCTGATCGCCGGCAAGGGAAGCGAAGACTACCAGGATGTCGCGGGCGTCAAACATGCGTTCTCCGACAAGACCCATGCCCGCCAGGCGCTGCAGCGCAGGAAGGTGGGGGCATGAGCGATGCCACCATGATGACCTTGCAACAGGCCCTGGCCTGGATTCCCGAGGGCCGGCTGGTGGGCGATGCTGCGACGTCGGTGCAGCGCGTACACAGCGACACGCGCACATTGCAGGACGGTGACCTGTTCGTGGCGCTGCGGGGGGAGCGATACGACGCGAACGATTTCCTGGCCGAGGCCAAGGCCCGGGGTGCGGTCGCGGCATTGGCGCAGCGCGGCTTGCAAGACGCGGGTCTGGCGGGGATCGAGGTGGCCGACAGCAAACAGGCGCTGGGCGCGCTCGCCATCGGCTGGCGGGCGCAGTTCAGGCTGCCGCTGATCGCCGTGACCGGCAGCAACGGCAAGACCACCGTCACTCAGATGATGGCGGCCATCCTGCGCGCCTGGAAGGCCGACGCCGCATTCGCGACCCAGGGCAACTTCAACAACGACATTGGCGTACCGCTGACGTTGCTGCGCCTGCGCGCCCCGCACGAGGCCGCGGTGATCGAGCTGGGCATGAATCACCCGGGTGAGATCGCGACGCTGGCCGCCATGGCGCGCCCGACGGTGGCGCTGGTGAATAACGCGCAGCGCGAGCATCAGGAGTTCATGAATACAGTGGAGGCCGTGGCCCGCGAAAACGGTGCGGCGATTGCGTCGCTGGCGACGGACGGGATCGCGGTGTTTCCCTCGGACGATCTGTACACACCGGTCTGGACGGCGCTGGCGGGGCAGCGCCCTTGCATCAGGTTTGGCGAAAGTGCCAGTGCCGACGTCCGTTTGGTCGGTGCCGACTGGAACGCCGGGCACTGGAAGGTGCATGTGCAGACGCCGGCGGGGGCGCTGGCTTACGAGTTGCATATCGCTGGGCGCCACAACGTGCGCAATTCGCTGGCGGCCGTCGCATGCGCCTTCGCCGCCGGCGTGCCGCTGACCACGATGGCCCGGGGATTGGCGCGGTTCGAGGCGGTCAAGGGGCGCTCGCGTGCCCTCGGCCTGACGCTGGCGGGGCGGCGCTCCATCACGCTGGTAGATGACACCTACAACGCCAATCCCGACTCGGTGCGCGCGGCCATCGAGGTGCTGGCCGAACTGCCGGGCCCGCGCTTGCTGGTGCTGGGCGACATGGGTGAGGTCGGCGACCAGGGGCCGCAGTTCCACGCCGAGGTCGGTGCGCATGCCAGGACGCTGGGCGTGGAGGCGCTGTTCACATTCGGCATGCAGTCGGTTCATGCGGGCGTGAGTTTCGGCGCGGCGCGGCATTTCGACGACATCGTGGCGCTGAATGCCGCCGTACTGCAAGCGCTGCCTGGCTGCGCCAGCGTGCTGGTCAAGGGGTCGCGCTTCATGAAAATGGAACGCGTGGTGCAGGCCATCATGGCACAGGGCCACGTGTCAGGGTCATCACAAAAAGAAGAGGAAGGCCATGCTGCTTAGTCTTGCCCAATGGCTGCAGACCCTGTCCCCGGAATTTGCGATGTTCCGAGTGTTCCAGTATCTGACGTTTCGGGCCGTGATGGCCGCCATGACGGCTCTGTTGATCGGTCTGCTGGCAGGCCCCTATGTGATTCGTCGCCTGACGGAATTGAAAATCGGTCAGCCGATTCGCGGTTATGGCATGGAATCGCACCTGAGCAAAAGCGGCACGCCCACCATGGGCGGGGTGCTGATCCTGCTGTCGATCACCATCTCGACGCTGCTCTGGTTCGATCTCTCGAACCGTTTTGTCTGGATCGTGCTGGTGGTGACGCTGAGCTTTGGCGCCATCGGCTGGGTGGACGACTGGCGCAAGGTGGTGAACAAGGATCCGGAAGGGATGCGCTCGCGCGAGAAGTACTTCTGGCAGTCCGTCATCGGCCTGTTGGCGGCCCTTTATCTGGTGTTCAGCATTTCCGAGAACTCGAATCTGAAGGTGCTGGAACTGTTCTTCGACTGGGTCCGCTCCGGTTTCCATGTCAGCCTGCCGCCGGCCGCGGGCCTGCAGCTGCCGTTCTTCAAGGAAGTCAGCTACCCGCTGGGCGTGTTCGGATTCGTGCTGATGTCGTATCTCGTGATCGTCGGCGCGAGCAACGCGGTGAACCTCACGGACGGGCTGGACGGCCTTGCCATCATGCCGGTGGTGATGGTGGGTTCGTCGCTGGGGGTGTTCGCCTACGTGACCGGCAGCGCCGTCTACTCCAAATACCTGTTCTTTCCTCACATTGCGGGCTCGGGAGAGTTGCTGATTTTCTGCTCGGCCATGGCCGGTGCCGGGCTGGCCTTTCTCTGGTTCAACACCTATCCGGCGCAGGTCTTCATGGGCGACGTCGGTGCGCTCGCGCTGGGCGCGGCGCTCGGCACCATCGCGGTGATCGTGCGCCAGGAGATCGTGCTGGCCATCATGGGCGGCATCTTCGTCGTCGAGGCGATCTCCGTGATGGCCCAGGTGATGTATTTCAAATACACCAAAAAGAGATATGGCGAGGGCCGCCGCATCCTGAAGATGGCGCCGCTGCATCATCATTTCGAGAAGAGCGGCTGGAAGGAAACGCAGGTGGTGGTCCGGTTCTGGATCATCACCATGCTGCTGTGTTTGCTGGGTCTGTCCACCCTGAAGCTGAGGTAACACGTGCATCCGCTCGCTGATCAACAAGTGCTGGTGATGGGACTCGGACATTCCGGGCTGGCCATGGCGCGCTGGTGCGCGCGCGCGGGCGCCCAGGTGACGGTGGCCGACACGCGCAATGCACCGCCGCAGCTGGACGCGCTGCGGCGTGAGCTGCCCACGGCGCGCTTCGTCGCGGGGCCGTTCAGTGGCTCGCTGCTGGACGATGCGAGCATTCGCGCCGTGTTCAAAAGCCCGGGCCTGATGCCGGTCACGGTCGCGCCGGTCCTGGCGGCTGCCCGCGCCAAAGGCTTGTGGTGGGGTGGTGAACTGGAGCTGTTTTCGCACGCGCTCGCGCAGCTGCGGGAAAACCAAGGCTACGCGCCCGAGGTGCTGGCCATCACCGGCACGAACGGTAAAACCACGGTCACCGCGCTCACCGGCCAACTGGTCGAGCGGGCCGGAAAGTCAGCGGTGGTTGCCGGCAACATTGGCCCGACCCTGCTCGATACGCTGACAGAAAAATTGGACTCGGACAGCCTGCCGCAGGTCTGGGTATTGGAGCTCTCCAGCTTCCAGCTCGACGGCGTGAGCGGGTTCGAGCCGAGCGCAGCCACGGTGCTCAATCTGACGCAGGACCACCTCGACTGGCACGGCACCCTGCAAGCCTATGCCCAGGCCAAGGCCCGGGTGTTCGGGCAGCACACGATGATGCTGCTCAACCGGGACGACCCGCGGGTTTTGGCGATGCTGCCGGCACCGGTCAAGGTCAAGGGCCGCAAGATGGTGGAGCGCGACTACGCCACGTTCGGGGGCGGCATGCCGCAACGCCCCGGTGACTTCGGCATCGAGATGGTCAACGGTATGGCCTGGCTGGTGCGCGCCTTGCAGGCCGACGAGACGCTCAGGCAGCGCAAGGGCGACGAGCCCGAGCTGCATGTCCAGCGTTTGATGCCGGTCGATGCATTGCGCATCCGGGGTCGGCACAACGCGGTGAATGCGCTGGCGGCCCTCGCGCTGGCCAGCTTTGCGGGCTGCGCGATCGGTCCGCTGCTGTATGGATTGCGCGAATACCGCGGTGAGCCGCACCGGGTCGAATCGATCGGCATCGTGCACGACGTGGAGTACTTCGACGACAGCAAGGGCACCAATGTCGGCGCCACCGTCGCGGCCCTGGACGGCCTGGGGGTGGACCGCACGGTGGTGGTGATTCTGGGCGGTGACGGCAAGGGGCAGGACTTTGCGCCGCTCGCGGTGCCGGTCGCCAGGCATGCGCGCGCGGCCGTGCTGATCGGACGCGATCGGGCCCCAATCCGTGCCGCCCTGGAGGACACGGGGGTGCCGCTGATCGAGGCCGAATCCATGCAGGAGGCCGTGTTGCAGGCCAGCCGGCAGGCCCAGGCTGGCGATGCCGTGCTGATGTCGCCCGCCTGCGCAAGCTTTGACATGTTCGACAACTATGGCCACCGTGCCCAGGTATTTCACGCTGCCGTCGCGGCGCTGGCCGACGAGGCCGGCGTTTCGCTGCAGGGCACCCTATGAAAGCCGCTCTGCAACAGATTTCCGGCTGGTTCGGTGGTCTGCCGAACGTGGGCGCGGCCGAATTGCCGGTGCGCATCAGCGGCGCCGATGTTGGCCGCAGAAAGGGCACGCGCGCGGGCATGGCGGACTTCGACCAGGCCTTGCTGTGGGTCACCGTGGCGCTGCTCAGCTGGGGGCTGGTGATGGTGTATTCGGCCACCATTGCGATGCCCGACAACCCGCATTTTTCGCATTACCCGCGCACGCACTATCTGACGATGCATGTGCTGTCGCTGACGGTGGGGTTTGTGGCCGCCTTGATCACCTTCCAGATTCCGCTCAAGACCTGGGAAAAGGTGGCGCCCTGGCTGTTCGTGGCATCCCTGCTGCTGCTGATGCTGGTCCTGATTCCGCACCTGGGCAAGAGTGTCAACGGCGCCTACCGCTGGATTCCCCTGGGGCTCATCAATTTCCAGCCTTCCGAACTGGCCAAGCTGGCCGTCCTGATCTATGCCGCCGATTACATGGTGCGCAAGATGGAGGTCAAGGAAAAATTCTTCCGTGCCGTGCTGCCGATGGCGGTGGCCGTGGCGGTGGTCGGCGTGCTGCTGCTGGCCGAGCCGGACATGGGCGCTTTCATGGTAATTGCAGTCATTGCCATGGGGATCCTGTTCCTGGGCGGCGTGAACGCGCGCATGTTTTTCCTGATCAGCGCGGTCATGGTGGTGGCTTTTGGCCTGATGGTCGGCCTGAACTCCTGGCGGCGCGAACGCATCTTCGCCTACCTCGATCCGTGGACCGCCAGCAACGCGCTGGGCAAGGGCTACCAGCTGTCACATTCGCTGATCGCGGTGGGGCGCGGCGAAATCTTCGGCGTGGGCCTGGGCGGCAGTGTAGAAAAGCTGCATTGGCTGCCCGAGGCGCACACCGACTTCCTGCTGGCCGTGATTGCCGAGGAATTTGGGCTGGTGGGAGTGCTCTGCGTGCTGGGCCTGTTCTTCTGGCTGGTCCGCCGCATCATGCACATCGGCCGCCAGTCGATTGCGCTGGACCGGGTGTTTGCCGGTCTGGTGGCCCAGGGGATCGGTATCTGGATTGGCTTTCAGACGTTCATCAACGTCGGGGTGAACCTGGGTGCGCTGCCGACCAAGGGCTTGACCCTGCCGCTGATGAGCTACGGTGGCTCGGCCATCCTGATGAATCTGGTGACGATTGCCCTGGTGCTGCGGATCGATTACGAGAACCGGCAACTGATGCGGGGAGGGCGAGCATGACCAGTCGATGCGCTCTGGTCATGGCCGGCGGCACCGGCGGCCACATCTTCCCGGGGCTGGCCGTGGCACAGGCCCTGCGCGAGCGCGGCTGGCGCGTGCACTGGCTCGGCGGGCGTGGCCGGCCCGGGTATCCGAGCATGGAGAGCCAACTGGTGCCGGCGCGCGGTTTTGTGTTCGAGGCCATCGCCTTTTCCGGCGTGCGCGGCAAGGGCCTGGGTACGCTGGTGATGCTGCCGCTGCGCCTGCTCAATGCGTTCTGGCAAAGCCTGCAGGTGCTGCGCCGCGTCAAGCCCGACGTGGTGGTGGGGCTGGGCGGATACATCACCTTCCCGGGCGGCCTGATGAGTGTGCTGCTGCGCAAGCCACTGGTGCTGCACGAGCAGAACTCGGTGGCAGGTCTGGCGAACAAGGTGCTCGCGCGTCTGGCCGCCCGGGTTTTCACGGCCTTTCCGAATGTGCTTGCGAAGGCGCAGTGG
>Ga0134125_10006296_pt1 | contig 13438 bp, 14 predicted proteins | sample KB31751_FD_96464 | JGI IMG/M metagenome (GOLD analysis project Ga0134125, IMG submission 96464) | Terrestrial soil microbial communities with excess Nitrogen fertilizer from Kellogg Biological Station, Michigan, USA - KB3-175-1 | ecosystem: Environmental > Terrestrial > Soil > Unclassified ... | reverse complement strand
CGTCCGCCTCGGCCTTGGCGATCGCATCGACCAGCCCCTGCCGGACCAGGGTCGACAGCGCATTCACCGGCGGGTTGTTGGAAAGGATGATCAGCACGTCCCCGTGCTTGCGGGTCGAGATCGGGCTGGTCGTGGCCTTGTCCATCACATCATCCATTGCGGGTCTCCGAAGGCCGGCGCTAAGCCGCTGCTGACAGCCTTGCAAGTGTAGCGGAACCCCGGCAGCCGTTCGGGAGTCGCGGACAACAACATGGAGCGCGATATGGACGAGCAGTCGCTTGCGAGGGAAGACTTCCACAAGGAAACGCGGGCAATCAAGCGCGGCGTGCGCGGACTTGAGCAAAGCAGCGCCGAGCTCGCCAGGGACGCTGACCGGCGGACCGTACTCTCGGCCGACCGCACCTTGCTCGCAGCCGAGCGCACCTATGCCGCCTGGATCCGCACAGCCCTCGCGGCGCTCGCGAGCGGAATCGGAGCCACAGCGCTGACCAGAGGGGTCCTGCCCTTCTGGGTCGGCAAGGCGAGCGGGTCGGTGCTCGTCATCTTCGCTGGTTTCTGCCTCGTCGCCGCCGTCTGGCGCGAGCTCAGCGGAGTCGAGCATTTGAAGCATCCCGACATCCGCCCGATGCCGAAGGCGCTGCTGGTGCCGATCAACTTTCTCCTTCTGCTAGTCGTCATTGCCGCGCTGACCGGAATTTGGTTGAGCTGAGATGACATCGTGCTGGCAATCGCCTAGCGGCGCGCTCGGCGTCTAGCGGCGCAGGTGAAGGAGCGGGTGTGGACTATAAGGACCAGGTATTCGACAGCGTCGAAGTCGTGCTCGACGGAAATAGCTACGAGCATTGCACGTTCACGAATGTCATCTTCCGCTTCGGCGGCGGCGATCTCGTGATGAAGAATTGTGGCATGGACCGCTTCAGGTTCCAGTTCGATGGCGCGCTTTCGAACGGCCTTTATGCGCTCTACCAGCTGTTCGGCACGGAAGGGATGCTCCAGATCATCCAAGGTTTCCTCGAGCCGAGCGAGAGCGGCGAGGTGGAGCTCAACCTGCCGGGCTGACGTGCGGCTCAATGGTAGGTGATCGGGTGCAGCTCCCATGGAATCTCGACACAGCGAGCCACGCTGCACAATCCGCTGTCCGCTAGCGTTCTGCGAACACTGGTGACCACCGCGCAGTCTGCGCCATTCGATGTCTGCAGGACGACCGGTGCGGTTTGGTCAGGATTCTGCCTTGCCCGTCTCACAAATTCGCGAAACGTTGGGTCGTCCACCCGAATACCATTCCAGCTCACGACACCATCGCGGCCAACTCTAACGCTAAAGCCGCTCACGAAGCGGTAGGACAGGACAGGGAAATATCCATCGGGCCCGGTGCAATTTCCAAAGTGCGGAGCCTCGCCGTGAGCAAGCATTCTGTTCTCCTGATTGAGGGTCGCCGAGTTGCCTTTTGAATCGCATCCGGCGAGCAGCAGCAACACGCCGGCCAACACGATTAAAGACAGGTTCGAACTCACAACTGCTCCCTCCTGAGGCACTTCGGCCATCCAAGGGAAATCGAGGATTGACAGGACTCGATCAGGCGGGAGGATTGGGTTCCTGATTGGCTTCGTCCCGGCCGGCGCTGGCGCCCTTTTCTGGCGCATGCTCGCGCAAATTTCTGTTCCACTCCTTCACGATCTGCCTTTCTTCGGCGGTCATCTGATTTCCTCTGAAACCCGGTCGTCTGAAGTCGAGATCGCGCGTATCGCGAATAATGAGGTCGCCCGTTCGCAAGCTTTTGGGCAGAAATTCGCCGGGATCGATCGGCTCATCGAAATTGATGCCTGCATGTGGAAAACGGACCCGCGCTGTCCAGCCTTCAGCAGTCCGCCCGCCGGTCTGGAATTTTACTCGCCTGTCCTCCGGCGGCGGCGCGTCACAGGCCACTAGCACGCCATTTGCCGACAGATTGATGACCCTGACGGGAATGCGGACGCCATCACATTCAATAACAGCGGCCAGCAGCACCTTTGCGCGAGCTGATCGGCGTTCTTCTCCGTGTTCCAAGTCTTCTGCTCCCGATATTGCGCGGGCACTGACCGACGATAGCGCGCAAGTGTTGATTAATTGCATATTAGCCGAAGTTGACTGCACCTTTGAGCTCGCCACTCGGGTGATCGAGTCCGAAATTGGGCGAACATGCGTGCCCGCATGCCATCGCTTCCCTCTTTCCTATTCGCCTTGGCCGTGCTTGGCTTTTCAAAATGGCTCAGCATCGCAATCTCAGAAACACGCAATGTTCCTCCCCATGCGCCCGCGTGCACGCCGCTGCGCGTAGGTTTGTGACTTTGGGGCTTTTCGGCTGCCGGACGGGTGGTGATGACTGACCTCGACGCCTTCCGGTCCGAAACTCGCGCGTGGCTCGAAGCCAATTGCCCGTCCGATATGCGCAAGCCGATCCGCTCAGAAGCCGATGTGTGCTGGGGCGGGCGAAACTGGACCTTCCAATCGGACGCGCAGCGCAGCTGGCTGGAGGCGATGGCAGGGCGCGGCTGGACGGCTCCCGACTGGCCTAAAATGTATGGTGGCGGCGGCCTGACGGCGGAGGAAACGCGGGTGCTGAAGCAAGAGCTGTTCCGCATCGATGCACGGCCGCCGCTGACAAGCTTCGGAATCTCCATGCTCGGCCCGGCGCTCCTCAAGTTCGGGAGCGAGGAACAAAAGAAGCGCTTCCTGCCCGAGATCGCGCGCGGCGAAATCCGCTGGTGCCAGGGATATTCGGAGCCCGGCGCCGGGTCCGATCTCGCCGGCCTGCAAACGAAAGCCGAGGACAAAGGGGATCATTGGCTGGTCAACGGGCAAAAGGTTTGGACCAGCTACGCCGACAGGGCGGACTGGATCTTCTGTCTTGTCCGCACTTCGACCGAGTCGAAGCAGGGCGGCATCAGCTTCCTGCTGTTTGCCATGGAGACGCCAGGCGTCTCGACCAAACCGATCCTGCTGATCAGCGGCAGTTCACCCTTCTGCGAGACTTTCTTCGACAGTGTGAGAGTGCCGAAGGAGCAGATCGTCGGCGAGGTGAACAAGGGCTGGGACGTCGCAAAGTATCTGCTCGGCCACGAACGCGAGATGATTGCCGGCATGGGCCTTGGCGCCAGCGGGTCGAGCGTGACGCTCGGGCCGGTGGTCAAGCCAACCAACCCATTCCTCCGCAGCGAAATTGCAGCGTTCGACGTCGATGCGCTCGCCTTCGCGGCGATGAGCGAGCGGTTTGCCGCACTGTGGAAGGCAGGCGAGGCGCACCCCGCCAGTCCGAGCATGATGAAATATGCCGGCACTGAGCTCAACAAACGCCGCAATGAGCTGGCGATGAGGGCCGGCGGAAGCGATGCGCTAGAATGGGACAGCGAACGCTCCCGCGGCGGCGCGACCGCACGGACTTGGCTGCGTTCCAAGGGCAATTCGATCGAAGGCGGCACAAGCGAGATCCAGCTCAGCATCGTCGCCAAGCACATCCTTGGGCTGCCGGGCGCATGAGCCTGCTCACCGACGACCAGAAAATGCTTCAGGAGATGGTGGCCAGCTTTCTCGCCGACAAAGGCAACATCGCCAAGCAGCTCCGCCACTGGCGTGACATCGGCTGCAAGGACGGGTTCGGTCACGGTTTGTGGAAGGGGTTCGCTGAGCTCGGCTTCACCGGAATCTGCATTCCCGAGAGCCACGGCGGATTGGGTCTCGGCGCGAAGGAAGCTGCACTGGTGCTGGAGGAGATCGGCCGTAACCTGACTCCCTCGCCGTTCCTGCAAACGGCGGTCGTCGCGGCGCGCGCAATCGAGGGCACGGCTCACGCAGACCGCTGGTATCCCGGAATCCTCTCCGGCGAAGCCGTGCTGGCGCTAGCCGTCGATGAGGGACCGCGCCACGCGCCGGAGCAGACCGCGATCGAGGCAAAGCGGCAGGGCAACGGCTTCGTCCTAAACGGCTCCAAGCAATTCGTCGTCCAGGGCGGCTCGGCGGACATGATCGTCACAGTGGCGCGGACCGCCGGTTCGCCCGGCGAACGTGAGGGTCTAACCCTGTTTACGGTGCCTAAAGGTGCCGCTGGGCTGACCATCGACAACGTCTCGCAGGTCGATAGCTCCAAGGCGGCTCGGCTGACGTTCGCCAGTGTCGCACTCGATGGCGACGCGGTTATCGGAGAGGTCGACCAAGGCTGGGAACCTCTGTCGCGAGCACTGAATACCGGTCGGGCCGGAGTCGCCGCAGAGTTGGTCGGGGTCGCGGCGGGCGCGTCGGCAATGACCGTCGATTATCTGAAACAGCGTAAGCAGTTCGGGAAGTTCATCGGCGAGTTCCAGGCGCTCCAGCACCGCGCCGCGCACCTCTATACGGAGATCGAGATCGCGCGGGCGGCAGCATTCAGGGCTGCCGAGCTGCTCGACAGCGGCGACGAGCGCGCGCAACTCTACGTCTCAGTCGCCAAGGCCAAAGCGGCTGACGTCGCCTCGCTCGCGGTTCGCGAAGGAGTCCAGATGCACGGCGGGATCGGCATGACCGACGAGCATGACATTGGTCTGTTCATGAAGCGGGAAGCGGTGCTCGGCGAGTTATTCGGAGACGTTTATTACCACCGAGAAAGAGTCGCACAGTTCGGCGGCTATTAGCTGCGCGCTTTAAATCCGCCGATGATCCCGAGAATGAAGGAGGTGACGAGTGCGAGCTGGACCTTTCCGTCCGGGTCATCCCAGCCGAAATATTTTCCGCCCCAGCCGACCAACGCAACGAACATGGCAATCGCAATACCGACGACCATGTCAAATCCTCCCAGAGGCCGGTGAAGAACTGACCGGCTCGTGCCCATTTTCGCCCAGCAAGGTAAACAGAGTTCTAAGGCTTGCCCCTCTTCACCGGCATGACCATAGAGGCGGCACATACGGCAACATCAGGCGAAACCCATGAAAGCTCGCGTGTTCATCACCTTAAAGAACGGGGTGCTCGACCCGCAGGGCAAGGCGATCCACCATGCTCTCGAGGGTCTCGGCTTTTCGGGTGTGAACGACGTACGCGCCGGCAAGCTGATCGAGCTCGACCTCGCGGACGGCACCAGCAATCCTGAGATCGAGGATATGTGCCGCAAGCTGCTCGCCAATACCGTGATCGAGAATTTCCAGATCGAGCGGCTCGAAAACGCCTGAGCTGCCACGTTTCCCGCATATTTGCAGGCTATGAGATCGCTTCGGCTAGGAGCTTTTGAATGAACACCGCCGTTATCGTCTTTCCAGGATCCAACTGCGACCGCGATCTCGCCGTCGCACTGGAGTTGGTGACTGGTCGTAAGCCGGCGATGGTGTGGCACCAGGAAAGCGAGCTGCCGGATAGCCTCGACTTCATCGGCGTGCCTGGCGGCTTTTCCTACGGCGACTATTTGCGTTCCGGCGCGATGGCCGCACGTTCGCCGGTGATGCGGGCAGTCAAGGAGGCAGCGGCGCGCGGAGTGCCGGTGATCGGCATTTGCAACGGCTTCCAGGTGCTGACCGAGGCGGGGATGCTGCCCGGTGCGCTGATGCGCAACGCTCGGCTGAAGTTCGTTTGCCGTAACGTGCCCTTGAGAGTCGAAAACAGCCAGAGCCTGTTCACCGCCCAATTTGACGCGGGCGAGGAGATCGTCTTCCCAGTCGCGCACCACGACGGGAATTACCAGGCGGACGAAACAACGCTCGACCGTCTCGAGGGAGAAGGCAGGGTAGCCTTCCGCTATCTCGAAGATTGCAACGGCTCGGCCCGCGAGATCGCCGGAATCCTCAACGATACGGGCAACGTGCTCGGCCTGATGCCGCACCCCGAGCGGGTAGTCGAACCGGCACATGGCGGCACGGACGGCCGGCGGCTATTCGAGGGGCTGCTCGAGACAGTCGCCTAGACCTTGGTCGTGAACGGCGTGAAGTCGGTGCCGACGTCATAAACGTCCAGCCCTTCCTTGTACTTCAGCCAGCCGACCACCGTATAGGTGACGGGTGTCAGAAGCACCTCCCAGCTGACCTTGAGGATGAACTGGCTGAGCATCACCTGCCCCAGCGCGCTCACCGGCCAATCCGCCATCCCGTAGAAGGCGAGCGGATAAAAGATCAGGCTGTCGATGCCCTCGCCGACGATGGTGCTTCCCCAGAAACGCATCCATAGCCGCCGGCCCTGACTCCAGATCTTAAGCTTGGCCATGGTCGCCGATTCGAGGAAGTCGCCGACGAAGAAGGCAGTCATCGAGGCGAGAATGATCCGCCAGCCCGAGCCGAACACCCGCTCGTAGGCAGCCTGCCCGGTCCATCCAGCCGCGACGGGCAGATGGACCACGGTCCACTCCATCAGCGCCATGAAGATGAGCGCGACGAAGCCGGCCCAGATCGCGCGGCGAGCACGGGCATAGCCGTAGACCTCGGTCAGTACGTCATCGATCAGATAGGAGACGGGGAAGAACAGGATTCCGGCGCCGAACGGCCACGGTCCGATCGCTGGCAAGTTGATGAACGAGCGCTTCTCCGCCCCGATGACGTTCGACAGCAGCAGCACGACGACCATCGCCACCATCACGAAGTCGAAGTAGCGGAAGGACGCGCCGTGCAGCGTCCGTGCCTCGACGTGCGGCAGGCCTTCCCCTTCTGCTCTCATTCAGAGACGCGTAGCGCGGTTCCTTGTTCGGTCAATTGCGGTTAGTTGACTGCGCATGTGCGCCCGTAGCTCAGCTGGATAGAGCACGAGCCTTCTAAGCTTGGGGTCGCAGGTTCGAGTCCTGCCGGGCGCGCCAGTTTTCCGCCATTTTTCTGTTACCTAATTCGGCGCTAGGTAATGTACTGCACCCTTCGCGTGAGACGCTAAGCCGGGTAACAGATCCGGTCGATCGATGCGCTCAGAATAGGAGCGCGCTCCTGTTCTGAACAGGCTTCCTCATATTCGTCTGGCGACAGGTAATCGAGCGCCGGGTGCAGTCGCTGCCGGTTGTACGTTTCGAGAAATGCCGCTCATGACCTTTGCGTTTCGCGCCGTTGATTAGGTTCCTGAACACTCACAACCGATCGCTCGTGAACTCGTAACGCGGGTGGAACCAACCGGCAAAGATCGCGTTCGCGCTCAAGCACTTATGTAGCTACGGCCTTGTGCGGCCGACCAACTAATGGACGATGGATACCGAGAACTGCATCCGGGAGATTGCAGAGGAAGGAGAAAAATGAGTCCTGAGCACGAGCTTCTGCATGAGGGTGGCCCCGTCTCCTCCGGCTCACCTGCACTTGACCATATCTTGTCCGGCGGCTTCGCCGCTCATCGCGTCCACCTGATCGAGGGCGAGCCGGGCGCTGGAAAGACAACTCTCGGACTGCAGTTCCTGCTCGAGGGCCGCAAGAAGGGCGAACATTGCCTCTACATAACGCTCTCCGAGAGCAAGGAAGAGCTGACGCATGTTGCGTCTACGCATGGGTGGTCGCTCGATGGCATCGAAATTTTTGAGTTGGTGCCCCCCGAACTGAGTCTCGATCCTGAGCGCGAACAATCGATCTTGTATGCGTCCGATCTGGAGCTCGGCGAAACCGTCCAGCTGGTCAAGAATGAGGTCGAGCGTGTCGCTCCGACGCGCGTCGTATTTGACAGCCTTTCAGAGATACGACTGCTGGCCCAAGGAGCGCTTCGCTTTCGACGCCAGGTCCTCGCACTCAAACACTTTTTCGCGCAGCGTGGCTGCACCGTATTGTTTCTGGACGACCTGACGGAGACCGTTGATGATCTGAGCCTGCATAGCCTAGCGCACGGCGTCGTTCGTCTCGAGCAGCTTGCCATGAACTACGGCGCTGAGCGCAGACGTCTCCGCGTGCACAAGATGAGAGGACGCAAATTCCACGGGGGCTACCATGATTTCGTGATTCGAAAGGGCGGCTTAGAGATTTTTCCGCGCCTCGTGGCGAGCGACCATCCCGATTATGGATATGAGTTCAAGCAAGCGCAAAGCGGGGTCGCCGCGCTAGACTCGCTCGTAGGCGGCGGCCTCGACCACGGAACCTGCACGCTGGTCATCGGCCCGTCAGGAACCGGCAAATCCACGCTTGGCCTCCTTTACGCCCACGCGGGGATGCAGAAGGGCGAAAAGGCCCTGATTGTCAGCTTTGACGAGACCAGCGGCATTTTCCGGCGGCGGGCCAGCGGCATCGGGATGGACACAGAACCCTTTGAGGAAAAGGGGCAGCTTTTCTATCGGCAGGTCGATCCAGCCGAGCTGTCGCCCGGCGAACTGACTGGGCTTGTTCGTCACTACGTCGAGGATGAGGGGGTCAGCATTGTCGTCCTGGATTCTCTCTCTGGCTACCAACAGGCCATGCCCGAGGAGAACTTCCTGCTCCTTCAGATGCACGAGATTCTCACGTTCCTTAATCAGCAAAATGTCCTGACCTTCCTGATCCTCACGCAATCCGGGATGATCGGTCAGATGCATAATCCGCTCGATCTCACCTACCTCTCCGATTCAGTTCTGTTGCTGCGCTACTTCGAGGCAGAAGGTGAGGTTCGCCGGGCAATCTCCGCCGTGAAGAAAAGGACTGGGAACCATGAGCCTTCAATTCGCGAGTTCCGGATCACGCGAAGCGGAATTGAGGTCGGCCCGTGCCTGGAAGGCTTCCGCGGCGTTTTAACAGGCACGCCGCAGTATGCCGGGACCGACGCACTCATGAGCAAAGCTGGAGCCGCCTCCTAGGATGCGAATGTGAAGCGCTTCCTCGTAGTCGCGCCCGCAGGCCGAGATGCCGAAGTCATTCAGCAACTCCTGGAGAGCGCCGGACTGGCGGCGGTCGTCGATAGCGACGGCGAACTGCTTCTTGCGGCACTGCCCGATGGTCTGGCCTCGGGGGCAGTCATCACGGATGACGCGCTAAAGCGGATTGACCGCAGGAGGTTCATCCAAGCGATATTAGACCAGCCACCCTGGTCAGATTTCCCTTTCCTCCTTCTCGTCCGCAGGGGCGGCGACCGCGAAGGTCCGAAGGAAGTCGAAGCGAAGATGAACGCTACTATCCTAGAACGACCGCTCCATCCGGCGTCTCTGATCAGCGCCGCGAGAGCTGCCGTTCGCGCACGCGATCGGCAACGCCTTGCAGCCGACCATCTCGCCGAACGCGATCGAGCGGAAAAGCAGTTGCGGGAGTTCGCTGACACTTTGGAACAGAAGGTCGCCGAGCGCACGAGGGAACTCGCGGCAGCGAACGACAGGCTGACGGCCGAGATCGCCGAGCGTGAGAAGGCGGAAGCCCGGCTGGTGCAGGCACAAAAAATGGAAGCCATCGGTCAGCTGACGGGGGGAGTCGCGCACGACTTCAACAATCTCCTGACCGTAATCGTCGGGTCGCTCGACCTGATGCTACGCAAGAGCAAGGACGATGCCGTTCTTCGGCTCGTGCGCAATGCGCTCCAAGCAGCAGAGCGTGGCGCGAACCTCACGTCGCAACTTCTTGCGTTTTCGCGGCGGCAACGACTTTCGCCGGTCGCACTGGACATCAATGCCGTGATATATGGCATGCGCGACCTGCTCGTGCGCAGCATCGGGCCGCGAGTGGAGATCGGGACGGAGCTGCACGAGGATGTCTGGCCCGCCCTCGCCGACCCGACCCAACTTGAAGTGATGCTTCTGAACCTCGCAATCAACGCTCGGGATGCAATGGTTAGCGGCGGTCAGATCGTCATCAGCACCAAAAACGTCCTCACCTTGCCGGAGCAACTCGCGGAAGAGTTAAACGACGGCGAATATGTCTGCATCAGCGTCTCCGACAATGGGCCGGGTATGTCGCCTGATGTGCTTGCCCACGCTTTCGAGCCATTCTTCACGACCAAAGCGCACGGCAAAGGGACTGGCCTCGGACTCGCTCAGCTCTATGGTTTCGCCAGGCAATCAGGTGGAACCGCGAAGATCGAAAGCGAACTTGCTCACGGCACGACGGTCTCGATCTATTTGCCGAGGACTCACGAGCGGGTCAGGCAAGACGCGGTCTCGCGAAGCAACACGCAGGCGACGCGTCGTGCGAAAATTCTGGTCCTTGATGACGATGAAGATGTGCGCACCGTCACATGCGAAACGATCCGCGAACTTGGATACGAAGTTGTCGCGCTCGGCGATCCGGCGGAGGCGCTGAGCAGACTGACTGACGAGCATTTCGACCTTCTCATCACCGATGTGGCGATGCCAGGCATGACCGGGGTGGAAGTCGCACGACATATCCGCGCCAAGGGCGACGCGATGCCCATCCTCTTTTCGAGCGGTTATGCTGATGTGCAGGTGTTCGGCGAAGAGCTTTCGGAAGAAGTGGTGTTGAGAAAGCCGTTCCGGCTTACGGATATTGCCGCTCGGATCGAAGCCGCGCTCGAACTCGCGCCAGCTCGCGAAGCTGCCACGGCTTGAGATACGGCTGACAGTTGCTGGCGGCCGGCCGCAGCTCGGCACGCGTGCGACGAGGGCAATGCTATCGCAGCAACCGCAAGTTCTTGTGACGCGGCACCACTCCGCGAAGCGATGGAGCGCTCGCCTTACGAAGGTGCGGCTTTTCAACGCCTGCAAGGCGGCGCAGGCGAACAAGCTCTCTTCATCGCTAGCTGAAGTAATTTGTCGGAGTGGTTCCGAGGACTTCCAGCGATGATGCTGGTCTTTTGCACATGGTCTGGGAGGGTGGCCGCGGAGAGATGATTGAAATCGTAGGTCCTCTTGCGGAACCAGAGCCCACCTTTGAAGACCGGACGGGCGCGAAGAGGTCGCGGCAGGTCCTTTAATGAAATTGTCTCACCTTCGCGATGCTCGGATCGAGGTTTGATGCAAGCTCTTTGCCAGCAAGTCGGTCTGCCAATTCGTCGATGAAGGCCTCAAATGCGTGCAAGGCGCCCGCCTGCAGAGCGCCATCTACCGGCGGCAACCCCGCCGCAATCAGGAGCTGATGTCGCAAGATCCGGGCTAATACCTCCCATTGAAGTCCCTGCTGCCGCCGCACGGCTTCGATGTGGCGCTCGAACCGCGTCAGCCGTGCTCCAAGCGCCTCCTCCGCTGCTGCGGGATTGCGGCGGTTCAACCAGGCTCCGAGCGCCTCCACCAGCAGCTCGGAGCGAGCCCTCCCAGTCCCACTCGCGATCCGATCCAATCGGTCGCTAAGCTCCTTAGGCAGGAAGAGCTGGTGCCGAACCTTGTGCGACTTCACGACAAGCCTCGCTGATGCCGAGATGCGGCCCTGTCTTCTGCCGAACGGACACTGGCCGCGAGCGCCTCTTGGACGCCAGAAGTAGCATTCTGGCGCGCCGACGACCTTACATGCCGACTTCCGGACCGTGCCGCTGGCGACCGAAAGTCCAGCTGATCGACCCCGAACTGCGCATGATGCCGGAGATCTCGCGGCCAAGCTGCTTCTCGAGCACGGGCCGCCATGGGACCAGCGTAAATTGGCGCGAATTCTCAACAATCGCAAAGCTACCCGAGGACAGATTGACGCGCCGGCGAAGAATGCCGGAAATCGGCTCGCCCGGCACCGCTTCGACGAAATACAGCCCGAGCTCTTTGCTGAGCCGTGCAGCCACCGACCTGAGCTCGCCCCGCCTGAGTTTCTCGTCCATGTCGGCGCGGCAGAGGACCCGATTACCTTGTTGCTCCGCCAATCCCTGCTCAATGAGCCACTGCTGCCGGCGGACCATCGCCTGGTGAACCTCGGCGCCGTAACCGTGTTTCGCGATCTCGATCGGCTCGTCGCCGCGCAGCTGCCGATCGAGCCAGTTCGGAGCGTACGCGGTTGCTTCCTCGTCGAGCGTCCGCAGGGCGAGCACCTGGATCCGAACCGGCGCGGCGCGAGTGGCGCGCTTCTCATGCTCAAGCGCCTGATCGAGGAAGTCGGCCGGCACGAGCCAGCTGCCGTCAGTCTGCCGCTCGACGGCAACGCCGCTGCGCCGAAGTGCCTCGAGCCTGCGCACGTGCGCCTCGACGTACTCGTCCGTGGCTGACTGGTCGTGCCCGAGATGGATGTCTTCGCTGTACGCACCGACGCTCGCACGGGCGATCTCGTCGATCGTGATGTCCGCTTTCCTAAGTGTGGCCCTCCGCTGCTCGATCCGAACCAGGCTGCCGGTGGGCGTTTCGTCCGCACCTTTCCCGACCTCCACATAATGGGTGCGCCCATCGACGCCATCGACGACCAAATAGCGTCGATCGTGGTGATCGTCGGCAGCACCACGGTGAACCACCTTCCCGACCACCGGAGCTAACTCCGCTTCTGCCCGATCGATGACGTACAGTTCCGGCCGGCGGTCCAGTTTCGCCGCCGTCATTACCCGGTGCATCGTCCGGATGATGTCGCCGCGCCGTCCGAGATCGGTCAGCGTCTCTTCCATCGTCGGGTCCAATCGCCAGGCGAGCGGGCCTTGGCACTCGGCTAGGCCCATCCGTTCCAGCTGCCGGGCGCGGCCGATAAGCAGTTGCTGGTATGAGCCGTCCCCGTCCCATTTCGCCGGCTGCCGCAGATCGACGGCGCGATCTTCCGCCCGCGCAAGGATGTCGCGGTCGAGCTTCGTCAGGCGCTCAGCGCGAATCTCCCGGCTTAGCTGCTCACGCACCTCCAGCTCGCTCTGTGGTCCAAGCCATCGGGTCATGATCTCCGACGCGCGGCCGCGGATCCCATGGGCGATATAGCCGCCCGCGATGTTGAGCACCTTTCCGTCTTCGGTCGCGCCGCGCACGATTAGGTGCGTGTGCGGGTGACCGGTGTCGAAATGATCGACCGCCACCCAGTCGAGTGTCGTCCCAAGGTCCTGCTCCATCTTAGCCACCAGCTCGCGCGTGAAAGACTTCAGCGTGTCGAACGAGGCGCCGTCCTCCGGCGACACAATGAAGCGAAACTGGTGCCGGTCGCCTGCGCTCCGCTCCAGGAATGCCTTGCCGTCGACGTCGTCGCTGAACGTCGAATAGAAGCGGCCGTGCTCGCCCTCGCGAGTGACGCCGTCGCGCTGGAGATAACGCAGGTGCGCCGCAGCAGCGCCAGCGGCCTTCGCGCCCGCGAGCTTCACCACCCGTACCTTGACCATCACGCGCCGGGCCCGCATCCGCACGCCAGAGATGCGGTCCACCGACCACCCGGACGAGCTCGCAAAGCCCGCTGAAAATTTGGCGCCGCGCCCACGCGCATTGAACCGGCCCGACTGGCGCGCCGGACCAGACGAAAGTGAGCGCCAGTCGCCGCCGCCGCGGGCGATCCGGCCGATCAGTAGCGACTGCAACGATCGCGATGAGCCGGCACCTTTGCCGCTTCGCATGCGTCCGAGCCGCGGCTCAAACCTGTTCTCCTCGTCCGCCATCCACGAGGACATGGGCCTGCCCCACGAGCGGCTGAAGTATCTCGCGAGCTAGCGGCACAAATCAGCCGTTCCGTGCATCCGAAAGACCATTCAGTCTCTCTTCACCGAGCGG
>Ga0134125_10006291_pt1 | contig 13447 bp, 10 predicted proteins | sample KB31751_FD_96464 | JGI IMG/M metagenome (GOLD analysis project Ga0134125, IMG submission 96464) | Terrestrial soil microbial communities with excess Nitrogen fertilizer from Kellogg Biological Station, Michigan, USA - KB3-175-1 | ecosystem: Environmental > Terrestrial > Soil > Unclassified ... | reverse complement strand
TCCCGTCGATCAGGGCTCGGATTCGCCGGTGCGCCGCACATTCACCAAGCAGATTCATCAGAAGACGATCGCGGCGGTCCAGACGTGGTGGCAGCAGCAGACGTTCGCGGGCGTCGCGGTCGCGCCCCCCGAGCGCGCGGGGGATGCCGACGTCCTCGACTATATCCGTCGCTATCCCAACGCGATCGGATACGTTCGGGCCGGCATCCCCCTCGGTAACGAGTTCAAGACGATCGATGTAACGCCTTAGCGGTTCGGCGCGTCGCCTCCGGTGCTCGCGGCCTGCTCGCCGCCGAGCTTGTGCTTCTGATACCAGCTCAGCATGTAGAGCTGCGTCCGGAGGTAGTTCGACGGCTTGGAGCTCGTACCGTGGAACTCCCCGTTGAACCGCAGCATCACGACCGGCACCTTGAGATACTTGAGCGCCGAGTAGTACTCCTCGGTCTGCGGCATCGGCGTGCGCAGATCGAGCTCACCCGTCATCAGCAGCGTCGGCGTCTTCACGTTGCCGACGTAGGCGAGTGACGACTGCTTGATCCACTGCTCGGGCTTTTCCCAGAACGGCGCGTCGAAGAAGCCGTACGTGAACAGCGGCACGTCGGTCTGTCCCGCCATGCTGAGCCAGTTGATCACGGGGCAGCGCACGGCGGCCGCGGCGAACCGCGTCGTGTGGCCGATCACCCAGCTCGACAGCACGCCGCCGCCCGAGCAGCCGCCCACGTACATCCGGTTGGTGTCGATGTAACCGCGGCCCACGACGGTGTCGACGCCCGCCATCAGATCGTCATAGTCCACGCTCGGGTACGCGCGCATGATCGCATTGCCGAACGGGCTGCCGTAGCCCGTGCTGCCGCGCGGGTTCGTGATCAGCACGACGTAGCCGTTCGCCGCGAAATTCTTCAGCGCGAAGTTGAACGAGCCGTTGTACATCGCGTGCGGCCCGCCGTGGATCTCCATGATGAGCGGGTACTTCTTCGCGGGATCGAAGCCGGGCGGCTTGAGGATCCACCCCTGCACGCGCGTGCCGCCCGTCGACGTGTACCACACCTCCTCGGTCTTCCCGGTCCGGATGCCCTGCAGCACGTCCGCATTCACGTTCGTGAGCTGCACGAGCGGCTGCGGCTTGAGGACACTGAACCGCACGACGTCGGCGGGGTTGTCGAGATTCGCGCGCACACCGACGGCGCTCCCGTTGCGCGCGATCGACGTCAACGACACCATCTGGTTGCCCTCGGTCACCTTGCGCGCGCCGCCCCCGGCTTTCAGCGCGGCGAACTGCACGTTGCTCGTGCCCTGATCGGCCAGCGCGAAGTAGACGCCGGTGCCGTCCAGGCTCCAGCGCACGCCGGCGGGATCGCGGTCGAGGCTCGTGAGCGCGCGCATGCCGTTGCCGTCGATGCCCACGACCCAGACCTCGGCGGCATGACAGGAATAGGTGCCGGCTTCACTGCCCGTGAACGCGACGCTGCGCCCGTCGGGAGAAACCATCGGACTCGACCAGCTGCCTTTCTTGCTGACGAGCGACCGCACGGCACCGCTCTTCACGTCGACCGCGTACAAGTACGACTCGCGATAGCGATAGTCGGCGTCGGATTCGCGCAGCCCATCGAACACGATCGTTTGACCGTCGGGCGTCCAGTCGTAGTTCAGGCCCGAGCCGAGCTCGCTCGTGCCGAAGTCGCCGCTGGTGAGCTGGCGCTGCGTGCCCCCATCGGCGGGGACGAGGAAGATCTGATTCGTGCCCTGCTCGATGTAGCCCGTGCGATCGCGGCGATAGTGCAGCCGATCGACCACGCGCGGCGCCGGCGTCCACTTCGCCCCTTCGGGCGCGGCGGGCATGCTGATCTTCCACGGCGTCTCGCTCTTCACGAGCATCGTGAACGCGATCGAGCGGCCGTCGGGCGACCAGCTGAGGTTGCTCGGGTTCTCCGAGACGCGCGTGACCTGCGACGTGGCGCCCTCGGCATCCATCCAGCGCACGAACACCTGCGAGCCCTTGGGCTCGCCGTCGGCGAAATAGGCGATCCGCGTGCCGTCGGGGGACCAGCGCGCGTTCGACCCCTTCGTCAGAAACCGGTTCTTCGTCCCGTCGGCATTCATGATCCACAGACCCGCGTCCCAACGGTCTTCGATCTTGTTCACCCACCTGCGCGTGTACACGATCTGCGAGCCGTCGGGTGAAATCTGCGGCTCGGCGACCTGTTCCCAATCGAGATAATGATTGACGGTGAGCAGCGTGTCGGAAGCGGTTTCCTGGCCTGTCGCTACGGATGGGACGACGAGCAGCGCGGCCAGCAGCAGGGAACGCATAGAACCTCCGCGGACGGCGAACTTTTGGAAGGATTACGAAATCAGTAGTAAGAGAACCTGCGGTACTTCATTGAGCCAGTCCCGTCTTGGGCACGCCAACCAGGTACGTTCCGCGTAACGGTGACCAGCCGCCCCGGATCTCCCCGATTTCCCATTCGTAGCGGTCGAGACCTCGCACCAGCTCGCGCAGCTCCCGGGGTGAATACGTCCGAAGACATGACACGATCCCGTCGAAGGTACCGACGAGCGGCAGCAGCGGCGGCAAATAGGTCCAAAAGAAGCGCGACCAGCGCCAGGGACGAATGAACGGTTCGGCCAGCAGGACACCGAGCCAGGTGAAGGCGATCACGAACATTTCCCAGGGCGCGCGGCGCGCCACCTCGAAAACGGCGATCCCCTGTCCCTTCGCGACCGCGTCGGCGAGAATCGCCCGCGCCTCGTCCGGGCGGAAATGGTGGAAGGCCGTGAATACCGTGCGGAATCCGTCCAGCGCCTCGGGCACCGCTCGAGCATCGACGGGGTCTGCGTGAAATGGCAGCCGGCCGGTCAGCCGCGGCCCCTTGTGCGGATAGAGGTCGGTGAGGATTACCGGGACACCGACCTTGCGTGCGATCCGGCTCCAGGGCCCGCCGGCGCCGGAGCACAGGTCGATGACGCGACGCGCCCGGGTGCGCGCGACGGCGCGCTGCAGCAAGGGGCCCGCCGGGTCGTAGGCGCGGGCAAAACTCAGCGCGAATGCGAGAAAGTCCGTTAGTGCGTCCCGCAGCGACGGCGGGCAGCGGGGGAGATCGTGCAGCTCGACGAGGTGACGGCGCACCGGAGTAATTTGCACGAATCCCCTACCCAAGTGAGATTTCGCGCCCGCATGGAGAATTTCGAGCTGCCTCGGCTATTCGCCGAACGCCCCGCCGGACACAACTACTTCGAGCTGATTCGCGTGCCCGCGATGTCGGCCGGCCTGTATGTGCTCCAGCCCGGCGAGCCGGACCAGCAGAAGCCGCACCAGGAAGACGAACTGTACTACGTCATCGGCGGCCGGGCCACGATCCGCGTCGGCAACGAGGATCGGCCCCTTGTCCCCGGCTGCGCGATCTTCGTTCCGGCGGGGGTGGAGCACCACTTCCACTCGATCCAGGCGGAGCTGCAGGTCCTGGTCGTGTTCGCGCCGGCCGAAACGGCTACAGCGCAATGAGCCTGCGGACCACACCGTTTCATCCCCGGACGGGTCCGCTGTCCGAGGGTCAGGCGTGGCGTCGCTGGGCGGGCTACGTCGTCGCCAGCTCGTACGAGCTGTCGCACGAGCGTGAGTATCACGCGATCCGCAATTCGGCCGCGCTGTTCGACGTCTCTCCTCTATACAAGTATCTGATCACAGGCAAAGACGCGGCCCGCCTGCTCGATCACGTCGTCACCCGGAACGTCGGGAAGGCGAAGGTCGGGCAGGTCCTGTACACGCCGTGGTGCGACAACGAAGGCAAGCAGATCGACGACGGGACCGTCTCCGTGCTGAACGAACAGACCTACCGCATGACCTCGGCCGATCCGACGCTGCGGTGGCTGCATCTCAACTCGTCGGGCCTGAGCGTCACGATCGAAGACGTGTCCGAGAAAACGGCAGCGGTTTCACTCCAGGGCCCCAGCGCGCGCGAGATTCTGCAGCTCGCCGCGCAGCAGGATCTCTCGGCACTCAAATACTTCCGGCTCACCCCCGCGAAGATTCGCGGCATCCCGGTGACCATCTCCCGCACCGGGTACACCGGCGACCTCGGTTACGAAGTCTGGGTCGACGCGGCTCAGGCGGTGCCGCTGTGGGATGCGATCGTCGAGACGGGCACGCCGTACGGGATCACGCCGGCGGGGATGCTGGCGCTCGACGTCGCGCGCATCGAAGCGGGGCTGCTGCTGATCGAAGTCGACTACTTCTCTTCGCGGCACGCGCTGATCGAGTCGCAGAAGTCGTCGCCGTACGAGCTGGGACTCGGCTGGACAGTCGCGACCGACAAAGCGCGCTACAACGGACAGGCGGCGCTCGAAGCCGAGCGGCTGCGCGGGTCGGCGTGGCAGTTCACCGGATTAACGGTCGACTGGGATTCATTGGAGCTGCTGTACGCGGCCGTCGGGTTGCCGCCGCGGCTGCCGTCGCAGGCATGGCGCACGAGCGTGCCCGTCTACGCCAAGGGCCGAGGCGGCCGCCAGGTCGGATACGCGACGAGCGGCGGCTGGTCGCCGCTGCTCAAGCAATACCTGGCGCTCGCCCATCTCGAATCGCAGTTCGCCAAGCCCGGCACGGAATTGCTGATGGAGATCACCGTCGAGCATCACCGCAAGGCGGCGGACGCGCGGGTCACGCCGTTGCCGTTCTTCAATCCTGAGCGAAAGCGCGCCTGATGTCGAAGCGCTACGACGTGATCGTGATCGGCGGCGGGCACAACGGGCTCGTCACGGCGGCGTATCTCGCGCGCGCCGGCAAGTCGGTGCTCGTGCTCGAGAAGCGCCCGCGGGTCGGCGGCGCGGCGGTGACGGAAGAAATCTTTCCCGGCTTCAAGTTCTCGATGTTCTCCTACGTCGTGAGCCTGCTCCGGCCCGAGATCATCCGCGATCTCAACCTGCCCCGCCACGGGCTGCACATCCTGCCGCTCGAGAGCACCGTCACACCGATGGAGAACGGCGACTACCTCGCCGGCTGGGCCGATCACGACGAGACGCGGCGCGAGCTGTACCGCCACTCGCCGCGTGACGCCGAAGCGTACGACGAGTACGGCCGCCTGATGCACTTCATGGCGCAGGCGGTGAAGCCGATTCTCAGCATGGTGCCGCCCGATCCGACCTCCTTCGCCCCCGGCGATCTCGCGGCGCTGCTCAAGCTCGGCAGACATTTCCGCGGCCTCGGCGCGGAGCGCCTGCATGCGCTCGTGAAGCTGATGACGATGAGCTCCGCCGATTTCCTCGACGAATGGTTCGAGACCGACGTGCTCAAGGCCACGAAGTCGGCGAGCGGCATCATCGGCACGTTCCTGGGGCCCCGCTCGCCCGGCACCGCCTACGTTCTCCTTCATCATTACATGGGCGAGCTGGACGGGGTGTTCCGCGCCTGGGGCTTTGCGAAGGGTGGCACCGGCGCGGTCAGTGAAGCGATCGCCTCGGCGGCGCGCGGGTTTGGCGCCGAGGTTCGCTGCGATACGGGCGTGTCGAAGGTCCTGGTGAAGGGCGGCAACGCAGCGGGGGTCGTACTCGAGAACGGCGACGAGCTCGCGGCCGGCACCGTCGTGTCCAGCCTCGATCCCCGCCGCTCGTTCCTGCAGCTGCTCGACCCGAGTCACCTGCCGGATGAATTCCTGTCCGACATCCGGCGATTCAAGTTCCGCGGCTCATCGGGCAAGGTGAACATCGCGCTCGATTCGCTTCCGGTCTTCACGTGCATGCCCGATGGCGGTCCCGGCGGTCGCCTGCATCGCGGCGCGGTCTCGATCAGCCCGAGCCTCGAGTACGTGGAGCGCGCCTACGACGAAGCGAAGTACGGCGAGTTCTCGCGCCGGCCGTACATGGACATCGTGTTTCCGTCGATGATCGATCCGGGGATGGCGCCGCCGGGCAAGCACGTGATGTCGATCTTCGTGCAGTACGCGCCATACCACCTGAACGGCGGCTGGACCGACGCGAAGCGCGAAGCGTTCGGCGACGCCGTCGTGAACACCGTCGAGAGCTTCGCTCCCGGATTCAAGTCGAAAATTCTGCATCGCCAGGTGATCACGCCGCTCGACATCGAGCGTATCACCGGCCTGTCGGAGGGCAATATCTTCGCGGGCGAGCTGGCGCTGCATCAGCTGTTCTTCCTGCGGCCCGCGCCGGGGTGGGCGAAGTTCGCGACGCCCGTGCACGGCTACTATCAGGCCGGTCCGGCACGCACCCGGGCGGCGGAATCATGGGCGCGTCGGGGCGGCTCGCGGCGATGCGCATCCTGAAGGACGGCACGTGAGCGACTCCCGCTACGACGCGATCGTCATCGGCGCGGGCGCCAACGGCCTGGCCGGCGCGCACTATCTGGCGCGCGCCGGCAAGCGCGTCCTCGTGGTGGAGCAGCACGAAGCGATCGACCAGTCCGCCGACATCGGCTGGGTGCCGCCGAGGGTGCTGCGCGAGCTCGGCGTGAACACCGTGAACATCGAAGCGCCCGATCCGTGGCTCACCGTCCCGCTCGCGGCCGGCGGCACGCTCGAGCTCTCACGCGATGTCGCGAAATCGGCGGAGGCGATCCGGCGCATCAGTCCCGCCGACGCCGCCAAGTGGCCCGAGTTCAGCGCGCGTATGCACACGCTCGCGAGCGTCCTGGAGAGGCTCTACCTCGCGCCGCCGCCCGATATCGAGACGCGAAATGTCCGCGAGCTGGCACGCATCGGCGCGTTGGGACTCTACGTCCGGCGCCTCGGCAAGCAGGCCGTGATCGATCTCGCGCGCATTCTGCCGATGTCGATTGCGGAGCTGCTCGATGACTGGTTCGAGAGCGACGCCCTGAAGGGCGCACTCGGCGCGCTGGGCATATGGCACCTGAAGCAGGGACCGCGCGGCGGCGGGACCGCGTTCAACTTCCTGCACCATCACGTGGGCAGTCCGGCCGGGGTGTTCCGGCCGGCCCGGTCGAACGTGACGCAGGCCCTGCAGGCATTGCAGGGAGTCGAGGTTCGCCGAGGTCAGCGCGGCACTGTGCTCGCGAAGAACGGACGGGCGACCGGTGTCGTGCTGGACCGGTCCGGGGAAACGATCCTCGCCCCGCTCGTCGTCTCGAGCGCCGATCCGCGGTCGACCCTCGAGCCCATCGCGATCGAGCTCGATCCCGAGTTCGCGTGGGCGGTGGGCAACATCAAAGCCCGCGGCGTGGTCGCGCGCGGCACCCTGATGCTGGACCGCGCGCCCGGCTATGCGACCCTCTGCATCGCTCCCTCGCTCGACTACCTGGAGCATGCCTATGACGACGCCAAGTACGGCCGCGATTCGGCGGCGCCGTACGTCGAAGTGCAGCGGACCGGCGCCCGGGTCGAGGTGCACGTGCAATACATCGGCACCAGCGGCCACCCCGACCTGCCCGCCCGCGTGGCGCAGGCGCTGGACGTTCGTTCCGATCAGCTCCAGCTGCAGGCCGCGGAACAGAGCCTGTACCACGGCGAGCTCACGCTCGATCAGATTCTGTTCATGCGCCCGGTTCCGGGCTGGAGCCGCTACCGCACGCCGATCGAGGGCTTGTATTTGTGCGGCTCGGGCACGCATCCTGGAGGTGGAATCCCGGGGGCCGCGGGACGGAATGCAGCGCGGGAGATCGTATGACGACGTTCGTCAAAACCATCGAGAGCTATCGCCAGGGCGCGCAGACGCTGCCGGGCCGCTACTACACGGCGCCGGACGTCTTCGCGCAAGAGCAGGAGCGCCTGTTCGCGCGGAACTGGATCTGCGTCGGACGCGACGCATCGCTCGCCGCGCCGGGTGATTACTTCCTGGTCGAGCTCGCCGGTGAAAGCATCATCGTGTTGCGCGATCAGTCGGGCGAGCGGCGCGCGTATTACAACGTGTGTCGCCATCGCGGCACGCGCCTGTGCGAAGCCGCGAGCGGGAAGCTCTCCGAAACGATCCAGTGTCCCTATCACGCCTGGACCTACGCGCTCGACGGACGATTGATCGGCGCGCCGCACATGCACGAGGTCGAGGGTTTCGACAAGAAGGCCTACCCGCTGCACCGCGTGGCGCTCGCCGAGTGGGAAGGATTCCTGTTCGTCAATCTCGGGCCTCAGGCGAGCGCGGCGGAGTGGTTCGCTCCGCTCGCGGGACGTTTCTCGCGCTACAACCTGCCCAGGCTGCGCACCGTCCGGCACATCGAGTACGACGTGAAAGCCAACTGGAAGCTGGTTCTCCAGAATTACAACGAGTGCCTGCACTGCCCCACGATTCATCCGGAGCTGTCGACCAAGCTGCCGTACACGAGCGGGGCGAACGATCTGATCGAAGGTCCCTTCCTCGGCGGCTACATGGAGATCAAGGCGCCGAACGAGAGCGCGACGATGACCGGCCGTGCCTGTGCGCTGCCGTTGGGTCAGTTCGGCGCGGACGATCAGCGCCGCGCGTTCTATTACGCGCTGTTCCCGTCGATGATGCTGAGCCTGCATCCGGACTACGCGGTGTTCTACATGGTGTGGCCGCTCGGCCCCCTGCACACGCGCGTCGTGTGCGAATGGATGGTGCACCCCGACGCGCCCGGCGCCGCGGGCTACAACATCGAGGATGCCGAGCAGTTCTGGGACCGCACCAACCGCCAGGACTGGCATATCTGCGAACAAAGCCAGCTCGGCATCAGCTCGCGCGTGTACGCGCCGGGACCGTACTCGCCGCGCGAGAGTATTCCTGCGGCATGGGATCGGACTTACCTGAGGGCGTTTGAAGCGCGTTGATGAAGTACTGAACGACGTCGCGGAGCGCCTCAAGGACAACTACCCGTACGGCGATCCGCTGTACGCCGGTCAGATGTTGAAGCCGCCGCATGAAGTCGCGCGCCGCGCGTACGAGATGGCGCTCACGATCAATCCCAACAACCACGCGCTCGACGGCGGCCGCGCCAGCTCCGCGATGGAGAAGGAGGCCGTCGCTGATCTGGCGAAGATGATCGGCTGGGACACGCACCTCGGTCACCTCTGCGGCGGCGGCACCATGGCGAATCTCGAGGCGCTGTGGATCGCGAGCCAGCTGCACCCGGGCAAGGCCGTGGTCGCCTCGACGCAGGCGCACTACACGCACCAGCGGATCACCGGCGTCCTGAAGATTCCGTTCGAGACGATTCCGTGCGACAAGCGCGGGCGCATGGACATCCCGGCGCTCGCGCGCCGGCTCGCCGCGGGCGGCGTCGGCACGGTGGTCGCGACGCTGGGGACGACGGCCACCGGCGCGGTCGATCCGCTCGCCGCCATCGTCGAGCTGCGCCGCCGCTTCGACTTCCGGATCCACGCCGATGCGGCGTACGGCGGGTACTTCCGGCTCGCGGACACCCTCGCCGACGACACGAAGCTGGCGTTCGAGTGCCTGCGCGAAGCCGCATCGGTCGTCATCGATCCGCACAAGCACGGGCTCCAGCCGTATGGCTGTGGGTGCGTGCTCTTCAAGGATCCGTCCGTCGGCCGTCTGTACCGCCACGATTCGCCCTACACCTACTACACGTCGACGGAGATGCACCTGGGCGAGATCGCGCTCGAGTGCTCGCGGCCCGGCGCCGCCGCCGTCGCGCTCTGGGCGACGCACCAGCTGTTTCCCCTCGCGCGGGGCGGCGCGTTTGCAAAAGGACTGGACGACGGCCGCGCGGCCGCGCTCGATCTGTACGAGCGCCTGCGCGGCGACGGCCGATTCGTGACCGCCGCCCCGCCGGAGCTCGACATCATCGTCTGGGCTCCGCGCGCGCCCAGCGTGACGGAAGCGTCCACTCTTTCAAAACGGATTTTTGCGGAAGCGGCGAGCCGGCAGCTGCACCTCGCACTCGTGTCGCTGCCGTTGCATCTGCTGGAGGTCGGGCCGATGCAGCGCGACCGCGACACGATCATCTGCCTGCGCTCCGTATTGATGAAGCCGGAGCACCGCGGGTGGACCGACCGGATCTGGGAAATACTCGACGCAGCTACGCGCGCGGCCTGATCAGTCTCCCACGATGCCGGTCGAGAACCGGACGATCACGTTGCGCCCCGGATCGTCCGCGAAGGTCTTGTAGCGACTCAGGAAACTGCGATAGCGCGTGTTGAATGCATTCCGAATCGCCACATCCACCCGCACCACCCGCCCGAACATCTTGACGTCGCCCCCGCCCCAGAGATTGAGCAGCGTGTAACCGTTCGTGGGAATATCGAGCGCGTTGAGATGCTTGGGGCTCGCATGGCTCTCGAACTCGAAACCGGCCTGGCGGCGGTAACTCAGTCCCGCGGCCCCATTGAGCGGCGGAATGAGCGGCAGCGGCTCGTGCACTTCGAGATTCGTGCCCCGCACCACGTCGGCGCGGCCGTGCACGATCAGTCCCTTGCCGATATCGGTTTCCAGCATCGCTTCCCCGCCATAGAGCTCGGCTTCCGCCTGCGTGTACTGGTAGACCGGCAGCGAGTCGATCACGAGCGCGGTGGGAGTGACGTAGATGAAATCGGAGATCCGATTGTGATAACCCGAAAGCTCGAACCGGGTCTTGGCGCCGTGCCACCGCACGCCGAGGTCGAGCGCGCGATTGGATTCCGGATCGAGCGTCGAATCGCCGAGCTCGTAGCGCGCTTCGCCGATGTGCGGACCGTTCGCGAACAGCTCGAACAACGTCGGCGCGCGCCAGGCGCGGCCGAGATTGAGGCTCAGGGTCCAGGCGGACACCGGCGCAAACACCAGCCCCACGTTTCCGGACCAGGCGCTCGACGATTCATCCTGGTTGCCGTTGCCAAGGGTCGTGTCGGCATCGACGCTGAGATGACGCGCATCGGCGCGGGCCCCCGCCAACAGCGACCAGCTCCGTCCCAGGCGCCACCGTCCGAACGCGAATGCCGCGCTGGAGATCGTGGTCGCGTCGGGGACGATCGGCTCGCGCCCACTCGCGTCGTTGGTCTGGCCGATCGCCGTGGCGCCGAGCGTCAGCCCGCTGTGATGCGCGAGCAGATCGAGCGACGCGGTCTTGAGCTGGAGATTGAACGCTTCGGACTCGGCGCCGCTGGTGTCATCCGCCATCTCGATCAACGAGTGCTGTTGCAGCTGCCCCTTCGCTTCGAGCCGCCAGCGTCCTCCCGCGATGGGATGCTGACCGACAATCTGAAAGCGATTGTCGCCGGATTTGCGCTCGGGGCCTCCCTCTTCTCCGGGAGGCGCATTGGCTTCCAACAGCTTGAACTCGCCGCCGTAATGCACTACCCGCATGGTCAAGCCGCTGCCATCCCCCCAGTGCCAGCCGCCGGCGGCCTCGCCGTTGAACGCGCCGAACCCGGTGTTGTCGAGCTCTTCCTGCGGCGTATGCAGGTTGCCTGAGCCGCGGCCAATCGCGGAGGCGCGCCAGCCGAACGTCCCCGCCGCGCCTTCGGCCTGCGCTCCCGCGCTGAATTCCATGTTGTTGGTCGCCGCGGACAGCATGAAGCCGGTGCGCGTGAATCCGGAGCCTCCGGCGGCCGCGGGAAGCGGCTCGGCCACCACGTTCAGCACGCCGCCCAGCGCGTCGGAGCCGTACAGCACGCTCGCCGGTCCGCGAATCAGCTCGAGCCGCTCGACAAACGCCGTTTCGACCGACGGCCCGTCCTCATCGCTCCACGAATAGTCTTCGAGCCTGCTGCCGTTATCGAGGGTCAGCACGCGCGGGCCGGAGAAGCCGCGAATGACCGGCTTGCCGATCTGCGCGCCCGTGGTAATCGCTTCGACCCCCGGCAACACATCCGCCACGTGCGCGAGCGACACACCCTGCGCCCGCCGCAGCTCGTCACCCGCCAGCGCCGTCGCCGGTAGTGACGACCCTGCCGCGGCCACCGGCTGGCGCGCCGCCGTTACGGAGATCGGCTCCATCTGGAACGGACTTGGCGTGAGCGCGATCTCGAGCGTGGCGGCCGCTTTGTCGACGACAATGTCCCGCACCACGGCTGCATATCCGGGCCGTCGCGCCGAGATCGTGTATCGACCGGCCGGAATGATGAGCCGGAATGTCCCGTCGGCGGCGGTGGTCACGCTTCTGCCGAGCGCCGGGACTTCGACGATGGCAGCGGCGAGGGGTTGGCCGGCGTTGTCCACGACGCGGCCACTGATCGTGTCCGCGGGGATGATCGACGTGACCAGCAGAATCATGGCGAGCATGGCCGTAAATTAGCCTCGATCGGATCGAGTCGCGGGGGCTGGCCGTGGCCAGTTTCGCGGTGAAATTACTGCCCCCATGACCAACTGGCTCACCGATTGGGCGAATCTGCTGCTGCGCTGGACCCATTTCATCGCGGGCATCGCCTGGATCGGCAGCTCGTTCTACTTCATCTGGCTGGACCGCGCGCTGACCCCGCCGGCGCAGCCCCGCCCCGGACTCGAGGGCGACCTGTGGATGGTGCACAGCGGCGGGTTCTACCAGGTCGAGAAGCGCCGCCCCGCGCCCGGCGAAATTCCGCCCGTCCTGCACTGGTTCAAGTACGAAGCGTTGTTCACCTGGATCACGGGAATCGCATTGCTCGTGCTGGTCTACTATCTCACGGGCGCCTACCTGCTCGATCCCAACGTCTCTCACATCAGCCGCGCGGCGGCGCTCGCCATCGGCGCCGGGGTCCTCGTCATCGGTTGGTTTGGTTACGACTTCCTCTGGTCCTCCGGATTCGCGCGCCGGCAGAAACGGGTGGCGGCCGCCGTCTCGCTGCTGTTGCTCGTCGCGATCTCGTACCTGATGTGCCGCCTCCTCTCCGGACGCGCGGCCTTCATGCACGTGGGCTCGTTGCTGGGCACGATCATGGTCGCGAACGTGTGGGTCCGTATCCTCCCGGCGCAGCAGGAGATGCTCGACGCCACCCGCGCGGGCCGCGCTGCCGATTTCACCCTCGGTGAGCGGGCGAAGGTCCGGTCGGTGCACAACAGCTACATGACGTTCCCGTTGCTCTTCATCATGTTGTCGAATCACTTCCCCGCCACCTACGCGAATCCCAGGAACTGGCTCGTGCTGCTGTTGTTGTTCGTCGCCGGCGCGGCCGTGCGGCACGCGATGATCGGGCGCGGCGCGCGGGCGCGCTGGGCACTCGGGCCGGCCGGCCTCGCGCTCGCGGGAGCGATGTTCCTCTCCACGTCCAGGGGCGCCGCGCGCCCCGCTGCCTCACCCGGCGCGGTCCCCGCGTTCGTGACGGTGCGCGCCGTGATCACGCAGCGCTGCCAACCCTGCCACTCCGAGTATCAGACCGATTCGAGCTTCGGCTTCGCGCCGGGCGGGGTCATGTTCGACACACCCCAGAGTATCCAGCGTCTCGCCGAGCGGATCCGGGTGCGCGCCGTCGAAACGAAGACGATGCCCCTCGCCAACAAGACCGGGATGACGGACGAAGAACGCGCGCTCGTGGGCCGCTGGATCTCAGGCGGGGCTCCATTGCGGTAGGAGCCGCGGCGGCTTTCTTGGCTTCGCCGCCTGCTCATACGCGTAGGC
>Ga0134125_10006290_pt1 | contig 13448 bp, 12 predicted proteins | sample KB31751_FD_96464 | JGI IMG/M metagenome (GOLD analysis project Ga0134125, IMG submission 96464) | Terrestrial soil microbial communities with excess Nitrogen fertilizer from Kellogg Biological Station, Michigan, USA - KB3-175-1 | ecosystem: Environmental > Terrestrial > Soil > Unclassified ... | reverse complement strand
GGTCCGTCGGAATCAACGCGACGAAGGCGGTGAAGATGGGTCTGCCGGCGCCCGTGAACGTCGCCGTGGGCGCGGCCTATCGGCGCGAAGGCTATCAGATCATCAGCGGCGAGCTGGCGTCCTACGTGGACGGCAATCACCTCGGCCCGGACTCGAGCGATGGCCGGCCGTACTCGCAGGGATTTCCCGGATTCCGCCCCGCGGACGAATCGAACTCGAGCCGCAGCAACGTCGGTCTGTACGCCGATCTCGAAACGAACCTGAGTTCGAAGATCCTCGCCAACGTCGCGGGCCGGTTCGAGGACTATTCCGATTTCGGATCGCTTGTGACCGGGAAAGGCGCGTTCCGGTTCCAGCCCTCTCCAAAGTTCACGGTGCGGGCGGCCGTCAGCACGGGATTCCGCGCGCCGGGCCTGGGCCAGTCGAACTTCAGCCACGTCACCACGAACGTGATCGCCGGTGTGGTGACCGATGTGCTGGTCGCTCCGGTGGGCGACAGTGCCGCGCGGCTGTTCGGCGCAAAACCGCTCAAGGCGGAAAAGTCGGTGAACTTGAGCGCGGGGTTCGCGTTCAGCCCGAACGACAACCTCACGTTCACGGTCGATGCGTTCCAGATCAAGCTCAACGATCGTATCCTGCTGGGCGCGACGTTCGACGACAGCGTGAGTCTCGCGCTGCTCGCCGCGAACGGATTCAACAACCTGGGCGGGATTCAGTACTTCACGAACGGCCTCGACACCAGGACGCAGGGGCTCGATCTGACCGCCGATCTGCGCCGGCAGGCGGGCGCGGGCACGGTGAATCTGACCGCCGCCGTGAACTACACGAAAAACAAGATCGTGTCGATCGATCCCTTGCCGGCGGCGCTGGACACGGCAGGCTCGACCGAGCCCGGCATCATCGACTCGGTCACCTATATCGGAATCACGGAGGAGCGCCCCGACTGGCGCGGCACGCTGACCGGCCAGTATTCGGTGGGCCGATTCCATTCCTTGCTGCGCGCGTCGTACTACGGCAAGTTCTCGTCGGCACAGCCGGGGTACTGCGATCTCTGCCGCGAGCGCTACGGCTCGAAGAGCCTGTTCGACGCCGAGGTTGGCTATCGGTTCGCGAGTGTGGATCTCGCGCTCGGGGTGCGGAACCTGTTCGACACGTATCCGGACAAGCCAAGCTCGCAAGTGATCGTCGACTCGTTCGGGGACCGGTCGATGGACTTCAACAACAATTTCGGCACGTTCCCCTGGGCGGCGGCATCGCCGTTCGGCTACAACGGCCGGTTCGTCTATGCCCGGGTGGAGATGAATCTGTTGAAGTAGGGTGGCGAAGTCTCACGTTCAGCTCGGAGGAAATGCTTATGGTCGCCGCACACCGTTGCCTGAGCCTCGTCGTGGTTGCCGCGCTGTTGTATGGCGTGCCGGCGGCGGCGCAGAACGGCCGGATTCGAGGGACTGTCCGCGATGCCAGCGGGGGATCGGTGTCGGGCGTGACGATCAGGGCGCAGGGGCCGGGTGCCGGTCGTGCGACCAGCTCGTCCGACGGCACCTACCGGATCGACAACCTCACGCCCGGCACGTACGTGGTGGCGGCATCGCTGCCCGGCCTGCGGACGCAATCACAACAAAATGTCAGCGTGGCCGCCAGCGGCGAAACGGTCGTCGACTTCGTCATGCAGGCGCTGGAGCTCGAAGCGGTGACCGTCACGGCGATGCTGCGCGAGCAGCGTCTCGCGGACGTTCCGTTCTCGATTGCGGCGCCGACCGACCAGGCGTTGCGGCTGCGCGGCGCTGACAACATCGAAGCGGTGGCGCAGAACGTCGCCGGCTTCAGCGTGCAAAACCTCGGCCCGGGCCAGAGCCAGCCGGCGATCCGCGGCGCTTCCTCGGGCCAGATCGCGCGCGACCAGCCCGGCGTCAAAGAAGATGTCGGCGCCTATCTCGACGACGCGGTCGTCTCGCTTTCGCTGTTCACGCCCGATCTCGATCTGTTCGATGTAGGCCGCGTCGAAGTGCTGCGCGGACCACAGGGCACGCTGTACGGCTCGGGCTCTCTCTCGGGCACGGTGCGCTACATCAGCAATCAGCCCGAGATTGGCTCGAGCAACACGTTCGGCGAAGTGGGAATGAATTGGATAGATGGTGGCGATCCGGGCACGGTGGCACGGCTCGGCTTCAACGTCCCACTAGGTGAGAAAGCGGCCGCCCGCATCGCCGGATACAGCTCGCATACCGGCGGCTACATGGACGCGATGCAGCCGACGGGGCTGTTCGACGAGAATGTCAACAGCAGCTCGCGCAGCGGAGTTCGCGCCGCGCTGCGTCTTTCGCCCAGCTCGAAGTTTACGATCACCCCGCGGGTCGTGTACCAGGAGGTCAAGGCGGACGGTTGGAATCGCATCGACGCTTTCAACATTCTGGCCAATCCGTACACTACGACCCGCCCGGCGAGACAGTTGGGTGAGCGTGGGTTGTTCACACAGACCCCCGAGCCGTTCACTGACAGGTTCTTGCTCACGGACCTGAAGCTCGAGGCGGACGTCGGGGCGGCGAAGCTGACTTCGGTCACGACCTATATGCACCGCAAGATTCGCGTCGATCGGGATGGCACTGCGCTGTCGGGGAGCGTGACCGGCGGGACGATTGGTCTCCCGGAAGACATCTACACGCTCGACTCACCGTTCAACGACCACACGTTATCGAAGGTCTGGACGCAGGAAGTCCGGCTCTCGGGCGCGATGACCAAGCTGCGCTGGGTGATCGGTGGCTTCTACAGTACGAACGAGCGCAGTTACGGGCAGGATGTCTTCGTTCCCGGATTCGATACGGCGGCCGCGCCGCTCCTCGGGGCGCCGGACGGATTTACGCAAGGGCTGCGCGCCCCCAAAGATCATTTGTTCTGGTCGGATCTGCAGTACAACCTGAAGCAGGGCGCGCTGTTCGGAGAGGCGACCTACGGCGTCACGCCCAAGCTCGATCTCACCGGGGGTCTGCGCTACTACAACTTCAGCGAAGACCGCGGATTGATCTTCGACGGCATTTTCACGAACGACAATACGGGAACCGCGTTGGTGACCGATACCGGCACCACGAAAGCCGACGGTATCGTCCCACGCGTCATCGCGAGTTACAAAGTTTCCCCGTCGCTCACGCTCAACGCGCAGGCATCCCAGGGGTTCCGGTTGGGCGGCATCAACGATCCGCTCAACACCGCCATTTGCTCGCCCGCCGACTTGGCCACCTTCGGCGGCCGGGATTCATGGGAGAACGAAACCGCGTGGAACTATGAAGCCGGCGTGAAGTCCCAGGTCCTGCACGGGCGCGGCAGCATCAATCTGTCCGCGTTTTATATGGATATTCGCGACCTGCAGCTCAACGTGACCGCCGGCTCCTGCTCGTCGCGGCTCGTGTTCAACGCGCCGAAGGCCGTCAGCCAGGGCCTCGAGCTCGAGATCACCGCGGCGCCGAGTACTAACGTCGATTTCGCATTCTCAGCCGGGTTCAACAATGCCGAGCTACGCTCGACGCTGTACTCCGTAGACACACTCGGCGATTCGACTGTGGTTTCCGGCGTCAAGTCGGGTAACCGCCTGCCGAGTGTGCCGAAGGTTCAGATGTCAGGCGCGCTGACGTATGGATGGGATGTGTGGCAGAGCTCTCGGCTGTCCGTTACCGGCAGCTTCCAGTACGTGGGGTCGCGTTACACGGCGATCGACGACCAGGGAAACGGTGTCTGTCTCGCGGGTGTCACCACCTGCCCGTTCGGAACGGTGGACATGACCAAGTTCGAGGTGGACGAGGGTGGAGCGACGATCGGTGGCCCGCTCACGCAAGACGTCTTCCGGTTCGATCCGCTGCTGCCGGCGTATACGTTGCTCAACCTGCGCCTCGGTGTGCGGAAGTCCAGCTGGGACGTGGGGCTGTTCGTGAACAACCTGGCGGACGAGCGGGCGTTCCTCGCGCTCGATCGCGAGCGCGGAACCCGAGCGCGGGTGGGATTCTTGACGAATCAACCACGTACGATCGGTCTGTCACTGAGGTTTGACTACTGAGCCACTGGTCACGCAGATCAGCTACTGATTGACGCAGATACACGAAAACCGCCGGAGCAATGTCCGGCGGTTTTCTGCGCTTATCCGTTGCTGATCCGTGCGATCTGCGCCTACATGCGCGCGCCGGCCATCCCAGCGCCGACGCCGGCCTCCTCCGTATAGAACTTCGCGCCCACGACGGCCGCGAGCGGCGCTTCGACCAGGTAGACCGCCAACGTGATGATGCTCAGGTTGTGCGGCATCAGGGCCGACGGCCACATGAACAGCGCATTGAGCAGGCCGATCGCGAACCAGGCGATCAATCCGGCTTTTACCGCGGTCCCGGGCCCCGCGCCGAAACGCGGCCGGATGGCGGCGTAGAGCCAGACGAGGAAGACACCGCATACGAAATCGAGGAAGACGAACCAGGGAATCTGCGCGTTCGACATCGCGGGTTTGTTGAGCGCGGCCATGGCCGCCGCCATCTGGTCCTTCAGGACAATCCCGAACAGCACTGTGTCGACCACGTTCAGCACGACGCCCGCGACTAAGCCGCCGATTATCACCTTCCGCATGTTGATCTGGCCCATCGTAGCCCTCCTGAAGAGAGGACAGCGGGGACTCCGGAGCGTCCAACCGCCGCCACGCTATGGAATCGCGGCGCAATCGTCAAGTCACAGCACGTTCAGCACCGCCATTAAGCCACCCATCCCGTCCGGTACCGTGGCCACTCCCCCCGGCACCACCCAGTCGTTCCCATCGACGACCAGGTTGAAGTAGTAGACGCCGGGCGCCAGCTGCAGCGTCGCTTCCCACACGGATTCGCCCAGCGACTTCAGGGGCGCTGGCGTCCAGGCATTCCAATCGCCGGCAATCGCAACGGATCGTGCGTCGGCCATCCGGAAGCGTACTACCAGAGTGTCGCCGCGGTGCTGCGCAATGAGCGGCTGCAGGACCGGCTTGGCCGGGATGGGGGCCGCCGTGGTCAATGCGCGTGGTGAGGTGAAGATGCGTATGCCGCCTGATGCAAAGCCGGCGCGCGGGAGTCCCTGGTAGGGGTCTGCGAGATAGGAGCCGCCGGAGGCCTCGAGCGCGAAGGTGGGACTGAGATAGTAGAGAACGGCGACGCTCGCGGCGCCGCTCGATCCATATGCCGCGCTCAACCGGCCGCTCAGCCATGCCGAGGCGACAATGCGATCACGGTCATAGTTCACGCCGCCCACCAGATCCGTATACCACGCCTCGAACAACCGGCTTGCCTCGACGGTCAGCGACAATTGCGCAGGCGAGCCATTGGCCTGCCACCAACCCCGGCCCCGCAGCCGCAGCGACGTCACACCCGGCACGTCCTCGATCGCGCCGGTTACGGCGCCGATCCCGAGCGCCGCACCGCCGTTGCCACGCTCGCGCGGGTTCGTCCAGATCGTTTCCAGCACCGCACTGGCCGACAGTGCCTCGGCTCCATCCGTGCGGCCTGAGCCGGCAAGCGTCGCGCTCACCGCAGGACGGAACCCGCGCGTGCGATGATCGAGCGCAGCCCAGAGATCCGCGCGAGCCTGGCCAGCCCAGACGCCGCCCTCCAGGAGCGAAGCCGAGGCGCCGGCGCCCACATAGATGAAGGGGGAGAAGTGCTGGAGCGCGGGCGCCAATGTGAGAATACTGAAGCTCGACCCGCCTGAATACCGTACGAGGCCGGTACTCACGCCAAGCGACGCCGGTTGCTGTGCTCCGAGTAGCACCGCCGGCGCGAGAACCAGGAAAAAAAGAACCGGTCCCATTCTCACGGGACCGGTAAGATACGCTACGAGAACTCCGTGTCAGTTACGGCCGGTGGCCGCGACCATTCGCACCGGGATTCTCGGGTTTCTGTGAGGGATTTGCCGGGACCGCAGGCGTGGCCGGGGTCGCACGGATCGCGCGCGTCGCAGGACCGCCGTCCGGGTTCGGAACGGCAGGAGTCGCGCGCGTAGCGCGCACAGCTGGTGTCGCGGGAGTCACGGGCCTATTGTCGAGTCCGACCGCCTCACCGCGCACATGGGTCGCACGACGGGCCATCGCGGCGGCAACCTTCGCCTTCGCGACGTCAGATGCGTGCTCGTTAGGTGCCGCGACCTTGGGCTGCTGCGCTGGGAGCAGCGTAGGGAGCAGCAACAGCGGTGCGAACCACATCAGTCGTCTCATCGTCATTACCTCCATCGGGCGCTTGTGCGCAGTGTTTGTTCGTCCCGCGCAAGCTCTCGAGTGATTTCACGCAGGAGATCCCAGGCAGCGGGCATGCTCGCGTATTCGGGCGCCTCGAACCACAGCCGCGAGAATGTATTGCGCACGACGCGCTCTGCGGCGGCCGCGTCCATGAGAATACCGAATGCCTGAGCGTACAACGAGTTGCGGTGCCGGCGCTCCAGCTCGATGAGCGCGGTCGAGTCTCGTTTTGCCAATCGCTTCAGCAGAACAGCGTCTGGGATCGGTTGAGGCTGGGGCTCTAGCAGCGCAGTCATGGCACGGTAAAGATTGCCGAGGGGGTGTGCTGGTAACGCAGGTCACGGGCGAAATGCCCCGCCGTTACCAAACTCATGTGGGCCTACTCTTTAGCGGAGAGATCGGTTGCGCCTTGAAACCGGCAGCGATGGCGAAATCGTCCGCGCCGTTCTCGCGGGAGATCGCGATCGCTTTGCGATCCTGGTCGAACGGTATCGCGATCGCTACGCGCGCTACGCGGCGCGGATGCTGGGCTCCGCTGACGAGGCCGAAGATGCTGTGCAGGACGCGTTCGTGCGGGCGTACGATCAGCTCGGGCAATGCAAGGAGCCCGACAAGTTCGTCGGCTGGTTCTTCCTGATCCTGCGGAATCGCTGCTTTGCCGAGCGGCGTCGCAACCGGACATCAGCGCCGATCGAGGCAGCGGAAGCAGTAGCCGCCGCGGACCGCACGGATGGAGGAGCCGAATCTGCCGACCGGCGTCGCGCGCTGCAGCTCGCGTTGCTCGAGCTCACGCCGGATCAGCGCGAGGTGTTCGTGTTGAAGCACGTCGAGGGACTGTCGTACGGAGAGATTGCCGAGCGCTTGAGCACGTCGGTGCCGTCGTTGAAAATGCGGATGCATCGCGCGTACGATCGGTTGCGCGAACAACTCAGGGAGCAGCGATGAGCGAACGTGAATTCCATCCTCTGGTGAAGCAGCTGCTGGACGGCGACGTCACACTCGCCGATCTGCCGGCCGAGCTGCGCGCCGAAGGGGAAGAGGCGCTGCTCATCCTCGGCGCGGTCGATCGCCGCCCGGTACAGCTCGGCGATTTCACCGCGCGCGTGATGGCGCAGGTCGTCGAACGTCCGCGGCGCACGTTCTGGCGTCGCGTCCTCGAGCCCCGCGAAATTCGCGTTTCGGTACGTCCCTGGCTGCTGGTCCCCGCGCTCGCGGCCGCGGCGGCGCTGGTGCTGTGGCTCGGCCGCTCCGGTCCGGCCGCGTCGTCGTCACCCGCACTCGTCACGGTTCGGTTTGTGTTGAGCGCGCCGGACGCGCACGCGGTGAGCGTCGCGGGCACGTTCAATCAATGGAATGCCAATGCGACACCCCTCGTCCGCACCGGCGACGGTCTCTGGACCGCCACGCTGACGTTGCCGGCCGGAGAGCATCAGTACGCCTTCGTCGTCGATGGGGCCCGCTGGGTCCCGGATCCTGCCGCGCCGGCCGTGGACGACGGCTTTGGGCGGCGCAATAGCGTGCTCACGCTCTAGATGTTGCTCGCGTTCGCGCTTCCGCTCGTACTGCTCATGCAGCAGCAGCCGGCGATCGCCGGCCGGCTGGGCGGCCGCGTGTCGCCGGAGATTGCGGCGCTCGCCACGGAGCTCGGCACCGCTGCGGCGGCGCGCGGGTTGCCGGTCGATCCGATCATTCAAAAAGCAATTGAAGGAAGCGCGAAGGGCGTGCCCGCCGACCGCGTCGCGGCGGCCATGCGTCTCGTGGCATCTCAACTGGATGCGTCACGCGGCGCGCTCCTGACTGGAAATTCTGCGCTGGGCGTCGATACCGTTGCGATTGCGGCCGGCGCTTTCGCGCTCACCGCGGGCTTGAAAGACGGTGACGTCACCGCACTGAGCCACAGTGGTGCTCCGCGCGCCGATATCATCGTCGGGCTGCGCGTCGCCGGGACGCTCTCCGCGCTCGGTGTGCCGAGGGCTGAAACGGTGAGCCTGGTCCAGGCGTCGTTGCAGGCCGGTCGCCCCGCCGGCGAGTTATTGAGCTTACCGGGGCAAGTTCAGACGCAGGTCGCGAAGGGTGTCACGCCCGCACAAGCCGCGGCCGGACTCGCGCGAGCAGCAGCGGCGCAATCGCGTCGCGGTCCGCCTCCGGGTCGCGGCCAGCCGCCACCGCACCCCGGTCCTCCGCCACATCCGTAGCTCGGTTTACTGCGGCAGGCCGTAGATGACCGAGAGCGTCAGCGACTCGACCGTTTCCCGTAGACCGTCGGCGTGCAACGACTCGATGCCGTAGCCCAGCCGTCCCCAGAAGCTGCTCATCGCGCCAAACCGCATTTCCAGGCCGCCACTCGCCATACGACCGCCCGCTTTGATCGCGGGATTGCCCACGTTGCCGCTGAAGACACCGCCGAGCTCGACGAACGTCTGCAGCCGGCCGGGGATGAGCGCGCCGCGCGCCGTCGCACGGCCCCACCAGACTAGCCAGCGCTGATCGCTTTCGCCCACGGTATATGCGCGAGCGCTCGGGCCGACCCAGAGCGACAGCCAGGGCAGCGCGCGCATGCCGAACATCGCTTCGCCGCTGACGACGTCGCGCGCCTCGACATTGCTCTCCGGCTTGGGATTGATACGGCCCTCACCGTAGCGCAGGCGCACCATGAAGGGGTTGCCCACCATGACGCCCTCGAATCCGATGACGCTGCCGGAGAGCTTGCTGGTCACATCGTCGGCAGTGCTCTGCACGAGCTGCTGTCCCGCCAATCCGGTGACGGTGAAGCGCAGCCGGTGGTCGTCCTGCGCCCGCGCGACGCCCGTCAGCAGCACCAGGCCGATCGCGGCCGCGACGAGGGACCTCATGGCGTCTCCGACGACGTCACCAGTGTCGGTGCGCCGGGCCGGATGATCATGCGCGACTGCCGCATGCGGTCGGCGTTGCGGCGCGCGATCTCCTGCGAGCTTCGCTGCCACGTCTCGCGCAGATTGCGGTTGTACTCTTCGTTCGCCGGGATGCGCTGGCCGGGGTGATGCGAGAAGAACGCGGCGATCCCGGCGATCGTGACCGCGCCGCCGACGATCAGCCGCGCGCCGCTGGCGTCGTCGCTCGACGAGACGATCTTGGGCAGCACGACGATCGCCGCGCCGGCCACGAGGCCGGGGACGAGCGCGCGCACCGCCGCGTTGCTGTTGCCATGCTCCGGCCGGAACAACGAGTCCGGCGGCGCGGGCGGCAACGGCGTGGTATCGACCGACGGCTGCATCAGCTCGAGCGGGAGTCGCAGCGTCCAGTTCGCGGCGGCGCCGTTGCCGCCGCGCGGCGTCACCTGGATCATGTAGCGGCCCGGCGCGGGGACCTTCCCGGACCCGTCCAGTCCGTTCCAGCGCAAGTCGACGCTGTCCCGCAGCGTGCCGCTGAACAGCGTTCGTACGACACGGCCATCGCCATTGGTGACGTTCGCCGTGACATCCGGTGACGTCGACGAGCCGAGCCGGACGACAAACGTTTCGGCTCCCGGCCGAATCGAGGTGTCACCCGACGCGCGGATCGAGACGCTGGGCGCCGTGCGACGCGCTTCCTGGTACACGGCGAGCACGGGCTGCGGGAAGGTCTGGTCCGGGCGATAACGCGGGTCGAGCAGAATCAGCCGCCGCGCCGCGGCCAGCGCCGAGTCGCGCTGGTTCCGCGCCACTTCCGTCGCCGTGAGATACAGCAGCGCACGGGCAATGCCGGCGTTGGACAACGCATCGGCGCCCTCGACCGCGAGCGCGCGGCGCAGCAGCCACGCGCCGCCGTCGTATTCGCCGACGGTGTACGCGCGCACGCCCTGTTCCAGCATCGTGGCGGCGTTTTGGGCCCAGGCCCTTGCGGGGACCAGCAGCGCGACCACGGTCAGGGCGACGGCAAGGAATCGGTTCACGGGATCTCCTCCCTACTGCTGTCTCGGCGGACTGCCGCCCGGCGGGGGCGGCCGGATGTGAATCACGGTGATCGTGACCTGACCGGTCGCACCTGGAATCGTGCTCGTGCCTTCGATGTAATAGCGCCCGTCCGCGGGGATCGGGAATGCTGTGATGCAAGCCGTTCCCGACTCGCCCGGACACTCATCGTTCTGCGCGAGCACTTGCCCGGCGCCGTCGGTGAGAATCAGGTACGCGTCGAACTGCGCCGTGAACCGGATAGACATCGTGTCCCCGGCGCTGGCAGTGAAGGTGTAGAGGTTCGCGAAGCTCCCAGGGCGGTGCGGCGCTTCACAATCATTGCGGTCGAGCGGGCTCGTCCTGTCATTGGGCGGATCGATCGGGATCTCGCCGCAGGGCGGCGTGGTGATCGTCAGCTGTACGGGCACGAGGAACGGGCTGTTCGCCGCTCCGGGAGCCGTGATGGTCACGGTGCCGTTGTGCGGCCCGGGACTCAGGTCGCGAGGATCGAGCGTCACGGTCAGCTTCGAAGGGGCGAATCCCGCCGGCTCCACGGCGATCCACGGCGCGTCCGCGCTGGCGAACCAGGCGAGCGGGCCGCCGGCGGAGTTGGACACGTCCAGGTCGAACTGCTGCTTCTTGTTCTCATTCGCCGCCGACGTCGCGCTGATGGACGGCGGGGTGACCACGAGCCCGGGCACGGTGATGTCGAATTCCACCGGCACTTTCACGGGCCCGTTGAGGGCTTCGGGCGACGTAAAGACGATCGTGTCCTGCTGAACGCCGGGCGGCAAACCGGTCGGGTCGAGCGTGACCGTGACATCCTCTGGCGCCCCGCCCGTGGTTTTCGAGAGCGTCAACCAGGGCTGCGTCTTGGTCGCGGTCCACGTGACCGAGCCGTTGCCGGAATTGATCACGCGCAGCGTCGTCGTCTCGGGCGTGGTCGAGCCGGCGCTCGCCGACTTCTTGATCGAGCCCGGCGTGACGGCGAGGCCCGGAGCGAGCACGGCCAGCGTCACGCTCACGTGCGCCGGGCTGCCGAGCGCTCCCGGCGCCGTGACCACGATGTCTTCGTGATATGTCCCGCCCGCGAGCCCCGCGCTGTTGATCGTAACGGCAACCGCCGCGTCCCCGCTGCCGGACCTCGAGCCCAGCGACAGCCACGGCGCGTTTTCGCTGGCGGTCCAGTCGAGCCGGCCGGTGCCGTTGTTGCTGATCTGAATCGTCTCGTTGAACACCGCGGTGCTGCCGACATTGGTCGACCGGTCGATGGTGCTCGGGGTGACGTTCAGCCCGGGCCGCTGGACGACGAACGTGACGGGAATCGTCGTGACCTGGCTGTCCGCGGCCGTTCGGGCAATGACCGTGACGTCCGCTTCGTAAATGCCCGGGCCGAGATTGTCCGGGTCCATGGTGATCGTCAGCGTCGCGGGGACTTCGCCTTCACGCGGCTCGAGCCGGATCCAGTCGGAGCGATCGCTCGCCGTCCAGGTGAGCGTGCCGCCGCCGCTGTTGGAAATGGCGACTTCCGCCTGCTTCACCTCGTTCGAGTGCGCGCGCGCGGTGTCCGCGACCTCGGTCGGCGTTACGATCAGCTCCGGATGGGGCAGATTGGTCGGCTTGAGCAGCATGTCCAACCGGCACGCGACCGACAGCGCGAGCAGCGCGACGGCGCCGAGCAAATAGGGACGCTTCACGGTGTCTCGGTGTCTCCGTGCTTGCGGCGCATCGTCACTTCGATTCGCTTGGGGCTGTTCTTCGCCCCGGGAGACGACACGATGATGGTTTCGTTGTAGGTACCGAAGTAGGAGAGTCCTTGGTTGCTCGCCCTGATGGCGATCACGCTCGGTGCGGTCCCGCTAGTGTCGCTCTCGAACGTCAACCAGCCGACGTGATGCTCCGTCGTCACGGTCCACACGAGCGGACCCGTGCCTTCGTTCGTCACGACGAGCGTGTCGTGAAACACGGTGTTGTCGTTGCGGGGCCGGAAGTTGAAATCATTGGGATCGACGGCGAGCACCGGTTGCTGGATCAGGAAGCTCACCGCGACAGTGGCGCGCGTGTCGGCGTTCTCCTGCTCCTGCAGCGTGACGGCGCCTTGATAGGTCCCGGGATCGAGGTCCTGGGGATCGAGCGAGAGCTTGAGCGTGGCGCGCGATCCACCGCTCGCCGGTGAGACGTGAATCCAGGGGTCGTCCGTCGTCGCCGACCAGCGACCGCCGTTACTCACGTCGACATTGTTCACCCGCGGCGTCGGCACGCCCGCAATGGCCGAGTCGCGCACCAGCGACGGCACGACGATGATCGCCCCGCCGCCGCCCCCACCGCCGCCCGGAGTCCCCGGCGCCGTATTACCCGCACTCAGTAACTTGCTGATCTGACAACCATTTACGGCCAGACCCGCCAGCACGGCAACGGCCGCCGCCAATGAAACGGCGACGGGCCCAAACCAGCGCTGGGTCCTGCTTAGGGGTGTTCTCATCCGTTTGTCCGAAGGGGAGGGGAGCAATAAGCGGGCCAAGTACCGGAAGGCTTGGGTGCTGGCGGACGCCTCGAATTTGGGCTTCCTCCCGGGGCCCTGTTAAGTTTCCCGGCACAACAGTCGGTAGTCCGTGGTGAGTTGCGGCCTATTGCAGCCACGTTAAACAAGTCGCTAAAACGCCGGGGGGTCTCCCCTCGTCCATATTGGCGACGGGGGCCTTTTTTTTAGGATGACGGACCGAACCCAACGTCTCACCGCCCTTCGCGCGGCGCTCGCGCAGCGCATCCTCGTCCTCGACGGTGCCATGGGGACGATGATCCAGTCGTACGCGCTGGAGGAGAAGGATTTCCGCGGGGAGCGGTTCCGCGCGCATCCCAAGGATCTGCGCGGCAACAACGATCTTCTCTGCCTTACCCGTCCCGACGTCATCGCCGAGATCCATCGCGGCTACCTCGAGGCCGGCGCCGACCTGCTCGAGACCAACACGTTCAACGCCCAAGTGATCTCGCAGAGCGACTACGGGATGGAAGACGTGGTGTACGAGCTCAACGTCGCTGCGGCGCAGCTCGCGCGCCGCGAAGCCGACGCGATGACCGTACGTACGCCCGCGCGGCCACGCTTCGTGATCGGCGTCCTCGGGCCAACGAACCGCACTGCATCGCTTTCGCCCGACGTCAACGATCCGGGCTTCCGCAACGTCACGTTCGCGCAGCTCGCCGCCGCTTATCGCACGCAGGCCGAAGCGCTGCTCGAGGGCGGCGTCGACCTGCTCATGGTCGAGACGATCTTCGATACGCTCAACTGCAAGGCGGCGCTGTTCGCCGTACGC
>Ga0134125_10006288_pt1 | contig 13450 bp, 12 predicted proteins | sample KB31751_FD_96464 | JGI IMG/M metagenome (GOLD analysis project Ga0134125, IMG submission 96464) | Terrestrial soil microbial communities with excess Nitrogen fertilizer from Kellogg Biological Station, Michigan, USA - KB3-175-1 | ecosystem: Environmental > Terrestrial > Soil > Unclassified ... | reverse complement strand
CTCGATGTTCACGCCGGCCTCGGCCATGCGCCCGCAAAGCGCGCCCAACTGGCCGGGCACGTCCTGACGCAGGCGTTGCACCAGTACATCGCGCACCGCCGCGATGTGGATGCCCGCATCGGCAAGTGCTGCCTCGGCCTTGGTCGCGGCGGCGTCATGCACCAGAAAATGCGCGTGGCCCAACCCGCCCACGACCCAGGCGCCGCCGCCCTCCACGCTGACGCCGGCGCGGCCAAGTGCTTGACCCAGGCGAGCCAGTGCGCCGGGTTGGTGGTCGAGGACGATGCTCAAGTCTTTCATGGAAGCTCCTTCGTGATGCAGCCCTGAGTTGCCGTCGAGCCGGCGCCGGCGACGCGCAGCATGGACGATGCGCGACAGCGCAATGGCCTGACCGGCCGTGGCGCCGTCGCCGTGCCTGCTGCCATTCCAGCACGGCGGCATATCGGTGAAGATCGTGGGCCATGGCGGAACCCCCGGCACTCGGGCCACCATCATGCCTCGCGCCCACCCGCATCACTTCGATGAGCATCGAACCATGCCGCAACCCGACCTGGCGAACCTCGCCGCCGTGCTCGCCGAACCCAGCCGCGCCGCGATGCTGGCGGCCCTGATGGATGGCCGCGCCCTCACCGCCACCGAACTCGCTGCGGCGGCCCAGGTCAGCGCGCCCACCGCCAGCAGCCATCTCGCACGGCTGACCACTTCGGGTCTGCTGACCATGATCAAGCAGGGTCGGCACCGTTACTTTCGCATCACCAACGAAGCCGTCGCGCATGTCGCCGAAACCCTGATGGCGATCGCCACTGGAAATCCGTCACCCGCTCCGCGCACCGGTCCGTCCGACCAGGCATTGCGCCGCGCCCGCGTGTGCTACGACCACCTTGCCGGCGAACTGGGCGTGCAGTTGCTCGATGGCCTGCTCGCCGCCGGCCACCTGAGCGAACGCGACGGCACGCTCGCCCTGTTGCCCGCCGGCGAACGCTGGTGTGTCGGGTTCGGGATCGACCTTCCCGCATTGCGCCGCGCGCGCCGCACGTTGTGCCGCGCCTGCCTGGACTGGAGCGAACGGCGCACGCATCTCTCCGGCGCACTCGGCGCCGCGATCCTGGAGCTAATGCTCGCCCGCGGCTGGGTGCGTCGCCAGAGCTTGGGGCGCGCGTTGGTTGTCTCGCCGGCTGGCGTGAGGTTTATCCAACAGCCCTAGGAGAACCTGAGCGCGCTGCCACGACCTGGTTTTTCGCTCCCCTGCGCCATCTTCCAAACCCTGGCACCCCCGCATCGAGTAACCTGGTCCCCATGGGGAAGCAGGAGAACGATGCCATCGAACCGAGCGCGCCGCGGCGGCGCTGGGGCTATGGCGCGCCCATCAAGCAGTTCCTCTCGGAGGACGCGCAATCCATCATCGGTGCCTTGACCACGTGGCACAGTTTTGCTGTCGACCCTTTGCAGAAGGTTGCCTGGCTGGAGCAAATCTCCATACTAAAAGACCTGCTTCGCCCATGGGCGGCATCCACGGGCGCCCTGTATTTCGAATACGACATCCCGCGTCTTGGCTCACGGGTCGACACGGTGCTCGTGCTCGAGCACGTCCTGTTCGTGCTCGAATTCAAGGTAGGCGCCAGCGACTACTCGCGTGATGCCAACGATCAGGCCTGGGATTACGCCCTCGACCTGAAGAACTTTCACGAAGCCAGCCATCAGATTCCCATCATCCCGATCCTCGTCGCCACCAAGGCTGACGCGAAGCCGCCTTCCATTGACACCGGACACCATGACGACGGCGTCCCGCGGCCATTGCACTGCAACGCCACGAGCCTGGCCGATGCCATTCGACTCGGTCTGCACCACTTTCCGTCAGAACGGATCGAACCGGAGCGCTGGCAGCGCGGCCGCTACCATCCCACGCCGACCATCGTGGAAGCGGCTCGCGCCCTGTACGCCGGCCATAAGGTCGATGAAATTTCCCGCAGCGGCGCCGGCGCCGAGAACCTGAGCGTGACGGCGAACCGGCTCGCCGAGCTGATCGCCGGCGTGCGGCAACGTGGCGACAAGGCCATCTTCTTCGTGACGGGCGTTCCAGGTGCCGGCAAGACGCTGGTCGGCCTGGATATCGCCAACCGGCACACGGACAAGGAAGACAGCCTCTATAGCGTGTACCTGTCCGGCAACGGTCCGCTGGTAAGCGTGTTGCATGAAGCATTGGCGCGTGACCAGGTGACGCGTGCAAAACAATCGGGCAACACCCTGCGCATCGGCGAAGCTCGAAGCGCAGTCAAGCAGTTTATCCAGAACGTCCACCATTTCCGCGACGACTGCCTGGCCAGCTCCAACGCGCCCATCGAACACATCGCACTGTTCGACGAAGCCCAGCGCGCGTGGGATTTAAACCAGACCGCCGGCTTCATGAGTCGCAAGAAGGGTGTCGAAGGCTTCGACCAATCCGAGCCCGAATTCCTCATTTCCTGCCTGGATCGTCATAACGACTGGGCCGTCATGGTTTGCCTCGTCGGCAGCGGACAGGAAATCAACACCGGTGAAGCCGGCATCAGTGAATGGCTGGCCGCGCTCCGCCAGCGCTTCGACCGCTGGCAGGTTTACCTGTCACCACGGTTGCACGAAATCGAGTACCACGCCCACAAGGAACTGGAAGCACTGCGGACCAATCCCCATGCGCATTGGGACGATGCCTTGCACTTGGCAACCTCCATGCGATCGTTTCGCGCAGAACGCGTGTCCGAGTTTGTCAACCTGCTGCTGGCGCTGGAACTGGAATCCGCACGTGACGCGCTCTCGGAGGTCTTACCCAACTTTCCCATTCGCCTTACCCGCCACCTCGATCACGCGAAGGCATGGTTGCGCCAGCAGGCCCGCGGCAGCGAGCGGTATGGAATCGTCGTGTCATCACAGGCACAACGACTCAAGCCGCACGCAATCGACGTTCGCGTCAAGGTCGATCCCGTCCGCTGGTTTCTCGAAAGCAGGCAGGACGTACGCTCTTCCTATTACCTCGAAGACGTGGCAACGGAATTTCAGGTGCAGGGGCTTGAGCTCGACTGGACGTGCGTGGTGTGGGACGGGGACCTGCGACTCAGCTCCGACCAATGGGATCATTTCAGCTTCAAGGGCAAACGCTGGGAACACGTCCGCAGCGCGGCTCGGCAACGCTACCTGCTCAACGCCTATCGCGTGCTGCTCACACGTGCACGGCAAGGGATGGTCATCGTGGTTCCAGAAGGCAGCAGCGAAGATCCGAGCCGGAAGCCAGGCTATTACGACCCTGCCTTCGGGTTGCTCGCCAATCTGGGCATACCCCAGTTGTAACGCAAACCGGGCGGACCAGCTCCTTGCGTGTCGCGCCAGGCCCCTGACGATCACCTGCCTGCTCGGCCGTAAGCGTCAATAGCCGTCCAAACCATCGCGCAGTGCCTGGGCGAATGCCTGCGGCTGGTCGATCCAGGCGCAATGTCCGGCATCGCGGATGACGTGCAGGTGGACTTTTCCCGCCTTGACCAGGGCGGACCACAAACGGGCCGACGGATCGAGATAGTCGCTGTCGCCCTGGATCACCGTGATCGGCACCGGGTGCGCATCGATCGCCGGTCGCACGTCCCACGCGGGCATGCTCGCGGCAATCGCGGCGCCTGCCGCGTGGTTGAAGTAGATGCCGCCGCTGGTGAGCTGGCGCCAGCGCTCCACGTGCACCAGGTCCAGCGGCGCGTTGTAGCGGATGCGCAAGCGTATCCTCGCCTGCTGCGGCGTGTCGCGGTGCTTGTCCGGCGGCAGGCCGGCCTCGGCCAGCGCCCGCACGATGGTGTCTTCGCGCGACATCATGGCGGTTTCCCGCTGCTCCAGCACCTTGTCGTAAGCATCCGACATGTCCTTGTTCATTACCGGCGGCATGCTGCCGGCCAGCACCATGCGCTCCACGTGCGAGGGGTAAGTCCGGTAATAAGCCATGGCCAGCAGGCTGCCGAACGAGTGGCCGAACAGCACCAGCCGATCGCGGCCCAGCGCAACCCGTAACGCCTCCAGGTCATCCACCATCTGCCGCATGGTCAGCTTGCCCTCCGTTCCCGCCGGCACCGGCGACAGCACGCTGCCGCGCTGGTCGTACAGGACGAAGGCATGCCTCTCCAACTGCGGCCGCAAGGCATCGATGATGTAGTGGAAATCACGCCCCGGACCGCCATGCAGGAACACCACCGGCGCACCCCGCCCGATCCCGGTCACAAACAACTTCGCGACATGATCCGTCGTCGACAAGTACCAGGCATTCTGCTGCACCTGGTTGAAGACGTCGCGCATCCCGGGCTGCGCCGCCCCGTCGACGCCGGCCGCGTTCGCAGCGCTACACGCGATGGCGCCGGCCAGAAGAAAGGCAAGAAATCGAAGCGCGCGCATGACTGCCATCCTTCGTGAAGAGGGCAAAGAGGTTATGGCGATATGCGGACGTGATCAAACGACGCGGGTCGCTGGTGGAGCGCGCTCTCATCTATCAGGCGCCTGTTGCAACGGGAGCGGCGCTCCCCTTCCGGTGGGGCGTAGCGGCGCCTTCTCACCGTCCCTCTGCGCGCCTGCTGTCCATCGCCCCGGCACTCATCACCGTGTAGCCACCTGCTTTTGGGCTTTCGCGCCACCGTTTTCACGCCCCTGCTTTGCCGCATCCTCGCGCAGGCATTCCTGCAGCCGCGCCAGCGAGGGCTGGTGACTGTCGCGCGGCGTGATCAGGAAGGTCTTGATCCGTGCCAGCCGCGGCGCGATTTCGCATGTCGACAGAACGTTCTTCTGCGGAAACACATCCAGCACCGAACGCGGCAGCATGCCGACGTGCACGCGTGCCAGGATGGGCTGAAAGGCCAGGTGCCTCGGCACTGCGGAAAGGCGCTACCCCACAGCGGCTGCGTTTATAGTTTTGGCCGTAGCCGCGGCGGCGGCGCCAGGCAAGGAGAACGTCATGACCCCCGTACCCGAACTGCGCGCCAGCCGTGGGCGCCCGCCGGACGTGCCACCCGTCTCCATCGGGACCATGCGTTATGCCCAGATTCGCGGCGACCGTGAAACGGGTGGACAGGTCGGCGGCATGCTGGCGGCTTATGACGCGTCCCATCGCGAAGTGTGGCGGCTCAAGGTATACGAAAATCCACGCTGCCCCGAGCTGGAAGGCGATGTGCAGGATGTGTGGTTCCGCTCGCTGCGCGCCGATGGCGGCAAGCTGCTGATCGAGAATGAGCGCGGGGAGCGGTTCGAGGTCGATCCCGCGACGCGGCGCGTCTCCCGCCAGCCGACGCCGGAGCATCCATCGGACATCGATCCGATCTCCGGCCAGCCGCGCATCCGCAAGCCGGAATGATCGTCGCGCGCCCCGCGTGCACCCCATGGCGGTGGGCCTGGTTCGGGAGCGTCATGAACGGCCAACCGATCTGGAACCGTTGTTCCCTGCCGTTGCCTCACCCGAAATACGCCATCGGATGCGACCGGCGTTACCAACGGACGCGTCATGGACCGCGACGCCCGATGCAAGATGCCTCGAGGCGCTTGCAACATGCCGCTACTCTTGCGCCATGATGCTGCGACATACATCCGCGGGCCTGCTGCTGTGGCTGTTCGCGTTGACGTGCGCCTGCGCTGCCGAGCCCATGGTCATCGAGCGCTCGGCCACGCTGGCCGGGATCTTTCCCGCGGAGCAAGTACGGGCGCTGCGATCGGTGTTGCCCGGAGAGCAGCGGGTGACGTGGACCCTGCGCCTACCGTCGACCTCGCCCCGCGGCGTGCTGGTATTCGTCAGCCCCGACGCCGCGGCCGACCCGCCGCCGGGCTGGGATGCGGTGCTGGATCGACATGCCTTGGTGTGGATCGCCGCCCGCGATTTCGGCAATCGCGCGCCGAGCAATCAACGAGTGCTGGTCGCGTTGATGGGGCTCGCGCTGGCACGGCGCGACTACGTACCGGCCGATGCGCGTCGCTATATCAGCGGCATGTCCGGCGGTGGACGCATTGCCAGCATGGCCATCACGACATTCCCGCAGCGATTCGACGGGGCGTTATACATCGTGGGCGCCGACGATTTCGGCAAGGCCGAGCCCGCGCGGCTCGCCGCCATCGCCGCGAAGCGCTACGTGTTCCTCACCGGCGAGAACGATTTCAATCGCCGCGAGATGCGGCATGTCCACGAGCGCTATCGCAAGGCCGGCGTAGCACAGGCGCTGCTGCTCGACCTGCCCCACTTCGCTCACCAGTATCCGGGCGCGGACGATTTGGAACGCGCACTGGCATTCCTCGATGGCGACATGGCGCCATGAAGCCGGCGGTCGCCGCTCCCTTCGGGAACGACGACCCCGCCCGATCCCGATGCAGCAGGATCGACGCGATGTTGGTGCCCTCTGCTTTATGGCGAGGCGGGCAACGTGCTCCCTCAAGCCTGCTTCAACACTCCGTATTCCGGCGAATCCGGCGCAATCAGGCCCTGCAGATGGAGCATGCCCGGAGACGCTCCGTGGTCACCTTCGATCCACGGTAGCTCGCGCGCCCACTGCTGTTGCGCCAGACCTTGCAACACGCTTGCCGGCGCTTCGCGGAAACCCATGAACCACCGATTGAACCGGCGTTGGCTTATGGGCTGGAATTCAAGCTCCACCACGTTGGTGTGGCGCTGTGAGCGAAGGATCCGTGCGTAGACCTCGTCGACGCCTTCTTTCGGACCCTCGAAATACTGGAAGAACTGACCTGCCCCGTACAGCAACACCCCTGTGACGGTGAGCAACGAGTTGGCCGAGCGCGCCGACGCCAGCAACTGGTCGAGGTCTTCCGCGCTCATCCCGCGGCGCGCCTCGCTTGTATAAGCCACACAAAAAAGATCCATAGAGTTTCGCCACGTTGCAGGCTGCACGGATGGCAGGAGGATTCCACGCCTTGGACCGCTCTCGCAAGGTTGCTGGCTCGCGGCCCGCATCCCGATCGCGGTGGCGATGGCACGGGCTGAGGCGGAAGCTTCGAAGAAGCTGGAGGCGGATTCCGACCATATCCAGTGCGGATTGACACGACCTCGCTCGCGACGATGCTGTCACGTGTCCTCGCGTGTGTCTGGAGTTCGCCGGCAAAAAACGACTGTTCGTAAACCCGACCTCCGTTTTGTTTCTCCGCGATCTCTTCAGGCATTCTTGCCCATCGACGCCCAACGGGAGGTTGCAGCAGCCATGACGGATGAATCGAAGATCGGAAACGTGAAACCGGGCCATGCCGCCTCGGAGACCTCCGGGGACACGGCAGCGATCGGCAAGATCACGCGCCGGGAATTTCTGGCGGGCTCGGCCATCGCCGCGACCGGGTTGATGATCGTGCCTCGCCATGTTCTGGGCGGGGTCGGCTATACACCGCCCAGCGACCGATTGAACATTGCCGGCATCGGTGTCGGCGGCATGGGCATGCACAACATGCGCGCGCTGGCCGGCGAGAACATCGTGGCTCTTTGTTACATGGACTGGCATTACACCGAGAAGAGCCTGCGCGGGATGGTCGACGGCCTGGGGAAAGCGCAGGCCCGCCTCGACAAGGCCCGATCAACCAAGGAACGCCTGGCGCTGCAGGACGAGATCAAGCAGACGAAGCTGCTTTCCAGCAAGTTCACTTCGGTCAAGCGCTATACCGACTACCGCCGCATGCTCGAGAAGCAGAAGGACATCGACGCGGTGGTGATCGCGACGCCCGACCATCTGCATGCCGTTATCGCCAGCGCGGCGATGAGTCATGGCAAGCATGTCTACCTGCAGAAACCACTGACCTGGTCGATCGACGAGGCCCGCACGCTGGCCAGGAAGGCCAGGGAAAACCCGAAGATCGTCACGCAGATGGGCAACCAGGGTCACTCGACCGACGATGCCCGGCTGATCAACGAGTACATCGCGGCCGGGGCGATCGGCGATGTCAGCGAGGTCCACGTCTGGACCAACCGCCCGCTTGCCTACTGGCCGCAGGGCATTCCACGCCCGCAAACCAGGCCGAAGCCGGACGACGCGAGCTGGAACGAGGAAGCGGTGATGGATCGGCTCGCCAATGCCATGGTCGGCAACTATCCCAAGCCGGAAGGGCTGGCCTGGGACCTCTTCCTCGGCCCCGGCCCCGTCGTCGACTACCACCCCGTGTACCACCCGTTCAACTGGCGCGGCTGGGTGGATTGGGGCGTGGGCGCGATCGGCGACATGGGCGCGCACCTGATCGATTCGCCGTTCTGGTCGCTGGACCTGGATTTCCCCACGGCCGTGGAAACCGTATCGACGCCATTCAACGGCGCGTCGTATCCCGTGGCGACGATGACGTACTACGAGTTCCCGGCGCGCGGCGGCAGGCCGCCGGTGAAGCTCACCTGGTACGACGGCGCCTTGCTGCCGCCCGGGCTGCAGGCGCTGGGCGCGGGGCAGCTGAGCAAAGACGGCGGCGTCCTCTACATCGGCGACAAGGGCAAGCTGATCCACGAGACGTACGGCGCCAACCCGCGCCTGTTGCCGCAGTCATTGCACGATGCGGTGGGCACACCTCCGCAGAAATACGCGCGCATCAAGACGTCGCACGAGATGAACTGGGTGGATGCCTGCAAGGGCCGGGCGGAAGCCTCGTCGCCGTTCTCGTACGCGGCACAGCTGACCGAGGTGATGCTGCTGGGCGTCGTGTCCCTGCGCGCGGGCGGCAGGATCGAGTACGACGCACAGAACATGCGCATCACCAACGCGCCGTCAGCCAATCAGTTCCTGCGTCGCGACTATCGCGAAGGCTGGGTCATCGCTTGACGCTGCCTCGCCCGCCTGCTCGATCCGCATTGGCGGGCGGGATCTGCGTTTGCAACGCCCAATACAAACTTGCCGGATGTTGACAGGCCGAAGGTTGTTCGCATGGAACACTCGGCGCAAGGACAACACCACCACGACTGGCATGTTGCACGACTGAATTGTGAGCTGGCCCGGTTGGCGGACACCTCACCACAGCCGTTCTAGCCCGTTTGGCCCAGATGCGCCTGCGCCTGCGCCATCACCGCCTGCCGCAGGTGTGTCAGCGCCGCCGACGGTGCGCCGGAGGCGGTATGCAGGCACAGGTCCACGCCCGGCAGTGACGGCAGGCCGTGACGTTCATCCAGGCGCATCAGCGCGGGCGGCAGGTCGGCGCCCGTGCGCACGGTGAGCCCCAAGCCCGCGGCCACGCCGGCCCACAGACTGTGCAGGCTGGCGGTGACGAAAGCCGGCCGCCAGGCGATGCCGGCCCGATCCAGCGCCGCCGTACCCGCCTGGCGGAAGAAGCACGGCGGCTGGTAGAGCGCCAGATCCAGCACCGTATCGGGCCGCACGACCTCGCCCGCTCCTGCCGGTCCGATCCAGGTCATCGGCAGCGTGGCCAGACGCTCGGCGTCCGCGCGAGCGCCCTGGTTCATGGCAAGCACCAGATCGAGCTCGCCGCGGTCGAGCCGTTCGAGCAGCAACCGGTTGGGTTCGACCAGAACATCCACCCGCACCGCCGGGTAGGCCTTCCTGAACTGCCCCAGCGCCGCGGGCAACCACGACTCGGCGAAATCGCCCGGCAGGCCAAAGCGCACCGTGCCGTCAATCGCCGCGCCGCGCACCGCATGGATCGCTTCGTCGTTGAGCTCCAGGATGCGGCGCGCGTAGGCGTGCACCCGGTCGCCCGCCTCGGTCAACACCACGCGGCGGCCCTGCTTGCGGAACAGCGGCTCGCCCACCTGCAGTTCCAGCTTGCGCATCTGTTGGCTGACCGCCGAAGGCGAGCGCCCAATCCGCTCCGCGGCATGCGCCAGGCCGCCCCGATCCAGGATCGTCACCAGGCTGCGCAGCGCAGCCATGTCGAGATTGGGGAGCGACATAGGTAAGCAATACGAAAGTGTTCTGCCGGAATTATTCGATTTTTTTGCATCTTTGCAAACCACACAATCGGCTTAGCCTCACCGACGGGTGGCACCCGATTCGAAGGAGCAACCCCATGAACCTGACTCGCCTATTCACCGGCCTTGCCGTCGTTGCCTGCGTGTTGCCCGGCCTGACCGCGGCCACCGGCACCGGGGCAGCCGCAAGCCCCGGCCCTGTTTCGCTGGCCGGAACCTGGACACTGGTGGCCGCCGACGTGATCCATCCGAATGGATCGCGCGCGCGCGACTACGGCGAGGCGCCGAAAGGCTTGCTGATGGTCGACCGTGTTGGCCACTACTCGCTGCAAATTTTCCGCAGCGACCGCCCGCGTTTTGCCGGCGCGAAGGCCAAAGGCAGCCCTGACGAATATCGCGCCGCCGTGATGGGCTCAAGCACGCATTACGGCACGCTTATGGTCGAGCCGGCGAAGCACCAGCTGGTGTTCCATATCGAAGGTGCCTCCTTCCCCAACTGGGAGGGGCAGGTCCAACGCCGCACTTTCGAGTGGCGCGACGACACGCTCAGCTACCGGGTACCGCCGCGACCAGACGGCAACGTGCCGGTATCGGTTTGGCGGCGCATCGGCGACTGAGTCATTCCCTGGACAGGGGCTCTGAGCCGAATGGCACTTCCCGCGTGCCGCCCGCGCCGGCACACGGTCCCCTGCCCGGCACAATGGCATGGAATTCGATCGACAGGCCGAGATCGTCCCGCGTCGGGGCGAGGAAGGAGTCACCCGACAAGCCGCGATACGTCGCCAGCCTGCGCTCGTAGCCACGCTCGACCCAACGCTGCGCACGCCCCAGGTCGGTCACGCCGAAGCTCACGCCCAACACGCGCGAGCCGCCACTTGCCATGGTCTCCGCGGCGATGCCCTTGCCTTCGGGCTGGAGCGTCAGCAGCGCCGTCGGCCCGACCGGCACGCAGAAACCCGCGGCACCGAGTTGAGGCAAGGTGACCGGCACCGCATGGCCGAAACCCATCCTTTCGAGTTGTTTGCGGTCGGCTTCCGCGTCGGCCGACACCAGCCATATCGCCGACAGCTCGCGCGCGCCGTTGGGATGTTCCCGCGTCGCACGGTAATCGCCGGCATTGGCGGGGTCGAACTGATCGGGCGCGTAGTCGGCGGCATAGTCGATGAAGAAGGTGTTGCTGGACAGCGGCGCACGATCGAACGCAAACAACCGCCAGCCCGGTTTCGCACTGTCGGGCCCGCTGAAAAATGGCGTCACCGCATAGTCGAGCCCCTTGAGCCTGCGGTGGATCGCCTCGAGCTCGGAGGAACGAAAACCGAAGCTGCGCGATCCCGGCCCACCCTTGAGCGCCCGCTGGTCTTCCTTCATGCCTGGATCGAAGGCCGGATCGGGCCGGGTGATGCCCAGCAGTTCGATGAAACTGCTGTCGGCGAAGCGCACATAGCGATTGGCGACCCCGCCGGGGTCATGCCCTGGACGCACCTGGAAGCCCAGCTTGACGGCCATGACGGCAGTCGCCTGGTCGATGCTGCGGCCCCAGAGAAGGATGTGATCGAGCCGCGTGGGCGATGCCACGGGAGCACGTGTCGAGGCCTGCGCCGCGCCCAGACACAGGAACATTGCCGCAACGAGAAAAATCAGGCGCATGGAACCCTCCAGCAAAATGTCGCGATTTTCATTCAAGGAACGATCCGATCCTCTTGCGCTCCGACGCGCCACAACGTGCCCAGTTCGCTGGCGATGAGATCGGGGAGTTCGACAGATCGACAATCCCGATCAGGGCGCTCACCTGGCGCTCGCACACGGCGGCATCTGCAGCGACAACGGCCGGCATGGCGGATGGGCTCCGAGGCACTCTTTATGGGCAATTCGACCGTCGCCCGCAAGGACAAATCCCGAGCGAAAACTGCCAACGCGAAACGGGCACGGCGCAGGCGCAAAGCGTTGCTTCACCCGCCATGCGGCAACGCCGCGGTCAGGCACTCACGCTTCGGCGCAAGGCCTGCGGCGGCATGCCGTAGGCGCGGACGAAGGCGCGGCGCATGCGGCTGGAATCGCCGAACCCTGTCGTGGCGGCGATGCGCTCCAGGCCGAGATGGCTCGTCTCGACCGCCACGCGGGCGGCCTCCAGGCGCAAGCCTTCCATGACCTTTGCGGGCGTCGTGCCGATCTCCGCCACGAAGGCGCGGGCAAAGTTGCGCGGGCTCATCGCAACGCGCTCGGCCAGTCGCTCGACCGTCATCGGCTCGATGAGGTGCGCACGCATCCAGCCGATCAGATCGCCGAAGCGCCCGGTCCTGCCGCCCTGTTCCACCAGGGCGGAATATTGCGACTGCCCGCCATGCCGCCGCTGATGGACGACCAACTGCTGGGCCGTGCGTCGCGCAATGCCGGGGCCGAGATCGTCTTCGACGAGCGCCAGCGCAAGATCGATCCCCGCGGAAATGCCCGCCGAGGTCCACACGTTGCCATCCCTGACGAACATGCGGTCGGCATCGAGCCGTACCCTCGGATAGCGCAGCCGGAAACGCTCGGCCACGTCCCAGTGCGTGGTGGCGCGCCGCCCATCAAGCAGGCCGGCTTCCGCCAGGAAAAACGCACCCGAGCAGACACCGGCCGAGCGGCGCCGCGCGTCATCGCAAAGCCATGCCACGATCTCGGGCCGGGACGCCTCCGACAGCGTCATGTCGCCGCCCGATACGAGCACCGTATCGAAACCATGCCGCTGCAACGGCAAGGCCGCCAGACTCACACCCGAGGAGCTCCGCACGATGCCGCCGCCCGGGGCGAGCACGCTCAGCGAGTAGCTGCCAGGCCGGAAGCGCTCCGCCATCTCGAACACGGCGACCGGGCCAGCAGCGTCCAGCAGCTGGAATCCCGAAAAAACGACGATGGCGATTTCGCGTCGCATGATGCAGCCACCCGACTTGATCCAGGTCCGAAAAGTGGCGTGGCGACGATGTACGTGTCAAGTTCATGAACCAGGCAAAAGGTGTGCGTCCCCAACACCTTTTGCGCCCGGCTTTTCGTCGTGGCGCCCTGGCCTATGCCAGGGCAAACCCACTCCTACCGAATGCGTCAGCTCCACTCCGCGTGGAAGCTGCCTTTTTCGTCGGTGCGCTCAAACGTGTGGGCGCCGAAAAAGTCGCGCTGGGCCTGCAACAAATTTGCGGGCAGGCGTTCGCTGCGGTAGCCGTCGTAGTAGGCGATGGCCGAGGAGAAGCACGGTACCGGCACGCCGGCGGCAATGGCCGCGCTGACCACGTCACGCTGGGCTACCTGATAGGTCCTGGCGATGTCGCGGAAATACGGCGCGAGCAGCAGGTTGGCCAGGTTGGCGTTCTCGGCGTAGGCGTCGGTGATGTTCTGCAGGAAGCGGGCGCGGATGATGCAGCCGCCGCGCCAGATCTGCGCGATGGTGCCGTAGTCGAGCTTCCACTGATATTCGTCGGACGCGGCGCGCAGCTGCGCGAAGCCCTGCGCATAGGAAACGATCTTGCTCAGGTACAGCGCACGCCCGACCGCGGCGATGAAGGCGTCGCGATCGCCCGAAAACTTTTCGGTTGCCGG
>Ga0134125_10006287_pt1 | contig 13451 bp, 13 predicted proteins | sample KB31751_FD_96464 | JGI IMG/M metagenome (GOLD analysis project Ga0134125, IMG submission 96464) | Terrestrial soil microbial communities with excess Nitrogen fertilizer from Kellogg Biological Station, Michigan, USA - KB3-175-1 | ecosystem: Environmental > Terrestrial > Soil > Unclassified ... | reverse complement strand
GCGCTGAGCTTGTCGAGCTCGCGCAGGATGGCGTCGCCCATGGTGGTGGTCGAGACGCGTGCCGTGTTGGGCTGCTGGATGTCGGCGGTGCGGATGCCCGAGTTCAGCACATTCTTCACCGAGCGCTCGATGAGGTCGGCATCCTCGTCGAGATCGAAGGAATAGCGCAGCATCATCGCAAAGGAGAGCAGCATGGCCAGCGGGTTGGCCATGTCCTTGCCGGCGATGTCGGGCGCCGAGCCGTGCACCGGCTCATACATGGCGCGCCGACGGCCGCTCGCATCGGCCGGCCCCAGCGAGGCCGAGGGCAGCATGCCGAGCGATCCGGTCAGCATCGCCGCGCAATCCGACAGGATGTCGCCGAACAGATTGTCGGTGACGATGACGTCGAACTGCTTGGGATTGCGCACCAGCTGCATGGCGCAGTTGTCGGCATACATGTGCTGGAGATCGATGTCCTTGAAGTCCTTGTCGCGCAGCTTCTGGACTTCCTCGCGCCACAGCACGCCGGATTCCATGACATTGGCCTTCTCGACCGAATGCACCTTCTTGGCCCGCTTGCGCGCGAGCTCGAAGCCGACGCGCGCCACCCGCTCGATCTCGGGCGTCGTATAGACTTGCGTATTGATGCCGCGGCGGGTGCCGTCGGCGAGCGTCTCGATGCCGCGCGGCTCGCCGAAATAGACGCCGCCCGTGAGCTCGCGCAGGATCATGATGTCGAGGCCGCGCACGATCTCCGACTTCAGCGAGGAGGCGTCGACCAGCGCGTCGAACACGGTCGCCGGCCGCAGATTCGCGAACAGCTCCATATCCTTGCGCAGGCGCAACAGGCCGCGCTCGGGCTTCTTGTCGAAGGGCAGATTGTCCCATTTGGGACCGCCGACGGCGCCGAGCAGCACCGCGTCGGCGTCGATCGCGTCCTGCATGGTCTCGTCGGTGAGCGGCGTGCCGTGCGCCTCGTAGGCGACGCCGCCGACCAGCCCGTCGCTGAGATCGAAGGACAGCGAACGACGCTTGGCCATCCAGTCGGCGACGCGCCGCACCTGGCGCATGACCTCGGGCCCGATGCCGTCGCCGGCCAGGACCAGGACTTTGCGGTTGGCCGCCATCTAGCGCGCTCCGGCGCTGGACGCGCCCTCCCACAGCCAAGGCTGCTGCGTCTTGTGCGCGTCTTCGTAGGAGCCGATCTTGGGCGCCTGCTCGAGGGTGAGGCCGATCGAATCGAGGCCTTCGACCAGGCAGCGCTTGCGGAAGGGATCCATCTCGAACTTGATGCGTCCGCCGTCGGGCCGCACGATCTCCTGGTTGGGCAGATCGATGGTCAGCCGCGCATTGGCGCCGTTCTTCGCATCCTCCATCAAGAGGTCGACCTTATCCTGCGGCAGGATCAGCGGCAGGATGCCGTTCTGGAAGCAGTTGTTGTAGAAGATGTCGGCGAAGCTCGCGGATATCACGCAGCGGATGCCGAAATCGGCGAGCGCCCAGGGCGCGTGCTCGCGGCTCGAGCCGCAGCCGAAATTCGCGCCGGCCACCAGGATCTTGGTCTGGCGGTAGGCCGGTTGGTTGAGCACGAAATCGGCACGCTCCTTGCCGTCGGCGGTGTAGCGCATCTCCTCGAAGAGATGCTTGCCGAGGCCGGTGCGCTTGATCGTCTTCAGGAACTGCTTCGGGATCAGCATGTCCGTGTCGATATTGATCATCGGCAGCGGCGCTGCGACCCCGGTCACTTCGGTAAACTTCTCCAAGTCGAAACTCCTTTAGCGCACGAGATCGCGCACGTCGGTGAGATGGCCGGTGACGGCGGCGGCCGCGGCCATTGCCGGGCTCACCAGATGGGTCCGGCCGCCGCGCCCTTGCCGTCCCTCGAAATTGCGGTTCGAGGTCGAGGCGCAGCGCTCGCCCGGCTCGAGCCGGTCGGCATTCATGGCAAGGCACATCGAGCAGCCCGGCTCGCGCCATTCGAATCCGGCCTCGCGGAAGATCTTGTCGAGACCTTCCTTCTCGGCCTGCTGCTTCACCAGGCCGGAGCCCGGCACGACCATGGCGCGCACGGTCTTCGCGACCTTGCGGCCCTTGGCGACCGCCGCCGCGGCGCGCAGATCCTCGATGCGGCCGTTGGTGCACGAGCCGATGAAGACATGATCGACCTCGATCTTGGCGAGCAGCGTGCCCGGCATCAGGCCCATGTAATCGAGCGAGCGCTTGATCGCGTCGCGCTTGCCCTGGTCGGCGGCGCTGGCGGGATCGGGCACGCTGCCGGTGATGGGCAGCGCATCCTCCGGGCTGGTGCCCCAGGTGACGTAGGGAATGAGCTTCGACGCGTCGACCGTGACCGCGATGTCGTACTTGGCGTCCGCATCGCTCGGCAGCCTCTTCCAATAGGCGACAGCCTGGTCCCAATCGGCGCCCTTGGGCGCGTAAGGACGGCCTTTGAGATAGGCGAAGGTGGTCTCGTCGGGCGCCACGAGCCCGGCGCGCGCGCCGGCCTCGATGGTCATGTTGCACAGCGTCATGCGCGCCTCCATCGAGAGGTCGCGGATGGCCTTGCCGGTATATTCGATGACCGAGCCGGTGCCGCCGGCCGTGCCGATCTGCGCGATGAGGGCGAGCGCCAGGTCCTTGGCGGTGACGCCCGGCGGCAGATCGCCCGTGACATGCACGCGCATGTTCTTCGAGCGCCGCGTCTGCAAGGTCTGGGTCGCCAGCACATGCTCGACTTCCGACGTGCCGACGCCGAACGCCAGCGCCCCGAAGGCGCCATGGGTCGAGGTGTGGCTGTCGCCGCAGACGATGGTCATGCCGGGCTGGGTGAAGGCCTGCTCCGGTCCGATGATGTGCACGATGCCTTGACGCACGTCGTTCATGCCGAAATAGGGCAGCTTGAAGTCGCGCACATTCTGCTCGAGCGTCTCGATCTGGATGCGCGACTCCTCGTCGGCGATGGCCTCCGAGCGGTCGCTGGTCGGCACATTGTGGTCGGCGACCGCGAGGGTCGCGTGCGGCTGCCGCACCGTGCGGCCGGTCAGGCGCAGGCCCTCGAAGGCCTGCGGGCTCGTCACCTCATGCACCAGATGGCGGTCGATGTAGAGGATGGTCGTGCCATCCGTCTGCGCATCGACCACATGGCTGTCCCAGATCTTGTCGTAAAGCGTTTTCGCCACGCCGCGAAACTCCTCTGAACCCGGCAGGTCGGCCGGAATTACTCTTTGGCCTCGGCCGCACCCGTCTCGGCCTCGGTGACGCGCTCCGTCCGCTCGGAGATGCGCGCCGACTTGCCGCGGCGTCCGCGCAGATAATACAGCTTGGCCCGCCGCACGGCGCCGCGCCGCACCACCTCGATGCCGGCGATGCGCGGGCTGTATAGCGGGAAGACGCGCTCGACGCCCTCGCCATAGGAGATCTTGCGCACCGTGAAGTTGGAGTTGATGCCCGCATTCTTGCGGGCGATCACCACCCCCTCGAAAGCCTGGACGCGCTCGCGCGTGCCTTCCACCACCTTCACCTTGACGCGCACCGTGTCGCCGGGCGCGAAGGTCGGCACCGGGGTTGTCGCGACATATTTCTCGATCTGCTCGCGCTCGATCGTTTCCAGGATGTCCATGGTCTTATCCTTCGGTTCCATCGTGAGGGCCGACCCCGGTCGCGGGATGGGCATGGTAGCTTCGCCATAAATCGGGACGGCGGTCGGCCGTCACGCGCTCGGCCTGGGCGAGACGCCAGGCACGGATCTTCTCATGGTGCCCGGACAGCAGCACCTCGGGCACCGCGCGGCCGCACCAGTCGGCGGGCCGCGTGTAATGCGGATATTCGAGCAGGCCCTGCTCGAAGCTTTCCTCCTGCAGCCCTTCGGCCGCGCCCATCACGCCGGGCAAGAGGCGCACGCAGGCATCGATCAGCACCAGCGCGGCCGGTTCGCCGCCGGACAGCACATAGTCGCCGATCGAGATCTCTTCCAGCCCGCGCTTGTCGATCACGCGCTGGTCGATCCCCTCATAGCGGCCGCACAACAGCGTGAGGCCGGGCAGCTCCGACAGTGCCCGCACCCGCTTCTGGTCGAGCAGCCTGCCGCGCGGGCTGAGATAGATCACCGCGTGCCCGGGGCTTTCGGCCGCCGACAGCGCCGCATCGATCGCGTCGGGCCGCATCACCATGCCGGGCCCGCCGCCGAAGGGCGTGTCGTCGACGGTGCGATGCTTGTCGGTGGCAAAGCCCCTGAGATCGAGAGTCTCGATCTGCCACAGGCCGGCGGCCAGCGCCTTGCCGGCGAGGCTGGCGCCGAGCGGGCCCGGAAACATCTCGGGGAAGAGCGTGACCACCTTGGCGGTCCAGGGTGCGCCGGTCATGCGGCATCTCCCCGCGCGCCGGCGCCCTGCGGCTGATCGCCGACCAGCGAGGGCGGATCGACCCGGATGCGGCGCGCCGCGATGTCGACCTCGGGCACCACCGCCTCGGTGAAGGGCAGCAGCACGGGCTCGGCGCCGCTCCGGCGCAGCTCGAGCAAGGTGCCGGCGCCGAAATCATGCACCGCATGCACCAGCCCGAGCGGCGTGCCGGCCGTGTCGAAGGCGGCGCAGCCGATGAGATCGGCGTGGTAGAACGCGTCCTCCTCCTCGATCGGCGGCAACCGGTCGCGCGCCACATAAAGCCGCGTCCCGTTGAGAAGCTGCGCCGCGTCGCGATCCTGCACGCCCTCGACCTCGGCGATGACGTTGCCCTTGGCCATGCTCTTCGGGGTGATGCGGAAGCGGCGCGTGCCGGTCTCGTCCTCGACCGGGCCGTAGGCGGCGACATGCATCGGCTGCTCGGTGAAGCTGCGAATCCGCACGAGTCCCCGCACGCCATGCGCGCCGGCGAACTGGCCGACGCAGACGCGCTCTTGCGCTGGTGTGGGGACGGGAGCGGACATCGGCAGCGCTTAGGCCTCGGGTGCCGCCGGCGCCGGTGCGGGAGCGGGAGCCGCAGCCGCCTCGGCAGCGCCGCTGGCCGCCTTGGCGCGCTCCTGTGCCTTCTTCTTGGGCGCGCTCTTCTGCGGCGTCTCGCGGTGCTTCGGCATCGCGATGATCGACTGCTGGCCGAGGAAGCGCGCGACGCGGTCGGTCGGCTGGGCGCCGACGGATAGCCAATGCTTGATGCGCTCGGCGTTCAGCGTCAGGCGCTCCGGATGCTCCTTGGCGACCATCGGATTGTAGGTGCCGACGCGCTCGATGAAGCGGCCGTCGCGCGGGCTCGTCGCCTCGGCGATGACGATGCGGTAGATCGGGCGCTTCTTGGCGCCGCCCCTGGTAAGCCTGATCTTCAATGCCATGCGAGAATTCCTCTGGTGTTGACGATTTTAGTCATAGCGACTCAGCGGCGCCCGAGCAGGCCGGGCAGAGCCCGCTGCAGCACCCCGCGTTTGTTGAGCGATTGCACCTGCTTCATCATCCGGCTCATGTCCTGGAACTGCTTCAGCAGGCGGTTGACCTCGGGCACGGTGGTCCCGGAACCCGACGCGATGCGGATCTTGCGGCGCGCGTTCAACAGCTTCCAATTGCGCCGCTCGGCCTTGGTCATGGACAGGATGATCGCTTCCTGACGCTTGATCATGCCGTCGTCGATCTTGGCGTCGGCGAGCTGCTTCTTGACCTTGCCGATGCCCGGCAGCATGCCGAGCACGCCGGTCATGCCGCCCATCTTGCGCACCTGGCGCAGCTGCTTCAGCAGATCGTCGAAATCGAAGCCCTGGCCTTTGTGGAATTTCTCGGCGAGCTTCTCGGCCTCCTCGCGATCGACCGTCTCGGCGGCGCGCTCGACCAGGCTCACCACATCGCCCATGCCGAGGATGCGGCCGGCGATGCGGTCGGGGTGGAAATCCTCGAGCGCGTCGAGCTTCTCGCCGGTGCCGATGAGCTTGATCGGCTTGCCGGTGATGGCGCGCATGGAGAGCGCCGAGCCGCCGCGCGCATCGCCGTCGATGCGCGTCAGCACGATGCCGCTCAGGCCCACCCGCTCGTTGAAGGTTTTGGCGACATTGACCGCGTCCTGGCCGGTCATGGCGTCGGCGACGAGCAGCGATTCGTGCGGGCTGGTCGCGTCGCGGATCTCGGCCACCTCCTGCATCAGCGTCTCGTCGATGGCGAGACGGCCGGCGGTGTCGAGCATGACCACGTCGTAGCCGCCGGTGCGCCCTTCGGCGAGCGCGCGGCGCGCGATCTCGACCGGCTTCTGGCCGGCGACGATCGGCAGCGTGTCGACCTCGACCTGGCGCCCGAGAATGGCGAGCTGCTCCTGCGCCGCCGGCCGCGCCACGTCGAGCGAGGCCATCAGCACCTTCTTGCGCTCCTTGAGCTTCAGGCGGCGCGCGATCTTGGCGGTGGTGGTGGTCTTGCCGGAGCCTTGCAGCCCGATCATCAGGATCGCCACCGGCGGCGTGGCGTTGAAATCGATGGGCTCGGCGACCGTGCCCAGCATCTCCACGAGATGATCGTGGACGATCTTCACCACCATCTGGCCGGGAGTGACGCTCTTCAGGACCGATTGGCCGATCGCCTTGTCGCGGACCGCGGTGACGAAATCCTTGACCACCGGCAGCGCGACATCGGCCTCGAGCAGCGCCACGCGCACCTCGCGCAGCGCCGTGCCGACATCCTCGGGCGAGAGCGCGCCGCGCTTGGTCAGCCGGTCGAAGACATCGCCGAGCCGCGTCGTCAGGCTGTCGAACAAAGCGGTGATCCCCAAAACGAAAAGCGCCAGTGCGCGACACTCGCGGACTGGCGTGGCCCCGGTGGGACCGTCTAGAGGGCCGCTATGTAGCCCCGGGGCCCGGCCGAGTCAATCTAATGGGCCGGTTTGGCGCGGCCGGCCGGCGCCGTCTCGCCGCGGCTCGCCTGCCAGCCGATCATCCCACCGGCGAGCAGCAGGAGGGCGGCGATCAGGAAGGGCACGCCGGGCAGATGAACCCCGTGCGCGGCGTCGATGGCATAGGCGAAGCTCAAGGTGAAGAGGGCCGGACCGATGAGGCCGGCGACCCCCTGCAGGCTGGCATTGGCCCCTTGCAGCCGGCCCTGCTCGGTCGGCCCGACCCGGCGGGTCATCAGCCCCTGCAGGGCCGGGCTCCACAGCCCCCAGAAGGCCATGATCGGGATGGCGGCCCAGAACTCGCGGCCGGTCGCGGCGAGGCCGAACCACAGGAAGCCGATCACGCCGAAGACCAGCCCGATCATCAGGGTGCGGCGCTCGCCGAGTCGCTTCACGGTCGGCCGCACGATGCCGCCCTGGACGATGAAGGAGCAGATGCCGACCGCGGCCAGGGTGAGGCCGACCGTGCGCTCGTCCCAGCCATAGCGATAGATGGCATAGACGACGAAGGTGCTGGGCAGCACGACATGGGCGAGCTGGCCGAGGAAATAGACCGAGGCGAGGCCGACCAGTTGCCGGTGCGAGCGCAACAGCGCGAAGGCGCCGATCGGGTTGGCGCGCTTCCAGTCGAAGGCGGCGCGGTTCTCGGGCTTCAGCGACTCCGGCAGCACGAAATAGCCGTAGAGAAAATTGACGAAGCTGAAGCCGGCCGCCACCCAGAAGGGCAGGCGCGGATCCATGCCGCCGAGCAGCCCGCCGATGGCCGGGCCGAGCACGAAGCCGACGCCGAAAGCGGCGCCGACGAGGCCGAAGCCGCCGGCGCGCTTTTCCGGCGGCAGCACGTCGGCGATATAGGCGAAGGCGGTCGAGACACTGGCCGAGGTGATGCCCGACAGCACCCGCCCGAACAGCAGCCAGCCGAGATTGGGCGCCAGCGCCATGACGATGTAGTCGGCGCCGAGCCCGAGATTGGACAGGAGGATCACCGGCCGCCGCCCGAAGCGGTCGCTGAGCGCGCCCTGCACCGGCGAGAAGAGGAATTGCATCAACGCCCAGACGGTGCCGAACAGGCCCAGCATCTCGGCCGTGCGCTTGGCGTCGCCGCCGACGAAGCCGAGCACCAGGCTGGGCAGCACCGGGATGATGATGCCGACTGCCAGCATGTCGAGCAGGACGGTGACGAAGATGAAGATGATGGCGGCGCGGCGCGGCGCGGCGGCGGCAGGCTGTTCGCTCATGGGCCGGGCACCATGCCAGAAGCCGGGCCGCGCCGCCAATGCCGTTCGCCGTCAGCGCGCCGCGGCAAAATCGATCACCGCCTTGTTGAACTCGTCCGGATTGCTGCGATTCATGGTGTGGACGGCGCCGGGAATGGTCATGTGGCGCTGGTCGGGGAAGCATTTCTCCAGCACGTCGAGCGCCAGATGGGTCGAATGCGAGCCCTTCTCGCCGCGGATCAGCAGCACCGGCAGGGTGAATTTGCGCACCTCGTCGCAGGTGATGGTCCGCTTGCCCTCATGCTCCTCGCCGAGCACGGTACGGATATTCTCGCGCACCACCTGCTGCAAAGCCGCCGGCCGCGCCTGGTAGCTGCCCTTGCCGTTGATGCCGTCGGTCCAGACCTCGCTCGCCGCGTCGAGCTTGCCCTCCTGGATGAGGCGGTTGGTGGTGGCGATGCGCAGATCGCGCGCCGCATTGACCGCCTTGCTCTCGCCTTCCCCGGCGCCGGGAACGAGGCCCGGCAGCAGCAAGGCCGGCTCGGCCAGCACCAGGTCGCGCAGCAGATCGGGATGCGCGAGAGCAAGCTCGAGCGCGATATAGCCGCCCCGCGAATGGCCGAGGAGATGCACCTTGCCGACGCCGAGCGCCTTGATGAAGGCCGCCACATCCTCGGCCTGCTGCTTGGCCGAGAACGCGCCCTGGCCGTTCCAGGGCTCGGGCCAGTAATGGCGCAGGCTAATCGCGATCACCCGGAAATGCTTGGCCAGCGGCTCCATCTGCAGCGCGAAGGAGCGCAGATCGCTGGTCGCGCCATGCAGCAGGATCAGGGGCGTGCCGGTGCCGCGCTCGACATAAGCGAGATCGTAGCCATTCACCGCCATGGTCTTGACGCCGGCCGGCACCGGCCAGGCGGCACCGAGCAGCAGGAGCGCCGACAGCGGCAGGAGTGCCGAGCGCAGCAGGCGGGCAAGCGACATGGTGTTCCTCCCCGGGCTTGTCGTGCCGCCGATCATAGCGCCGGTTCGGCGGAGGGGGAGAGGCTTGGCTTGCGGCGGGCCGCGCCAGCCATTACCTATCCCGCCTCATGGGCATCCCGTTCCGCAAGATGCATGGCCTCGGCAATGACTTCGTCGTGCTCGACGCGCGGACGCGCCCGATTCGCCTGGGTGCCGTCGAGGCGGCCGCCATTGCCGACCGCAAGACCGGCGTCGGCTGCGATCAGCTGATCCTGCTGAAGGCCCCGGCCAACGCCCGCGCCGACATCGCGATGCACATCTTCAATGCCGACGGCAGCGAGCCCGGCGCCTGCGGCAATGCGGCACGCTGCATCGCGCGGCTGGCCCTCGACGAGACCGGCCGGCGGCAGATCGTGATCGAGACGCCGTCCGGCCTGATCGAAGGCGAGGCGGCCGGCGATCTCGTCAGCGTCGATATGGGCAAGGCGCGGCTCGACTGGCGCGAAATTCCCCTGGCGCAGGAGATGGACACGCTGTCGCTGCCGGTCTCGCTGGGCGATCTCAAGGCACCGACCGCGACCAGCATGGGCAATCCGCACGCGACCTTCTTCGTCGCGGATGCCGACGCCGTGCCGCTCGGCGAGCTCGGTCCGGTACTCGAGCACCATCCGCTCTTTCCCGACCGGGTCAATGTCGGCGTGGCCGAGATGCGCGGGCGCGCCGCCATGCGGCTGCGCGTCTGGGAGCGCGGCGCCGGCATCACCCGCGCCTGCGGCACGGGCGCCTGCGCCGCCACCGTCGCCGCCGTGCGCCGCGGCCTCGCCGACCGCAAGATCGAGGTGGTGCTCGATGGCGGGCGCCTCACCATCGAATATCGCACCGACGGCAGCGTCATGATGACCGGCCCGGTCGCAACCTCCTTCACCGGCGAGCTGGCCGAGCTGGTGCCGGCATGAGCGCGCCCGAGATCATCACCTTCGGCTGCCGTCTCAACGCCTATGAATCCGAGATCATGCGCGCCCATGCGAGCGCTGCCTCGGGCGACGGCGCGCGCACCATCATCGTCAATACCTGCGCCGTCACGGCGGAGGCCGAGCGCCAGGCGCGCCAGGCGATCCGCCGCGCGCGCCGCCGCGATCCCGGCGCGCGCATCATCGTGACGGGCTGCGCCGCCCAGATCGATCCCGCCGGCTTTGCCGCCATGCCGGAGGTCGACCGCGTGTTGGGAAACGCGGAAAAGCTCGCTGCGGCGAGCTTCCTGCCCGCTTCGCCCGAACGGGTGCTGGTCAACGACATCATGGCGGTGCGCGAGACCGCAGCCCATCTCGTCGAGGGATTCGAGGGCCGCGCCCGGGCCTTCGTCCAGGTGCAGCAGGGTTGCGACCATCGCTGCACCTTCTGCATCATTCCCTACGGCCGCGGCAACAGCCGCTCGGTGCCGGTCGGTGCCGTGGTCGAGCAGGCGCGCCTGCTGGTCGAGAAGGGCTTTGCCGAGCTGGTCCTGACCGGCGTCGACATCACCGCCTATGGCGCCGACCTGCCCGGCAAGCCCAGCCTGGGCGATCTCGTGCGCCGCCTGCTGCACCTGGTGCCCGAGCTTCAGCGTCTGCGCCTGTCCTCGCTCGATCCCGTCGAGATCGACCAGGCGCTGTGGCGCTGCCTCGCCGAGGAGGAGCGGCTGATGCCGCATCTGCATTTGAGCGTGCAGGCGGGATCCGACCTCATCCTGAAGCGCATGAAGCGCCGGCATCTGCGCGGCGACGTGATCGCCGCCGCCGAGCAGGCGCGGCGCCTGCGGCCCGATCTCGCCTTCGGCGCCGACCTCATCGCCGGCTTTCCGACCGAATCGGAAGCAGATTTCGCGGCGACGCTCGATCTCGTCGCGGAAGCCGGCCTCGCCTATCTGCATGTCTTCCCCTATTCGGCGCGGCCGGGCACGCCGGCTTCGCGCATGAAGCAGCTGCCCGGCACCATCGTGAAGGAGCGCGCGGCGCGGCTCAGGCAGTGCGGCGAAGCGGCGCAGGCCGCATTCCTCGACAGCCGCATCGGCAGCGAGGCACGCGTGCTTGTCGAGGCGCCGGGAAGCGGACGCAGCGAGCATTATGCGGCGGTGCGCCTCGCCGGCGGCAGCGCCGGCGAGATCCGCACCGTGCGCATCGCGGCCCGCGCCGGCGACAGGCTGATCGCCGACGGTGCGGCGGCGTGAACGATCCGGGCCCGTCCGACAAGCCCGAATCGGCCGGCCCGAAAGGCTGGTTCCGCCGCCTCGCGGCGGGCCTTACGCGCAGCTCGGGCAAGCTCACCGAGGGCATCGCCTCGATCGTCACCAAGCGCCAGCTCGATGAGGCGATGCTGGAGCAGATCGAGGAGCTGCTGCTCGAGGCCGATCTCGGCACCACCATGTCGACCCTTCTGGTGCAGGACCTCAGGCTGTCGCGCTTCGGCAGGGACGTCACCGACGAGGAGGTGCGCCGGGTGCTAGCCGGCGCCGTCGCGCGCGCTTTGGTGCCGGTCGCCAAGCCGCTCATCCTCGATGCCGCCCGTCGCCCGCATGTCGTGCTGGTGGTCGGCGTCAATGGCAGTGGCAAGACCACGACCATCGGCAAGCTGGCGGCGCAATGGCACGCCGAGGGCAAGCAGGTGATGCTCGCCGCCGGCGATACGTTTCGCGCCGCGGCGGTGCAGCAGCTGAAGATCTGGGGCGAGCGGGCGCAGGTGCCGGTGATCAGCCGGCCGGAAGGCGCCGACGCGGCGGCGCTCGCCTATGACGCGCTGGCCGAGGCGCGGCAAGCGCAGGCCGACGTGCTGCTGATCGACACCGCCGGGCGGCTGCACAACAAAACCGATCTCATGGCCGAGCTCGCCAAGCTGAAGCGCGTGATGCAGAAGCTCGACCCGTCGGCGCCGCATTCGATCCTGCTGGTGCTCGACGCCACCATCGGCCAGAACGCGCATGCCCAGGTCGAGACCTTCCGCAGCATGATCGAGATCACCGGCCTGGTGCTGACCAAGCTCGACGGCTCGTCCAAGGGCGGCGTGCTCGTGGCGCTGGCGGAGAAATTCAAGCTGCCGGTGCATGCGGTCGGGGTCGGCGAAGCGATCGACGATTTGAAGCCCTTCTCGCCCGAGGCTTTCGCGCAAGGGCTGATGGGGCTGCCTCCCGCCGCCTGAGCGGGCTTCTACGCCTCGCGCTCGATTGGCTCGCGGCCGGCGTCAGAGTCCGCCGGCCAGCTTCGGTACCGGCTCGGTCGCGGGGTTGGTCACCGGCACGAGCGGGCCGTCGCCGGCCTTGCGATCGGCATCGAGCGACCAGCGCACGCTGGGAAAGGCGATGTCGGCCCAGGGGATCTCGTCCCAGCGGAAGAGGCGCACCTCGAGGCTTTCGGGACCGGCCGCGATCGCGGCGTCGAGCAGGCGCGCGCGGTAGATGAGCTGCACCTGGCTCAAATGCTGGATCGAGTAGATGGCGAGCAGCCCGTCGAGGCCGATGCGGGCCCGTGCCTCCTCCCAGGCTTCGCGCATGGCGCCGGCCTCGGTCGATTCGCCGAGCTCGAGATAGCCCGCCGGCAAGGTCCAATAGCCTTTGCGCGGATCGATGGCACGCCGGCACAAGAGATAGCGATCCTGGTGGCGCACGACGGAGCCGACGACGATCTTGGGATTGTCATAGGCGATATAGCCGCAATCGGTGCAGACGAGGCGCTCGCGCTCGTCGCCTTCGGGAATCATCGTCGTGATGGGGCCGCGCGCGGCGGGTGGTGTTCCCATGCCGGCAGCATGGCGCGCCGGCCGCAGTCGGACAAGCGGCGCGGACTTCGCCTAGCGCTTGATCTGGCTGACGTCGCGCACGGCACCGCGCGCCGCCGAGGTGGTGAGGGCCGCATAGGCCTGCAGCGCGACCGAGACCTTGCGCTCGCGGGGACCCGGCTTCCAGCCCGCCTTGCCCTTCGCATCCATCGCGGCGCGGCGCTTGGCGAGCTCGGCATCGCTGAGCGCCACGCGCAAAACGCGCTTGGGTATGTCGATCTCGATGCTGTCGCCCTCCTCGACCAGGCCGATGGCGCCGCCTTCCGCGGCCTCGGGCGAGACATGGCCGATCGACAGGCCCGACGTGCCGCCCGAGAAGCGACCGTCGGTGATGAGGGCGCAGGCTTTGCCGAGGCCCTTCGATTTCAGATAGCTGGTGGGGTAGAGCATCTCCTGCATGCCGGGACCGCCGCGCGGACCCTCATAACGGATGAGCACGACGTCGCCTGGCTTGATCCTGTCGCCGAGGATCGCCTCGACCGCCGCGTCCTGGCTCTCGAAGATGCGCGCCGGCCCCTTGAAGGTGAGGATGCTGGCATCGACCCCGGCCGTCTTCACGATGCAGCCTTCCTCGGCGATGTTGCCGTAGAGCACGGCGAGGCCGCCGTCCTGGCTGAAGGCATGCGCCTT
>Ga0134125_10006286_pt1 | contig 13452 bp, 6 predicted proteins | sample KB31751_FD_96464 | JGI IMG/M metagenome (GOLD analysis project Ga0134125, IMG submission 96464) | Terrestrial soil microbial communities with excess Nitrogen fertilizer from Kellogg Biological Station, Michigan, USA - KB3-175-1 | ecosystem: Environmental > Terrestrial > Soil > Unclassified ... | reverse complement strand
TTCTACCTCCATCATCGACAGCTTGGGCGACCCGGAAATCGGTATGCGCCGTCTGGAGCCGGTGCTCGAACTTATGAAGGGCGCAGTTCACCGGTTCGAGGGCGTCGTCAACAAGGTTCAGGGCGACGGGGTCATGGCGTTGTTCGGTGCTCCGCGGCCTCTTGAGGATCATGCGGTTCGCGGCTGTCTTGCGGCTCTGGCCATGCAAGAGGCCTTGGCGAGGCTGAACGATCCAAACCTCCGTATTCGGGTCGGCGTCCATACGGGCGAGGTCATCGTCCAAACACTGGAGAACACCATCTATCAGACTTACGACGCCGCCGGTGTCAACGTCCATATCGCGAACCGGCTCGAGCAGTTGGCGGACGAGGGGGGCATACTGATCAGTGAGGCAACCTACGCTGCCGCAAAGCAGTTCATCGAAGCCATCTCCTTGGGCCGGCAGAATATCCGAGGCGTTGCCGCAGCAGTGGAAATCTACAGGCTGGTCGGTCTTCGACACGCTCCTTCGAGCGGGGTCTTCAGAAGCGGAGGTCGGCTAAGTCCCTTGACAGGACGAAAGAATGAGCTTGCCGCTCTCGAAGTCGAGCTGTCGAACACAATAAGAGGCGAGGGTCGGGTTGTCGGCATCGTCGGCGAAGCCGGTATCGGCAAGAGCAGGATCTGCTTTGAGTTCGCCGATGCTTGTCGACACAGGGGTGTTCGCGTCTATGAAGCTCGGGTGCTGGCGCATGGACGGGCCACGCCGCTACAGCCGGTATTGGAGCTGCTTCGTGACATCTTTGGCATCCGTACCAAGGAAGCTGTCGATGTTCTCCGCGGCCGTGTGACCGATCGAGCGGCGGCACTTTCCTTGCCCGAGAGTGTTCTGCATTTGCTGCTGGAGTTTCTGGGGATATCGGATTCGACGCGCCCCACCGTCAAACTTGATCCAAAGACGCGAAAAACGTTGCTGCTTGAGCTGGTCAGAACCCTGGCCCGCTCGAGTGATGTCGTTACCGTCGTTCTGATCGAAGATCTGCACTGGATCGATGAGGCGAGCGAAGAATTCGTCGAGGTATTGTCCGATGCAGTCGTCGGAACTCAGACGCTGCTGGTGGTCAATTTTAGACCCGGCTTCGCGGCGCCGTTCATGCACAGGTCGCACTACCGCCAGATTGGATTACATCCGCTGACCCTGGACCAATCGGAGCAGCTGCTCCAAAGCCAGCTGGGGGACGATTCCTCCCTGGCGCTGCTAAGTCGAAACATGGTCGAGCGGGCGCAAGGCAACCCCTTCTTTCTTGAGGAATTGGTCAAGACGCTCGTCGAGCGTGGTGAGCTCGAAGGAGAACGAGGTGCCTATCGACTAAGGGGAGGAACTGACGCGATCCCGGTTCCTACGACGGTTCAGGCTGTCGTAGCGGCGCGTATCGATCACCTCGCAGACCCAACCAAGAATGTCTTGGAAACGGCGGCGGTCATCGGACGTGTCGTTTCGCTCAAGATCCTGGAGGACGTCTCTTCGCTGCCGAACGTCGAATTGCTGGAGGCCGTCGGGCAGCTCCGGCGAGCTGAACTGCTTTACGATGTGCCGCCATACGATCAGGGTACCCTTTCATTCCGGCACCCGCTCATTCAAGAGGTCGCGTACCGGTCATTGCTGATCGAGCGCCGTCGCCAGATTCACGGCGCGGTCGCGCGCGCCATGGAGCACGCCTACAAGGAACGCGGTCCCGAATATGCCGGCCTCATCGCCTATCACCTAGAGCAGGCCGGCGAGAAGCTGCGGGCTGCGCAGCAAAACGTGCAGTCTGCCATTTGGGTTGGGACCAATGACCCGCGCGAAGCCTTGCGCACGTGGAAGAAGGTGCGGGAGCTGCTGCTCGACCAACCGGAAACTCCAACGACAATTTATCTGCGTATGCTGGCCAGCGGTCAGATCGTCAATTTCGGCTGGCGCGAGGGAATTCCAGCCGAGGACGCCGGGATCTATTACGAAGAGGCTAAGCGGATCGCGATTTCCCTCGGCGATACCAGGGCAAACGCGCTCATCAACGCGGCCTACGGGCGCATCCTGGCCAATGGCGGATCGGCGGACGAATACGTCGAGCGAATTCGCGAGGCGATGACAATCGCGGACGCAGGAAAAGACGTCAGCGTGCAAATCACCTTGAAGGCTGTCTTGTGTCATGCCTTGCGCCTGTCCGGCCGCATGTCTGAAGCGCTGCAGATGAACATCGAGGCGATGGAGAGGTCACAGGAAATCGTCAAGTTCGATCGGCAGACCTTGGGATTTGATATCGAAGTCTGGCTCACGGCAATGCGCGGGCAGACGCTTGTCATGCTTGGCCGCGGTGACGAGGCGCGTCCGTTTCTGGATCGAATACTTCAGATGGATGGACGCCAGGTGGATGCCATCCATTACGTCATCCCGAGCCTCGCTTATGTCGATCTCGCATGGGCCGATGGCGATGTGACTCTCGCCCAGCAACATGCCGATCGGGCCTTCTCCCTGGCGGCGGAGAGCGGCAATCCTTACCTGCGCGTCTACGCCCAGGCCTGTCGCGGCCTGTGTCACGCGATCGCAGGGCGGGGCAGTGCGGCCATTGAGGATCTCTCGAAGGCCCTCAGCTTTGCGCGATCGCGCAAGGCAGGACTCGAAAACGAGCCGCGGATTCTTGCCGACCTGGCCCACGTCTATTTGCAGATCGGCGACACCGCGTCGGCGGCATCGATCATCAGCGAGGCCTCCGAGGTCGCGACGGCGCGTCACGCGCGCATTGCAGAATGCCTGGCGCGCATCGTCCGCGCGGAGCTCCTGTTGCGGTCGCAAACAGGCGATCAACAAGCCGAGGGGGTGCTTGAGCTCGAACGCGCCAGTGCTCTGATCGAAGAGACCGGCGCGCGGATCTTTGAGCCCGTACTGAACAGCGCAAAGCAAGTCAAAGAAGAACGGCAGGCCGCATCGCGGAGAACCGTGATTTGATCTCCGCTGCTCATGGACCGAGCGTGAGGCGCGTTGCAAGCAAAGCGCCGAAAAGCACCAAATTTTGCTTGTCGGGCAAATCAAACATCAGTTCATTTTTCTGACCATCAGCGCGTAAGGCTGATCTTTGCGCGCGAAATCGCATGCGCGGAAACTGGAAATTACGGAGCGGAATCAAGGTGCCTGACAGGTTCAAGAGGGCGGTGCAAAAATACTTCTCTTTCTTATTTTCAGAAATCAGGAATACTTGCATCCGTCCCGCCTCGATGAGGGGCGTACGCGTCGTCACGGACGTTGAGTGCGGGATGCGGTGGACGCAACATTGTCGCGGGACGAACGACAGTGATGCGGACGGCGAAGCCGTGTGGTCCTGGCGCCCCGTGGCCGGCGCTAAGTTGGCGACGATGCATTCGCATCGCGCTGATGACGGTGACAACAAAGTCTGGTTCACCGAGGAGAGCGCGGAGTAAGCCGTAAACCACTGTGCAGGGAAGGCCGGCTGTGTTCCGTCTGTACCTGTGGACTTCGCGCCTTTGCGCAACCTTTTTGCGCGAGGGCCACGGGTGCATGCGGACACCCGGCCTTCCCTGCGCCCTCTGCTATTTCGGGGGCCGGTACGCAGACAAAAACTCGGGCGCTGCGCGCCGCGAGAACGCAGCTTCACATCCCTTCAGTCGCAAGGACTTAAACGTGAAACATCCGCTCGTCGTCCCGGACAAGCGAGCTCCCGGCAACGCGCAGCGTTGTCCGGCAGCGAGCGCAGATCCGGGACCCATAACCCCAAGCCTGAGTTATTATGATGGTCGGCGGCTGGCGAGCGTCACGGAAATATTCCGCGGTATGGGTCCCGGCGAACGCCGGGACGACAGCGTGCCGAATCTACCCCAACAACACCGCATCTGCGGCGTTCACCGTCTCGGCGCCGTCGGTCACGCTCTTCTCCAGCGACGGCGCCTGCACCGCGACGTTCTCGGCAAAGAAGCGCGCGAGCGCCACATAGCGCTGCGGCTCGCCGAAATTTCCGCCGCGGGCGGCGAGTGCTTCGGACGCCAGCGAGCAGCCGCCGAGCGTTGCGCCGAACAGCCGCAAATAGGGCGTGGCGCCGGCCAGCGCATCGTTTGGCGCGGACCCGACGCGCTCGAGCAGCCAGCGGCTCGCGCGGTTGAGCGCACCGAGCGCATCGCGCAACCTCGCGGCTGTGCTGCCGAAGGCGGGATCGTTGGAAGCTTCCACCTGCTTGACGGTCTCATCGAGCTCATCGAGCAGCGCCCATACCGAGGCGCCGCCATTGGTGGCGAGCTTGCGCGTGACGAGGTCGATAGCCTGGATGCCGTTGGTGCCCTCGTAGATCGAGGTGATGCGCGCGTCGCGATAGTGCTGGGCGGCGCCGGTCTCCTCGATGAAGCCCATCCCGCCATGCACCTGCACGCCGAGATAGGAGACCTCGCTGCCGATATCGGTGGAAAAGGCCTTTGCGATCGGGGTGAGCAGCGCGCCGCGCGCGGCGGCATCCGCGCGCACCTTCGGATCGGTGGCGCGCGCGGCGACATCGAGCGCGACCGCCGTGGCATAGCAGATGGTGCGCGCGGCCGCGGTCAGGCTGCGCATCTGCATCAGCATGCGCTTGACGTCGGGATGCATGACGATCGCATCGGAGCTGCCATCCGCCGACTTGCCGAGCGCGCGGCCCTGACGGCGCTCCTGTGCATAGGCAAGCGCCTGCTGATAGGCGCGGTCGGCAACGCCGACGCCCTCGAGGCCGACGCCGAGGCGGGCCTGATTCATCATGGTGAACATGCAGCGCATGCCCTGGTTTTCCTCGCCGATCAAATAACCGATCGCGCCGCCATGATCGCCCATGGTCATGGTGCAGGTCGGCGAGGCGTGGATGCCGAGCTTGTGCTCGACGCCGCTCGCGTGGATGTCGTTGCGCGCTCCCAGCGAGCCGTCGGCATTGACCGGAAATTTCGGCACCAGGAACAGCGAAATACCTCTGGTGCCCGCCGGCGCATCCGGCAGGCGGGCGAGCACGAAATGCACGATGTTCTCGGTCATGTCGTGCTCGCCATAGGTGATGAAGATCTTGGTGCCCTTCAGCCGGTAGGTGCCGTCGGGCGCTCGTTCGGCGCGGGTACGCAGCGCGCCGACATCGGAACCGGCCTGCGGCTCGGTGAGCTGCATGGTCCCGGTCCATTCGCCGGAAACGAGTTTGGAGAGGTAAATATTCTTCAGCTCGTCGCTGCCGTGTGCATCCAGCGCCTCGATCGCGGAGAGCGTGAGCAGGGGGCAGAGGCCGAAGGCGACGTTCGACGCGCTCCAGATTTCGGTGCAGGCGGCGTTGATCGCGACCGGCAGGCCCTGGCCGCCGAAGCTTTCCGGGCCGGAGACTGCATTCCACCCGGCCTCGGTCCAGCGCTTGTAGGCGTCGGGCCAACCCGGTGCTGTCGTGACGTTGCCCTCATGGAGCTTGATACCATGCTGGTCGCCGACGCGGTTGAGCGGCGCCAGCACGTCGGATGCGAATTTGCCCGCCTCTTCCAATACGGCGGCGGTGATGTCGGCGTCGAAATCGCCGTAATGGCCGGCCTCCACGGCGGCTTTGAGACCCGCGCCATGGTTGAGCGCAAGCAGCATGTCCTTGATCGGCGCCTCGTAGGTCATGACCGTGATCCCGCTGGTTTAGGCCTCGTTCCGGGCTGCCGTATTCCCATGAAACCGCAAGCCCCTCAACACTCTTCTCAAGAGGCAAGCGGGGCCGCCGGGAGGCGAAAAGCGGCGTTCGGACGGCGAATTGGGCAGCAGAATTTGCCGCGAATAACGCCGTCTACCCTGTTGAAATGGCTCGTTTGTCTCTATAGACCCACGGGGCCGGCGCGAAACGGTTTCAAACCCTCGTCCGGCCTTTCCGTCACGTCGTTTGGGGCGTCGCCAAGTGGTAAGGCAGTGGATTTTGATTCCACCATGCGGAGGTTCGAATCCTCCCGCCCCAGCCAGGAATATTCGGACCGACAGGTCATCGCGCGAAGCCGGCGCAGCCTCATCGACTGCCATATCGACAGGGCCGCCTGAGAAGCATGTGGATCGGCTGGTTCGAATGAGGGCGGTCGGGCCACAAGGCGCGTAGCAAATGGAAGGACACGAGCAATGATTGAAACGGTTGGCATTATCGGGGCTGGTACCATGGGCAACGGCATCGCGCAGGTCTGCGCGGCGGCCGGGCTCAAGATCACCATGGTCGACATTTCCGACGCGGCGGTGGCGCGCGGGCTTGCAACCGTGGGCAACAGCCTGGATCGCCTGGTCAAGAAGGACAAGATGACGGTTGCCGATCGCGAGGCGGCGCTGTCGCGCATTACCGGCACGACCGACAAGGGCAAGCTTGCCGCTTGCGATCTCGTCATCGAGGCCGCGACCGAAAACGAGGAGCTGAAGGTCAAGATCCTGAAGGACCTCTGTGCAACGTTGAAGCCGGAAACGTTGATCGCGACAAACACCTCGTCGATCTCGATCACGAAACTGGCGACCGCGACCGACCGGCCGGACCGCTTCATCGGCATGCACTTCTTCAACCCCGTTCCGATGATGGCCCTCCTGGAATTGATCCGGGGCTTGCAGACCTCCGATGACACCCATGCCAAGGCAGTGGCTTTCGCCAAGCGCGTGGGCAAGGTGCCGATCACCGCGAAGAACAGCCCGGGCTTCGCCGTCAATCGCATTCTGTGTCCGATGATCAACGAAGCGATCTTCGCGCTTGCGGAGGGATTGGCGACCGCTGCGGATATCGACGAGGGCATGAAGCTCGGCTGCAATCACCCGATCGGCCCGCTGGCCTTGGCCGATCTGATCGGCTTGGACACCATGCTGTCAGTGATGGACGTCTTCTACAAAGGCTTTAACGACCCGAAGTATCGGCCGGCGCCCTTGCTCAAGGAAATGGTCGATGCCGGCCACCTTGGCCGCAAGACCGGCAAAGGCTTCTACGACTACAGCGCATCTTCGAAGAGCTGACGCGGGTCGGCCCGCTCGAGAGCGGCCGCCGCTCGACCAGCCGGCGCCGATGCGCCGCCCGGGAGCTCAACTGATGGCGATACGTCCGGATCCGAAACGCTGGCAAATCGGCGTGGCCGGCTATGGCGAGGTCGGGCGAATTCTCGCCGAAGATCCGCGCAAGCAGGATCGGCTTAGGACCTGAAGATTGGCTGATCAGGCGACGCGGTGAATCGGATTCATCTGTTCGATGATGTGGCCGACATCCACTGCGGAGCAGGGCTTGCTGATATAGAAGCCCTGCACGGCGGTGCAGCCGGCCTGACGGACGAGTTCGAGCTGTTCGGCGGTTTCGACGCCCTCCGCGGTCGTCTCCACGCCGAGATTGGCGCCCAAGCTCGCAATGGTGCGGACGATGGCGCCGCTCTCTTGGGATTCACCGAGCGAGCCGACGAAGGAGCGGTCGATCTTGATCGTGTCAAAGGGAAATTTGCGCAAATATCCGAGCGACTAATAGCCGACGCCGAAGTCATCCAGACTGACGCGAATCCCGAGCGCACGCAGTTGGTGCAGGATGGCGACGGTTGCTTCGTCGTCTTCGAGCAGCGCGGTCTCGGTGACTTCGAGCTCGAGGCGCTTCGGATCCAGTCCCGCGGCAGCAAGCGCGCTGGTGACCATGGCGACGAGGCCGCGCGCGCGGAATTGCACGGGGGAGAGGTTCACCGCGATCTTGATATGGTCCGGCCAGCCGGCCGCTGTGGCGCAAGCGGTGCGCAGCACCCATTCGCCGAGCGGAACGATCAATCCCGTCTCTTCGGCGATGGGGATGAAATCGGCCGGCGACACCAGGCCGCGCAGGGAGCTGTTCCAGCGCAGCAGCGCTTCGAAGCCGGTCAACTCATTCGCCCCGAGGCGAATTTGCGGCTGGAAGGCGAGATGGAATTCACCGGCCGTCAGCGCGCGGCGCAGGTCCGTTTCCAGTATGTGTCGGGAGCGCGCCTGCGCCTCCATTTCCGGCCGGAACAACTCGTACACGCCGCGCCCCCCCGCCTTGGCTTGATAGAGCGCAAGGTCGGCGCATTTCATCAGCTCGTCCGGATCAAGCCCATGCTCGGGCGCGATCGCGATTCCGACGCTTACGCCAGTGTGGATGATGTGGTTCTCGAGTGACGGCGGTTGGCCGATAACCTCGACCAGGCGGCGGGCCAGTTGTTCGGCTGATTGCGGCTGCGGGCCACGTTGCAAAATGGCGAACTCGTCACCACCAAGCCGAGCCACCGTGTCGTGCTCGCTCACGCATTGCCGAATGCGAGCGGCGACCCAGCGCAACAATTTGTCGCCGACCGCATGACCCAGCCTGTCGTTCACGGTCTTGAAGTTGTCGAGATCGAGGCACAGCACCGCCATCTTGTCGGCATGAGCCGCGATCTCTGCCAATCCGCCGCTCATCTTCTCGCGGAACAGCACGCGGTTGGGCAGATCGGTGAGCGCATCGTGCTGCGCCATATGTGCCACGCGCGCCTCGGCCTTGCGATGTTCGGTCACGTCCTCGTAGGTGACGACCCAGCCGCCGTCGTGTTCCATCAGGCGTTGCGTGAGCTTGATGATCCGGCCGTCACCGAGATGACGATGCTGGACATGCCCGCCCTTCGTGAGCTTTTCGACGTAATCGTCATAGAGCTGTTGCGGGGTGGTCGCGGGATGATTGCCGACTGCGTAGCTGTGCTCCAAGATCTCGCGCATGGCGACGCCAGGCTTCACGATCTCCGGCGACAAACGGTACATGTCGACATAGCGCCTGTTGCAGACGATGACGCGCAACTCGCTGTCGAGCATGAGCAGCCCTTGCGTCATGTTGTTCAGTGCGGCATCGAAGCGACGATATTGCTCGCTCAGCTCCTCGTGCGCCCGCTCGCGCTCGGTGATGTCGTCATAGGTCGCCACAAAACTGCCATCCGGCAGCGGACGATAGCGGACCGCAAGCAGCCGTCCGTCGCACATGCGACGCTGCACCGGGAGATCCTTCTTTCCCGCGAGGCGCTGACGCAAATCTTCGAACAAGTTCTCGACTGGAAAATCGGCGGGATAAGCGCCATTCCGAATGACCATACGGACCAGATCGGCCAAATGCGTGCCCGGCTTTGCCTCGTGCGCGGCGAGACCGTAGATCCTGAGATAGTTGCTGTTGCAGACCAGAAGCCGCATATCCTTGTCGTAGACGCAGAGCCCGTTCGCCATGTTTTCGAGCGCGGCATCGAAGAGAAGGTTCTGCCGCTTTAGCGCTTGTTCCGAGTGTAACCGCTCGGTGACGTCCTCGCAGGAACTGACCCACCCGCCATCCGGCAGAGACCGGGAGACGGTCTGGATTACGCGGCCGTCCGCGCGCGTATAGAGCGCGGGGCGCGAGACGTTGTCACGAATTTCACTGACGCGCTTCTCGTAAAGTGCCTTCGCGGAGAGGTCGGACTCGTTACCGCCAGCTATCCAATGCTCAATGAGTTCGCGAAGAGTGATTCCCGGCCCGACGATCTGGGGATCAAAGCCGTAGGCGTCCAGATATTGTCTGTTGCAGACGATCAGCCGTTCGTCTGCGTCGAACATCGCAAGCCCGTGCGACATGTGAGCCACGGCGTGCTCGATCCGTTCGGTCTGCACACGCAGGGCGGCTTCCAGCTTCGCGCGTCGGGTGATGTCATCACACACGGTTATCCAGCCGCCGGAGGGTAGCGGCCGCACGCCGAGCGTCATCACGGCGCCGCTCGGCAGCTTCTGCTCCATGGTGAAGGGCCTGCGCGACTTGAGCAGCGCAACGCGCTTGGGCCACAGCGTATCAAGCTGCTCCGGCGAGAAGTTGCCGCGCGCGGCGCTATGCTCGAGCACCTGCCGATAGCTTGTTCCGGCCCGGATGACGTCCGGCGACATGTTAAATAGTTCGATATAGCGGCGATTGAAAAGAACAATGCGGTCGCTTGCGTCGTAGACACAAACGCCCTCTGCCGCGCCGTCCAGAGCGGCCTGGCTGAGCGAGAGTAGGGCTGCCGTTGCCTGCCTTCTGTGCGGGCGAGGAGTTCTCTTGCGGGGTGCAGCCATTGGCTGTTCCGAGGTCCGAAACCTTAACGCTGATGGTTGCCGGACCCTAGTGGCGAGGGTGGAAGATTGTCTTAAGGAGGGTGGTTTACGGAGCGTGACCGCACTTCTTCAGTTTGTCGCGTAAGTGATCTTTGCGACAAAGTGTGATGTCCCGAGCTCGCCTGATCCGGCTCAGACATGCACCGGCATACGAACGCGGCCCGCGCTGCCGAACACGCGCAGATAGCGCTCGACCTCGGAGGGAATGCCGGTTGCTTTTTCCGGATTGTCGGACAGCTTCACGGCAGGCCGTCCGTCGACAGACGAAACCTTGCAGACGATCGAGATCGGCTCGAGATTGACTGAAGGGTCCGGCGCGCAATCAACGAAGTCGTTGGTTAGGTTGGTGCCCCAGCCGAAGCTGAGTCTGACCCGGCCGGCGAAATGGTGATAGGTTTCTTCGATCGACTCGACGTCCATGGCATCGGAGAAGACCAGAAGCTTTTCTTTCGGATTGCGGCCCTTCTGCTTCCACCATTTGATGATTTCCTCGCCCGCCGCGATTGGGGGCGCGCTGTCGGGACGAAAGCCGGTCCAATCGGCGACCCACTCCGGCGCATCGCGCAGGAACGCCTTGGTGCCGAACGCGTCGGGCAGCGCGATCAGGAGATTCCCGCCGTAGGTGTGGCGCCACTGATCGAGGATGCGGTAGGGCGCCCAGCGCAGTTCGTTGTCATCGTTCGCCAGCGCCGCTGCCACCATCGGTAGTTCGTGCGCGTTGGTGCCGATAGCCTCGAGATCGTTGTCCATCGCCAGAAGCACGTTCGACGTGCCGGTGAAGGAGGGGCCTAGGCCTTCCTTGACCGCTTCCACGCACCATCGCTGCCAGAGAAAGCCGTGGCGGCGCCGCGTGCCGAAGTCGGAAAGACGCAGGTCCTCGAGCTCCTTCAATCGCTCGACCTTGGCCCATAGCTTGGCCTTGGCGCGCGCATAGAGGACGTCGAGGGCAAAGCGGCCCAAGCCCTTCATCGCAGAGCGCGAGCGCAGCTCGTTCATGATCGCGAGCGCCGGGATTTCCCACATCGTGGTGTATGCCCACTTGCCGTGGAAATGCAGCTCGTACTGTCCCTCGACCTTGCGCAGCTCATACTCGGGCAACTGGAACGTGGAGAGCCAATTGATGAAATCCGGCGAGAACATCTGGGTCTTGCCGTAAAAAGTGTTACCGGCAAGCCAGATCAGCTCCTTCTTGGAAAAGCGGATGGTGCGCGCGTGATCGAGCTGGGCGCGTAACTCGCCTTCGTCGATCACATCGGCAAGTCGCACATGGGTGGAGCGGTTGATCACCGAAAAGGTGGTCCGAGTATCCGGGTAGAACTCTCGGATCGTCTGCTGCATCAGCAGCTTGTAGAAATCAGTGTCCAGCAGGCTGCGGACGATCGGGTCGAGGCGCCAGCCGTGGTTGTAAGTTCGGGTCGCAATATCGGTTACTGCCGTCATGACCGCGAACTTATCGCGTCGAGGCAACGGTAACTAGTGGGGGACACGGCAGAATCGCCCTGCGATTTTGCCGATCCTGCTATCAAAATGCGGTATTTTCGGCCGCTGAGAAGGGCCCAGCCGGCTTGCGTCGGGCCCATCTATTGCGCCGGGGATGCCCGAATCCGGCTGACGGCGTCGGGTACATCGCGCCATTCCGGCTGATCCGGCGCGAATTGCCGCCGCAGGTAGGACACGAGCTCGGCGACCTGGTCGTCGGTCATGCTTTCATTGAAGGCCGGCATGTAGCCGAGGTCGCTGGAAACGGGCTGGGCAATACCGTGTAGGATCACCTGGATCAGGTTGTCGGGCCGGGCACTGTGCAGATTGCTATTCAGCGCCAGCGACGGGCGGCTACCAAATAGCGGGGGTCCTCCTACCTCGTGGCAGGCTGCACAGGCCCCTTGGTAAAGGCGGGCTCCCGGAGAATCGGTCAGCGTGACCCGCGTTTCGCTTTCGAGCTTCGTCGCAAGCGCCTGCTGCGTCTCCTTACCCGCCGTCACTTCACCAAAGGACGCAAGATAAACCGCGATGGCGCGGATGTCCTGATCCGCCAGCGCGCCGAGGTCCTTCACGATCGGAGCCATCGGGCCGGCGGCGACGCCATGGTAGCGGGACTCGCCGGTCCGCAAATAGGCGAACAGTTCGTCCTCATTCCACCGGATCGGCGCATGCGACAGAGAGGTCAGCGGCGGTGCTTCCCAGCCTTCCGCAAAACCGCCGGAGAGATAGGCGTCGCGCTTCTCCGCGCCGAGCGCATTCCGCGGCGAATGGCAGGCGCCGCAGTGGCCGAGGGCTTCGACCAGATAGGCGCCGCGATTCCAGAGCTCCGACTTGGCCGAGTCGGGCTTGATGACATCGGCCTGATGGAAGAGCGCATTCCATCCGGCCAACAATGGGCGAAGGTTGAAGGGAAAAGCGAGCTTGTTTCGCGGCGGCGAGGCTCGAGCGGGTGTCTGCGCCATCAGATAGGCATAGAGCGCCTGCAGATCGGCGTCGTTCGCCTTGGCGAAATGCGTGAAGGGAAATGCCGGATAGAGATGTGCTCCATCGCGACGGATGCCCTCGCGCATGGCGCGTTCGAAAGCGGGATAGGACCACGCACCGATTCCAGTCGCGACATCGGGGGTGATGTTGGTGCTGTAGATCGTTCCGAACGCGGTCTCGATCGGACGTCCGCCGGCGTTCAGCGCGCCATCTGCGGTCGTATGGCAGACCGCACAATTGCCGAGAGCAGCCAGCTGTCCGCCACGGGCAATCGTCGCTTCGGAATAGACGGAAGCATCGGGTCGGGAGATCGGCGGGATCGCGCGCCATGGCAACGTCGCGGCAGCGACGCTCACGGCCGCCGTAAAGAGAGCACCAATCGTCGCCAAGACGCCGCGCCTAGCCGCAAACGGATTCTTCCAGATCGTGGAGGCGCGCGATGCCTTCGGCTTCGGCAAGCTTGCCGGCTTTGCGGCCGCCTCGCCGCGCAAGCCCGCCAGAATCCGTTCCGGCGTAAAGGGCGGCTCGCGAAAGCGCACGCCGGTCGCGTCAAAAATCGCATTTGCGATTGCCGCCGCGCTCGGCACGGACGCGGATTCGCCGACGCCGAGTGGCGGCTGATCCTGGCGCGGCAGCATCAAGACATCGATCTTCGGAAGCTCGGGAAACCTAATGATCGGGTAGGCGCCCCATTCTCGCGTAGCCACGGCGCCGCGCTCGAACGACACCTCTTCCATGAGCGCGCGGCTGGTCGACTGGATGACATTACCCTGGATCTGATGACGCACCCCGTCAGGGTTGATCACCAGCCCGGAATCCTGCCCCGCGATGACGCGCGTGACGCTGACTTCGCCGGTTGTCTTGTTCACCGCAACGTCGGCGACCCAGGCCGACCACGCCGC
>Ga0134125_10006284_pt1 | contig 13454 bp, 13 predicted proteins | sample KB31751_FD_96464 | JGI IMG/M metagenome (GOLD analysis project Ga0134125, IMG submission 96464) | Terrestrial soil microbial communities with excess Nitrogen fertilizer from Kellogg Biological Station, Michigan, USA - KB3-175-1 | ecosystem: Environmental > Terrestrial > Soil > Unclassified ... | reverse complement strand
GGCGCCGGCGACCTCCTTCGCGCATCTTGACGCCACCACCGTGCTGTCGCGCGACATCGCCGCCAAGGGCATCTATCCGGCGGTGGACCCGCTCGACTCGACCTCGCGCATGCTCTCGCCGCTGGTCGTCGGCGAGGAGCACTACGCCGTCGCCCGCCAGGTGCAGCAGATCCTCCAGCGCTACAAGGCGCTGCAGGACATCATCGCCATCCTGGGCATGGACGAGCTTTCGGAAGAGGACAAAACGACGGTCTCGCGCGCGCGCAAGATCGAGCGCTTCCTGTCGCAGCCGTTCTTCGTCGCCGAAGTGTTCACCGGCTCGCCGGGCAAGCTCGTCGACCTCGCCGACACCATCAAGGGCTTCAAGGGGCTGGTCGAAGGCAAGTACGATCACCTGCCCGAGGCCGCCTTCTATATGGTCGGCACGATCGAAGAGGCGGTCGAGAAGGGCAAGAAGCTCGCGGCCGAGGCGGCGTAAGGCATCCCATGGCGCTGCATTTCGAACTCGTCTCGCCCGAGAAGCTGGTGTTCTCCGGCGACGTCAATCAGGTGGACGTGCCCGGCGCGGAGGGTGACTTCGGCGTGCTCGCGGGGCACGCGCCGACTGTGGCGACGCTGCGGCCGGGCATCCTCACGGTGCACTCGGCGAGCGGCCAGCGGCAGATCGTCGTGCTCGGGGGGCTGGCGGAGGTGTCTGCGGCCGGTCTGACCGTGCTAGCCGAGCTGGCCGAGGACGCCGCCACCATCGACAAGGCGGTGATCGAAACGCGCATCGGCGAGCTCGAGCAGCGCGTCGCCAAGACCGAAGCAGGCTCCGAGCTGGACAAGCTCATTACCCGGCTCGATCACTACAAGACCGTGCACCGGCACCTGACCGGCACGGCGATGCACTAGTTGTCATTCCGGATTGCCGCTTCGCGGCGTCCGGAATGACAAATTACTTTGCAAACCCCTCAAACGCCCGCACCACCTGCTCATACGTGTCGCGCTTGAACGGCACGACCAGCTCCGGCAGGTCGCGCATCGATACCCAGCGCCAGTCGATGAACTCGGGCTCGTGCTTGCCGCCGCCGGGCGCGGTGATGTTGATCTCGCGGTCATCGCCGGAAAAGCGCAGCGCGTACCATTTCTGCTTCTGGCCTTTGTATTTGCCGCCCCAGGCTTCGCCGATGATGTCGCGCGGGATGTCGTAGGCAAGCCAGCCGGGCATCTCGCCGAGCTTCTCGACCGAGGTGATGTTGGTCTCCTCGTAGAGCTCACGCAGCGCCGCCTTGTACGGGTCCTCGCCCTCATCGATGCCGCCCTGCGGCATCTGCCAGACATGCGTCGGATCGACGTGCTCGGGTCCGCCGGCGCGGCGGCCGACGAAGACGCGGCCATAGGTATTGATCACCATGATGCCGGCGCAGGGGCGATAGGGCAGGGATTCGTACGACGACATGTGTGGTCCTGAAGGGGCGGCGCTCGATCGCGCGGGACCCTAGGACGACTTCGCCTTCAAGGCCACCATGCTGATCGGCACCAGCACGAAGCCGCGGTCCTCGATCTTCTTGGCCCATTGCGCGATGCGCTCGACGGTGGCCGGCTGCGCCGATGCGAGGCCTACGGCGACGCCGTTCTGCCGCGCCGCCATTTCCAGCCGCGTCAGCGCGTGGTCGATCTCGGTGGGCGTCGGCACGGCGTCGATGACGACGTCCGTCTTGGCGAACGGCATGTTCTGCGCGCCCGCCATCTGGCCGGCGATCGAGCGCGTCGAGGCGCCGTCGTCGACATAGATGAGGCCGCGCCTAGCGGTGTCGGTCAGCACCGGCTTGAGCGCCTGCTCGGAGCTGGTGAAGCGCGCGCCCATGGACGAGATGACGCCGACATAGCCCTGGAACCGGCTCATCAGCCATTGCAGCCGGTCCATGTTCTGCTCGACCGGCAGCGAGGTCAAAAGTGTCTGCGGGCCGGGGTCGTTGTCGGGATAATCGAACGGCTCCATCGGCAATTGCAGCAGCAGCTCGTGGCCCTCGGCGCGGGCGCGCTCGGCGAATTTCGGCAGGTCGGCGCCATAGGGCGACAGGGCGAAAGTGACGAACGACGGCAGCATGCCGGCGGCGTCGGCGGTGCCGGCGGCGCTGATGCCGAGGCCGCCGACAATGACGGCGATGCGCGGCAGGTCCTTCTTCGCCGCCGCCAGCGCGCGCGGCTGCGCGTAGGCGGTCGCGGAGCGCGTGCCGTCCTTGGCGGCGATCGGGATGGCGCCGTGACGCGTCGTCTCGAGCAGCTTGGGATCGACCGGCCTCAGCTCGGAATGTTTCTCGGGCTTCGCGCGCTCGTCCGGCTTGCCCGGCACGACGATGTCCTGCCGCTTGCCGCTCGAGCCGTCGATGATGGTGACGGTCTTGGCGTCCGGCGGCGGGATTTTGACATCGGCGACGGCCGCCGCCGGCGATGCGCCGTCGTGGCGGCGGTCGCCGTCCGCGGCGCCCGCGGCGTCCTTGGCCGGCGCGGCGGCCTTGGTGGCGACCACGGCCTTCGGCTCGCCGCCGAGCGGATCGTTGACGAAGGCGGCCCAGCCGGCGATCACCAGCCCCGACAGCGCCAATGCCGCGGCAAGCACCTGCGGCGCGCCGAACGCGCGCGCTTTGGCGGGCTTCTGCTTGTCCTTGTCCTGGCCGAGCGGGGCGTTCAGTTCATCCGGCGGCACAGGCGCTGGCCCTCGCGAATCATCGGCGGATTCTACCACGCTGCCCCTCCGGCCCGGCCAAAAGCAAAGGGGCGGCCGATCGGGCCGCCCCTGGCAACTTGAGCCGTGCGCCGGTCAGTTCGGGATCGGCGTCTTCGGGTTCGGCGGGAAGGCCGAATTGACCTGGACGCCGCGCAGCAGGTCGTCGGCGGCGTGCAGCGCCTTGTCGTCCTTCGGATCCGGCGGAACGTAGGACTGCGACCCGGTCTGCTCCTTGCCGGCGTCGCCCTTGAGGTGGCCGCGCAGCGAGGCCTCGCCCTTGGTGTCGGTGCGGTTCTTCAGGTCGTCCGGCACGTCCTGGAGCACCTCGATGTCCGGGGTGATGCCCTTGGCCTGGATCGAGCGGCCCGACGGCGTGTAGTAGCGCGCCGTGGTCAGGCGCAGCGCGCCGTTGCCCGAGCCGAGCGGGATGATCGTCTGCACCGAGCCTTTGCCGAACGAGCGTGTGCCGAGGATGGCGGCGCGCTTGTGGTCCTGCAGCGCGCCGGCGACGATTTCCGAAGCCGAAGCCGAGCCGCCGTTGACCAGCACGATGACCGGCTTGCCCTTGACGAGGTCGCCCGGCCGAGCGTTGAAGCGCTGCGTTTCGTCGGCGTTGCGGCCGCGCGTCGACACGATCTCGCCCTTTTGCAGGAAGGCGTCGGCGACCGAGATCGCCTGATCGAGCAGGCCGCCGGGATTGTTGCGCAGGTCGAGGATGTAGCCCTTGAGCTTGTCCTCCGGCACCTTCGCCTGGATCTCGGCGATGCCCTTCTTCAGGCCCTCGGTGGTCTGCTCGTTGAACTGCGTCAGGCGGATGTAGCCGACGTCCTCGCCCTCGACGTGCCAGCGCGCCGAGCGCACGCGGATGACGTCGCGGTTGATCGTGATCTCGAGCGGCTTCTCGGCGCCCTTGCGCATGATCGTGAGCTTGATCTTGGTGTTCACCGGGCCGCGCATCTTCTCGACCGCCTGGTTGAGCGTGAGGCCCTGCACCTGGTCGTCGTCGAGCTTGGTGATGATGTCGTTCGCCATCACGCCGGCCTTGGATGCCGGCGTATCGTCGATCGGCGAGACGACCTTGATCAGGCCGTCCTCCATCGTCACCTCGATGCCCAGCCCGCCGAACTCCCCGCGCGTCTGCACCTGCATGTCGCGGAAGCTCTTGGCGTCCATGTAGCTCGAATGCGGATCGAGGCCGGTGAGCATGCCGTTGATCGCGGATTCGATCAGCTTCGAATCCTCCGGCTTCTCGACGTAGTCGGCGCGCACGCGCTCGAACACGTCGCCGAACAAATTGAGCTGCCGGTAGGTGTCGGACGCCGCGGCCTTCGCGCTCGCGCCGACCAGAACCATGTGCGGCTGCACCGCGAGCAATGTGAGTGCCGCTCCCGACGCCGCGCCGAGGAGTACCAAGGAGGTCTTGCGCATCATCCGCGAACCTTTTCGCCTTCGCCAGACGCCCACCATGGGCCTGGATCGACGGGAGTCCCGTCTTTTCTCAACTCGACGTAGAGCACCGGCTGGGAGGAACCTGTCGCGAGGATGGCGGCGATCTGGGAGCCGCTTCCCATCACCGCTACGGGTTCTCCGGTCAGTACGAATTGCCCCAGATCGACTGATATCCGATCCATCCCGGCGAGCAAGACATGATACCCGCCGCCGACATTCAGGATCAAGAGTTGGCCATATGAACGGAAAGGTCCTGCGTAAACGACCCAGCCGTCGGCCGGCGCCGTGACCTGGGCGGCGGCGCGGGTGGCGATGGAAGTGCCCTTTTCCGTGCCGCCGGTGCCGTCGGAATCGCCGAAAACCTTCAATTTGACGCCGTTAACCGGTATCGGAACGCGCCCGCGCAGGGAGGCAAAGGCGACCGCCGGCGCCATGCGGCCGGGGTCGTGCAGCGCCGCCAAAGGCCGCGTTTCGCCGCGCGCGGCCTCGCGCGCCGCGCGTGTCGCGGGGTCGAGGCCCTGCTCCAGTTTGGCGATCAAATCCTTGAGAGTGCCCGCCTGCTTCGCCAGCGCGGCGGTGCGGGTGCGCTCGTCGGCCAGCGCCTTCTCGCGCTCGGTCTGCTGCTTCTGCCGCTCGCCGATCAGCGCGCTCATGCGGGTGCGCTCGTCGCCGAGCGAGGCGAGCTGCTTCTTGAGCGTGTCGCGCTCGCCGGCGATCTTCGAGCGCACGGCGACGAGGCTCGAGAGGTCATGCGCCAATGTCGCGACCTGATCGCGCATCTCCGGCAGCACGGCGCCGAGCACCATCGCGGTGCGCACCGATTGCAGCGCGTCCTCCGGGCTGGCGATCAAGGCCGGCGGCGGCCGGCGGCCGATGCGTTGCAACGCCGCCAGCACCTCGCCGATGACGCTGCGCCGGCTTTCCAGCGATGCGCGGAGCGAGGCGTCCTGCGCGTCGAGCGGCTTCAGGCGCGCTTCGGTGTCGGTGACCTTGGTCTCGACGTCGCGCACGCGCGTGGCGGTATCGATCAGCGCCTGATTGAGCTTGCGCCGGTCGGCGCCGATCTCCTCGATCTGGCGCTTGATCTCGGCCTCGGCCGCGGTCGACTTCTGCTGCTGCTCGCGCAGCGCCTTGAGTTCCTCGTCGCGCTGCTTGAGCGTGTCGAGCTTGCCGCCGCTCTCGGCCTGCGCGGGCTTGGCCGGCTGTTGCGCCGGAGCCGCCGCGGGCACGACGAGGCTCAAGCCCGCGATCAGGGCGGCGCGGGCGTCGAGACGGCCAAATCCAAGGGAAATCATCGCGGCAACGATACGCCCGGGTCGTCGGAGGGCAAGACCTCCTGTGAGCGGTTTCATGCCCGCCGATTACGTCCAAATATGGCCGCGGCGACGTAAATTCCCCGTCATTCGCGCCCGCCGCTCAGGCCCGATGGTAGGGATGTCCGGTGAGGATCGTCGCGGCCCGGTAAAGCTGCTCCATGAGCATGACCCGCACCAACTGGTGCGGCCAGGTCGCGGCGCCGAAGGCGAGCTTCAACTGGGCCTTGTCGGCGAGGCTGGCGGCAAGCCCGTCCGGACCGCCGATGACGAAGACCACGGCGGGCTTGGCCTCGCCCCGCCACCGCGAGAGCTGGTTGGCGAGTGCGGCGCTGTCGAGGCTGTCGCCGCGCGGATCGAGCAGCACGACCGCGGCGCCCTGCGGGATGACATTGGCGAGCGCGATCGATTCCTCGATCATGCGCTTGCCGGCGTCGCCGGCGCGGCTCTCTCGGATTTCGACGATCTCGACGTCGCGCAGGCCGAGGCTGCGGCCGGTCTGCGCCGCGCGCTTGCGATAGCGCTCGCAGAGCTCGGTTTCCGGACCCTGCTTCAGGCGTCCGATGGCGGCCACGACAATGCGCATCGCGCCGCTCGTTTTATCAGTTCGCGGAGCGGGTGTCGCCGGCGCGCCCGGACCACATCTTCTCGAGATTGTAGAAGGTGCGCACTTCCGGGCGGAACACGTGCACGATCACGTCGCCGGCGTCGATCAGCACCCAGTCGCCGACGCGCTGGCCCTCGACGCGCACGCGCTTGACGCCGGCCTTGGTGAGTTCCCTGACCGCCTCGTCGGCGATCGAGGCGACGTGGCGCTGCGAGCGTCCGGTCGTCACGACCATGTGGTCGGCGATCGAGGATTTGCCGGCGAGATCGATGGTGACGGTGTCCTCGGCCTTCATCTTGTCGAGGCTCGCGAGGACGAGACGAAGCGCCTGCGGCGCACCGGCGCCGGAAGACGCGGCATCGGGCGCCTTCTTGGCGGCCCGAGACAAGGCAGATGTCGGCAGGGGTGTTGATCCTTTCCTGTGCCGGTCCGGGTGCGCCGGACCGTCGCCCGAAGATAACGCCGCCCGGGCCCGGCTGCCAGAGGCGCGCGGCTTCATGCGCCGCCCGAACCCTTGCCGGAACCGCCCTTGCCGCGCAGGGCCCGGAGCGCCGTCGACGACAGCGGCGATTTCAGCCCGTGCAGGAAGGTCCAGGCCGGGGCCTTGCGGTCGGCGAGGTTCGCCGCCGACGTCTCCCGCAGGCGGGAACCTTGCAGCGCCTGGCCGGCCGGGCTTGCCGCCGCGTAGAGGCTCGGCCCGAGGCGGTCGACCACGGCGATCGGAACCAGCCGGGCGATTTCGCGCCATTTCTGCCAGCGGTGGAAGCTGCGCAGGTTGTCGGCGCCCATGATCCAGACGAAATGCACGCCCGGGCACCGATGCACCAGCCAGGAGATGGTGTCGTAGGTGAAGCGCGTCTTGATCGCGGCCTCGAGCCCGGTGACGTCGATGCGCGGGTGATGCGTCAGCGCCCGCGCCGCGGCGATGCGGCCGGCCAGCGGTGTGAGCCCAGCGGTGTTCTTGAGCGGATTGCCGGGCGTTACCAGCCACCAGACGCGGTCGAGCTTCAGGCGTTTCAGCGCCAGCAGGCTCGCGGCGAGATGCGCCTGATGCGGCGGGTCGAACGTGCCGCCGAACAGGCCGATGCGCATGCCGGGCGCATGTGGGGGGAGGATGCGCTCGGCGCGGTCGAGTTCCTGCGGCTTCACGGGCGAATCTGACCGTTTCCGCGGATGCGGTACTTGAACGCGGTGAGCTGCTCGACGCCCACGGGGCCGCGCGCGTGCAGGCGTCCGGTGGCGATGCCGATCTCGGCGCCGAAGCCGAACTCGCCGCCGTCGGCGAATTGCGTCGAGGCGTTGTGCAGCACGATGGCGGAATCGACCTGCGTCAGGAACATGTCGGCGGCAGACGCATCGTCGGTGACGATGGCGTCGGTGTGATGCGAGCCGTGGCTCTCGATATGCGCGATGGCGCCGGCAACACCGTCGACCACGCGCACGGCGATGATCGCGTCGAGATATTCGGTCGCCCAGTCTTCTTCCGTCGCGGCCTTCACGCGCGCGTCGGCGGCGCGCGCCGCCTCGTCGCCGCGCACCTCGCAGCCGGCGTCGAGCAGCATCTGGACGAGCGGCTTCAAGTGCGTTCCGGCGCAGGCGCGATCGACGAGCAAGGTCTCGGCCGCGCCGCAGACGCCGGTGCGGCGCATCTTGGCGTTGAGCACGATGGTCTTCGCCATGTCGAGCGACGCGGCGCTGTCGACATAGACGTGGCAGTTGCCTTCCAGATGCGCGAACACCGGCACGCGCGCTTCCGTCTGCACGCGCGCGACGAGGCTCTTGCCCCCGCGGGGCACGATGACGTCGATATTGCCGTCGAGTCCGGCGAGCATGAGGCCGACAGCGGCGCGGTCGCGCGTCGGCACCAGCTGGATCGCGGCGGCGGGGAGGCCGGCTTCGACGAGGCCCTGCTCCAGCGCGGCATGGATGGCGCGCGAGGAGCGCGTCGAGTCCGAGCCGCCGCGCAGGATCGCGGCATTGCCGGATTTCAGCGACAGCGCGCCGGCGTCGGCGGTCACGTTCGGCCGGCTCTCGTAGATGATGCCGATGACGCCGAGCGGCACGCGCACGCGCTCGATGGCGAGCCCGTTCGGACGGGTCCAGCCGTCGATGACGGCGCCGACCGGGTCCTTCAGGCCCCGGACGACCTCGATCCCGGCGGCGATGGCCTCGATACGGGCCTCAGTCAGGGTCAGCCGGTCGAGGAAGGCGACGGTGGCGCCCGCCTTACGGGCCTCGATGAGGTCCTCGGCATTGGCCGCGAGAATGCGCGCCGACGCGGCGCGGATCGCCTGCGCCATCGCGGCTAGCGCCAGGTCCTTCTGCGCGGCCGGAGCCAGCGCCAGGACCCGCGCGGCAGCGCGCGCACGGCGGCCGATCTCGGCCATCGTCGCGGCAATATCGCCAGTTCCTTCAATGCTTTTCAGCGGCGCGGTCATCAGGCGCGGGCCTGTGGAATGAGGATCGAACGGCCTTCCTATCACGCCGGTGTTCCGCCCGCGAGATGGCCCGGAAGGCGGCATGGCTCCCATGGTAACTGGGGATAGCGTGGATAACGGCCGCCGGTGGCGGACCCGTCAAATGGCGGAATCGTTGCCCTGCCAGCGTGGAAGCACGCGAGGAGCGTTCCCATGACGCCGACAGCCAGCCGCCTGCCGAGCCGCTTCCCGGTGGGCACCAAGTTCGTGATCGAGGCCCGTCCGCGCGGCAAAGGCCGCCCGCCGGCCTATGTGCGCCATCTGGAATTTCCCGACGGCACCAAGGTCCGGCTGCCCGAGCGGCCGACCATCGTTACCGGCAAGGCGATGGCGCGCCGGCGGCACGCGCGCTGATCTCCGCCGCCGCAAAAAAAGAGGGCCCGTGAGGGCCCTGGGGGTAGTTTCCCGGCACTTGGCGTGCCGCTGGCCGTCCGGAGTGGGGGTAAGGGAAGAGGCAGAACCCCGGCCGGCCTTTGTCGCTTGTGGGCGCATCAGACGCGGAACGGGCGCGTCCCGCCATTGGCCAAATCGTCACGTGGGTTAAATTGCCGCGTTCGACGAAGGATTTAAGACGAAAGCCCCGGCCTCCTGGAGAAGGCCGGGGCTGACGGGCGATCGTCGATCGCCTTGTGCTCAGGTCCAATTCGCGTCGCGTCGCACCGGGGTAATGCGCGGTACCGGGTAGAGGTTCCCGCTCATTCCCCCGCCAGCGCCAGGTCGTCGCGGTGGATCATCGCCGTGCGGCCGGTGAAGCCGAGGATCGACAATACGTCGGCGGACGAGCGGCCCTTGATCTTCTCGGCATCGTCGGCGTCGTAGGCAACGAGGCCGCGGCCGATCTCGGCGCCGTCCGGCCCGCGCACCACCACCGCGTCGCCGCGGCCGAAAGCACCCTCGATTTTCACCACGCCGGCCGGCAGCAGGCTAGCGCCGCCGCGCAATGCACGAACAGCCCCGGCGTCGATGTGCACGGCGCCGCGCGGCTCGAGCGAGCCGGCGATCCATTTCTTGCGCGCGGTCACCGGGTTGGCCGGCGTCAGGAACCACGTGCACGGTGCGCCATCGGCGATGCACTTGAGCGGATTGTGCACGCGGCCCGAGGCGATGACCATGTGCGTGCCGGCCGTCGTGACGATCTTGCCGGCCTCGATCTTGGTCACCATGCCGCCGCGCGAGAGCTCGGAGGCGGAGATGCCGGCCATGGCCTCGATCTCGGGCGTGATGCGCGCGACAACCGGCACCAGCTTTGCGCCGTTGCCCGGCGCCGGCGGCTTGTCGTAGAGGCCGTCGATATCGGAGAGCAGCACCAGGAGATCGGCGCTGACCATGGTGGCGACGCGCGCCGCCAGCCGGTCATTGTCGCCGTAACGGATCTCGGACGTCGCCACGGTGTCGTTCTCGTTGACGACCGGCACCGCGCGCCACTCGATCAATTTGTCGATGGTCGAGCGGGCGTTGAGATAGCGGCGGCGCTCCTCGGTGTCCTGGAGCGTCACCAGCACCTGCCCGGCGGTGATGCCGTGCTTGTCGAGCACCTCCGACCAGGCGCGCGCCAGCGCGATCTGCCCGACCGCGGCCGCTCCTTGCGCCTCCTCGAGCTTGAGCGCCCCGCGCGGCAGGCCGAGCACGGCGCGGCCGAGGGCGATTGCGCCGGAGGAGACGACCAGAATGTCGCGGCCGCCTTTGTGCAGGCCGGCGATGTCGGCGGCGAGGCCTTCCAGCCAGGCGCGCTTGAGCCCCCCGGCCGCATGATCGACCAGGAGCGAGGAGCCGACCTTCACGACGATGCGGCGGAAGGAGGACAGGGTGGGGGTCTGCGACATGGGTCCCGGCGGCAACTGAAAGCGCCGGGTCTTTAGCACGGGTACCGCCCCCCGTCATGGGAATGGACGCACGAAGGGGGCGGCCCTGCGGCCGCCCCCTCATGGCAAAGATTGTCGTGATACGGAGCCGTTAGCGCACTTCCTCGATCACCCGCCGGGACGACGGGTCGACCAGATACATGTCGTCGCCACGCTCGATATAGCGATACTCGCGCACCGCCGGGACCTCGCGGTAGACGTCCTCGGGGAAGCTCTCGATCTCGACCGACTCGGGAAGCGTCTCGCCGACCGTGATCTCGGTCGTCGTGCGCGAGCCGCTGCCGGTGGTCGCCTTGCGGTGCGACGAGGCGTGACGGCGGATGATCTCGCGCTGGTGCGAGGACAGCCGCGGCCTGTGCTCGGTCGTCGTCTCGGCGCGGGCGTGCGAGGGGCCGCGCTCGATCACGTCGACGATCTTGTGCGTGCGCGGCTGCACGATGACGATCTCGTCGCGAACGACGAAGAAATCGTAATCGCGGTACTGCGGCACGATCTCGACGATCGTCCGCGGCACCGGCCGCAGCTCGATGTCGCGCGGCACCGCCGTGCCGACCGACACCGAGAAGTTGACGTGCGTGACCGGCTTCACGTCGATCTTGTCGAAGGCCGTGGTCAGCCGCGTCTTCTTCTGCGGGTCGAGCGAGGCCGAGATGCGCGTATTCGGCGCGGCCGCGTTCTTGCTGTCAGCCGTGTTGCGGCTCGGATCGTTCGTCTGCGCGTTCCGGTTGGGCTCGTTCGTCTGCGTCGATTTCTGCGCGGCCGGGGAGCGCGTGTTGTTCTGCTCGGCGTTCTTCGACGGCTCGGCGGTCTTGGCCTTGTCAGTCTCCGCGTTCTTCGCCGGCTCGGCGGAGTTCGGCTTGCTGGTCGCCGCGCTGTTCGAGGGCTTCTTGCTCAGGTCCTCGGCCTGCTTCGGCTGCGACGCATTCTTCTCGTTCTCGGCGCCCTTGGCCCTGTCGGCGCCGGATTTGTTCGTCTCGGTGTCCGCCGATTTGGCCTTGTCGCCGGTCTCGCCACTTGCCTGGCCGGTGGTGCTGCGGCTGCCGCTGCGGTCCTTGTTCTCGGCATTCCGCTTGGTGCGGCTTTCGTGTTCCGCCGATTGTTTGTTTTTATCGTGATGCTGCTGCTCGGTTGCAGCGGGATCGCCCTTCATCTTGCTGTCGGTGCGGTCCTGTTGCGCCAGTGCCGGCGTCAGGCCCAAAACCAGCGCAATCGCCGCGCTGGATAAAAGAAACTTCCGGTTCATGTGTGTCCTCCTCAACGAGTCGGTTCGGCGCCGGGCCCACGACCTGGCGCTCCAACCGACGCGAACGCGTCGGAAGATAAATTTGTTCCTGTGAATATGTGTTCAGGTTCCGCGCCGCTCAGCGCGTGATCTTCCGATAGGCGGCGAGCGCCGCCTCGCGCGCCTGCGCGTGATCGACAACCGGCTCCGGATAATCGCGGCCGAGTGTCACACCGGCTCGCGCCAGCGTGTCCGCGTCCGCCTCGAACGGCGCGTGGATAAACTTGTCCGGCAGCTTCTTCAATTCCGGGCACCAGCGGCGGACATATTCGCCGCCGGGATCGAACTTCGCGCCCTGCAGCATCGGATTGAAGATGCGGAAATAAGGCGCCGCGTCGGCGCCGCTGCCGGCGACCCATTGCCAGTTTCCGGCATTGCTGGCGAGATCGGCATCGACGAGCGTATCCCAGAACCACGCCTCGCCCTCGCGCCAATGCAGGCGGAGATGCTTGACGAGGAAGCTCGCGGCGATCATCCGCACGCGGTTGTGCATCCAGCCCGTATGCCAGAGCTCGCGCATGCCGGCGTCGACCATCGGATAGCCGGTTTGTCCGCGCTGCCAGACCTTCAAGGCGGCGGCGTCGCGGCGCCACGGGAATTTGTCGAAGTCCCTGCGCCAATTCTGCGTGGGAATTGCCGGGAAGTGATGCAGCAGGTGGGCGCAGAATTCGCGCCAGCCGAGCTCAGCTTCGAATTTCGCGGCCGCCTGCGCCAGCCCCGGCCTGTCGACGGCGAAGGCAAGCCGCGCCCACACCTGCCGCGGCGAGATTTCGCCGAAATGCAGATGCGGCGACAGAAGCGACGTGTTGCGCGCGGCGGGGCGGTCGCGCGCGGCGGCGTAGTCTTTCAGATCGTTGCGGAGGAAGGCGTCGAGCCGCTTGTGCGCGCCGTGCTCGCCCGGCGTCCAGAATTGGCCCCATTCGGCGGCCCAATCCGGCTTCTGCGGCGGGAGTTTCCACGACGCCAGCGTGTCGCTGTCCAGAGCGACGACGCTCGCCGGCTTATGCGCGCGCAGCGGCGGCGGCACCTTGCGGGCGCGGCAGGCCCGCCAGAACGGCGTGTAGACCTTGAACGGCCCGCCACTCTGCGTCGCGATCTCGGACGGCTCGTGCAGCAGGTTGCCGGTGAAGGTCTCAGCCGCGATGCCGCTTCTGTCGAGCGCCGCCAGCACGGCCTCGCCGCCGGCGATCGCGTCCGGCTCGGAGCACCTGTTCCAGACGACCAAGCTTGCGCCGGCGGCCTTCGCCACCTGCGGCACGATCCTCACCGGGTCGCCGCGCCGGAGCACGAGTCCTCCGAGGCTTTCGCCAAGCGACGAAAGACTGTGGTGCAGCCACCAGCGGCTGGCCGCGCCCGGCGGCCGGCGGCTCTCATCGAGGATATAGAGAGGAACGACCGGCCCACGCCTTGACGCCGCGGCGAGCGCCGGATTGTCGCCAATGCGCAGGTCCTGGCGGAACCAGACGACGGTGGTCATGCGCCACCGTCGCCTGAGCCTTCCAAGGACGCAAGCCGCAGGCGGACGGCGCCGTCAGACGTCAGCCGAGCGGCTTGACCTCGACCGGCGCGAGGCCGGAGAAGCCGAGCGCGTGCGCGCCGGCCGGCGTCAGGTCGATGATGCGGCCGCGCACGAACGGGCCGCGGTCGTTGATGCGCACGACGACGCTGCGGCCGTTGCGCCGGTTGACGACGCGAACGCGGGTTCCGAAGGGAAGGCTGCGGTGGGCGGCGGTGAGGCCGTGCGCCGAGGC
>Ga0134125_10006283_pt1 | contig 13456 bp, 11 predicted proteins | sample KB31751_FD_96464 | JGI IMG/M metagenome (GOLD analysis project Ga0134125, IMG submission 96464) | Terrestrial soil microbial communities with excess Nitrogen fertilizer from Kellogg Biological Station, Michigan, USA - KB3-175-1 | ecosystem: Environmental > Terrestrial > Soil > Unclassified ... | reverse complement strand
CAAAGGAAAAGCCGCATTTCAGGCATCGATGAGGAGGCCTGGGCCTTTGACAGGCCTTGGCGTTCGATTCCAGTCCCGCGGTGGCACCTTCGATGGATGCGTCATGCAGATATCGTACGGAGGCTAAAACAGGTGTTATCGATTGTCGGCGGAGTTTCTTGCAGCGAATACACGAAGCATTTGAAGCATCCAGTGTCATGAGGTCTTGCCGTATGGCCATCGTTCGGGCCCTGACACGCCGTAGTGACATCCAATAACCAGTCGTCGGAGACAGGATATGAGACAAGCAGGCAACACAACAGGCACATTCCGGGCATCGGCCGCAGCGCTTTGCGTGTGCGCCGCAACGGCGTTTACGGCGGCCACGCCGGCACAGGCGAAAGGTGGCCAGATCAACGTCATGCTGTTCGCCGGCCCGATCGCCAGCTTCACGCAGCAGAACCTGCCCGATTTCGAGAAGGCAAGCGGCATCAAGGTGAACCTGACGATCATCGGCGGCGAGGTGATCAACAACAAGACGTCGACGGAGCTGCTCGGATCAGGAACTTCGTTTGACGTGATCAGCATTCGCGGCGATTCCATGCCGTTCTACGGCACCAAGGGTGTGCTGGCGGATGTCACGCCATACCTGAAGGATGCGAAACTGACGCCGGCCGAATACGACCTCAAGAGCATCCCCGATGCGCTGCTGAATTTCTACCGCTGGAATGACAAGCAGGTGGGAATGCCCTGGCAGGTTGCGTCCTACATCACGTACTACCGCAAGGATTTGCTGGACGCCGCTGGCCTGAAGCAGCCGCCCAAGACGGCCGAAGAGTATCGCAGCTATGCGCAGAAGCTCAACGCGCCGCCCAATGTCTACGGGACGGGCCTGACGATGAAGAAGAGCCATAACCTCACCTCCGAGTACTTCCAGTGGCTGTCCACCTTCGGCGGCGGCGTGATCGATGCCAACGGCAAGGTGATTCTCGACAGCCCCGAGGCGCGCCAGGCCCTCGAGTACTACGTCAGCCTGCGCAAATCCGCGCCGGAAGACGTGACGAACTGGGCTTACGAGCGACTCACGACGGGTCTCTCGCAGGGCGAGGTCGCCATGGCGGTGCAGTGGACCGACACCGCTGCCGTCATGCTGGAGCCCAAGCAGTCCAAGGTTGCCGGCAAGATGTCGTTCACGGCCGCGCCGGTCGCCAAAGTGCCGGCGGCCGTGATCGGCGGGTGGGGTCTCACCATTCCGGCGAGTTCACACAACAAGGAAGATGCCTTCAGATTCATCCGTTGGGCGACCGGCCCCGCGATGTCGCGCAAGGTGGCCGACCTGGGCGGCACGCCGTTTCGCACGAGCTTGTTGAGGGACAAGGACCTGTCGGCAAAATTCCCCTGGTTCAGCGCGCAGGCCGATGCTGAGGAGGTTGCCATGCCACGCCCGCGCACGCCGGCCTGGCCCGCGATCGACGATGCCATGTCCACCATCCTTGCGCGCGTCGTGACGGGTGGGCTGACGGTCGAACAGGGCGTCACGCAGATGGCCGATGCCGCCAAAAAGCAGATCGGCAACTGAGCCACACCCGTTCCCAGGCTGTTCCGGTTCGCCGCAGCGGCTTGGGCGGGCAGCGCGCCCATCCCCCGCTGAGGATCGGGAATCGCCGGATGGCGCCCGGCGGACATTGGATAGTACGCTCATGGCGCAGTTCAGCCTCTTGCGCCAGATCCCCTGATACGGAGAGAAGACACATGCACGACGGCGACATCGAACGCAAGCCACCGTGGCGTCGGCGGGCGTTTCCCTATGTGCTTATCTTTCCTGGCCTCGTCTACATCGCCGCCACGACGCTTGTGCCCCTCGTCTACTCGTTCTGGACGAGCCTCACCTTCAATCGCGCGACGTCGGTCCAGGCGCCGCACTTCAACGGGATCCAGAACTACATCGATGTGCTGAGTGATTCCAGCTTCTGGAACGCGCTCAGGGTCACGGCGATCTATACGGGGGCGACGGTTGCGGCCGAGATGATCCTCGGCACCGCCCTCGCGCTGCTCGTGGTCAGGCTCACGCGCGGCCGCAAGCTGGTGCGGCTGCTGCTCATCATCCCGTTCAGCGTGCCGCCGGTGGTGATCGGGCTCATGTACCTGCTGATCATGGACCGCAGCTACGGCATCCTCAATTACCTGCTCGGTCTCGTGGGTGTTTCACCCATCTCGTGGCTCAGCAGCCCGGACGTTGCAATCTGGGCCATCATCGGTGTCGACCTGTGGCAGTGGACTCCCTTCGTCATCATTTCGGCGGTCGCGGCGCTCGAATCCATGCCGGGCGACGTGATCGACGCCGCATCGATCGATGGCGCCAGTTCGATGCAAATGGTGCGCTGGGTCGTGCTGCCGCTCATCAAGCCCGTCCTGCTCGTCGTGGCGCTGACGCGTGCCCTGACGTCGCTCAAAGTCTTCGACGTGATTTTCGTTTTGACCAATGGCGGTCCGGGCAGAGCCACCGAGACGCTCAGCTACATGGTCTATGTGGATGCATTCCAGCGCTTTGATTTTGGCCGTGGGGCCGCTGTGTCCTGGCTGCTCATTCTCATCGCGATGGTGGTTGCGATTCCCATGGTGCGCTCTGTGCTGCGCAGCGACGTTGCATGAACAGGACGCAACTGCAAATGAACGATTCCAAGGAGGCGCGCCGATGCTGTCCATCAGCCTGAAGGCCTTTCGGCGCAGGATTCCTCTGGCCGTGATCTGCATCGCGCTGGTGCTTGCGCTTGCGCCCGTCGTCTGGTTCTTGCTCACGTCGCTCAAGGATCGGAGCGAGACCTTCCAGATTCCTCCCGCGTGGTTCTTCACGCCCACGCTTGACCACTACAAGAACGTGATGGGCTTGGGCGGCAAGCTCACCTCCCTCTACCAGGCCGGCAGGATCGACAATTTCTTCGACGCGGGAATCAACAGCATCGTGATCGCAGTCGGCTCCACGCTGCTGTCCACCTTCCTGGGCACCATCGCCGCGTTCGGTTTTGCGCGCTTTCGCATCAAGTGGGAAAACGCGCTGCTCGCCGCGTACCTGCTCATCCGCATGGTTCCCGCCGTCTCTCTGGTGCTGCCGCTTTACCGTCTCTTCGGCTTCCTGGGCCTGAATGACACTTATGCCGGGATGATCATCGCGGAGAGCACCTTCCAGGTTCCCTTCGTTGTCTGGATGATGACCGGCTTCATCCGGCAGGTGCCCGCTTCCCTTGAAGAAAGCGGCATGATCGATGGCCTGGGACGATTCGGCGCCATGATGCGCATCACGCTGCCGCTGATCAGCTCGGGCCTGTTCGCGACAGTGATCTTCAACTTCGTGCAGGCCTGGAACGATTTCCTTTATCCCCTGGTTCTGACATCGCAGCGCACGCAGACGCTCCCTGTCACCATCATCGGGTTCATCGCGGACGGCAACATCTTCTGGGGTGAGATGGCGGCTGCCGGCATCCTCGTCGTGCTGCCCGTTCTCCTGTTCTCCATGCTGGCGCAACGTTATGTGCTGGCAGGCGCCACTGCCGGCGCGGTCAAGGGGTAGAGCCCCGGGAGCAAATACAGACATGAGCACCACGGAATCACGCAATCCCTCGACGCACGATGCGGCGCCCGACACCCGGCCGCTGGCGGGCGTGCGCGTCATCGACTTCACGCAGGTTCTCGCCGGCCCCTATTGCACGCGATTGCTGGCGGACATGGGCGCCGAAGTGATCAAGGTCGAGTCCCCGTCCGGGGACCCGTCGCGAGTGCTGCCGCCGCAACTGGGTCCCGGCCACAGCGGCTACTTCGCCTGGCTCAACGCCGGCAAGAAAAGCATCGTGGCCGACCTGCGCAACGAGGCCGACGTGGCACGGCTGCGCGACCTGATTGCCCAGGCGGACGTGGTGGTCGAAAACATGCGCCCGGGGAGCCTGTCTGCCAAAGGGCTGGGGTTTGAAGACCTTCGCAAGCTGAACCCGCAGATCATCATGTGCTCGATTTCGGCATTCGGGAACAGCGGCGCGTTGGCCGGACAGGCGGGGCAGGGCATTATCGCCGAAGGTATGGCCGGCGTCATCGACATGAATGGCGAGGCGGACGGGCAGCCGTTGCCGCTGGGCGTCTCTCTGGCCGACGTGTCTTCCGGGGTTCACGCCTACGGCGCCGTGGTGACGGCGCTGTACAAGAAACTGAGCCAAGGCGGGGCCGGGGAGTACATCGACATCTCGCTGTTCGACTCGTGCCTGCCCTATCACGACATCGCGCTCATGCAGGTGTGTGTCGGAAATGGCGAGGTCGATCCGACACGCAATGGCAACGAACACCCGCAGGTGGTTCCCTATGGAGTCTATCAAGCGCCCGATGCGGCGTTCGTGCTGGCCGCCGGCACCGAAGTGCTGTGGGGCCGCCTCAGCCGCCTGCTGGATGATGCATTGGGGGCTTCCCCCGAAGATTTCAGCACCAATGCCCGGCGCATCCAGGCCCATGGCGCCGTGCGTCAGCGCATCGAAACCTGGTCGCGCGGCCTGGGGTCGGCGCGCAGGACGATCGAAGCCCTGAAGGCGGCAGGTGTTCCGGCGGGTCCCGTGGAACCCGTCAAGAACGTGCCGGGCAGCGAACTGGCCCGCTCACGCCGCTCTTTCGTCAGCCTGGAGGACCCTGACATGGGCCAGATCAGCGTTCTCGCCACCCCTTTCCGGTTTTCAGGCACGAATACCGAGCCGCGCACCCGCGCCCCGGAGCTGGGGGAACATACCGCCGAGATCACGGCAGCGCTCGCAAGGACGAAAGCATGACCTGCGCGACGAGATCCCGCAGTGGCCGGCTGCCGTTCGAGGATTCATTCATTCAGGTGAGAGTTCATGGCGATCGTTGAACTGAGACATGTCGGAAAGCGCTACCCGGGGGGCACGGCGCTCGCCGTGAGCGACTTCAACCTGGTCACGGAGGATGGGGAGTTCGTCGTGCTGGTAGGGCCATCGGGCTGCGGCAAATCGACGACCATGCGCATGATTGCGGGGCTGGAGGAGCATACGCATGGCGACATCCTCATCGACGGGATCAACGTCAATGGCGTCGAACCGAAGGACCGCGACATCGCGATGGTGTTCCAGAGTTATGCCCTATATCCGCACATGAGCGTGCGCGAGAACATGGGGTTTTCGCTCAAGCTGAAGAAATTCGCCAAGGCCGACATCAAGGAGCGCGTGGAAAAGGTCGCGCAAGTTCTCGGGATCGAAAAGCTGCTGGAGCGCAAGCCGCGCGAGCTCTCCGGGGGGCAACGCCAGCGCGTCGCACTCGGACGCGCGATCGTGCGTCAGCCGCAGGTCTTCCTGATGGATGAACCGCTCTCCAACCTGGACGCAAAGCTGCGCGTGGACATGCGCGCGGAGATCATCAAGCTGCACCGGACCCTGGGCGTCACCACCTTCTACGTGACGCACGATCAGACCGAGGCGATGACCATGGGGCAGCGCGTCGCCGTGATGCGCGACGGCCTGGTCCAACAGATCGATACCCCCAACAATCTGTACCAGCGGCCGGCCAATCGGTTTGTCGCGGGATTCATCGGGACGCCGTCCATGAATTTTCTCGAGACCACGCTGGACGGGGACAGGGCGCTGGGCGAGAACTTCTCGCTCATCCTGGATCAGGCCGGTTGCGCGGCCGCCAGGGATCATGCGCGGATCTGCGTCGGAATAAGGCCCGAGCACCTGCACCTGTCGAGGCGGGACGACCATTCTTGTCGCCTGACCGGCATCGTCGAAGTCATCGAGCCTCTGGGCGCCTTTACTCTGATGCAGGTGCGGGTGGGGAAGACCGTCATGACGGCCCAGATCGAGCCCGGCCGCCGGATCGCGATGGGCGACTCGGTGGCGGTTGCCTGCGGCGCCGACAAGCTGTACCTGTTCGACACGAAAGACGGTCTGCTCCTGAAGGGCATCGATCTTCAGGGCGACTCAGACCTTCCCTGGTGAACGCCGGCTGCGCCTATTGCTCGCCGCGTCGCTCGCGCATCGTGTCGAGCGCTTCGGGACTCTCGGCATCTTGGGCGTAGACGCGGTTGGCGAACACGTCCATTGTCTCGGCATTACGCGCCATGAGCGAGAAGTAGTGTTTGACGGAGCCGACGGCGCGCGGTGGCAGGGCGGCCAGCCTCTGCGCCTGGAACAGCGCCTTGTCGAGCACCGTCTGTTCCTCGCTGAGGATGTCGGCGAGCCCGATCGCAACCGCCTCGGCGCCATTGAATGGCTCCGCGCCGAACGCGATGCGTCGTGCCCGGGCAAGGCCGACCCGGTCCACGAGCGTGCTCAGGCCGAAGCCAGGTAGCCAGCCGAGCGACACTTCTGGCAGTCCCCAGCGCGCCCCCGGGGTAGTCACCACCAGATCGCATGATATTGCGAGCATCAGGCCACCACCCAGCGCGAAGCCATCGACGGCGGCAACGACCGGCTTGGACATCAGCGGAATGGAGCGTACGAATGCGCCCATTTCAAGATTCAGGCGGGAGACGGCGTCTCGATCGTCCCCCGAAAATTCCTTGAGGTCCGCTCCGGCGCAAAAGCCTTTGCCGGCGCCGCTGATCACGATCGACCGGACCGTCGTCTCGCCAGACAATTGCGTGAATGCGGCGACCAGCCCGCTGAGCAGCTCGGAGCCGAGCGCGTTGCGTCGTTCCGGCCGGTCAAGTGTCAGAATGGCCACGGATTCGCGGCGCTCGATGTGAACATAACGCATGAGCGTAGACCTCTATCGCTGTGCCGAGTGCAGGGCCTCAGGATACAGCATTTGCGCGGCTGGACCAGTCGCCGTTCGTCAATGCTGCGTTGGCGTAGGTAGCGGCGGCAGCGATCGCAAGTAGGCGATCAGGGCTTTCATGTCGGGTTCGCTGATGTTTCGGTACCAGTCGAAAGCCATGATTCGCGCCAGCGGCTGGCCGTTTTTGTCGACGCCTGTTCGGATCGCTGTTTCGATCTGTGCGTCGGTCCAGTCCCGCAAACCCTGGGCGTCAGGCGTCAGATTGCGGGATACGGCCGCGACGCCGCTCGGCCCCGGGATGAGTTGTCCGCCTGCGCCCAGTTGGGCCATCACAAGCTGTCCGTGCGCATCGCGCGGTGTGTGGCAGTCCATGCAATGGCCGATTTGCGCCAGGTACCGCCCGTAGTCGACCCGGTTCGCCGCGTCAGGCGTGCCGACATGGGAGACCGGCGGTCCGTAGCTGGAAGGCAGGGGAACTTTGTAGCTGGAAGCCGGGACGGCATGCTCGACCGCCGGTTGACTCCGGAGGTAGGTGATGATGGCCTTGAGGTCGCGGTCGGACAGATTGCGATAGAACGGGACGGGCATGGGCGGACCAATGAGCGAGCCGTCCGGCCGGATGCCTTCGCGGATCGCGCGGGCCAGTTGGGCGTCGGTCCAGTTGCCGATGCCTGTCTTGCGATCGGGCGTGATGTTCGAAGCGTAGGTCTTGAATACCGGCGCCTCGAAAACCATGCCGCCCGATAGCCCGAGGTTGCTCAGGACGTTGCCTTTGTCATCGCGGGCCGCGTGGCAATTGGCGCAGGCGACCACGCCATTCATCAGATAGTCGCCGCGGACGAGCAGGTCGTCGGCCTGCGCCGGGGCGATGCAGGCCCCCCAAGCCACGACGCCGCAAGCCGCCAGTTTCAGAATCGTTTTCATTTATTTTGGATCCCATCAAGAGGGAAATTGGCCGCTGGCGCCGACCTCGCAGCGTGCGCCAGTGTCTGAGTTTGCAACAAATTCTGCTGAATTATGCGCCCCCGCGCCGGAGCCTGCATCCCCTGTCCGGCGGAGATCATGGTCGCGGGGCGCCATGCGTTTCGGCCCGGATGACGATAGCCAGCCCCGCCAGCAATGCCGCCAGACCCGCATAGGCCGCGGATCCCGGCTGTTCGCCCACCACCACGATGGCCAGGACGAAGGCGGTTACCGGCTCCATCAGCGCCAGGGATACGCCGCTGGCGGCGCTGATGCTGCGCAAGCCGGTGGTAAATAGCAGGTAAGCGACGCCAGTGGCGGCCACTCCCAGGAACCCGACCACCAGCCAGCCCGTTCCGGTGATGTGCGGCGGACCTGCCTGCAGCCCCGCTGCCGGAAGAGCGAGCACGGCGCCCACGAAGAAGACGCCCAGCGTCGTGACAGCCGGCGCCGAGTGGCGGACAAGTTGCTTGTTGAGAAGCGCATACACCGCATAGGTCAAGCCTGCGGCCAGGCACAGCGCGATGCCGAGCGGATCCGCCCGCACGGCGCCGCCACGCCCGATGACCAGCAGCACCCCGCCTGCGACGGCCAGCAGGGTGCCCAGCCACCAGCCAGCGCTGGGCCGCGTGCCCGCGGTCATTTGCAACAATCCCGCCCAGATCGGACCGCTGCCCAGCGCCAGGGCCGTGCCGACCGCTACGCCGGTGATTTTCACGCCAGCGAAGAATGTCAGGTTGTAGCCGGCCATGCAAGCTCCCGCCCAGATGGCCTGCCTCCACTGCAGATTGGCCAGTTCACGCCGCAGACGCGCGGGCCCCAGACGCCAGCTGGCGTAGACGAGGAAAAAGAGAGTGGCCGCGAGCAGACGCAACGCCCCCACCCAATACGGTGAGAGGCCCGGCGAAAAGCTCTGGGCCGTGCCGGTGGTGCCCCACAGCAAGCCTGCGCACAGTACCAGCAGCACGCCATGCAAAGGACTGCCGGCAAAGGAGGAGTAAGGGGAGTTCGGCAATGTGCTCATGCTGCTACCGGGCTGGCGCCATTCCCCGGACATGTTCGTGTACCTGGACATTCGTCTGCCGGCCGCAGTGGCGCGGAGGACCGACCGGTTCGGTGAGGGCCATGGTGGGAAACTGGATTCGAGGCGATGGGTGGATATTACAGCGGCTGTTGTCAGGGAGGCTTGGGCAGGCCTGGCAGCGGCAGGCGCCAGTTCAGTTGGCTTGCGAGTTGATCTTCGTCAAAGGAATGACATAGGAAGGCGAAGGGAGTCCTCGGCGCGTCCGTTCCAGGGCTATGATCGTGCATGACACGGGCAGCCCCGCCTCCAGGAGAGTTTCTTGAATATCAATACCATTCTCGTCCCAGTAGATGGCTCCGCTTCCTCGTTGCGTGCGGTTGAATTCGCCATTCGGGCGGCCCAGGATCGCGACGATATCACTCTGCATGTCCTGACGGTACAGGCCCCGATCATCTCGGGAAACGTCAAGCGATTCATCTCGGGTGAAATTATCGATGACTATTACCAGGATGAGGGGCGCCAGGCGTTGCGGATCGCCGAGACCATGCTGGGAAAGTCCGGGGTGGCCTACCAGACGCACATCGCGATCGGTCCGATTGCGGAAACCATCCATGGCTTTGCCAAAGAGAATGGATGCGGGCAGATCGCCATGGGCACGCGAGGACTGGGCTCTGTTGCGGGGCTGTTTCTGGGCTCGGTTGCGACCAAGGTGCTGAGCTTGGTCGACGTTCCCGTCACATTGGTGAAATAAGCCCGGCATGAATCAAGAGGTCAACGAGCGCGTTTCGTTTGCGTGGAACCGTAACACGAAAGCGTGAAAGCGTTAGCCGCGCCAAGTGCGCACGCGGCCGGTATCGACGTGCACGAAATTGCTGCCTGGATAATAGCCCACGCCGCCCGCTTTGAGCGCAAGAGCGGCGTCGCGCAGCTCCATGAGTGGAACGCCGGGAAGGCGCAGATCGATTGCCTTTCCATCCACATGCAGACTGTGCCGGGCAACGCCGCCGCCTCGCGTGGTGCGCAACCGCTCGTTGGTTTCCGGGGAGCGGTAGCCTGAAATGATTTCATACGGCGTATGCACCTTCAGCGCCGCGCGCAGCGAGTACATGATGTCGTAGAGGCCGGCGTCCATCCTGCCGATGTGTCCGGAGTAGTGATCGCGCAGAAAGTGGTTAAGATCAGTAAGCGCCTTTGGCACATATCGGGTACCCACCGCGTAGATCAGCTGGATTTTTTCGCGTGTGTGGGTGTTGTCCATCGCCAGATTCCTGGACGAGGACGTGGTTTGAAAGGTGGCCCGCGCGATTGTGGGCAGAGTGCCCAGGACGGCCAAGCCCGAGGCAGCCGAGAGAAAACGTCGGCGTGCGGCGCTGGGAGGAGTCGCCATTGGGAATACCGAAAAATGTGGATGCCCAGTGCGCGGCGCGAGATGGTACGTGTTGCCGCAACCGTCAGTGGGCGAGACCGACATTGCGCAGCGCGCGCTCAAGGCGTGCATCCTGCTGATAGATGTCGGGGTAAAAATACACTTTACCACCGTTTTTGACAACGGCTGTACTGTAGGCGATCAGAACGGGTATGGGTTGCTCGAGCCTTATGGTGCGTGATTGACCGCCTTTCATAGCCTCTTCTATCCGGTTTTCCGGCCATTGGGGGTTGCCGTGCAACACAAAGAGGGCGAGTTGCGCCGGGGACTCGATGCGGATGCAGCCATGGCTGAAGTCCCGGCGCACGCGTGAAAACAGCTCTGGCGCCGGGGTATGGTGAAGGTAGATGTTCTGATCGTTCGGGAAGATAAATTTGATGTCCCCCAGGGCATTACGTGGACCCGGGCGTTGCCGTATCCGCCAGTCCCCCCGCTGGACTTTGTCGATGGCCTCGCTGCTCAGCGAACTCACTATCTTGCCGTCCTGGGTGACAAACTCGAACCCCTGTTGTGCAAAGTACCCCGGGTCGCGGCGTAGCTTCGGCAATGTTTCGCCACGCGCGATTGATCGGGGTACATTCCAATAGGGACTGAATTCGATGAAACGCATGTCTTCCAGGAAAATGGGCGTGCGCGTATCCAGTGCCCGACCCACGATCACCCGCATCTCGAGGTCAAGCTCGACGCGATTGCCCTGAGTTTCGTAGGCGCGCAACACGAACTCGGGAATGTTCACCACAATCATGCGCTGGCCATAGAGCAGCGGCGTCCAGCGCAGACGTTCAAGCGTCAGCGCCATCTGCTTTGCGCGCTGCGCCGGAGTGACTTCAAGTTGGGCCACGGTCATGGGCCCGATCACGCCATCTCTATCCAGTCCGTGGCGGATCTGGAAGCGCTGGACCGCATCGACCAATTCGCCTTCATAGAGTGCAGGAATGATTGCGGAGGAGGGCAGATCGCCCAGCGCACGCAGGCGCGCGGCCAGGGTGGCAAGCCCTGTGTATGCATCGCCTGGCTTGAGTCCGCGGGCGGGCAATGCGGGAAGTGCTCTCTGCCAAGCGGGGGGCAGGCCCATGGCACGGTATGCATTCATGATCGCGCGCAAGGGTTCGTACATGGGCACTTTGGGCATCGCATCGTTCAGGGCCTGCGCGAGGTCGCCAGCGATGCGGGCGTTGGCGATGATGCTCCTGGGGTCGAACGTCGCCGGGGGCGGGACATTGAAGTGATGTTGAAGGACGTCGGGGTTCAGTCGGCCCTGGTGCAGGTCGCGCAGATACCGGACCAGTGCCTCGGTGAGCTGGTCGTCGAGCCTGCCGGCTATCATGGCGGGCTCTGCGCGGTTGTGGGCAGCCTGCTGAAAGGCTTGCGAGATTTCCGCGACGTGGTAATCCTGCGGGTTCAGGCCCTGCGCCTTCGCATCGGCAAGTGTTTGGAGGGCAAGGAGCGCGTCTGCTCCCGGCCTGCCGCGCTCGAACCACGATGGCATGGGTGCATCTGATGATTGCGCGCCCTCGAAGAGGTCGGGATTGGCGACGTTGACGCCCGGGACCATAAGCGGAGCTTCCGCGTCAGCACGGTGCAAGGCGGAAACTCCGCCTGGTGTCTGGGCGCCGGATGAAAAGGTGACAAGCGCCAGCATGGCGCTACACCGCGCTGTGAATAGGGTTGGCCCCCGGTTTGACGGCGTCATGGGCTTTTCGTGGATGATCGATGATTCATTGTCCCATAGCCATGCACCGCCTCACATGAAACAGCGGATAGGTGTACGTCTTCCCGGGGAGGCATGGAAATGGCGACGTAGCCGGCAACAAAAGGGCCACCCGTTCAGGTGGCCCAATTGTGCGGAAATCCGCACGAATATCTGGTGGAGACGAGGAGGATCGAACTCCCGACCTTCGCATTGCGAACGCGACGCTCTCCCAGCTGAGCTACGTCCCCGAAAGAGCAGCATTCTAGCATAGAAAATTCCAGCCAGCGGCGCCTTGCCGGCGAGAACCGAGGCGTGGGGCAGGGTGCCCTTCGCTGCGGCGATATAATGCCAGTTTGTCTTTTCTCTGGCTATTTCGGAGCCCCATGAGCACAACCATACTCGAGAACCTGCCGGTCGGGCAGAAAGTCGGCATTGCCTTTTCCGGTGGCCTGGATACCAGTGCGGCGCTGCTGTGGATGAAGAACAACGGGGCGCTGCCCTATGCGTACACGGCCAATCTGGGGCAGCCCGATGAGGCCGATTACGACGAAATCCCTCGCAAGGCGCTGCGTTACGGGGCCAAGGGCGCGCGCCTGGTCGACTGTCGGGCCCAACTCGTCTCCGAGGGGATCGCTGCGCTGCAATGCAACGCCTTCCATGTCTCGACCGCCGGGGTGACCTACTTCAACACCACGCCGCTGGGGCGCGCCGTGACGGGCACCATGCTGGTGTCGGCCATGCGCGAAGACGACGTGCACATCTGGGGCGACGGCAGCACATTCAAGGGCAACGACATCGAGCGTTTCTATCGCTACGGGCTGCTGACCAATCCTGATCTCAAGATCTACAAGCCATGGCTGGACCAGCGCTTCATTGATGAATTGGGCGGGCGCGCGGAGATGTCCGTGTACCTGCAGGAAAACGGCTTCGACTACAAGATGTCGAAGGAGAAGGCCTACTCCACGGACTCCAACATGCTGGGCGCGACCCACGAGGCCAAGGACTTGGAACATCTGAATTCCGGCATCCATATCGTGGACCCCATCATGGGCGTGGCATTCTGGAAGCAGGCGACCGATGTCAAGGGCGAAGAGGTCACTGTCCGGTTCCACGAGGGACAGCCCGTGGCGCTCAACGGCGTCGAGTTTTCGGATCCGGTCGCGCTCATGCTGGAGGCCAATCGTATCGGTGGGCGCCATGGGCTGGGCATGAGCGACCAGATCGAGAATCGCATCATCGAGGCCAAGAGCCGCGGCGTGTACGAGGCGCCGGGCATGGCGTTGCTGCACATCGCCTACGAGCGGCTGGTGACCGGCATCCACAACGAGGACACCATCGAGCAGTACCGCATCAACGGCATCCGGCTGGGCCGCCTGCTCTATCAGGGCCGCTGGTTCGACCCGCAGGCCATCATGTTGCGTGAGACCGCGCAGCGCTGGGTCGCACGTGCCATTACGGGCGAGGTCGCACTGGAACTGCGCCGAGGCAACGACTATTCGCTGCTCGACACCACCAGCCCCAACCTCACCTACAAGCCCGAGCGTCTCACCATGGAAAAGGGCGAATCCACCTTTTCACCACAGGATCGCATCGGCCAACTCACCAT
>Ga0134125_10006281_pt1 | contig 13458 bp, 9 predicted proteins | sample KB31751_FD_96464 | JGI IMG/M metagenome (GOLD analysis project Ga0134125, IMG submission 96464) | Terrestrial soil microbial communities with excess Nitrogen fertilizer from Kellogg Biological Station, Michigan, USA - KB3-175-1 | ecosystem: Environmental > Terrestrial > Soil > Unclassified ... | reverse complement strand
GCGGCCAGACGCTCGAGCGCGGCCCCGGCTACGCGCTCGACCTCGGGGTGGAGCGATTCGAACCAGTAGTCGCGCACCACGGCGAGGCGCACCCCCGCCAGCGGCGCGCACGGCGCGAGCGCGGCCTCCCCGCTCAGCACCGCATCGAACAGCTGCAGGTCCGCGACGCAGCGCGCCAGCGGGCCGACCTGATCGAACCGCGGACTGATCGGCGCGACGCCCGCATTCGGATAGCGGCCGGTCGTCGGCCTGAAGCCGGCGATACCACACAGCGCCGCGGGCACGCGGATCGAGCCCTCGGTGTCCTCCGCGAGCGCGAGCGGAGTCAGGCGCGCAGCCACGGCCGCGGCGCTGCCGCCGCTGCTGCCGCCGGCGATGCAGTCCGGGTCGTAGGGATTGCGCACCGGCCCGAACACCCTGTTGTTGCTGGTCCAGCCGAACGACAGCTCGTGCAGGTTGGTCTTGCCGAGCACGATCGCCCCGGCCGCGCGCAGCGCGGCGATGACCGGGGCGTCCGCCTGCGGGCGGAACTGGCGCAGCGCCGCGGTGCCGGAGGTCGTCGGATAGTCGCCGGTATTGATGCTGTCCTTCACCGCGATCGGCAGGCCGTGCAGCGCACCCGGGGGCTGCCCGCCGCGGCGGCGCGCGTCGCAGGCGCGCGCCGCCGCCAGCACGCGCTCGGGCTCGAGGGTGATGAACGCGTTGAGCGAGTGTCGCGCGGCGCAGCGCTCGAGCAGCGCCGCGGCGTAGCGCTCGGCGCTCAGTGCACCGCCGGCCATGGCGGCGACGGCCTCACAGGCGCTCAGCTCTGCCAGCGCGCCGGGCGGCTCAGGCACCGGCAGGCTCGGGTCGCGCCATGCGCACCACGTAGGCGACGACCGCGCGCGTCATGTGCGGCGTGATCGGCGCGTGACCGAACAGCGTGCGGTAGTAAAACGGCGCGGTGAGCATGTCCAGCAGCACCTCGATGTTCAGTCCGGTGCGGGTCTCGCCGCGTGCCGACGCGCGCGCAAACGCGGCGCGCATGGACTGGCGCCGCGCCGCCAGCACCTCGCGCCGGATGGTACGCGCCAGCGCCACGTCCTGCGCCATATGCGCCACCAGCCCGGCCAGCCCGCGTCCCAGCGGGCCGGCGAAGGCGCGCCGCAGCGTCGCCACCGCCGCCTCGAGGTCCCCGCGCAGCGAGCCGGTGTCCGCCGCCGGGCTGTAGCCGAGCTCGCCGACGATGGCGTAGGCGACCAGATGCCGCTTGCTCGGCCAGCGCCGGTACAGGCTGGTACGTGCCCGCCCGATCTTGCGCGCGATGCCGTCGATGGTGATGGCGTGGTAGCCGCGCCGGCGCAAGCCGTCGAGCACCGCGGCGATCACCTCGGTGTCGATGCGCTCATCGCGCGGCCGCCCGGAGCCCCCTCCCCGGCGGCCGCTCACGAACGTGGCGTGCCGTGCGGGTCGCCCGCCTGAGCCGCGGTGGCGTTCGCAGGCCGCGCCGGCGCTGCCGGCGCCGGCTGCGGCGGCGGCAGTGCCTGCGGGGGCGGGGGGGCCGCTCCCGGTGCGGCTGGCGGCGCTGCGGGCGCAGCCGGCGCGGACACGGGTGCCACCGGCGGCGGTACGTCGAAGGCGACCGTGCTGACGACCGAGGGGTCGTCGCGCAGCTTCACATACAGCCGGCCGGCGGTGGGGCGGTGTACCGGCAGTGCCTGGCCGGTGAAGCCGTCCGGAACCTGAGTCGGCTGACTGAACTGCGGATCGCCCGAGACCGAATCGAGCAGGAACAGATTGGAGCCGGACAGGCGGCAGGCATCGTCGGCACTCGTCGGGCAGTCGATGCCGTTCAGACGCGGCAGGCGCACCAGGGTGGCGAGCGGCTGCCAGTCACCCGTCACGCCATTGCTGACGCGACGGAAGCGCAGCGGGCCAAACGCGGAAGCACCGAGCGCCTTGGCCGGGTCGAGGGTCGCGACCGCGACCTTGGTGTTCTGCAGCGTCAGGCCGCCCGCCCCCACGCCGAGCACGGTCGAGGACGCCCCGTCCGCGGTCGCGACCTCGATCTTCTCATCGTAGGCGAAGGCCGCCGGCGATCGCGCCCGCAGCGAGAAGGCCAGCTGCGCGTCCTGCGGTACCTCGTCGGCGCTGGCGAGCTGGATCTCGCCGTCGCGGCCGGCGCCGCCGACCCGTGCGCTCTTGCCGATGAGGGTCGCGCTGGGGCGCGCCGCCTCGATCGCCACGGTCAGCTCGAGGCTGCGGCCGTCCTTGAGCAGCACGCGCGCGCTCGCGCTGTCGCCCGCCTTGAGTGCGCTCATGTCCTGGCCGCTAGCCGCGCTCATGGCCAGCTCGTCGTGACCGCCGCTCGTGGTGAGCGCCCCGGGCGCGAACTGCACGCCCTGCAGCGCAAGGCTCGCCACCTCATCGAGGCGGCTGCCGCGCAGCACGCCGCTACTGTCGCCGGCGTGCAGGGCGAAGCTCTCCGGGTGGCCCGCTTCCGCAAAGGCCCGCAGCGCCAGGCGCTGCGGCTGTGGATCGCCGAACTGGGTGATGAGCAGCGTCAGCTCGCCGGGCGCGGCCGCCTGCAGTGGCAGTTTTGCCTCCAGCTCGTCAGGCTTGACGCCCTTCCACTCCACCTTGTGGAGGCTGCCGGCCGCCTGCAGGGACACCTGCTCGACGCAGCTGACGCTCGGCGCCTGCACGTGGATCGTGTCCTGGCGACCGACGATCAACGCGGCGTCCTCGCCGGGCGCGAGCCGGAAGGTCTGCTGGCGCGCGCTCACCAGCTGGAAGCTGGGCCCGTCGTAGCGGTCGAAACCCCAGTAGCCGTGCAGCGCCGCGACCGTCGTGTCGCCGAGGGTCGCCTTGGCCAGCGCGGCGGTGTCGACGCTGAAGCCGCCGTGCGCGGCATCGGCGCGCGCCGGCAGCTCGAGCGCGGCGCCGTCCTTGCCATTGACCCGCAGCGCCATGTCGTGACCATAAGAGGTCGAGAACATGAGCGGCGCCCCCTCGACCGGCAGCACCAGCGGGTTGCGTCGGGCGCACAGAGCCTGCTGCGCATCGACCGGCCGCAGCGGCGGAAAGTGCGGCGCCTCGACCGCGGGCAGCGCCACCACCAACACCGACTTCGGGTCGTGGAACGAGGGCGGCGCGTTGAGCGTCAGGTGCAGCTTCTGGCCGTCGGCTGAGGCGAGCGCCGGGATGTACTGGTACTGCGCGGTGTGGAACGAGTCGAGTATGCGCGCGATGTCGAATATCGAGCCGATGAACGGCCCGTAGTAACCCGAGCGCAGCTGCGGCGTGCTGCTGGCCTCCATCGCCAGGTCGCTTGCAGGACCGGAGGTGAGTTCCTGGGCAATCGAGGCGCTGTGGCCGTCGTTGAGAATGAGCGACTCGCGCCCATCCATCAGGCACGGCGCCTGCAGCACCGCGATCTTGGCGAGGCATTTCTCGTCCACCTTGATGGCGAGACTGCGCGCCAGGAGCGGTGCGGCCTCCTTCAGGTGCTCGGGGTCGGCGTCCGACAGTGAGCGCACGGCCGCCAGATACGCCTCGAGCCGCGAGCGGTCGAGTGTCGCCTGATCCAGATCCTGTGAGGTGCGCACGAACGAGCCGGGCCGGCCGCGCACCGCGTTCATGAGGGTACCGTAGTCCCCGCCGGTCTCGGGGGCGAGGAACACCATGAGCTGCTGGGCGTCCTTGGGTACGGTGAGGGTCATGCCCTCATGCGCGCATTTGCTGTCCCAGGTCTCGCAGCGCGAAAACCAGTCCTTGGGCGGCGGATTGGTGGAGCCGCGCAGGAAGGTCGCCACCAGCAGGTAGTGCGCCGATTGCGCCTCGGGCAGGTCGGCCCGGATCCACACCCGGTCGCCGGCTGCGAGGTTCGGCACGCGTGCCGCCGGCAGCGTCGTGCCGCCGCGGGTCACGGTCACCTCGATGGTGGGGCCGGCGAGATCGAACGCGGCCGGATCGGCCTGCACGGCGGCGGCGAGCGCCAGCGCGGCAGGCAGCAACAGGGTGCGGGACAAGGCGGTCGTGCGCAATGGCGTACCTCGCAGCGGTCAACGGTGAAAACGGGCCGCAGAGCAGCAGCTCAGCCCTGGCTTACGCTACATACTGTAGCGTATCTCAGGTCGCTTCCCGGAGTAAGTGAACCCGCTCACGCGCGGGCGTGATCGGCGCCTGGCAGCCACGCCCTCAGGTGCCGTGGCCGGCTTCGACGTGCTCGGGACTGGTGCGGGGCAGTGCGCGGTACGGCACGCCAGCCTTGCGCGCCGGGGCTAGCGCGGCACCCGGCGCGGCCTCCGGCAGCGCCTCGGGCGGCACAGCTTCCGGCGCCGCCGCCTCAGCGTACGGGCTGAGAATGTCCCGCGGTGGTGCGCCGCTCAGGGCGGCGGCCAACTCGCGCGGTGGCGCGGTCTCGGCCGGGGTCAGCAGCAGTCCCATGCGCCGCGCCAGGCGCCCGGCGCTGGTGCGGCTGGTCCAGGCGGTGACCAGGACGCTGCCCACCAGGCCCACCAGCACCGGCGTCAGCCACCAGAAGAACTGCGGGGCGAGGCGCAGCATCGCCGCGCCCCACACGAGGCCGAGCAGCAGGTGCCACTTCTGGCGCGCGAATGCCTCGCGCAGCGTCACGCCGCGATCGGTGCGGCCCTGCGCGTTCCAAGACACCGCCTTGCCGAGCAACGTCTGCACCACAAAGGTCGAGTGGAACAGCATCATGGACGGCGCCAGCAGCACGCTGAACAGCTGCTCCACGAACAGGCTCGCCACCAGGCGCGGACCGCCGCCGAACTGGCGCAGCAGCGGGCGGTCGCGTGTCAGCAGGATCGCGCCCAGCACCTTCGGCAGCAGCAGCACCACCAGAGTCAGCACCATCAATGCCGTGATCTCGCCGTGACGGATCTGCGGCCAGCTCGGGAACAGGCTGCGCAGGCCGGGCAGGAAGTACTGCGGCTTCTTCGAGGCCTCCACCGCGCTCACGATCGAGCTCAGCAGCAGCAGCGCGAGCCACATGGGCGAGCTCACGTAGGAGATGATGCCGGTCAGCAGGTGCACGCGGCTGAGCGGGTGCAGGCCGGGGAAGGCGAGCACGCGCGAATGCTGCAGGTTGCCCTGCGTCCAGCGCCGGTCGCGCTTGGCGAAGTCGATGACGTTGGCCGGCACCTCTTCCCAGCTGCCGCCGAGGTCGGCGATCTGCCGCACCTCGAAACCGGCCCGGCGCATGAACGCGGCCTCGACGAAATCATGGCTGAGGATGTTGCCGCCGAGCGGCGGCCGGCCCGACAGGCGCGGCAGCGCGCAGTAACGTGCGAACGGCTTGACGCGCACGATGGCGTTGTGGCCCCAGTAATTGCTCTCGCCGGCATGCCAGAACGCCAGCCCGCTGGTGAGCATCGGGCTCTGCACCGACGAGCCGAACTGGATCAGCCGCCCGAACAGCGTCTCGCGCCCCGCCGGCAGCGGCAGCGTCTGCAGGATGCCGATCTCGGCGTGCGCCTCCATCAGGCGCGCCAGCGTGACGAGCGTCGGGCCGGTCATGACGCTGTCGGCGTCGAGCACCACCATGCACTCGTAGTTGTCGCCCCAGCGCTTGACGAAGTCGGCGATGTTGCCGGCCTTGTGCTCGCTGCGGTCGGTGCGGCGGCGGTAGAAGATGCGCTCGGCGCCGCGGTAGCGGGCGACGAAGCGGCGCCACATGGCCTCCTCGGCCGCGGCGATCTGCGGATCGGTCGTGTCCGACATGATGAACAGGTCAAACCAGCGCTGCTCCGGCTCGCGCGCCAGCGACGACCAGACTGCATCCAGACCGGCCTCGACGCGGTCCGGGTCCTCGTTGTACACCGCCATCACCACGGCGGTATGGACGTGCAGCGGCCGGCCGGCCACCTCGGCTGCATCCAGCGCCAGCGGGTCGCGACCGGCGATCCGGATCACGAATCCGGCGATTGCCGTCCACAGCGAGCCGGCGATCCAGGTGAACAGGCCGAAGAACAGCACCAGCCCGACCACCTCCACCGCGGTCAGGCCGTTCGCCTCGAGCACGTCCAGCAGCAGCGCGCTGGCGCACACCGAGGTGAGGAGCGTCAGGCCAAAGAACAGCGTGCGGCGCAGCGACAGCCGCCGGCGGGGCCCGGCATCGTTCACGGTGTCCATTGGTATACCCACGTTTCCGTCAACACCTCGCCATAGAGCGTGAGGAAGCACTGCAGGTCGACCGGCTTCTTCTGCTGCTTGGGCGACACCACGAAGGCCACCCGCCACGCCCCGGTCTGCGGCACCCGCTCCACCGTCAGCGCCTGCGTCTGCCCGTTGCCCGTGCTCAGCTCGGCCTTCACCGGCTGCGCGGACTCGAGCCCGTCCAGATCCCCGCCGGCGAAGTCCACCAGCATGCGCCGTGCCCCGCCCGGGAAGCGATCCTTATTGTCCCCCATTGCGGGGCTGCCGGCGCGGGTGGCGACGACCCGTCCCCCCGGGGGCCAGTGGGAGGACTCGGCGAAGGATGACAGCAGGTAGGCGAAGGCGAAGGGCTTGCCGGCGGGCGGGTTCTGGGCCGGTACCCAGTACGCCACGATGTTGTCGTGGATCTCCTCGTCGCTCGGGATCTCGACCAGCTCCACCCCGCCCTTGCCCCAGTTGCCCAGCGGCTGTACCCAGTAGCTCGGGCGCGCCTGGTATTGCGCCTCGGTGTCCTCGTAGTGGCCGAAACTGCGCTCGCGCTGGATGAGTCCGAAGCCACGTGGATTCTCGTCCATGAAGCGGTTGACCCGCAGCTCGCGCGGATTGCCGAGCGGGCGCCAGATCCACTGGCCGTGGCCGGTCTCGGTCATCAGACCGTCGCTGTCGTGCACCTGCGGGCGGTAGTCGTCGAAGCGGCGTCCGCCGTCCTCGCTGAAGAGGAACATCGAGGTGAGCGGGGCGATGCCGACCTTGTTCATGGCGTGGCGCGGATACAGCTCGCCGTGTACCTCGACCTGCGTGACCGAGCCGGGATGTACCTCGAACTCGTAGGCCCCGGCGACGTTCTTGCTGTCGAGCAGTGCGTAGATCGTCAGGCTGCGCTCGCCTGCCGCCGGCCGCACCAGCCAGAAGTCGGTGAAGGTGGGAAACTCCTCCCCGCTCTGCAGCGCGGTGTCGATCGCCAGGCCACGGGCCGAGGCGCCGTAGCGCTGATTGCGCCCGAGCACGCGGAAATAGGAGGCTCCGAGAAACACCAGCAGCTCATCCTTGTAAGCCGGCGTCTGCAGCGGATAGTGCACCCGAAAGCCGGCATAGCCAAGGTTCGCCGGCGCCTTCGGCGGCTTCAGCAGCTTGCCGAAGCTGAAGTACTGCGGGTTGTAGGCGACCGGGTTCACCCCGGCGCTGCTCACCTCGAAAAGGTTGACGCGCTGGCGCGTGCGGTAGCCGCGGTGGAAGAACTGCACCTCGAACAGCGCCTGTCCGTGCCACAGCGCGCTCGCCGGGCGGAAACGGATGTCCCGGTACTGGTCGTAGCTGAGATTCGCGAGGCTCGCGGGCAGGTTGTCAGGCATGGCCCGATAATCGTGCTGGGCCCGCTGCTGTGCCAGCTGTCGCACATTGGCGAAGCTGAAAACCGCGGACTCGGGCCGTGCCGCGCTCTTCGCCGGCGCGGCCGCGACCGCAGCGCTCTTCGCGGGCGCCGGTGCGGCGGCGGGCCGCTCGCGCGGCGCAGCCGGCGGCGGACTGGCCGGAGCGGGAGCGGGCGTTGGGGGCCCCGCGGTCTGTGCCAACAGCAGAGACGCGAGCACGAACGAAGCGATCACGGCCGACCGCCGCATGCAAGGCCACATGCACGCACCCGCATTGTCTTGGTCTCTTTACCGCAAGCAGAGCATCGCGGACCGCATGGCGCGCAGTGTGCCAGCCGGGACCGGCCCGGTGTTCTGAATTGCGTGTCGGAGGGGGCCGACAGCCTCCGCTAAGCCTGAGCTTAGCTGTTAGAGCGGCCCGGGCGGGCGGGTTTCACGAGCCGTTCAGGCGCGCCAGCACGCTCGCCACCACGCCGTCGCAGTGCACGCCGCCGAAGTCGTAGATGTCGCCTTCGGCGAGATCGATTTCCTTGGCGAGCGACTCGCGCAGCATGCCCTTGGCGCGGAAGTGCCGGCTGCGCACGCTGTCCTGCGAGATCGACAGCGTGGAGGCGATCTCCTCGACGCTGAGCTCCTCGATGGAGCGCAGCACAAACACCAGCCGCAGGATTTCGGGCAGCTCGCCGACCTTGCGCTCGAGCACGCTGCGCATCTGCGCGCGCGCGGTGCAGTGCTCGGGCGGCTCGCCCGCGTCCGGCACGCGCGCGACAGCCTCCATGCCCGGGTCAGCGCTCACCATCGGCACGATATTCTCGCGCCGCGTGGAGCGGCGGCGGCGCGCCGCACACTCATTCAGCACCAGCCGCGACAGCCAGGTGGAAAGCGCCGCATCGCCGCGGAACTGGCCGATGGAGCGATAGGCGCAGAAATAAGCGTCCTGCAGCGCGTCCTTGGCCTCCGCGTCGTCGCGCAACGAGGCGCGCGCGAGGCGGTACAGGCGGCGGTTGTAGCGCCGCATGAGCACCTCGAAGGCGGCGCGATCGCCGCGCGCGATGCGCTGCGCGAGCGACAGCTCATCGGCGAGGACGGCGGCGGCAGTGTCGAGTGCTTCGGTCATGGCGGCGGCGGAAACAATAGCTCTCCCTTGTTTAGATGTCGCGAGCGGCGCGCTTGTTGCGTCCTTATCCGACTTAATGCCGTTCCGGTGAGCGCACGGGCGCGGGGAACGCCGCGACGGGCCAGCGCGGCGTTTCCGCCCGTCACGCCGCACGGCGCCATGACACCTAACTTAGATGCATCGGCTGCTGCGGGAGAAGCACACGTGAGACGCAAACTGACGGCTGTTACCTGGGTGTTGGTCTGCGTTGCGAGCCTCGCCTGCACGGCCGCCCGGTGCGACGACGACGACGGACCGGGGCACGATACCGAGCATGCGGCGCGCGCCCTGATCGCGGCGGGCCGCCACACGTTCCGCTTCGATACCTTCGGCGATGAAGCCTTCTGGGGCGACACCCTCAGGCTGCACCAGGCAATCGAGGGCAGCCGCTTCGGCGGCGTCGGTGCCGGCGTCAGCCCCAAGACCGCGCTCGCGGTCGGGCTCAAGGTCGACGTCGATGCACTGCCGGGATCGCTCATCCAGGCACTGCGCCGCGGCCAGGTCAATCTCGACGATCCCGCCACGACGCTCGCACTGCTGAAGCTCAACGCGGTGATCGGCGTGACGGGATTCTTCACCCCCGGCGGCACCTCGCTGCGCTCGGTCGGCATCCAGTGCGCCCTGTGCCACTCGGCGGTGGACAACTCGCTCGCGCCGGGCATCGGCCATCGCCTCGACGGCTGGGCCAACCGCGACCTGAACGTCGGCGCGATCGTCGGCCTGGCACCGGATCTGAGCACCGTGGCGACGCTGCTGCGGGTCGATGAGGCCACGGTACGCAAGGTGCTCGCCGCCTGGGGCCCGGGCAAGTTCGACGCCGAGCTGCTGCTCGACGGCAAGGGCTTCCGCCCCGACGGCAAGACCGCGGCAACCCTCATTCCGCCCGCCTTCGGACTCGCGGGCGTGAACCTGCATACCTGGGTCGGCTGGGGTTCGGTCACGCACTGGAACGCCTTCGTGGCGACGCTGGAGATGCACGGCAAGGGCACGTTCTTCGATCCGCGGCTCGCCGATGCCGAGCAGTTCCCGGTGGCGGCGCGCGCCGGTTTCGACAACGTGCGCAATGACCCGGACCTGGTCAGCCCCAAGCTCCCGGCCCTGCACGTCTACCAGCTGGCACTGGCCGCGCCCGCCGCGCCGCGCGGCTCCTTCAGCGCGGCGGCTGCGACCCGCGGCCAGCAGGTCTTCTCCTCAAGCCACTGCGACAGCTGCCACGTGCCCCCGACCTTCACCGAACCGGGCTGGAACCTGCATACGCCGGCCGAGCTCGGCGTCGACGACTTCGAGGCCAACCGCGCCCCGGCGCGCGGCTACCGCACCGCGCCGCTGAAGGGCCTGTGGACGCACCAGGAGGGCGGCTTCTACCACGATGGCCGCTTCGCCACTCTCGCCGCGGTGGTCGACCACTACGACGTGCAGTTCGGTCTGCATCTGAGCCCGCAGGAGAAGAAGGACCTGGTCGAATACCTTAAATCGCTGTAGGGCGCTGCCGAAAGTTTGTGGCGCGCGCGCGGACGCTTACAATCACTGGTCCCTGCCCGCGGAGACGACCATGTCAGCGTACGCACTCACCATCGGCGGCAAGCCGAGCCCCGGCTCCGGCACCTTCGACGTCCTCAATCCCGCCGACGGCTCGGTGGTGGCCGCCTGCCCGCAGGGCTCGGTGGCGCTGGTGGACGCGGCGGTCGAGAGCGCCCGCGGCGCCCTCGCCGCCTGGGCGGGACTGGCCGATGCCGAGCGCGTCGCCAAGCTCATGGCGGTGGCGGATCTCATCGACCAGCACCACGCGGCACTGTCCGAGCTCGTGACCCGCGAGCAGGGCAAGACCCAGAGTGGGCCCGGTGCCAACTTCGAGGTGCATGGCGCGGCCGCCTGGACGCGCGTCACCGCGGGGCTGCAGCTGCCCGAGGAGACCATCCAGGATGACGCCAAGCAGAAGATCGTCGTGCGGCGCAAGCCGGTCGGGGTGGTCGGGTCGATCACGCCCTGGAACTGGCCGCTGATCATCGCCGCCTGGCACGTCATGCCGGCGCTGCGCGTCGGCTGCACCGTGGTCATCAAGCCCTCGCCCTTCACGCCGCTCTCCACGCTCAAGCTCGTCGAGCTGATGAACCAGGTGCTGCCGCCCGGGGTCATCAACGCGGTCACCGGCGGTCCCGAGGTCGGTAACCACATGGCGCTGCACCCGGGCATCAACAAGATCGTGTTCACCGGCTCCATCCCGACCGGCAAGAAGGTCATGGGCGGCGCCGCGCAGACGCTCAAGCGCGTGACGCTCGAACTCGGCGGCAACGATGCCGGCATCGTCCTGCCCGGCACCAACATCGAGCCGCTGCTCGAGAAGCTGTTCTGGGGCTGCTTCATCAACGCCGGCCAGACCTGCGCCGCACTCAAGCGCCTGTACGTGCACGCCGACCAGTACGAGGACGTGGTGCAGAAGTTCGCCGCCTACGTGAGGAAGATCCCGGTGGGCGACGGGTTGGACCCGAAGAACCTCATCGGGCCGGTCTCCAACAAGATGCAGCTGGACAAGGTGACGGCCTACGTCGACGACGCGCGCGCCCAGGGCGCACGCATCGTCACCGGCGGCGCGCGCACCGAAGGGCCGGGCTACTTCTACCCGCTGACCGTGATCGCCGACGCCACCGACGACATGCGCGTGGTCAAGGAAGAGCAGTTCGGTCCGGTGATCCCCGTGATCAAGTACAAGACCGTGGACGAGGCGATCCGGCGCGCCAACTCGCTCGACGTCGGGCTCGGCGGCTCGGTGTGGGGCAACGATGCGCAGGAAGCCGCCCGCCACGCCAGCCGGCTCGAGTGCGGCACGGCCTGGGTGAACCAGCACGGCGCTCTGCACCCGCTCGCCCCATTCGGCGGCGTGAAGTCCTCCGGCATCGGCACCGAGTTCAACGTCGATGGCCTTAAGGAGTACACCACCATCCAGGTGGTGAACATGGCGCTCTAGGCTAGGGCGCCGTGCCCAGCAGGCGGACACGCGCCGCGCGCACCGCGACCAGCGGCGTGGCGCGGTAGCGCATCACCTCCTGCGGCGTGAACTCGCGGAACTGCGGCGGCGGCCGCGCGCTCAGAGTGCGCACCATCCAGTTGAGCACCTGCGCGAGTTCCGCATCCGAGAGCGCCGACTGCGCGGCTCCCGGCACCTGCACCAGGTAGCGCCGCCCGGCCTCGCTCTGCAGTAGCGGCGCGAGCGAGGTGCGCAGCGAGGGCACCTTGCCGGCCGCGCCGGTGCCGTCCGGCAAGTGGCAGCCCTGGCAGTTGAGCATGTAGTCGGCCTGCGGCTTGGGCGTGAGGGCCGGCGGCGCGGCGACGCAGGTGGCCGCGGCGGCCAGCAGCGCCGCGGCGGCACCGGGCGCGCGCGCGCTCACTTGGCGACGCCGACGATGCGTGCCGTGGAGCAGTGGTAGGCGATGCCGACCTTGCTGCCGACGCACCAGTTGTAGTCGTTGGACTTGAACGGCATGTAGAGCGGCTTGTCGTCCTCGTTGCGGTTGCACAGGCAGCGCCCGCACTCGGTCTTGCCGCAGCAGTCGTTGTACGAAACGATGTAGTCGTGGCCGTCGCCGGGGTTGTGGCAGGTGCCCACCCAGGTCACCGCCGAGGCCTCCGTGCCCGGCGGGCAGCTCTGCACCGAGCCGCCGCAGCAACTGCACAGGAAGCCGTCGATGGCGCAGTGGCGCCAGTACTCGCAGGTCTGCGGATCGCCCGGGTCGGCCGCGCCACCGGCCGCCGGTCGTGGCGTCTCGCCGCGCGCCACCGGCAGCAGCGGTACGGTGGCAGCGCCGAACAGCAGCGCGCCGAGGCCGCCGAGGAAACGCCGCCGCGACACGCGGCGCGCCATGTCGCGTGCCCAGCGCTCCATCAGATGGTCGACCGGATTGCGCATGTCAGCTACCCACAGGCGGCGTCACGGGGTCACCAGCAGGCCGGGCGTGATGCCCAGGCCTTCGACGCTGCGCAGGTAGTGGCCCGAGGCAACGTCGTACACGTCGAGGCGGTTGCTCTCGAAGGAGCAGCCGAACAGCAGCGGCCTGGCGTCCTGGGTCACCTGGATCGAAGCCACCTTGTTGCGGGCGCTGATCTGCTGCACCTTGCGGTGCGAGGCGAGATCCCACACCCAGACATCGGCGCCCGGGTCCTTGTGCGTCTCGGCTCCGCCGCGATGCACGATCGCATACAGCCGCCCGGTGGCGGCGTGCAGCGCCAGGTGCTGCAGGCCGCCGGTGCGCCAGTGCTGCGCGAGCTCCGGCGCACTGAACAGCGGCCAGGTGTCCTGCGCCTCGATGCCGCCGCCGCGGGTGATCTTCAACGGGTGCATCGTGCCCTCGAACGATGCGAACAGCCAGGTATCCCCCGCGCGCACGCCCTTCTCGGTGAGCGGATCCCTGAGGCCGTCGAACAGCTCCTTGGTGCGGGTGCGGCTCGCCGCCCTGCCCTGGTCGTTGAGCGTGACCACGAGCAGCGAGCCGTCGCCGCACAGCGAAAAGAAGCTGCGCGGCCCGGTCGGGTAGACGAGCGCGCAGCCGGCGGTATCGATCTCGCCCACGAATTTGCGCGCGCGGGTGTCGACCACCGTGACCGACTGCGCCGGCGTGTAGTTGTAGATGAGCAGGAAGCGCTCGTCGTCGCTGAGCACCTGGCCGGCCATCATCGCCATGATCGAGGCGCGCTTGGGCGGGATCTTGACCTCGCCGAGCGGGGCGAGATGCACCGTGTCGTAGATCGTGACCACGTCGGTACGGGTGCCGCGTG
>Ga0134125_10006280_pt1 | contig 13458 bp, 11 predicted proteins | sample KB31751_FD_96464 | JGI IMG/M metagenome (GOLD analysis project Ga0134125, IMG submission 96464) | Terrestrial soil microbial communities with excess Nitrogen fertilizer from Kellogg Biological Station, Michigan, USA - KB3-175-1 | ecosystem: Environmental > Terrestrial > Soil > Unclassified ... | reverse complement strand
TCTCGTCGGCGACTTCGCGCACCAGGACCGGCACGTGGTCCAGGCCGGCAAGCTGGGCCGCGCGAAAGCGGCGTTCGCCGGCGATGATCTCGTATTGGCCGGCGGCCGCCTGGGGCAATGGCCGCACGAGGATGGGCTGCATGATTCCCTGTGTGCGAATCGAGTCGGCCAGCTCGTTGAGAGCGCTTTCGTCCATGTGGGTGCGAGGCTGATAGCGCCCGGCGAACAAGGCCGAGACGGGAAGCTGGCTCGGGGTATCGGCGGCCCGCTGCTTGCCCACGGTGGCCAATGCGTCGCTGTCGGCTCCCAGCAGTGCGTCCAATCCGCGGCCCAGGCCCTTTTTTCGAGTTGCCATGATGTTCTCCTGTCTATGCGGCGGCACGCCGGTTTGCGCCCACCCGGCGGATGAGTTCCTCGCCAAAGGCCAGGTATGCCTTGGCACCACGGGAAGAGCGGTCATAAACCACGCCGGGCATGCCGTGGCTGGGCGCCTCGGCCAGCCTTACATTGCGCGGCACGATGGCTTTGAAGACCTTGTCGCCAAAATGGGATTCGAGTTGATCGGAGACCTGCTGCTGCAGGGTGACCCGGGTGTCGAACATGACACGAAGCAGGCCGATCAGCTCCAGATCGGGATTCAGGTTGCGGTAGATGCGCTTGATGGTATTGACCAGATCGGACAAGCCTTCGAGCGCAAAGTACTCGCATTGCATGGGAATGATGACCCCGTGCGCCCCCGCCATCCCATTGAGCGTGAGCAGTGACAAGGTCGGGGGACAATCGATCAGGATGAAATCATACCGGTCACTGACCTGAAGCAGCGCCTGCTTGAGCTGGCCCTCGCGGTTCTCCATCTGGACCAGGTCGATTTCGGCGCCAGAGAGCTCGCGGTTGGATGGCAGCACGTCGTAGCCGCCGGACTCGGAGTGGACCGTGGCCTGTTCCACGGTCGTCTCCCCGATCAGCACCTGGTAAAGATTGACGGCAACACCGTTCTTGTCAATGCCGCTGCCCATGGTCGCGTTGCCCTGTGGATCCAGATCCACCAACAACACACGCTTGCGATGCTGCGCCAGCGAGGCGGCCAGGTTGATGGCCGTCGTCGTCTTGCCAACGCCGCCCTTCTGGTTGGCAATGCAGAATATGCGCGCGCCGGGTTTGGAATTGGGTTCAGTCATGGGGTTCCTTTGAGCCGAGTTCCAGCAGGCATCGTTGTGCCTCCATTTCAGGGACATGAAGCGCCAGATTGCGCTGCACTCGCCATCCCATCGCGGTTTCGAGTTCCTGTCGTTCCGCGTCGGGGAATTGTCCCTTCATCGCCAGCATCACGCCACCGGGCGCGCGATGGTGCGACGCAACGCGCACGAAGTGAGCCAAAGAGCTGAACGCACGCGAAATCACGATGTCGGCCCGCAACCCTTCCAGCGACTCCACCCTGCCCTGCAACGCCCGTACATTGGACAGCCCCAAGACGCCCGCCGCCTGATGGATGAACGCAGTTTTTTTGCCCACTGCGTCCACACAGGTGATCTTCCAGTCGGGTTCGCAGATGGCTAGCATGATACCCGGCAAACCGGCGCCGGAGCCTATGTCCGCCACCGTCGTGTCGCGGCCTTTGCGGTAAGCTCGCAGCGCAGGGAGGATGGCCAGACTGTCGAAAACATGCTGAACCAGCATCTGCGAGGGATCCCTCACCGCGGTGAGATTGTAGGCACGGTTCCAGCGCTGGAGTTGCGCCAGATAATCCAGCATGAGCGGCGCGCGCCCTGCTTCATCCGCAAGGTCCAGGGCCTGCAGCGCATCAGCGAGTCGCCCCTGGAAGTCCGCCGCGGCCGGACTCATGCCGCCTTGCGCCCGTGGGAGTGCCGCTTCAAATGGACCAGCAGCAGAGAGATGGCCGCTGGCGTCACACCGGAGATGCGGCCCGCCTGGCCCACCGTCCGGGGCTGCGACAGCTTCAGACGCTGGCGCACCTCGATCGACAGCCCGGTGACGTCCTCATAGTCGAAATCATCAGGTATGGCTTGCTCCGTCTGCATGCGCTGGCGCTCGATCTCGGAAGACTGGCGTTCGACATAGCCTGCGTACTTCACCTGGATATCGACCTGTTCAGCCTGCACGGCATCCTGCAGCCCGGGACCGGCCAATCGGACACCGCCGGAGTCTTTCAGGTCCATCAGCGCCGCGTAGCTCACGCCCGGCCGCTTCAGGAGATCCAGCAGGCTGGGGTGCCGGTCCAGCCGGTGCACCGACATCGCCTCCTGTGCCTGTGCATCCAGGACCGCGGGGCTGACATGGGTACTGCGAAGGCGCTCGATCTCCGCCGCGACGGCGTCGCGCTTGCGGCAGAAAGCCGCCCACCGGGCGTCATCCACCAAGCCCAACGTGCGCCCGACTTCCGTCAGCCGCTGGTCCGCGTTGTCTTCCCGCAGGCTCAATCGGTACTCGGCGCGCGATGTAAACATTCTGTATGGTTCTGTTACACCTTTAGTTACAAGGTCGTCCGCCAGCACTCCCAGGTAGGCGGTACTGCGCTCCAACGTCCAGGGAGCGCGGCCGAGCGCCTGAAGAGCCGCGTTGGCGCCAGCGTACAGTCCCTGGGCGGCTGCCTCTTCGTAACCGGTGGTTCCGTTGATCTGGCCCGCAAAGAAAAGCCCACCGATGTCGCGCGTCTCGAACCATGGGTGCAGGTGTCGGGGATCAAAATAATCGTATTCAATGGCGTAGCCAGGTCGCATGATGCGGGCATTACTGAGCCCCGGCAGACTTCTGACCAGTTCGTATTGCACATCGAACGGCAGGCTGGTGGAAATGCCATTCGGATAGATTTCGCACGACGATGCCCCTTCCGGCTCCAGGAAGACCTGGTGGCTCTTCTTGTCGGCAAAACGGTGAATCTTGTCTTCTATCGAGGGACAATAACGGGGCCCTATTCCCTCTATGGTTCCCCGATCACTGTACATGGGCGACCGATCAAGACCGGACCGCACTATCTCGTGCGAACGTTCCGTCGTATGCGTGATCCAGCACGGAACCTGTCCGGGATGCATATCGGCCGAGCCCAGAAACGAAAATACCGGGACGGGGTCAGTATCACCCGGTTGAACCTCGGTCTGGCTGAAGTCGATGGTCTTCGCATCGATGCGGGGTGGTGTCCCCGTCTTCAACCGGCCTTGCGGGAGCTTGAGCTCCTTCAACCGCTGCCCCAGACTAGTCGCCGGGGGGTCCCCCGCGCGCCCTGCCTCGTAATGCTCCAGACCCACGTGCATCAAGCCATTCAGAAATGTCCCTGCTGTAAGAACGACTGCCCGCGCTCGGAAGTCCAGCCCGATCTGTGTCCGGGCGCCGGCAACGCGGTCACCCACGACAATTAGGTCCACCACTGCCTGCTGAAAGATGGTCAGATTCTGCTGGCCCTGCAAGATCATGCGAATGGCTCGCCGATACAACGACCGATCGGCCTGTGCCCGCGTCGCACGCACGGCAGGGCCCTTGGATCGATTCAGAATCCGAAATTGGATCCCCGCCAGATCGGTGGCCCACGCCATTGCGCCACCCAGGGCGTCGACCTCCTTGACCAAATGTCCCTTGCCAATTCCCCCAATAGAAGGATTACAGGACATCTGGCCCAAAGTGTCCATGTTGTGGGTCAGAAGCAGGGTGGACGCGCCCATACGGGCAGCCGCCAACGCGGCCTCGGTTCCCGCATGGCCACCGCCAATAACCAAGACGTCAAATTCTTCTGGATAGATCATGGGATTGGAATCAGAGAGGTGCGGCGATTATACTTCGCGGCCCTGCGTAGACCAAGATCGGCAATGTTCCACGTGAAACGTCGGTGGTGGAACGTCCGTCATGTGTTCCACGTGAAACATCGGTCGCCCTTTCGAACGTTCCACGTGAAACAACTGCAAATGATCGCCAGCCTGATGCCACAGCACAAAGGACGCTCAAGATACGAAACGTAGCCTCCACAATTAGGCGGCACGCACCGGTAGAGCAGGTTCCGTCCAATACGCACTGAATTGTCAGTGCAAAGTCGGCGTAAAGAGGGTCTACAACGACGCTTGGACGAACTTCCCGCCCTCCACGGTTAGTGGAGGCAGGGCGGGAAGCCGGCGATGTCTCTACTGTGACGTCCAGAGACATCAGAAGATCAGGGTACTGTCCAGGATCGGCGGGCAGAGCCCCCCGGGCGGCGCACGCCAAACCGACGGACATCAACGCGCCGCACCTCTTCCTGCTATCGACGCCCCGTACGTCAGCACGTACCACGCAGCCCGGCCCCAATAGCAACACCAGCGTCCCTACGCTGACCGCCGCGTCCAAATTACATGCGAGGCCGCTTCACAAAACAAGAAGCAACACCACAGCCCCTGCGCCGGCTATTGAACGTGCCAACTACCCAGACAGGGGATAACACTGTGGACAACCCGGGTAAAACCGGCGTACAACTCTAAAGCCGACCCGATGAAAAAAGGCACCCCTCGGGGTGCCTTTCAATGCGAGTACCGCGACGCCTACAGCGGACGGATCTCAGCAGCCTGGGGGCCCTTCGGGCCGTCCTTGACTTCGTATTGAACCGCCTGGCCTTCGTTCAGGCTGCGATAACCGCGACCCTCGATAGCGGAGAAGTGCGCGAACACGTCCGAGCCGCCGGCGTCGGGGGTGATGAAGCCAAAGCCCTTTTCAGCGTTGAACCATTTAACTTTGCCCGTTTGAGCCATGATCTGAAACGTCCTAAATGAATGAGAAAAAACAATGAATCCAGAACGCTGAAACGATACAGATCACACCCGGCGGAAACGCGATGGGCCAATCGATGCGAAACGTGCGTGCTGCTTGAATTGCATTGCAACAGGGAGCATAACCATGGGTAGACAAAAGTCAAATCATAGTTTACCCCTACTTGAAATTGTATTCGCGCCCCCGAAACGAATACAGATCAAACCGTCACATAACCCGTCAATTCGACCAATAAACAACACTTTCAGACATGAACCTGCTATCCAAACTACCAAACGTGGGCATTACCATTTTCACCGAAATGAGCGCCATGGCCTTGCAACACCACGCCATCAACTTGGGGCAGGGCTTCCCGGACTATCAACCGGCTGACGGGCTGATGCAGGCTGTGAACGATGCGATGTTGGCCGGTCACAACCAATATGCGCCCATGGCGGGCATGCCGATACTGCGGGAAGCGATCGCCAGCAAGGTGCAGGCCCAGCACGGCAGGGTCTACGACGCCGAGGAAGAGATCACGGTGACCGCCGGCGCTACCGAAGCACTGATGGCCAGCATTCAGGCACTGGTCGGACGGGGCGATGAAGTCATCCAGATCGATCCTTCCTATGACCTGTATGCGCCAGCGATCGCCCTTGCGGGTGGACATAGCGTTCGTGTCCCGATGTCGCCCCCCACGGAGGATCGGCTGGAGTTCGCGATCGACTGGGATGCCGTCCACGCTGCCGCATCGGAGCGCACACGAATGATCATCCTGAATTTTCCTCACAACCCTACCGGGCTGATCCTCAAAGATTCCGACCTGGATGCGCTCGAACAACTGATCACCCGCCATCCCAGAATCGTGGTTCTGTCGGATGAAGCGTACGAACACATCGTCTTCGACGACGAAGAGCAGCGCAGCGTGATCCGGCGTCCGGCCCTGGCTGAAAACAGCGTGCTCATCTCCTCCTTCGGGAAGACCTTTCACGCCACGGGATGGAAGATCGGCTACTGCTGCGCGCCCGAGTCCATCATGCGAGAGATCCGCCGGGTCCATCAGTTTCTTGTGTTCTCAGTGAATACGCCCATGCAGGTCGGCGTGGCTCACTATCTGAAGAATTCGAACGCCACCGCCGGCTTGTCGTCGTTCTACCAGCAAAAACGGGATCGCCTGGCTCATGGCCTGGCCGGCACACCGCTGACGCCCCTGCATTCGGCCGGGACCTTTTTCTTGCTGGTGAATACCTCAGCACTCGGGAGCGGGTCTGAGAAGCAGCTTGCCATCCGCCTGACACTCGACATCGGGGTCACCACCATTCCCGTGTCGGCATTCTACGAGAACGCAGACGATGCCCGCGCCAACCACAACCTGCTGCGCCTGTGCTTTGCAAAACAAGATTCCACGCTGGACCGTGCGATCGAGAGACTACAGGCCTTGAACTAGCCACGGCGGGCCGTAGCGTTTCCAATGACCATGAGTTCCTGCCTGGCGGTTTGCGTTCGCTGGAGGGTGAGAGGGTAAGGGTTTTACTGTTATCTCTTATATCAAACTGATAAGACTAATGGGTGCCTGTGGATAACTGGAACAACCAAAATCATATATACAAATCAATAACTTGGAAGAAATTTGTCTGTGTGCAGTCGTGTGGACCCGGTGGGGACGGATTGGGGACGAAATCACTGAGCGCCAGAAACGCGTCTGTTGTGAACAAGTTGTAGACAGACAACCCACAACCGACGCCTATTGAGGTTATCCACAGGCCCTTGGGGTGGTTGCATACAGCTCTCCGTTGTCGAACAGTAGCGTACGCTCCGGCCAGTTCATGGCGGCGAGCCTGAAATGATTGGGGCTTGCTGCCCCGCCGTCGCTCTTGCGATCGCGCCATCGCGCACCGACCGAATAGTCCAGGCAAAAGGCCTGGCGGTTACGGCCATGCCATTCGGTCGGTGCAATGCCTTCGAAGAGCGTGCCGTACCGCCACGCGGTCGGGTCCGTGGCCGGGTGAAAGAGCCGCCAGTAGTGCCCGATCAGCACGGGGGTGGGATCGGGATCGTACTGCCACCAGGCGGTACGGTCCGAATAGCGCCAGCGGTTGCCTGAGAAGAAGGGACGCGGACTGCGCGCTTCAATCCCGGAAGTCAGTCGTTTGATAGGGTTGAGGCGCTGCTCCAGCGACTCGTAGTCGGCCACGGCATCAAGATACGGAGGGGGGTCGTTGCGGTTTTCCAGCTGGCCGGCCCAGCGGTCCATCTCAGCCCGGTAGCGGGCGTAGAGATTGTCCTTTTGGGCCTCTTTCGCGATACGCTGTTGCCAGTCATGAATGAGCGTCAGTATGCTGCCCGTGGGTGCCTCGGCAATGCTCGCTATGGAGGCCGCATCCCAGGCGGCGTGAACGATGCGCAAGCCCGGCATCTGCAGCGCCAGGGGCAAGGTGCACAAAAATTCGCGGATAGCCGGACGCTGTGCCGCGCTGGCCCGCGAAAAAGGCGCGTAGTAACGGGTGTCGGACTGTTGCCGGCTATCGAAGAACCAGCCTGAACCGTCCTTGGCATCATTGGCGAGCAGGTTGATTTCGTGATTGCCGAGGATGGCCATGGCGCGGCCCTGCTCGACGAGCGCCTGGACGCGGTTGATGACACCGACACTGTCCGGTCCGCGATCACAGAGGTCCCCTATGAAGATCAGCAGCCGCTGTCCGGCCCCCGGCTGCCGCTCCAGATGGACGAGGAGCTCATCAAGCGCCTGGCACTCGCCATGGATGTCCCCGATCACGGCCAGCGGCTGCTCGGGCAGTGTCTGCAGAAGTGTCGTCATACCCCATTCTCCTTCGCGGCGTGATTGACGACAATGGGCATAAACATGCATAGCTGACGGAGGTGGCCATCGTGAGCCGGTACGAAATCAGCGGTTGGCAGGACAGCACGCAGCCGGGCTCTGGTGGCATGGTGCTGAAGAACCGGCTGTCCATCGTCAGTCGCCGCGACATGGACGCCGCCGAACTCGAATTGCTGCACAAGCTCTATCTGTTCGTATTGCGCGACCATTTGCCGCTGGGCCCCGTGACCGTGCGCATGATTCGGGACTGGCATCGCCGCTGGCTGGGGAACCTGTACGATTGGGCCGGACATGAACGCTCCGTGAATATGAGCAAGGGCGGGTTTCCCTTCGCGGCCGCCAGCCGCATTCCGGATCTGTTGCAGGCGTTCGAGCGCGACGTGCTGCTGCGCGAGACACCCTGCCGGGGAATGGATCATCGGAAACTGGTTTCCGCCATCGCCAGGACGCATGTGGAATTCATTCTGATTCACCCTTTTCGGGAGGGCAACGGACGAATTTCACGCCTGCTGGCGGATGTGATGGCGTCTCAGGCCGGGGTGGGGCCGCTGGATTACGGCGCCTGGGAGTCTGACCGCAACCGGTACATCCTGGCGATTCAGGCCGGCATGTCGGGCGACTACGCGCCTATGTGCGATCGCGTGGAGCGGGTGCTGCCCGGATAGCGCGGATCCAGGACGGATCCACCGGGCGGAATGCGCCGGGTTCAGCGTTATGCGGCCGTCAGCGGAACGGCGAGCTCCAGCGAACGGAACAGAGTCTCCGTTTGCAACTGCTGTTCGATTTCGCGACTGGGCTGCCCGGTTTCAATGGCCGTGGAACTGGCCACCGCACGCCGGATGCGCTGCGGGTCCACCGATCCGGTGGTCGTGGCAGAAGAGGTCACAACTGGAGAGGCGCTGGAAAGCATGGTTCATTATACTGCGCCGCCACGAACGGTTTCGGAAAGAATGATGCAGTTTCGCTACTGCGGAACTAAAATTGTCGCCAATGCGCGTCCCGGGCGGACGCGGGTGGCCCTGTTGGCTACGCAGGACTCGCCACGTAACAACACTGTCTCACAAAAAGCTTTGACGGAGATTCTCTTCATGCTGAAGATGACGGGTGCGGACACTATCCAGTTGCTCGAGGGATTGAGGGCCTATTCCCGGACAGGAATACGTGGGCTGAAGCGCGTGGTGGGCACGACCTCGCCCGGGCTGTTTCTGCGGGAATGGGTGGCACAGCCCGGAATCGTGGGAGCCATCTGGCCCAGTTCGCATCGTCTGGCACACGGCATGGCGCAACACATCCCCATTCGCGGGGATGGTCTGGTGGTGGAAATTGGCGCCGGAACGGGCGTGGTGACGCAGGCCCTCCTTGAAAAGGGTATTTCGCCGGACAGGCTGCGCGTGGTCGAACGTTCACCTTCGTTCGTTCATCACCTGCGCAAGCGCTTCCCGGCGGTTCCAGTGCTCCAGGGGGACGCAACCGCGCTGGATAGTCTGCTGCCGGAGGGGGTGCCGGTAGACGCCGTCGTCTCGAGCCTGCCGCTGCGCTCGTTGGCCCCAGCCGATGTGACGGCCATCCTGGATCAATGGTGCAACCTGGTGCGGCCTGGCGGTGTTCTGGTGCAGTTCACCTATGCCTTGCGGGGGGAGCCGCCCGCCTTTGCCGACTGTTTCGTGCAGTGTGGTCGCCAGTTCGTCTGGGGAAATCTCCCGCCTGCCAAGGTCATGAGCTTCGTGCGCCTGGCTCATTGAAGACTGCGGTTCACCCGCCGCAGGCGGCTGGCTGTCCGATCCACCCTTGGTCCAGGTAGCCCTGAATGATTGTTCGCCACCCCGCGATGGAAGCGGGGAGTTCCCGCCGGTATGTCCCGAATCTGTGGGACGTTTTTGCTTTTGCGCTCATACTGACCGCCCTTATCCTGATCTACAAAGGGGGCCACGAAACCTTTGCGCCCCTGGCCGTACTGGCGCGGCATCCGGTTTCACTCGATCCTGCCAATCTGCCGGAATACGCCTTGCGCACGACTTTGCGCATGCTGGCCGCGATGGTGATATCGCTGCTGTTCACCTTCCTCTATGGATCGCTGGCCGCCAAGAATCGCCGCGCCGAGCAGATCCTGATTCCGCTTCTGGATATCCTCCAGTCAGTGCCGATCCTGGGGTTCATTTCCTTCACGGTGGTGGGCTTCATGGCCTTGTTCCCGGGGCGTGTCGTGGGTGCGGAGCTCGCCGCGGTTTTCGCCATCTTCACCAGCCAGGCGTGGAACATGACCTTCAGCTTCTATCAGTCGCTGAAAACCGTGCCGGAGGATCTTTTGGAGGTGTCACGCAGCTTTGGCTTGTCGTCCTGGCAGCGGTTCTGGCGGCTGGAAGTCCCGTTCTCCATGCCCGGCCTTGTCTGGAACATGATGATGTCCATGTCCGGCGGCTGGTTTTTCGTGGTGGCGTCGGAGGCGATCTCGGTGGGCAACACGACCATCACCTTGCCGGGCATAGGCTCTTATGTCGCATTGGCGATCGCACACCGGGATTTGCACGCCATCGGCTGGGCTGTCGTGACGATGTTGGCCGTCATTCTCGTGTACGACCAATTGTTGTTCCGTCCCCTGGTCGACTGGAGCCGGAAATTTCGTGTGGAACTGACAGGAACCGATTCCGGCAATCATTCCTGGCTGTTGGTGCTGATCCGTCGATCCAGACTATTGCCCGCAGGGTTCGCGCCCATCGGAGAACTCTTCAGCGGACTGGTGCGTCGCCGCGTGCCGACCGTGCCGATCCCATCGGCGAGCGCGCGCCTGGAGCAGGCCGGCCTATGGGCCGGACGAGCCTGGCAAGCTGCAGCTGCCGTCGTGGCCGCCATCATGATCTGGCACATCATTGCCTTTGTGGCGACGGGAGCGAGCTGGTCGGAGTTCAGCAAAGTGCTTGCGCTGGGACTCCTCACGTTACTGCGGGTTGTGGTTCTGACGATTCTGGCGACGCTGGTCTGGGTACCGGTCGGAGTCTGGGTGGGGCTTCGGCCGAAGGCGGCTGAAAGGGTCCAGCCGCTGGCGCAATTTCTCGCGGCGTTTCCCGCCAATCTGGTGTTTCCGTTTGCCGTCGTCGTCATCGTGCGCTTCCATCTGACGCCCGACGTCTGGCTGTCGCCGCTGATGGTCCTGGGTACTCAGTGGTACATCCTGTTCAATGTCATTGCCGGTGCCAGTGCATTCCCAGGCGATCTGAAGGAGGCGGCTGCGAACTTCCATGTGGGCGGCTGGAACTGGTGGCGCAAAGTCATTCTGCCCGGCATTCTGCCGTACTACGTGACCGGCGCCATCACGGCCAGCGGTGGCTCCTGGAACGCCTCTATCGTGGCCGAAGTCGCGAGCTGGGGAGACACGACATTGCGCGCACACGGCTTGGGCGCCTACATTGCCGAAGCGACCACCGCGGGAGATTTTCCCCGCGTCGTACTCGGGATCGTGGTGATGACGGCATTGGTGACCCTGCTGAATCGCGCGGTCTGGCATCCGCTGTACCATTTTGCCCATCGCCAGCTTCGTCTGGGTTAGTGTCGACACAATCCAACCGAACGGGACACCAGGAATTTCGCGATGATGAATGAAACTCCGCTGCAGCCCGCAGTCGCTCCCGCCCCCCTGGTGAATCTGGAGGGCGTGCGTCAGATCTATCACAAGAGCGACAAGGCGGATCTGGTGGTGCTCGATGACGTTTCCATGAAGGTGGATGCGGGTGAAATCGTCGGGCTGCTGGGGCGTTCCGGTTCGGGAAAGTCCACGCTGTTGCGCATCATTTCGGGTCTGCTGCTGCCTACGGACGGAACGGTACGCTGGTGCGGCGAACGGGTGTCCGGACCTTGCAAGGGTCTGTCCATGGTGTTCCAGAGCTTTGCGCTGTTTCCGTGGCTGACCGTCCTGGCGAACGTGGAAATCGGACTGGAGGCTTTGGGCGTGCCCAAGGAGGAAGGGCGGCGCCGTGCGCTGGAAGCCATCGATCTGATCGGGCTGGACGGGTTCGAAAGCGCTTATCCCAAAGAGCTGTCGGGCGGCATGCGCCAGCGCGTCGGCTTTGCCCGTGCGCTGGTGGTGCATCCCCGCCTGATGCTGATGGATGAGCCATTTTCCGCGCTGGATGTGCTGACGGCCGAGACGCTGCGTACGGATATCGTGCAGCTCTGGATATCCGGCAAGCTTCCCATCCAGTCCATTCTGATGGTGACGCACAACATCGAGGAAGCCGTCCTGATGTGCGATCGGTTGCTGGTGTTTTCAGCCAATCCGGGGCGTGTGGCTACCGAGATCCGCGTGGACCTGCCGCGGCCTCGCAATCGGCTCAGCCCGCAGTTCCGGGAACTGGTGGACGATATCTACGGCTTGATGACCCAGACCGTGCCCGACGAGCGCCCGGGCCGGCGCCTGGGCGAGATACTGACGGCCTCCGGCATCGGCATGCCGCTGGTCAGCGTCTCCACCAATCGTCTGGCGGGGATGGTGGAAACCTTGACGGCGGAGCCGTACCAGGGGCGGGCCGACCTTCCGGATCTGGCGGAGCGGCTGCAAATGGAAGCCGACGAGCTGTTTCCCGCCATGGAGACGCTGCAATTGTTGCGCTTTGCAACCATGGAGCAGGGTGACGTCCATCTTACGGACGTCGGCCGGCGTTTCGCGGACTCCGACGTGGACGCGCGCAAGCGGCTGTTCGGCCAGCAACTGCTGGCCCATGTCCCGCTGGCGGCGCTGATCGGACGGGTACTCGAGGAGCGCCCCAGTCACCGTGCGCCTTTCGTCCGGTTTTCGGCCGAACTGGAAGACACCATGTCGGAGGAGCGTGCGGAAGAGACCATGCGGGCCATCATCTCGTGGGGCCGCTACGGGGAACTGTTCGGATACGACGAACAGACGCGTGAGTTCAACCTGGAAAATCCTTGAGCGGTCTGCGCGGAAAACATACCGAGACGTGCAGACCTTGCTGGCGGCCGGGATCCGCGAAATCCAGCGCAATATCGGCGCCCAGACGGTAAGCGATGGCGCGGACGATAGCCAGACCTAGCCCGGACCCGGTCTGTCCGCTGCCCAGCGTGCGGTAGAAGGGGTCGAACACGCGTTCGCGCTCGGCCGGGGCGATGCCGGGCCCGGTGTCGCAGACGTGCAGCGTGACCGATTCCATATCCTGCGTGACGGCCAGATTCACGCGGCCGCCTTCGGGTGTGTAGCGGATGGCGTTGTCCAGGAGGTTCTTCGCCAGTGTGATGAGCTCCAGTTCGTTGACCTGGATCCGTGTGTCCTCGGTTCCTTCCAGTCCGATATCGATGTGCCGGGCCTCCGCCAGCGGCATCAGGTCTTCCAGCGCGCGCCGCAGTGTGTGCTGGACCGAGACTGGGGTGGGAGCGTGGGCCGCCGGCGATTGTGCCCTGGCCAGTGCCAGCAGTTGATTGAGCAGCTTGCGCACCCTCTCGATTCCGGCCCGCAACTCGGCCAGCCGCGCTTGCGCTTCGGGCGCCATGCCGGCCTGGGACAAGCGCTCTGCTTGTAGCGAAAGTGCCGTCATGGGCGAACGTAGCTCATGGGCCGCGTCCGCTACGAAGCGGCGCTGAGCCTCCATGGACTGGCCCACGCGTCCCAGCAGCCGGTCAATGGCGCGGGCAAATGGGCGCACTTCTGTGGGGAGCTGGTGGTCCCCGATGGGATGCAGGTCTTTGTCGTCCCGCTGGTCGATGCTGGCCGAGAGCGTTGCAATGGGGCGAAACATGTTGCGCACGAGCCATATGACGATGATGACGAGGATCGGAACGAAGACCAGCAGTGGCATCACAGTCCGGAATGCGCTGTGGGTCGCGATCTCGTCCCGGAAGTGGATTTCCTGCGCGACCGCAATGCGCTGCTCGCCGGCGGTTTTGGGTAC
>Ga0134125_10006279_pt1 | contig 13462 bp, 11 predicted proteins | sample KB31751_FD_96464 | JGI IMG/M metagenome (GOLD analysis project Ga0134125, IMG submission 96464) | Terrestrial soil microbial communities with excess Nitrogen fertilizer from Kellogg Biological Station, Michigan, USA - KB3-175-1 | ecosystem: Environmental > Terrestrial > Soil > Unclassified ... | reverse complement strand
TCCTCCATACGGCGACCGGGATCGGCGTGCCCGAGCGCTTGGGCACCGATGCGGATATTTTCCTCGATGGTGAGATCGGGAAATACCGCGAGCTCCGACATGTAGGTCATGCCGCGGCGCATGCGGTCGCTGGAGCGCATACGCGTGATGTCCTCGCCGGCAAGCTCGATGCTGCCGCGGCGGGCGTCAACCAGGCCGACCAGCGACTTCAGGAACGTGGTCTTGCCGGCACCATTCGCGCCCAACAGCAGCACGGTTTCGCCCGGTCGCACGTCGAGATCGACACCCCACAAGACCTGCATGGTGCCGTAGCCGGCCTCGATGCTGGCGGCATTCAATAACGGCATGGCGTCAGGCGGCATGTTCGCCTCCCAGGAACACCTCGATCACCTGCGGCTCCTGTACCGCCGCGGCCAGCTTGCCTTCGAAGATCTCCTTGCCGGCATTCAGGACGATCACGCGGTCGGTGATGTGTTCAATGAACCCCATCAGATGCTCGACCACGATGATAGCGGTACCAGCCGCGGCCAGCGCCTTGATGCGCCCCGCGATCCAGTCGAGTTCAGCCGGATTGAGCCCGGCGGCGAGTTCATCCAGCAAGAGCAGCCGTGGGCGGGTGGCGAGCGCGCGCGTGAGGTCCAGCATCTTTTGCTGGGCGCTGTTGAGCTCGGACGCGGGCCGGTCGGCAAACTCGGTGAGGTGATATTCGTCGAGCAGTTCGGCAATGGTCGGCGGCGCCACCGCGGCACGTCCATGGCTGAGCGCGACCTGGACGTTCTCGCGCACGGTGAGCGACATGAACGGTTTTGGCACTTGAAAGGTGCGATTGATGCCGCGGTGAACGAGCTTATGCGAGGCGATGCCGCCGACCGGCGCGCCGTCCAGCATCACCTCGCCGCCGTCGGGCGCATAGAGGCCCGAGATCACGTTGATGGCCGTGGTCTTACCGGAGCCATTCGGACCGACAAGGCCCAGGATCTCCCCGGGGACGACATGGAAGCTGAACCCGTCGAGGGCATGGAAGCCGCCGAAGCGCTTCACGACCTTGGTGACCTTGAGAATGGGTGTCGTCTCAGGGGACATGCCATCCCCTCCGCTTCGCCAGCGACACCAGACCGGCCGGCAGGAATAGGACCAGCCCCATGATCAACAGGCCATAGATTAGCTGGAAATATTGCGGCGTGGTGAAACCGATCAGGTTGTAGATGCCGTAGAGGATGATCACGCCGACGATCGGCCCGGTAATGGTAGCGACACCGCCGAACAGCGCAAACACGATCGCAAAGATGCTGAAGTCGCTGGAGAAGACGTTGTCCGGATAGAACACCGATACGTACCAAGCGTAGATGCCGCCGGCGAGCCCCGCGACCAGCGCGGAGGCCAGCCAGGCGACGACACGCATCTTCACGACGTTGACGCCCGCCATCCCGGCGCTGACTGCATCCTCCCGCACCGCCTGCAATGCAAGGCCGAAGCTGGAGTTCTTCAAATACACCACCGCGCCGAGCGTGAGCGCGAGCACGACGAGCCCGGCGATGTAGGCCGAATTGGGATCGAAGGTGCCCGTCAGCGACACGCCATAGGGTCCCTCGGTGATATTCTGCAGCGCCGGGTTGGCGACCAGGTGCATCACGGCGAGCGCTGCGGCCAGATTGGCGATCGCAAAATAGGCGCCCGAAAGCCGCAACAGCGGCGTCAGCAACAGCCCGAGCAGGACCCCAACGACGCCCGCAACCAGCACGGCGATCAGGGCGGGTGCATGCAGATGCATCACCATGATCGCAAAGCCGTAGGCGCCCGCGCCGAAAAAGCCGACATAGCCGAACGGCAGATAGCCCGTGAAGCCGTAGATGATGTTCACACCCTGCGCCAGGATCAGGAAGATCACAAAATTGAACAGCAAGAGGTGATTTTGATAGACGCCCGGCAGCACCGCGAACACGACGACCAGCGGAGCCAGAATGAAGAGCGTGTGCTTGAGAGCGCTAGGCAACGCGCACCTGCCTTCCGAGCAAGCCACTCGGACGCAGCAACAGGACTGCAATCAGAAGAACGTAAGGCAAGAGATCGGCCCAGGAAGAAAGATAAGTCTGAACCAGCATGTAGCAGACGCCGTAGACGATGCCGCCCAGCGCGGTCCCCAGCGGATTGCCGAGCGAGCCGAGCACCACGATCACGAAGGAAGTCACGGTGGCGTCCGCACCGAAGGCCGGCGTCACGGATCCGAACATGAAAGGCGCGAACACGCCCGCGACCGCAGCCAGGCCCAGCCCGATACCGAAAGCGGCCGCAGAGACGCGATCGACATTGATGCCGGTCGCCAAGGCCTCGTCGCGGCGCGACATCACCGCGCGCGTCAGTGTGCCAAGCCGGCTACGATAGAGATAGAGATAGACGAGGACGATCGCGACCAGGCTCGTAGCCGCCGCGATCACCCAGGGTGCTGGAAAGCCCTGACCGAGAATGTGCACCGGCCCCGCGCGACCGGGCTGGCCGCCGAACACCTTCACCTTGATGGTGGAAAACACCGTACCGAGGAGCCGGCTCTGGATCGAGCGCTCGCTGGTGCCGGCAAAGATGGTCGTGACGGCCTCGATCACCTGCGACAGGCCGAAGAACAGGATGATCGACAGCATCTCCGGGTCGACCGAGCCCTGCAGCCGCGGCACCAGCACCCAATAGAGCAGAAAGCCCGCCAGCAGGAATACGACGAAGGCGAGCGGCACCGCGAACAGCGGATCGATCCCTGCCATCGTCACCACGCCGAGCGCGACGAACGCGCCCAGCATCAAGAAGTCGCCATGCGCAAGGTTGACGATGCGCATGACGCCGAACACGAGATTGAGGCCGATACCGACCAGGCTGAAATAGAGACCGAACAGGACGCCGGCGATCAGCGCGTAAGTCAACATTTAGCGCAGCGCCCCCGGCGTCCCTTCTTGTCCCTCGTCCGACCGGCTCATGGAGCCGGATAAACCGGCTTGCCCGTCGCGGTCTCGTGCGGATAGATCGAGACGAACTTGACATGGCCATTGTCGAGGTGCAACTGGCCGAGCGGCGTCAACTCACCGATCTGCCCGCCCATATCGTCGAGCGCGAAGGTGCCATCCAGCGTCTTGAGCTTGCCCGACAGGCTGAACACGGCCTTGCGCAGCTCCATCTGGTCGAGCGAGGTCGCGACGGACAGCGTCTTCTCGATCACGAGCCCCGTGGTGTAGCCGGCGACAGCGTTGAAGCCGAACTCGACCTTGCCATCGGAATATTTCTTATCCCAGGCGGCTTTGTAGTCCTTCAGCGACATGCCGAAATTGACAGGATAGTCCAGTTCTTGTGGCGGCACATAGGTCCAGACCTTCTCAAGCCCCTTGGCGCCGACGTTCTTCTCCAGAAGCTCGGTCTCGAGCCCCGGATAGATCGAGAACAGCATCTTGAAATTGACGCCGACGTCCTGGACGTTGCGCAGGAAAGCGATGTCGTTTGGCGCGTAACCGAATGTAATCACCGCATCCGGATTGGTGTTATTGATGTTGTTGATGATGACGGTGTAGTTCGAGGTCTCGGTCGGGACGCCCTGATCGTAGACGATCTGGATCGGCGCGCCGGAATCCTTCACGAATTTGCGGAAGGCGTTGGCCTGCGTCCCCGTGAACTCGTTGGTCGAATAGAGAAGCGCGACCTTCTTGATGCCGAGGCCCGGGCCGTCATGGGTGATGAAATCGGCCACCGGCTTGGGCCATACGGTGGAGACCGGATCGGACATCAGCGCGATATAGGGATTGTCCTTGGAGAAGAAGCTTGCGCCGGTACCGGTCTGGTCGAACAGAAACATTTTGTGGTCGCGCGCGATCGTCACGGCCGGCGCGGTCAGCACCGAGCCGGAATCGGCGACCAGAAGATCCACCTTGTCCTGGGTGACGAGCTGATTGTAGAGCGTCGAGGCGGTCGCGGTGTTGCTCTGATCATCATAGGCGATGAGCTTGACCGGCAGCTTCTTGTTGAAAGCCTTCACAAAGACGCCGCCCTCGGCGTTCTTCTGGTCGGCCCATAACTTCAGCGCGCTGTAAACCGGCATCGAAATCGAGGCAAAGCGGCCCGAAGAGGCATAGAGGGTGCCGATCTTGATCTCGGACGGCGCATCCGCCGCAAAGGCCGGGCTCGCCAGCGTCGCCGCAACAGCCAACGCGGCCAAACAGTTCTTAAGCATTACGTTTCCTCGTAAGTGTTGTCCGCCCCTTTTGGCGCGTCCGCGCTGACAAATCAACTATACGAGGATTGAAATAATTCAATGTCAGTTATACGAATTGTCTATGGATATCAGCCTTCGGCAAATGCGATCTTTCGTCGCCGTCGCCAAGCTCGGAAGCTTTACCCGCGCGGCCGAATTCCTCCATGTCTCCCAGCCGACGCTGACCGTCCAGATCAAGCGGCTTGAGGACGCGTTGCAGCTCAAGCTTTTCGATCGCAATCCCAGATCGGTCAATCTGACGCGGGTGGGACGCGATCTCTTGCCCTCGTTCGAGCGGACGCTGCAGGACCTCGATACGGTACTGCTCGACGTCAAGCATGTCTCCACCGCCCAACTCGGCGTGGTCAGGATTGCCGTGCTGCCGTCCTTCGCGGCGAGTCTCCTACCGGACTCGATCAGGCATTTCAGGAAACAGAACCCGGGCGCCTCCTTTGCGGTGAAGGACGTAATCGCCGGTGCGGTGCTGGGTCTCGTCCGCTCCGACGAAGTCGATCTCGGGCTCACCGGCGGCAATGTCGATTTTCCAGACATCGAGGTCTTGTTTCGGGCGACCGACGAGATCAGGGTAATTTATCCCAACGACCATCCCATCGGAAAGTTCAACCGCATCACCGCCGAGCGGCTGGCGCAGTTTCCGATCGTGATGATGGACAGCCGCACTAGTGTTCGCGCGGTAACGGACAACGCCTTCCGACAAGCGAAGCTGATGCCGACCCCGGTGACGGAAACCACTCAAATGATGACCGCGCTCGGCATGGTGCGCGCCGGCATCGGTATCACTTTGCTGCCGGCTTCGGCGCGCGAGATCGCGGCCGAGCCCACCTTGCGTACCAAGCGCATCAGCGATCCGAATTTTTCCCGCCAGGTGTCGCTGATCAAGAAGAAGAACCGGACGCTTCCGCCCTTGAGCAAAGCCTTTGCCGATCACCTCTCGCGCGAGCGCGTGAGCTTCCTGAAGCGGGACGAGGACGATCGCTAGCTGGCGCAGAATTTTGCGCGGCATGGAATACGCGGAGGCAGGTGCATGGCTGCCTCGCCGTTGACGGCAGGTCCTCAGTTGGCGCATCAAGTTTGCAACAACCTGATGGAGGAATTGCCGAGATGGCTGAGGCAGCGCGCGCGCGACCCAAAGCGACACCTGAGACCCAGCATTTCTGGGACGGCACGCGGGCGGGCGAGCTTCGCCTGCAGCGTTGCGAGGCTTGCGCGAAAACCTACTTCCCGCCGCGGCCGTTCTGCCCCGCTTGCAGCTCGCGCAAGGTCTCGGTGTTCAAGGCGAGCGGCAAGGGCAAGCTCTACAGCTACATCATTCATCACCGCCCCGCTCCCGGCTTCACCCCTCCCTATTCAATCGCGGTGGTCGAGCTCGACGAGGGACCGCGGATGATGACCAACATCGTCGATTGTCCGCAGACGCCGGAAGCGCTCGAGCTCGACATGGCGGTCGAAGTGAAGTTCGAAAAGCTCGACGACCAGATCACGCTTCCCCTATTCCGTCCGGCGAAGGGATAACGGCCATGCGCAGAAACCAGGTTGCCGTTGTCGGCGCGGCCGAGACCACCGAGCTCGGCGTCATTCCCAACATGTCGCAGATCCAGCTGCATGCGGATGCGGCGCTCAACGCGATCAAGGATGCCGGCCTAAAACTGTCGGACATCGACGGCTTTTCCACCGCGGTGGAGACGCCGCAGCAGATCTGCCACTATCTCGGCATTACGCCGACCTGGGTCGACGGCACCTCGGTCGGCGGCTGCTCGTTCATGTTGCATGTCCGCCATGCCGCGGCCGCGATCGAAGCCGGCCTTTGCAAGACGGTGCTGATCACCCACGCCGAGAGCGGCAAGTCGAACATCGGCCGCACGCCGCGCATGGTCGGCCCCGACAGCCTGAACGGGCAGTTCGAACTGCCTTACGGCGTGACCACGCCGGCTAGCATGTTTCCGATCCCGGTGCTGCGTTTCATGAAGACCCATGGCATCACCCATGAGCAGCTCGCCATGGTCGCGGTGGTGCAACGCGAATGGGCCGGGAAAAACCCGCGCGCGACCATGAAGGAGCCGATCACGGTTGCCGATGTCCTGAACTCGCGGATGATCGCCTATCCGCTTCGGCTCCTGCAATGCTGCCTCGTCACCGACGGCGGCGGCGCGCTGATCCTCACCTCCGCCGATCGCGCCAAGAATTTTCCGCAGAAGCCGGTCTACATTCTCGGCACCGGCGAGAGCGTGGAGACGCCGATGGTCAGCCAGATGGAGACCTTTAACTCCTCACGTGCCTTCAAGCTGGCGGGACCGCTCGCGTTCAGGGAAGCGGGCATCACGCACAAGGACGTCGATCACCTCATGATCTACGATGCCTTCGCGCACTTGCCGCTCTACGGGCTGGGCGACCTCGGCTTCATGCCGCATGAGGAGACCGGAAAGTTCGTCGCCGAGGGCAACACGCGGCCCGGCGGCAAGCTGCCACTCAACACCAATGGCGGCGGGCTGTCCTACATGCATTCGGGCATGTACGGGATGTACGCGCTGCAGGAGAGCGTGCGGCAGATGCGCGGCATCGCGCCGGCGCAGGTGCCGGGCGCAAAGATTTCGGTCTGTCACGGCGTCGGCGGCATGTTTGCCGCAAGTGGCACGATCATTTTTACGAACGAGAAGTGAGCGTTTGGTGATGGGCGCGGCCCTCTCCTTCTCTCCCCGCGAAGAGCGGCCGCTCTTGCGGGGAGAGGGTTGGGGTGAGGGGCTGCCTCCACGCACCGAACTCGCGCAGACTCCCCCTCACCCGCTTCGCATCTGACGATGCGATGCGACCTCTTCCCGCGCGCGGGGCGAGGTAAGAACAACGGAGAAAGCATCATGGCAAAATCACTCCAGGATAAAGTCATCGTCGTCACCGGCGCCGGGCGTGGCATCGGGCGAGAGATTTCGCTGCTCTGCGCGGCTGAAGGCGCGAAGGTCGTGGTCAACGACCCCGGCGTTGCGTCTGACGGTTCAGGCTCAAGCGCGGCACCGGCCGAAGAAGTGGTCGAGGAAATCAAGAAGCGCGGCGGCACCGCGGTCGCGAATTTCGAAAGTGTCGCGGAAGCAATTCCCGCAAGCCGCATCATCAAGGCCGCGACCGATCATTTCGGCCGGCTCGACGGCGTCGTCAACAATGCCGGCATCCTGCGCGACATGATCTTTCACAAGATGAGCGTGGAAGCGTTCGAGGCGGTGATTAAGGTGCACCTGATGGGCTCGTTCTACGTCTCGCACGCGGCGGCCCGGCTGTTCCGCGAACAGGAGAGCGGCTCGTTCGTGCACTTCACGTCGACGTCGGGCCTCGTCGGCAATTTCGGCCAAGCCAATTACGCGGCGGCCAAGCTCGGCATTGTCGGCCTGTCGAAATCGATCGCGCTCGACATGCAGCGCTTCAATGTGCGCTCCAACTGCGTCTCCCCGTTTGCCTGGAGCCGCATGATTGGCACCATCCCGACAGAAACCGAGGCACAGAAGGAGCGGGTCGAAAAGATCAAGCAGATGGGACCGGAGAAGATCGCACCCGTCGTTGCCTATCTGCTCAGCGAAGCCGCCAAGGACGTCACGGGCCAGATCTTTGCGGTGCGCATGAACGAGATCTTCCTGATGGGCCAATCCCGCCCGTTGCGGTCGGTGCATCGCGGCGAAGGTTGGACGCCGCAGACCGTCGCGGAACATGCCATGCCGGCGCTGAAAGCATCGTTCTACAAGCTCGACCGCTCGGCGGACGTCTTCGGCTGGGATCCGGTCTGAGCCGGCACCATCTCCGGTTGTTTGATCTCATGCCGCCCGCATTATGCCGGAATGCGGGCGGATGCTTTCCTTCCAACAAAAATATGGGAGGAAATCATGACAGGTCCACTGACGTTTCCCGACAACGAGAATAAGACCGGCGGCTTCGCACGCCGCACCCTGCTCAAGGGCGCGGCGGCAGCGGTGGCAGCCGGCGCGACGTTGAAGGCGACCGCTGCTGCTGAAACTGTAACCCCGTTTGGCGAAACGGCCGCTCCGCTTAGGCCATCCCCACGGCTCCCCTTGGGGCCGCTGCCCGACAGCCGCTATCCGGATTCCCATCTGGAGTCTGCCCATCCCAAGGTCTCGTTCGGACCGAGCGGCTTCCCAGCCTTCGCCGGCACCAGCGCGGTTGAGCGCGTCGCGACAGGCTTCCGCTGGGCCGAGGGACCGGTCTACTTCCCGGCTGGGCGCTACGTTCTGTTCAGCGACATTCCCAACAATCGCATCATGCGCTACTGCGAGGATGACGGCCATTTAAGCGTATATCGTCAGCCGTCGATGAATTCGAACGGCAATACCATTGATCGGGAAGGACGGCTCATCACTTGCGAACATAGCGGCCGACGCGTGACCCGAACCGAGCTCGACGGCTCGATCACGATCATCGCTGACAAATACAATGGCAAGAAGCTGAACTCGCCGAACGACGTGGCTGTCGCCTCCGATGGCTCGATCTGGTTTACTGATCCGGCCTACGGCATCGGCGGCTACTATGAGGGCCTCAAGGCCGAGCCTGAGCAGGAAAAGCATAACGTCTATCGGGTCGACCCGAAATCTGGTGACATCAAAGTCGTCGTCGATGATTTCGTAGAGCCCAACGGCATTGCCTTCTCGCCTGATGAAAAGAAGCTCTACGTCATCGATACCGGCTTCACCGACGGGCCGGATAAGCCGGCGCACATCCGTGTGTTCGACGTGAATGTCGAGGCCGGAACGGCGTCAAACAGCAAGGTCTTTGCGGAAATGCCCAAGCCCAGCATCACCGACGGGATGCGTTTGGATACCGCGGGGCGCGTCTGGTGCTCGGTGGGCTGGGGCGATCCGCATGAGGACGGCGTGCGCTGCTACGCGCCTGATGGCGATCTGCTCGGCAAGATCCACATCCCGGAAACGGTCGCCAATCTGTGCTTCGGCGGCCAGCAACGAAACAGACTCTACATCTGCGGCACCTCGTCGCTCTATGCGCTCTACACCAGCGCCCAAGGTGCGCTGAAGCCGTAAGCCGGCATCGGGGCAGCTACATACCGACGCCACAGTGTCATGGCCGGGCTTGTCCTGGTCGAGCCCGGGCATGACCATCGCGTGAATGGCGAAACCGCCGTTCCCTACCCCGTATTCCTCAACCCCGCCGAAATACCGTTGATGGTGATCTGGATGCCGCGCAGCACCTGCTCATCGGGATTTTGCGCGCGGTACTCCTTCAACAATTCGACCTGCACATGGTTGAGCGGGTCGAGATAGGGGAAGCGGTGGCGCACCGAGCGCTCCAGTAGAGGATTGCTCTGCAAGAGCCGGTTCTGTCCGGTGATGTCGAGCAGCATCCCGATCGAGAGATGCCATTCGCGCCGGATGCGTCCAAAGATCTTGTCGCGCAGTTCGACGTCAGGCACCAGTTCAGCGTACCGCGACGCAATGGCAATCGAGCTTTTCGCGAGCACCATGTCCATGTTCGAGAGCAGCGTGCGAAAGAACGGCCATTCCTGGTACAGCTCTTTCAGAAATGGCATGCCCTGTGTCGGATGCTGCTCGATCCAGGCCTCGACCGCGCTGCCGAAGCCGAACCAGCCCGGCAGCATCAGACGACATTGTGCCCAGGAAAACACCCATGGGATCGCGCGCAGATCCTCGATCGCACGGGTCTTTTTGCGCGAGGCGGGGCGGCTGCCGATGTTGAGCGTCGCGATTTCGTTGATCACGGTGGAGGCCCAGAAATAATCGACAAAGCCGTCGGTCTCGTAGACGAGGCCGCGATAGGCCTTGAACGCGAGTTCGGACAGCCGCTCCATGGCGGCCAGATATTCACGTTTCGGCGCATGCTGCCGTGGACGCAATAGACTCGCCTCCAGCGTCGCGGCTGCTAGAATTTCCAGATTGTCGCGGCCGACCTCCGCGTTGGAATATTTGCTGGAGATGATTTCGCCCTGCTCGGTGATGCGGATTTGACCGCTCACCGCCCCGCCCGGCTGCGCGATGATCGCGTCATAGCTCGGCCCGCCACCGCGCCCGACCGAACCGCCGCGGCCGTGGAACAGCCGCAGGCGGACGCCATGGCGCTCGAACACCTCGACCAGGCCGATCTCGGCCTTGTAGAGCTCCCAGCCCGAGGTGACGAAGCCGCCGTCCTTGTTGCTGTCGGAATAGCCGAGCATCACCTCCTGCACAGCGCCGCGGCTGTCCACCAGACGCCGGTAATCGTGCAGCGACAGCATGCGGTCCATGATGCCGGGACACGCCTGCAGATCCTCGATGGTCTCGAACAGCGGCACGATGTTGATGGCGCTGCGCCCCGAAGGATTGATCAGCCCGACTTCCCTCAACAGCAGCGCGACTTCCAGCATGTCGGACGCGCTCCTGCACATCGAGATGATGCACTGGGGAATGACATCGGCGCCGAACTTCTCGTGCGCTTCGGCGGCGGCCCGGAATACCGCCAGCTCGCCGAGCGTCTCGTCACTGTACTTGACGAATTTCGAGATCAGCGGCCGCGTATTGCGCAGCTCGTTCGACAGCAGCGCCACGCGGGCGTCCTCGCCAAGCGCGAGATAGGACATACCGGGCATCGCCGCGTCCAACAGCTCCGCCACCGTGCGCTCGTGGACGGCCGAGTTCTGTCGGATATCGAGCCGCGCGAGATGGAAGCCGAAGCAATCAACCGCGCGACGCAGCAGCCGCAACCGGCCACGCGCGATCACCCGCGCATTGTTGGCAAGCAGCGAGCGATGCAGCACGTCGAGATCGGCCTGCAGCTCCCGGACGGTCCGATAAGGTGCGGCCGCGCCGACCGGCTTGCGGCTGATCTCGATGTCGAGCTCGTGTGCGGTGGCGGTCAGGCGGGCATAGATGCCGGACACGGCGAGCCGGTACGGCTCGCCGCTGCGATGCGGCGAGGTGTCGGGCGAACGTTCGGCAAGCGCACGCAAATCTTCGGATACGTCGGCAAGATGGGCGGCGATCGACAGTTCCGCGCCGAGCGCATGCAGCTCTTCGAGATAGAATTGGAGGATGCGGCTCGATTGCAGGCGCAGCGTGCCGCGCATCACGTCGGCCGTCACAAACGGATTGCCGTCACGGTCGCCACCGATCCAGCTTCCCATGCGCAGGAACGAGGCGATTTCACCGGCTGCCTCGTCGCCCGCATTGAGCCGGTCTTCCAGCGCGCAAGTGAGCCGCGGCACTTCATGCAGCAAGGTATAGTCGTAGAAGGCCAAGCCGTTGGTGACCTCGTCGAGCACGGTCAGCTTGGTCCGGCGCAGCAAATTGGTTTGCCACAGCGTCAGCACGGCACGGCGGAGCTGCTCGTCACCCGCCTCGGCCTCCTCCTCCGTCAGCCGCACGCGCTCGCGGCGGTCGAGCAGCATGGCGATCTCCATCTCGCGGTCCATGGTGCTCTTGCGGCGGACTTCGGTCGGGTGCGCGGTGAGCACCGGGCTCACCAGGGCATCCTTGAAGAAATTGCGCAAGGAGGCCGCGCTAAAACCCGCTCCTTGCGCATGCGCCAGCGTCTCGGCCAGCACGCCTGCGCGTGGTGCACCTTTGGCATTGCCGCGCGCGCGCATCTGACGGATGTTGTTCTGGTCCTCGGCGATGTTCGCGAGATGGGAGAAATAGCTGAACGCGCGCACGATGCGCACCGTCTCCGAGATCGACAGGCTGTCGAGGATGGATTCGAGCTCCTGCCGCGCCGCGCGATCCTCGTCGCGGTGGAAGCGGATCGAGGTCTGCCTGATACGCTCGACGAGGTCGAACACATCGGCTCCCTCCTGCTCGCGTACCGTGTCGCCGAGAATGCGCCCCAGGAGCCGGATATCGTTGCGCAAGCGCGCGTCTTCCTCGATCGCCTGCGCCTCGTCGGCGCGGTTGGACCGTTGTTCGACATCGGACGGGATAGTCGGGGGCGACATCGTCGAGGGCTCCAGCAACTGCCTGGCAGTTCTCAAGTCTGCAATTTTTTTGCCGCAGCGCAAGATGAAGAAGGAGGCGCCGCTGATTTCTCCGCCCGTCGTCCCAGCGACAGCAAATCAAATCCTCCGCCCCGCTCGTTCCCAATAGGGATCACGCAGGCGGCGCTTGAAAATCTTGCCCGAGTCCTCGCGCGGCAGCCCATGCCGGATTTCGATGTGTTTGGGAACCTTGTAGTCGGCCAGCAAGCCCTTGAGCCGCGCGCGGACGTCCGCAATTTCCAGCGCGACCCCGGGCTGCGGCTCGACTACGGCCATCAGCGCCTCGCCGAATTCGTCGTCGGGGATGCCGAACACCGCGCAATCATGCACGCCGGGCACAGCGTGCAGCACGGCCTCGATCTCGGCAGGGTAGATGTTGACGCCGCCGGAAATCACCATGTCGCGCTTGCGGTCGCACAGGAAGACGTAGCCGTCTGCATCGATATAGCCGACGTCGCCGGATGTGATGAAACCATCGCGCTCGATCTCCGCGCGCTTGTCCGGCTTGTTGTGATAGGTGAAGTCTGGATGCGCTGCGATCCGCGAATAGATTTCGCCGATCTCGCCCGGTGGCAGCACCCGCCCGTCTTCGCCGACGAAGCGCAGCTCGGCGCCCGGTGCAATACGGCCCACCGTTCCCGGCTTCTTCAGCGCATCCTCCGCGGTCGCAAAAGTCACCGCACCCGACTCGGTCGAGCCGTAGAATTCATAGATCACCGGTCCCCACCACTCGATCATCGCGCGCTTGACGTCGGCCGGACATGGCGCGGCGGCGTGGATGACGTGGCGCAAGGAGGACGTGTCGTATTTGTTGCGCACCGCCTCCGGCAGCTTCATCAGGCGAATGAACATGGTCGGCACCATGAAAATGGTGTCGATCCTCTCGCGCGCGATCAGGCGCAAGAATTCCTCCGGCTCGAAGCGCGGCATCAGCACCAAAGCGCCGCCGAGCCTCCCTGCGCGGATGCCGAACGAATTGGGCGCGGAGTGATAGAGCGGTCCCGGCAGCAAGGCGCGCGCGCCGGGCTTGAGGCCATAGATCATCGCGCGCATCCGCTCCGTCGCGGCGCTCTGCTCCGGGCTCGGCGCGGCGCGCCGGACACCTTTGGGGTGGCCTGTCGTGCCCGAGGTATAGATCATGTTCATCGGCTGCGGCACGGCCGGCCCCTCATGACGCGGCTGCTCCAGGAGCCAGCCCTCAAAATCGCTCGCGAAATCCGGCCTTCCGAAATGATCCGGATCGATCT
>Ga0134125_10006277_pt1 | contig 13463 bp, 10 predicted proteins | sample KB31751_FD_96464 | JGI IMG/M metagenome (GOLD analysis project Ga0134125, IMG submission 96464) | Terrestrial soil microbial communities with excess Nitrogen fertilizer from Kellogg Biological Station, Michigan, USA - KB3-175-1 | ecosystem: Environmental > Terrestrial > Soil > Unclassified ... | reverse complement strand
TGCATCCGCGGTAAGTTCGCCTTCCCCTGCCGCTCCCGCGTAAAACCGCATACAATAAAGGGTTTATTCCTATTCTCTGAGGAGAACACTTTTGGCGAATCTTGTACGGGCAAAAATATCCGCTCTTGGCACTTACGTTCCACCGCGGCTGCTGACCAATGCTGACCTGGAGAAAATGGTGGAGACTTCAGATGAATGGATCCGGGAGCGGACCGGGATTCGCCAGAGACATATCGTAGACAAGGGTGTAGCCACCTCGGAGCTGGCCGTGCAAGCAGCCTGCCGGGCGCTGAGCCAGCGGGGCATCTCCGGCGCCGACATCGAAGCAATTTTCCTCGGAACCGTGACACCGGACATGTCTTTCCCGGCGACGGCCTGCCTCATTCAGGACCGGATCGGCGCCAAGTCGGCCTGGGGATTTGATATTTCTGCCGCCTGCTCAGGGTTTGTGTATGCGCTGCAGACAGGTGTGAAATTTGTGGAATCCGGCGCGCACAAGCGCGTCATGGTGATTGGTGCGGACGTGATGTCGTCAATCATTGATTACACCGATCGGGCCACCTGCGTAATCTTTGGCGACGGCGCTGGCGCGGTGATCATCGAGCCCGCCACAGATGACAACTACATCATGGACTTTCACCATGAAGTGGATGGGGCCGGCGGCAGCTTCCTGAACATGCCGGCAGGCGGCAGCCTGCATCCGGCAAGCCATGAGACCGTAGACAAAAAGATGCATTTCGTTCATCAGGACGGACAGCAGGTGTTCAAGTACGCCGTGCGCAAGATGGCGGAAGCGTCTGAAAAGGTCCTCTCCCGCAACGGCTTCAAAGGCTCGGACGTGGCGCTTTTTGTCCCGCACCAGGCCAACAAAAGGATTATCGCCTCCGCAGCTGACCGGCTCGGCCTGAAGGACGAGCAGATCATCATCAACATTGATGAGTTCGGCAACACGACTGCAGGAACCATTCCACTGGCCATGGAGTCAGCGCGCCAGCAGGGGCGGCTCAAAAAAGGCGATCTGGTGCTGATTACCGCCGTGGGCGCGGGCTTTACCGTGGGTGCGACGCTGCTGCGGTGGGCATGCTGAAACAAGCAATTGGCAGCTAGCAAAAGCCTCTACTAAGAGCTGGGCGTCGCCAGTGGCTGCCCGATGTCGCTGGTGATTACTGTTTCCCGCGCGGGCCACGTCCCTGACAAACAGGCGAACAGGTAAACGACACCCACCATGCCGAATCCGTAAACCAGCCCCATGCGGTGCGCGGCCGTGCCGACTGCGAATGAAAGCCCAAGTTGCAACGCGGTGGCGGCGAAATAAAACGTGTTCTGAACGCGTCCCATGAAGTGCTTGGGAACCATCTCCATCATGCCGGTCGTGATGGCTACGCCGCCCAGGGCACGGCTGCATCCCATGACAAAGTAAATGGCGACGGCAGCGATCAATCCGGTGCTTACCATGACCGCGATCAGATAGAACTGATGCGGCAGGTGTGCGCCGACAAAGGGCAGAGAGAAAAGACAAGCAGCCAGAGTTGCCATGGCAATTCCGATCGCGCGGCGATGTCCCGTCCCGCGCAGCACGCGCGGCGCCAGCAAGGCGCTCATACACGCCCCGACCGCCCATCCCGCGTTGAGCCATCCATATCCAACGGCACCTGCCTTCAGCAGACGGTCACTAAGCGGGGCTGTAATGATTCCTTGAGAAAGCATGCCGCCCATAAACAGTGCCCAGCAGCTTCCCAACAGCAGCAATCGGGGACGCAGCCGGATGTATGCGATGCCTTCGCGCAGCTCGTGCACAAAACGCGCGACTTCGCTTTCATGCTGCTGTGTGCTCTGCGGAGTTACCACGTGGCGGCCCTTCCGGACGAACAGATAACAGGTGAACGATAAGACGTAGGTAGTGAAATCAATCATCAGGATCCCGCCCAGGCCGATGTGGTTGTAAACAAATCCCACTATGGCGCCGGCGATCAGCCATCCGCCCTGGAAGCCGGCAAGAATGAAGCTGTTGGCACGGGCAAATTCTGACTCCGGCGTGAGTTCCTGGATCAGAGCGTTCATGGTAGGCCAGAACATCCAGAAGCCCGCCGCCACCAGCACACTCATTGCGTACACCTGCCAGAGCCGCGCTGAGCCGCTCAGGGCCAGCAGCGCCACGGTGAGCACCACCAGGCCACGGGAGGCGTCCAGAATCATCACCAGGCGGCGCCGGTCTTCACGGTCGATGATCACCCCGCTGAAAGGCAGAAGCAGCATGGCGGGAATCGTCTGAAGCATTAGCATCAGGCCCAGCGCGGTCTCTGAGTGGGTGGCCTGGAGAATGTACCAGGTCACGGCTGCAGAGTTTAAGCCGCTGCCCATCATAGAGATAACGTTGGCCGTCAAAATCAGGCGCAGTCCGCGATGCTGCAGGAGGTTACTCATGTGTATTCACTTTAGCATCTGTCCAAGACCCACCTGCGAGCTTGCCTGAAAGTAGATGAGTTGCCATAATCTCTGGCCTGTGTTCATCCGACCCATCAGTGCATGGGCGTGGCCCAAGGTTACGCTGGTTGCCGCCGGATTGGCCTTTGCCGCTCCGTCGCCCACGCCAGTGAAGCCGTTCACCGCCTATCACGACGGCGATGCCATTGTGTTCACGCCGGAGATGACTGGCACGCGGCGTCTGGCCACATTCGGTCCCTGGAATATTGGCGAGCGCCTGACGAATGGCGGGCTCGTGGACAAGCGCCTGAATCTCTACCTTGTGGTTCCTGGCACACAATACCGCTCGCCGCAGCACCCGCAATACGACCACAACCGCATAGTGAACAAGTACACGGCTGATGGAAAGGTGCACGACTGGGACATTTTTTACTGCTTTATTATTGATCCCAAACTGGCGGACGACTTTCGCAGCGAAAGCGACCTGCTGATAGCGGCGCACCAGACCTTCCGTCCGGCGAGGCTGTTCGAGCTGAAAGATATACCTTCAGGCAAAATGATGCAGGAGAAGCTGGGCGTACGCTCCCTGGGCGACGTTTGGAAGTATCATCGAAAGAACCACTCCTTGCCGCGCATGCTGATTGTTCCAGCGCACCTGGCGGTACGGGGTACCGCAGAATTGCCGGACGTAACCATTACCCATCCTGCCGCTCTACCAGAAAGATGAAGTCGTTTCTCCACGATTTATACTGAATCAGAGATTCCGCTCTGAGGACAACCACTGCTTCCTTATATTCCAATTGGCCCATTTCAGCTGCCGACCTTCGGGCTGCTCATGTGTCTGGCGTTCATCGCCTCGTACCTTGTGCTGGCGGCTGAGATAAAGCGCCGCAACGTTTCGGTGGATCCCTATACCGTCGTGGCGTACGTAGCCATCGCCGGTATTCTCGGCGCCAAAATCTGGCACATCATTGATACGCCGGTTGACCGGCTGAATGCTGAAATCCTGACCAGCCCAGCCGCGCTGCTGGCGTGGTTTCGTGGTGGCTTTGCCTGGTTCGGCGGATTTGTGGCCGGTATTGCAACTTTATTGTTAATGGCCCGCAGGTACCGTATGAACCTGCTTAGCATGCTGGATGTTGCCAGCCCTGCCGCGGCGATTGGTTACGCCGTAGGACGGATCGGCTGCCTGATCTCGGGCGACGGCGATTATGGCAAGCCTACACATCTGCCCTGGGGAATGGCGTTTCCCAACGGGCTGGTTCCCACCACCACGACTTGTCCGCAGTGGGGAGCGCCTCCCAACTGTACCGTTCATCCCACGCCGATTTACGAATTCATCGTGATGATGCTGATCTTCTGGTACATCTGGCGACGCGGCAAGCGCGCGCTGCAGCATCCCCTGGCGCCGGGAGTGATCACGGGCGAGTTCCTGATCCTGAGCGGACTGGAGCGCTTCTTTGTTGAATTTCTGCGCATTAACCCGCGCGTGATCTTCGGGATGAGCAATGCCCAGTTCACGGCGGTTCTGTCAGCCCTAGCCGGCGGCGTGCTGCTGGTGTTTGCGAGGCGTCGATTTCGCAAAGTTGACCCGGTACGCAAGGTCTTCAATCACGTGATTCAGCATGGGAACGATCCCAAGCCGGAATATCACCGCCCTACTCCCGAGTGCCCGCACCCGGAACGCTGGAGGATGTTTGACACCATGACCGCTGAAGTTGAGGTGCTGGAGTTTCTCCGCTGCCTGATGACTACCATGAAGCCGCGCCTGGTGGTAGAGACGGGAACGTTTCTGGCCGTGAGCACACTTTACATGGCCGAAGGGCTGAAGCAGAACGGCTCGGGCAAGATCATCACCTGCGAACCCGACAAAGAGGTCTTCGCCAAGGCTAAAGAGAAGATCGACGGCTCAGGATTGAAGAAATGGATCGAGTACCGCTGCGAATCCAGCCTGGACGTGAAAGTTCCCGGCCAGATCGACGTGCTGTTCTGCGATTCTCTTCCTGAATTGCGCGAGCCCGAGGTGCGGCACTTTCTTCCTAATATCAACCCCAACGGCCTGATTCTGATGCATGATGCCAGCTCGCACCTGAAGACCGTGCGCGAAGCCGCGTTGAGAATGGAAGCAGAAGGGTTAATCTCCGTAGTGCTCCTGCCGACGCCGAGAGGGCTGGTGATTGCACAGAAGAGAGAGGGAAGAAAATAAGGGCCCATGTGGCGAATGACATCCAACAAAGCTCACGCTAATTACATTGCCTTTATTTTTACCAGGTAAGCGGCAATGGGCACGAGCCCGCCGTTCTCAGCCACAGCCGGAGATGGCTGCGATCCACAATTCCGACCATCTGTTTAGAAGCTGAACGCCAGTCCGCCGCGCAGGCAGCGGGCCGACTGGAGGATGTAGACGGGGCGGCCGTCCGGACCCACAGCAGGGACGTAGCCCTGAGCCAGCAGATTCCGGATGTCGAGCAGCGCATCCATCTTGGCCGGTATGAAGGACGTGCCAGGAATCGGCTGGCGGATGAAAATGCTCAGATAGGGATCAGCCTGGCCGGGTGATGCATTGAAGGCGTCCACCCCGGAAACGCTGTTTCCGCTGGTCCACTTGTAAGAGGCAATCCAGTGAGTGCCCGAGCCGGGAACGTAGCCGGAAACTTTTGCTGCGACCGCATGCTCACGGCTGGTAGCAAGACGCTCGGCAAGAGTCTGCCATGGGCCAGGATCCGCCGTAACCGCGCCGCCGGTCGAGTAGTCAAGCGTAGCGCTGAGATCATCGGAAATCTTGCGCTCCACCACCAGGCGCGCTCCGCTGGTATTCAAATTCCCGGCGTAAGCATACGAGAAGGTGCCGGAATAGATGTCCGGCAAAACGTCATCAGAGTAGCTGGTGGGATCGCCTGCTCCGGTCAGCATCATATTGCCAACGTGATCGGCAAACGCTGCCAACTGAACGCTGGTCTTCCCCATGCGGCGTGAAACCGAGAGCTCCTGATGCCGGGCGCGCTCAACCTCGGGAGAGCCATTGAGCAGGGCCATACGCGGCCCGGATTCGCTCAGGTCTGCGGGAGCGCTGTCAAAGCCTTTGGCCGCGCGCATATCCGGCTCGGAGGTGGCATAGCGATACTCAACCACAAGATCAGGAGAGAGGTGCACCTGAACTGAGCCATAGGGCCGGGCAGCAGTGACACGTCGCGCAAATTGGAGCGATTGCAGATCGGCGCCATATTGCAGGTCAATAATGCCTGCAACCGTCATTGTGTCTGAAGTGTTTACAGCGATGGCTGAGTAGGGCGAGTTTTCCACGGCAGTGCCGGGAGCAGCGAAGTGCCGGTAAGTGACGGTGAAAGTGGGCCGCGAGGAATCGCCGAAATCGTGCGCATAAGAGGCGCGCAGTATGCCGGTGGGATCGCCGGAATTGGCGCCAATGTTTCCGTTCAGGGAAAGCGTTCCGGAGGAAAACATGGATTTCTGCAGGGCAAACGCGGTGGTCATGTCACCGGCGCTGCCAAAACCATCCGCTTCAGCCCCGGCAAGGAAAGCCACATGACCGGTGAGGTCACGGTCCTGAGGATGTTCCGGATTCTGGCTGCGGGAAACCACGATCAGCCCCTTGTCTTTCTTGTCCTCTTCCACGACGCGAAGCACAGGGCGATTGGTGGAGGAGCGCAAGGTCCAATGCCAGTCGTCAGCCTCGGTCTGCGGAGTACGGCGGGGCGGGAGCATCTTGAGAGCATCGGCCAGCGTGTTCAGGGTCATATCCACGAGCACGTGCGCGCCGGAGTTGACCTTTACGTTTTCGCGCAGTGAGGGAAGGAAGTAGGCGGCACTGACCCGGACCTGGTACTTGCCGCTGGGCAGGCCCTCCGCGGAATAATGTCCGTGAGCATCAGTAAATACGGTGACGGGAACGGCAGTCGCGGAGGTAAAGATCTCAACCACGACGCCCATCTGCGGAGTGCCTGAACTATCGCGAACATAACCCGAGATGATGCCGACGTGGGCCGCAAAGGCGGGCGCGGCCAACATGGAGATCAGCAAGTAACATCCGAGTTTACGGGTCATCTCCACCACCTCGATGAAGTGGATTCGCCCAACTACTGGACCGCGAATTTTGTTGTGGGCGAAATGGTTTGCTTGGAAACCAAGTCGTTCACTTTGATCGTTACCTGGTAAACGCCGGGCGCCAAAGAGTTGCCTGGAAGGCTCTTTTCCAGCGTCATTTGGTCGCCGATATTACCCATCTGGGCCGTTGATTCCGTCAAGTCTACCACGGGCTGGTTCGTGGCGGTATTCATAACTTTATACTCCACGGTCGCCGACGGCTTCTTGGTGTTCGCATCGATCCCCAGATTATAGACCTGCATCCAGAGATTGACCTGCTCGCCCTTTTTAAAGGATGCCGGCTTACCGTCAGAGGGCTGTACCCGCGGGCGGACCTTATTTTGGCCGATGACGAAGTCGCCATTGCCAATCTCGCGTGAAGGCACAGGTTGCATCTGATCGGCAACAATGAGGCTTGATGAGGTCAGTCTGTCGTCAGAATAGTCAGGAACAGTCCATCCGCGGCTGTAGGTACCGACTTTGTCACCATTGACATCTTTGATCACCACGTCGAGCCGGTAAAGGCCGGGACGCATGGGCACCGCTTTGGGCCAGAGAGCGACGTTGGAGAGTTCCTTCTCCAGCAGCTCTGCGGGTACGTCCTTGCGGATGGTGTCTTCAAAAGTCTGAACGGTCTTGCCGGAGAGGGTGCTCAATTTCATGAACACATTCAGCACCGCGCGCTGCACGCCTTCCTTGTTCGTCCAGGTGAGATTGCGAAGCGGAACCTGGAGGGTGATGGGCATCAACACGGTATCTGAAGTGAGCTTGACGAAGTCAACGTTAACGTCAAACGGCAGCAGATTGTAACGGATATGAGACGTGACGATTTCGTTCAGCTCTTTGAACTTAACGGGCGGAGCAGCATTGAGTTTGGCGAACTGCTCAAGCCGGTCAAATTCCTTGCTCTGATTATTCTGGTTGAAAGGCCCCTGGCCCAGCTGTTCTATGCCGCCATGGAAGCGGTCGGCTTTATTCGCCATCCCCATTTCTTCAAACGTAGTGAGGCCGGCGTTGGGGACGTGCAGCAGGGCATCCTTCCTCGACCTGTCCATCGTCATTTCATAGGCGCCGCACCCGCAGTCGTCAACAAACTCGATGTCAATGTTCTGGCCGATTCCTTCGATATAGCGATAATTCCATACTTCAAAGGGATACGTTTGGGTTTCTCCTCCGCCTTCTTCGGCCGAGCGCTGGTAGGGCCCACCCATGGGATGGGCGTCAATGGAGTCCGGCGGACCGTACATGATATACATTCTTCCGCGATCGGTTTTCCAGCCCGGCATGCCGGCGGCAAAATGTTCATTGGCGTAGGCGATGCGCCGGTAATGTTCTTCTTTGAATTCGTTTTCTGCTGTGTCGGGCGTGGGATCGCGCCTTGCCCAGAAGTTCTCAATGAACTGATCTCTTTCGGCGTTGTTGCTGAGTTTCTTGAAGGCCGAGAGCTCTTCGCCGGTGATGATCCAGCGGACGTCCTCATCCAGCCACTTTTTGTAGACGCCTCCCAGCTTTTCGACTCTCGCTCCTTTGGTTTCCGGTCGAGGTCTCTTCAGCGGATCTTCCTGATCTGACGCCTGTTGATCAGCGTTGTCTGATTTCTGGCTCTTATCCGCAGACTTGCTTTTTTCAGACTTGTCGTTCGTGGCTGACTGATTAAGGCCATCCACTGTGACGCTCGCCTGGGCAACGACCATCTGCGCGAAAAGAAGAGCCCCTGACAAAAATAAAAGGACGGATAAAAAATATGAGGTACGACGGCGATTACCGGGGTTCACCTGGCGCCTCCTGCAGTGAAGGATCGGGTGACTTTCATTCTATGTCTTTTGATCATCCTGAAGCAAGGCAACCCTGCCCGGAAACGCTCCTGTAAGCGCTTTTAGCCACGCAAATAAAAGGCGATTCCTTCATCTCTCTGCAAAAACTCTGGTTCAGGGATGGCGCTCCCGTTATAATCCAAAACAGGACTCAACCGCGTTCTTCTTCGCCAAAGGCAAGGAACTTTTCTTGTCTCTGCGGCGTATGACACAACAGGCATGTCCTCCTGCGGTGAGGCCCGGAAGGATTCATGAACGCCAAAAAGATTGCACTCATAGTTGGTGTCATTATTCTGCTCGGCGCGATCGTCGGTTTCACCGTCAATCAGAGCCAGAAGAATGTTGTCGCGGTGCAGACCGGGAAGGTGGTAAGGCAGGACATCGCATCCCAGGTCACGGCGTCGGGCGAGATCAGGCCGATGACTTACGTCAATATCGGCGCCAACGCAATGGGGCGCATTACCAAGCTGTACGTCCAGGAAGGCGACAAAGTCAAAAAAGGCCAGGTGCTGGCGCAACTGGAGAACGTGCAGTCGGCAGCGGACGTGAATGCCATGAAGGCGCAGCTCGCCTCCAACCAGACAGACGCTCTGGCCTCGCAGGCCGCGCTCAACACCGCCATTGCTCAATCCAAAAGCAGCAGCGCTGATCTTGCTCGCGCCAAGCTGGACTATGAGCGTGCCCAGAGTCTTTACAAGGACCAGCTCATCGCCAAGCAGGATTTTGACGCGAAGAAAGCCGCCTATGAAGTTGCTGAAGCGGTAGCCGCTCAGGACAAGGCGCGTGTCGCGCAGTCCCGTGCTCAGCTCGACTCCGCCGCGACGCACATCAACCAGACCAAGGCGCAGCTCACGCGCGTGAACGATATTCTCAGTAAGACCCTCTACACCGCGCCCTTCGACGGTACGGTCACCAACCTTCCTGTTCATCAGGGCGAAACGGTGGTAATGGGAATCCAGAACTCGCCCGGCAGCACGATCATGACCGTTTCTGACATGTCAGTCATCACGGCTGAAGTGCACGTGGATGAGACGGACATTGTGAATGTGGCCATCGGCCAGCCCGCTGAAGTTACCATTGACGCGCTGCCCGGAAAGACTTTCAAGGCCAAGGTTACGGAGATCGGCGATAACGCCATCGTGCGCTCTACGGGTGTTTCCAGCGAGCAGAGCGCCACGAGCACTCAGGAAGCCAAAGATTTCAAGGTGGTGGTAACGCTCGAAGACCTCGGTGACGATACTCGCAAAAGCCTGCGTCCAGGTCTTTCCGCTACCGCCAAAATCACTACTGGAACGGCGAAAAATGCTCTTGCCATTCCGATTCAGGCACTCACCGTCAGAACGGAGAAAGACTTGGAAAATCACACTGGCAAGACCAAGTCTGCAAAAGCTCAGCCGGTCTCCATGGTGAAACAGCAGGATGACGAAATTCAAGGCGTCTTTGTCATAACGCCGGCGCACAAGGCGGAATTCCGAAAGGTGGAGACCGGATTGACCGGGACCACGGAAATCCAGGTGAAGAGCGGGCTCAAGGAAAACGACGAAATCATCACTGGCAGCTACAAGGTCCTGAAGACTTTGAAAAATGGCGCTGGCGTGAAAGTTGACAATTCGCAAGCGGCCAAAGCTGAGTCGTAAACCCTGGGGCGGTTTGCGCGTCTAAGTTTAGTAAGCAGGAATTGGATCCAGAAGTGCGGTAGCAAGCCGGGGGCGACTTGCCGCAAACCAGGAGAAAAGAATGGCAACGCAAATCGCCGATGTCTCGCAGAGCAGTATGACCGCGCCTCCAACCAACTGTATTATCTGCACGGACGATCTCTGGAAAACTTATCAAATGGGAGCGGAAGAGGTGCACGCGCTGCGCGGCGTAAACCTCCGCATCAACCGCGGCGAATATGTGGCCATCATGGGCCCTTCCGGTTCGGGGAAATCCACGCTCATGAATCTGATCGGCTGCCTTGATACTCCAACTCGCGGCCGCTATTGGCTCAACGGAAACCAGGTGAGCGAGCTGGACGATGATGAACTCGCCCGGATACGGAACCGCGAGATCGGATTTGTGTTCCAGACGTTTAACCTTCTGGCCCGCGCAACAGCGCTGCACAACGTGGAGCTGCCTCTGATCTACAGCGGCACGCCAACGGATGAGCGCATCAACCGCGCGAAGGAAGCTTTACAGGCAGTGGATCTGGGAGCGCGCATGAACCACAAACCGAATGAGCTCTCCGGCGGACAACGCCAGCGGGTAGCGATTGCGCGCGCGTTAGTGAACAACCCGTCCATCATCCTGGCCGATGAGCCTACCGGCAACCTGGATTCACAGACCGGCAGCGAAATCATGGCCCTTTTCGCCGACCTGCACGCCAAGGGAAATACGATTGTCCTGGTTACTCACGAGAACGATATTGCTGAGCATGCGCACCGCGTGATTCACATTAAAGACGGCGTGATCGCCAGCGATGAGCGCAAAGAAAAGTAACCTTGCTTCGCCTTGCGCACTTAAGGACAGAAGAATCGCCGGCCTTTGACGGCTAAAGTAAAAAAATGACTGACCGCGCTCCAGCGCGGCTGACGCAGACCGGTTCCCAAGCCGGCTGTGAATTTGCAAGACCTGATACAAGCACTGAGCAGTTGACATCAGCAGCCATGTACACGGAACTCATCAGCCTGGGAGACTGGGCTGAATGCTCACTGCTGACTGCTGATTGCTCGCATCTGGCAGTTGTTTTGGGCTCCGTAGTTCCCCCATGGGCTTCGTAGTTCCTTCCTGCTGCCGTAACAAGGCACTCAGCAATCAGCGTTCAGCATTCAGTCCCGCAACGGTGTTGATCGAAACGCGGTTCGATTCTCAAGCTGAGTCCCTGAATAGCAGTTGGGCTGATTGCTGACTGCTAAATGCTATTTGCTACGACGGAGACGGAATGAAGACCCTGCTTTCAAATCCTGTGCTCGTTGCTCCGGGCGACGGCCAACAACTGAACGTCATAGGCGACCGGCAGGTCGTCAAACTCGATGGCTCACAAACGGGCGGCGTGTTCTCGCTGATAGAACAATGGTATCGTCCCGGCGCCGGAGTGGCGCTCCATTTCCATACTCAGGAAGACGCTGTTTTCTACATTGTGGAAGGACACATGGATTTCACGGTGGGCGATAAGAGGATTTCCGCCGATGCCGGCGCTACCGTGCTCCTGCCGCGCGGTGTACCTCATTCCTCTCACGCGGGCGACCGTGGCGCTCGTGCTCTGGTTACGCTCTTTCCTGCCGGCGGAGAGAAGATGTTTCGCGAGCTCCATGCAGCGGCGCCCCGCGATCCCGATCGCGAGAGGGCGAAGACAATCTGCAAGAAGTTCGGCGTGCACTTCCTGTAAACAACTGCTGAATTGCTGTGGATTCGTGTGGGTCCCACATAAATCCTCGGATGGGGAAAGCTCGATCACACGAACGAGAGAATCTCCATTCCGCTAATCCTTGTTCATGCTGCATTTCTGTGCCATACTCCCATAAGCAATTTATGGGAAATGATAAAAACAAATCTGGCGACCTGGTGCAGGGAACGCTTGACATGCTGGTGCTCAAAGCTCTGGACCGCAGCCCCATGCACGGCTACGCCGTGGCTGAATGGATCCATGAGAGCTCGGCGGATGTACTGCGCGTGGAAGAAGGAGCGCTCTATCCCGCTCTGCACCGCCTTGAGCTGAAAGGTCTGCTGAAATCGGAGTGGGGAACCTCAGAGAATAACCGCCGGGCCAAGTATTACGCGCTAACCGCTACCGGGCGGAAGTATCTCACGGCGGAAACCGAGCGCTGGGGCAGGATGACATCGGCCATCGCGCGCGTGTTGCAGCGGGCTTAAAGGCTGCAATTCTCGGCGCTTTCGTTTTCTGAAAGCACCAACGTTCCACGACCTGCGGCCCGGTCGTTGCGAGCTTCTGCTTCGATTTTCCGGGCAAGCTGCGCTATGCTTCGGCTAGCAATGCCAATCAGCACATCCAAAGAGCGGGTAGCGGCCTCCATGGCCGAACTGGAACATCTGCGCCAGGAGTTCCGCAATCAACTGGCTGCGGAAGAACATCCGCGCGAGTTCTCATCGCGGGTGGGCGTGGTGCTTTCCGGAGGCGGCGCGCGCGGCGCTTATGAAGCCGGCGTGCTCATGGCTTTCCAGGACGCCGAAATTCCCACGCACGTAATCACTGCTGCGTCCGTGGGCAGCATCAATGCGGCATCGTATGCGTCACACTCGCAAGGGCTCATTGGCAGCGCTGACAATCTGGTCCGGTCCTGGATGGAGCTTACGCCTGCCACGCTGGGCATTGATTGGTCGCGCTACGTGTTTCTGCTGGCCGGGCTGATCGCCGCGTCTGCAGGCGTCGGCAACTTCATCTGGGAATTCATGCAGGAGCGCGGCATCTACCTGCACGCGCACCATCCCAAGACAACGTGGCTCGCGCTGGCTGCGGCCGGATTTGCCATTCTGCTCTTTTCTGACAAGCTTTCCTATATCGGCTACGTGGCCTGGCATTTTCTGCGCGGGCGACGCTGGAACGTTGACGTAAAGAAAATCTGGGTCTCGCTGGGCGGCAATGTGCTGGTGTGGGGCTTTATCGTGGTGTTTCTCGCCTTCACGCACATTCACCTGCCGCTGCGGGGAGAGCGCATTGTTGAACTCAGGGCGCCGCTGCCGGCCATTCTGGTGATTGCCGCCGCCATTGCCTTTTACCGCATCTTTCAACAACCACTCAGCCGGCTGAGCCATCGTTTCTTGCGCATGCCGCTGCGGACCGGGTTGTTCCCGAATTATGACCGCATCAGGTTTCTGCGCGAGCGCATCTCTGACGAGCGCCTGCGCCAGTCCGAGATCCGCGTGATCATGACAGCCACCGACCTCCAGCATGGCAGGGCGCGCTTCTTTTCCAACGCGCCGGTGGATACGCTGGTCGCCGACCCCGCCGTGCACGAGGAGTTTGTCCGGCGCGAGGTCGAGCAGCCATCTGACCTGGTGCAGGCTGCCGTCGCATCATCTTCTTATACGTTCGCCTATGAGGCTGTGCCCATGGATGGCCGGCTCTGGACCGATGGCGGCATCATGACCAACCAGCCCATCCTGCCTGCGTTGCGCCTCGGCGCC
>Ga0134125_10006276_pt1 | contig 13465 bp, 15 predicted proteins | sample KB31751_FD_96464 | JGI IMG/M metagenome (GOLD analysis project Ga0134125, IMG submission 96464) | Terrestrial soil microbial communities with excess Nitrogen fertilizer from Kellogg Biological Station, Michigan, USA - KB3-175-1 | ecosystem: Environmental > Terrestrial > Soil > Unclassified ... | reverse complement strand
GCCTTGGCCGCCCAGCCGGCGAACCTGGGGATGTCGGCGATGTCGCCGACGCCCCAGCTCGCCTGGGAGCGCATCGAGAAGAGGGGCAGGGTCACGCCGGCGCGGCGCCGGCGGCGCTGGCGCTGCTGGCGCTGCACGCGCGAGGGGGCGGCCACCGCCTCGCGGGCGACCTCGGCGGGCAACGGCTGCCGAAACAGCGCCAGGGAGCGGGGCCCGACCTCGTAGGCCCCGGAGAACCGCCCCTCGCGGTTGGCGTTCGAGGTGTCGGCCTCCAGGAACCACTCGGCCCCGAAGTCATCGGCCAGGCGGAAGGTGATCGGCTCGTGATGGGCGTTCATGAGGATCAAGAGCCCGTCGTCGACCAGGCGGTGCCCGCGGGCGTCGACCATCCGGATGGCGTCGCCGCCGAGCATGAGACCGAACGAGGTGATCCAGGGCTTCTGCCAGTCCTCGGGCGCCATCTCGCTGCCGTCGGGGCGCAGCCAGGCCAGGTCCTTGAACTGCGAGTCCCAGATGAAGTCGCCCATCAGGAAGCGGCTCAGCCGGAGGACGCCGTGCTTGCGCCGCAGGGCGATGAGGCGGCGGGTGAAGTCGAGCAGGGCGCGCCGCCGGTCGTCGAGGTCCCAGTCGAACCAGGAGAGCTCGTTGTCCTGGCAATAAGCGTTGTTGTTGCCGCGCTGGGTGCGGCCGATCTCGTCGCCGCCGAGCAGCATCGGCACGCCCTGCGAGAACAGCAGCGTGGCCAGCATGTTCCGCTTCTGGCGCTCGCGCAGCTCGACGATCTGCGGGTCGTCGGTCTCTCCCTCGACGCCGCAGTTCCAGGACTGGTTGTCGTCGGCGCCGTCCTGGTTCCCCTCGCCGTTGGCCTCGTTGTGCTTGCCGCCGTAGGAGACGAGGTCGTGCAGCGTGAACCCGTCGTGCGCGGTGACGAAGTTGACGCTCGCCTGCGGCGGCCGCCGATCGCCCTGATAGAGATCCGCCGAGCCGGTCAGCCGGTAGCCGACCTCCGAGGCCAGGTTCTGGTCGCCTTTCCAGTAGCGCCGGAGCGCGTCCCGATAGAGCCCGTTCCACTCGCGAAACGGCTGCGGGAAGTTCCCCACCTGGTAGCCGCCGAGCCCGGTGTCCCACGGTTCGGCCACCAGCTTCACCGCCGAGAGCACCGGGTCCTGATCGATCACCTGAAAGATGGTGGCGTTGCGGCTGTACTCGCCCTGACCGGTCCGTCCCAGCGTGGTCGCCAGATCGAAGCGGAACCCGTCGACGTGCAGCTCGGTCACCCAGTGGCGGAGCGAGTCGAGGATCAGCCGCGCCGCCTCGTGGCTCCCGGCGTTGACGCTGTTGCCGGTGCCGGTGAAGTCGAGGTAGTAGCGCGCGTCGGGCATCAGCCAGTAGTAGGTGGCGTTGTCGACGCCGCGCAGGCTGAGGGTGGGGCCGAGGTGGTTCCCCTCGCAGGTGTGGTTGTAGACCACGTCCAGGAGCACCTCGATGCCGGCGCCGTGGAGCGCCTTGACCATCGCCTTGAACTCGGCGACCTGCGCGCCCGGCGCGCGCACACTCGCGTAGCGCTGCTCCGGTGCGAGGTAAGCGAGGGAGCTGTACCCCCAGTAGTTGGAGAGGCCGCGCTCCCGCAGGAACCCGTCGTCGACGAACTCCTGCACGGGGAGCAGCTCGATCGCCGAGACCCCCAGCTTCTTGAGGTAGTCGAGCATCTTCGGGTGCCCGAGGCCGGCGTAGGTCCCGCGCAGGGCTTCGGGGAGGCCCGGGTGCTTCATGGTGAAGCCGCGGACGTGCGTCTCGTAGATGATGGTGTCCCGCCAGGGCGTGCGCGGCGGCCGGTCGTCGCCCCAGTCGAAGCGCGGATCGACCACCACCCCCTTGGGGACCCCCGCCGCGTCGTCGCGCTCGTCGAACGACAGATCGGCCCGCTCGTCGCCCGGCTTGTACCCGGTCAGCGGCTGCTTCCAGTCGACCTCGCCGAAGACGGCCTGGGCGTAGGGATCGACGAGCAGCTTGTTCGGGTTGCACCGGTGCCCGCGCGCGGGCGCGTAGGGGCCGTGCACGCGGAAGCCGTAGAGGGTGCCCGGCTGCAGCTCCGGCAGGTAGCCGTGCCAGGTGTGACCGGTGACCTCGGGGAGATCGAAGCGTTCGAGCTGGCGCGCCGGATCGGCCGGGTCGTAGAGGCAGACCTCGACCCGCGTCGCCACGTGCGAGTAGAGGGCGAAATTGACGCCGCGGCCGTCGAACGTGGCGCCCCGTGGGAGGGGCGAACCCGGCCAGACCTCGCGCATTCCGAGTCAACGTAAGTACGTTCGGCGCGAATGCTTGGGTTTCTCGGAGGCCCGGCGTGAGTCGACCTTCCGACCGGTCAATCGATGATCAGGGTGAGATGGGACGGGGGGCGAAGGGAATCATGGGAATGCATCTTCACGAAGTCCACGCGGCGTCGGTTCACGCGCCGCTGGTGACGCTGCCGATGGCCGCGCTCGTCGACGCCGCGGCGTCGATCTCGGGCGACCGGCAGACGGCCGCGCTCGGACGAAAGCTGTGGTGGCTGGGCGTCGGCGCGGGCGCCCTGGCCGGGGTGGCGGGGCTGGCCGCCTCTCAGGAGATCAAGGCGGAAGACAGCCGCACCGAAGACATGATGTGGCTGCACGGCGCGGCCAACTTCGCCGTCGTGCTGGGCGCGACCGGGATGGCCCTCTGGCGCACCTTCCGGCGGCCCAGCCTGGGCACCGCGGCGGTGGGGCTGGGCGCCTGCGGGATCGCGGTTTACACCGCCTATCTCGGCGGCGAGATGGTGTACGCGCGCGGCGTCGGCGTGCGAACGATGCCCTGGATCGCGCCGACCGGCGTCCGGGAGAGCCCCGCGCTCACCTCGGCGCGCGCGCCCGGCGCGTTCGTGCGGGACGCGGCCAAGGGGTTCGCCTGGCTCGTGCGCCGCACGCTGGGCCTGCTCGCCGGACGCGCGCCGCTGAGCCGGGGCGCGTACGGCATCGAGAAGATCGATCGGCCTGACGAGATCGGTGCCGGCGCAGTCGGGGTCGAGGTCAACCCCTAGCGTCGGGCCGGCGGCGCCGCCCCCGGCCGGCCCTGGCGTCGGGAACGTGTTGACTCGATCGGCCGCCTGGGCGTCATCTATCGTCCAGCCGTGAGCCAGCGCCCGACCAGCTCGACCGTGACCAGGGTCGCCATCGTGGAAGACCATGCCATGGTCCGCGACGGGCTCGCCAACCTGCTCGCCAGCACCGGCCGCTTTCAGGTGGTCGGCACCGCGGCGACGGTGAAAGGCGCGCTCGTGCTCATCCGGACCGTCGCGCCGGACGTGCTGGTGGCCGACCTGTCGCTCGAGGATGGGAACGCCATCGAACTGCTGCGGGCCTTGAAGCGGGACGGCCACGGCACACGCGCGCTGATCCTGACCGGGTTTCGCGACGACTTTTCCGTCTCGGAGGCGCTGAGGGCCGGCGCGGCGGGGTATGTCTTCAAACACCAGCCGACCAGCGAGATCCTGGGCGCGATCGACAAGGTGGCGGCCGGCGAACGGTACCTGCCTCCGGCGCTGGCCGCGCGCCTGCGCGACGACGACTCCGGCGGGGTGGAGGGCAGTTTTCTGGAACGGCTCACGCGGCGTGAACGGGAGATCTTTCATCTGGTCGTTCGCGGGGGCGGGACCAAGACGATCGCGCGCGATCTCGGCCTCAGCCTCAAGACCGTCGACACCCACCGCACGAACATCAACCGGAAGCTCGGCGTGCGGACGACCGCGGCGCTGATCCGCTTCGCCGCCGCTCACGGCGTCGACCTCGAGGGCGCGTCTGCCCCGCCGGCGCCACATCCGCCGCGCGGCTGATCGATCGTCGAACCGTCCGTCGAACCGTCGACCGCGGCTGCGGCGGGTCGAAAAGCTCGCCTGCGCCTTGTCGGTCGGCGAGAGGTGTTTAGAAGAGCGGGGTTTCCTCTCCATGCAGATCACATTTCGCAACGAGGCCGCGGCGACAGCGGCGGTGAAAATCATCAATCGCTACGGGTACGCCGCCTCGGCGCGTGGGTCGGTGGTCCTGACGGATTGTCCGCCGCTGCTGGCTGTGCCGGCGGTTGGTCGCGGCGTCGGCCTCCATCAGATGCAGGAGGTGAAATTCGACGTTGCCCCCCGCGCCGTTCAGGCCGCGTAGTCCGTCGGAGCTCCCGGCGCGCTCGCCACTGTCGGTCGAGGATGCGGGTACTGGGATTCGTGGTCGCGCGCGCGTCGCTTTGCGCGCGGCCGGCGTGAAGTTTTCTCCTCTCACCCCTTCCCACCGGACGAGCGACGCCCATGTTGGGCGCCCACAGGAGGAGATGATCATGTCAGTGAATGCGCGTTCGATCGTGGTGCTGGTGGCTTTCCTCGCCGGGGCCGGGGTGGGCGGGGCCGGTTGCTCGAGCTCGTCGACCAGCAGCGACGGCGGGATGGGCGGGTCGGGAGGGAAGGGAGGCACCTTCGGTGGCACCGGCGGCACCTCGGCGGGCACCGGCGGCACGTCGGCCGGCACCGGCGGCACGTCGGCGGGCACCGGCGGCGGCGCGGGCCACGCCGGGACCGGCGGCACGTCGGCGGGCACCGGTGGTGGTGCGGGCCAGGCCGGGACTGGCGGCACGTCGGCGGGCACCGGTGGCGGCGCGGGCCAGGCCGGGACCGGCGGCACGGCGGCGGGCACCGGCGGCACGTCGGCGGGCACCGGCGGCACGTCGGCGGGCACTGGTGGTGGCGCGGGCCAGGCCGGGACCGGCGGCACGGTGGGCGCTGGCGGTAACGGCGCTGCGACGGGCGGCGCGGGCGGCCAGACCGACGCCGGCGCGGTCGGCGGTCAGGCCGCCGGCGCTGGCGGCAACGGCGGCATGTGATTCCGGGGGCGGAGAGGGGAGACGGCGCTCTCGGCGTCGCTAGCTTCCCGCGCGCCCCTCGGTACCCTGGCGGGCGCTCTCTTCACTGGAGCGGCCGGGCGAGAAGGGTGGCGGCGCGTCGCCCTCGAGCAGCGGGAGCTCGCCGTGCACCGCCCGCGCCAGTTGGAGGATCTGCCGGTACAGCACTTGCCAGTCGTCCCATCCGACCTGCAGCGCCTTCAGATCGCCGGTGACGCGATCGAGCTCGCGCAGCATGACCTCATCGCGGCTGGATCCCCTCGGATCGGCGTCGTAGCGGCGCCAGAGGGGGCGCAGCCGGCGTTCCAGCGCCAGGGCCTTCGGCTCCGTCGTCTGCAACCCGTCGGTGTGGACGACCGACTCGGCGATGAGGCCGTGGGCCCAGGTCAGCTGCTCGGGGTTGCCGCGCAGCAGGAGCCCGCTCGGGTAGAGCGACATCCTCAGCCCGTCGCTCTCGAAGTGTTCCAGCCGCGCGGGCACGTGCGACCGGAGGGCGTCGCCGCCCAGCCACGTCAGCAGGTGAAGCGGCGTCGACATCCACCAATCCGGCTCGGCGGGGCGAAACGAGAACCCCTGCCGGTTCAGGACCTGGCAGACCTCGCGCGCCACCTGATCGTACGCGGGCGCGTCCATGACCAGCGGGATGTCGAGCACCTTCTTCCTGCGGATCAGTGCCGCGAAGCGCATCGCCGGGACCGAAAGGACGAGGATCCCGAACGACACCGTCAGCCCGACGGTGAGGGGGAAGCCGCGCAGGATGCGCAGCACCAGCGGGCCCCGGCGCGCCGCCGGAGGTGACCTGATGGTCACCGCCACGCCGACCCCGACGGGTAGCAGAACCGCGACCGCGATCCACGCCAGGCGGACCGTCCAGTCCGGGACGAAGTCGGGCAGCGGAATCATCGACAGGATCTGGACCGCCAGCTTGGGCCGCGCGATCCCGAACAGCAGCACCGGCCAGGCGATCGCCACACCCACGAGCGCGGTGTAGAGCGTCCGCTGGCCAGCCGTCGGTCGGCCGAAGAGGGCCTCGACCGCCCATCCTCGCCAGAACCGGCGGATGATCGCCATCCCCTCAACCTAGAGACGGCGGCTTGATTTCACAGACGGCCGAGGGACCGAAGCGCCCGATGCTTCACGACACGAGCTTGAGGCCGATCAGCGAGAGGATCAGGGTCGACAGGAACGTGAGCCGCCAGACCGTGAGGGGATCCCCGAACAGCACGATGCCCACGGCCGCGGTGCCGAAGGCGCCGATCCCGGTCCAGACGGCGTACGCGGTCCCTAGGGAAAGGTCCCGAGTCGCCAGGTTCAGGAGCCCGAAGCTGGCCAGCGCGCAGATCGCGAAGCAGACGTTGAAGGTCCAGTTTCGAAAGCCGTTCGACAGCTTCATGAAGGTGGTGAAGCCCATCTCGGCCAGTCCCGCGGCGAACAGATAGGTCCAGGGGCTGAGGTGCAGCAAGGATCGCGCGCCGTTCATTCCGGATGAAGGTAATCAGGCCTGTCGGGTAGTTGTCGAGGAATATGGCCGAGTCCGCCGGGGGGAGCCGCGCGCCGGCCACCGCTACCTGGCCGCCGTCGCGCGCTTAGCTTTAGGCTCATGGCGATCCTGCAGGCCTTGCTGACGCTGCTCGGGCGGTCGGCGGGCAAGGTCCTGAACGCCATCTTCGGTTGGGCCGTGCGCGCGCTGTTCGGCCAGACCTCGTCGCGCGAGCAGACCTTCCTCTCGGCCGTGGTGGCCGCCGCCGTGGCCTGGCCGGTGCTGCTGGTGGGCATCGCCTTTCCCAAGATCGCCGCGCTCCTGCTGGCGTTCGTCCCGCTCTCGCACCGGGTGCCGAGCTGGATCGTCCGCCTCGTCTGGCTGAGCCTGGCGGTGCTCGTGCCGGTGGCCGTCGGCCTGGCGCTGGCGGCGAAGGCGCCGCCCCACGCGCCGCGAGAGTCGTTCGGCAAGCGCATGGCCCGAGGCTTTCCCATCACCGTCGGGCTGGCTGTCGCCTTCATCATCATGTTCGTCTCGGTGCCGGTCATGCGGTTCGCCGCGCTGGTGCGCCGGTTCGAGAGCGCCGACGTCCCGCTGGTGACCACCGCCGCGACGTACGACGAGGTGGCCGAGCGAATCTGGCGCGTGCTCGCCCGCCACGGGTTCGGGCTCGGGCCCGCGGAGCCGGGCTGGTGGGTCACTGCGCCGATCCGGATCCTGACCTGGTTCGGTGGCGAGGCCTTCCGGGCCTACCTGCCGAACCACCTCGCCCACTTCGTGGCTTCGGACCTCGAGCTGTCGCTCTATCCGAGCGGCGCCCTCCTGCGTGGCCGGAAGGACAAGGTGACCTGGGCCCACGGCCTCATCGCCGAGACGGTGGTCCACAGCGCGGGGCTCGAGACCGGCGCCCCCGAGGCGCAGGCGCTGGAGAGGGACCTCCGGCGGCTCTGGAAGATCTACGACGAGAATCCGACCGCGCACGCGGGTTCGCCGAGCCTGCTCGCGCGGCTCGACGAGATCGCGCACAGGCTCGGCGACCTGTCGGTCTCCTTCGACGACTGGCAGGTCCTCTACCGGCAGATCCTGCAGGTGGAGAGGGCGACGCGCGGCGAGAGACAATTGCTCGACGACGAGGCGCCGGCGGCGATGGCCGGCGGCGCCCGGGAAGGGGAGGGGGTCATGGCGGTGAGAGCATCGGGATCGGGGAGGTCGGCAGGCGCCCTGGAGAGGGTCGGCACCGGCGCGCTGGTGAAGGAGATCGTGTCGCAGGTCGAGCTCTTGGCCCGCAAGGAGGTCGAGCTCGCAAGACCGAGCTCCGCGCCGACGTACGCCGGGAGGCGCGCGTCGCGGGCGGGCTGGGGCTGGCGGCCGTGACGGCCTTGATCACCGTCGTCCTCCTGCTCGTCACCGCGGTGCTGGCGCTGTCGCTCGTGCTGCCCGGGTGGGCGGCCGGGTTGATCGTCAGCGGCCTCACGCTGGCGGTCACCGCGGTGGTGGGTCTGGTGAGCTGGTCGCGGCGCCTGCGCACCCCGATGGCGCGCACCCGCCAGACGCTGAAGGACGACCTCACCTGGGCGCGGGAGCGGCTGGCGTGAGCGGCGCGGGGGAGGGGACCGGCGGCGGGTCGGGCGAGGCGCGCGGCGCCGAGCTGCAGAGGGAGATCGAGCGGATCCGGGGCGACCTCGCGCGCACCGTCGGCGAGCTGGATCGCCGCCGGCACGCCCTGACCGACGTCCCGGGGCAGCTCCGGCGTCACCCGGGCCCGGTCGTCCTGCTCGCGGCCGCGGTGCTCGGGCTGGCGGCCGGCGCGATCACCTGGGGCGTCGCGCGGCGGCGCCGGCGAAACGAGATCGGGGCCCGCCTCGGCCGCCTGCGCGAGGCGCTCGAACGCATGGTGGCCAAGCCGAACCGGGTGGCCACCGATCTCGGGGTCGGCAGGAAGATCCTGGCCGCCGCGGGCACCGCCGGCGCTTCACTGCTGGCCAAGAAGCTGGTGGCGCGTGCCCTCGAGCGCCGGCCCGCGCCGGCCTCCGAGACCGATTAGTCGAAGCGGAGCTCGAGGTAGCCGCGGGCGATCGTCTGCGCGTCGGCTGCCTCGAGGTCGACGCGCAGGTTCGACGGGCGCCGGGCCGGCAGCCTGAAGTAGAGGAACCCGGAGGCGCTGGCGCCGCTCGCCAGCGTGCCTTCGGGTAGCAACTCTCCCGTCCCCGGCGCGACCCCCAGCTCGCTCGGGAGGAGCGCGCCGTCGGTCATCAGATCGTCGGAGAGCGCGAAGTCCCGGTAGCGGATCTGCAGCGGCGTCCGTCCGCGGTTGGCGACCGTGACCCAGACAGGGACCACGCCCGATCGCACGATGGGCGTGCTCGTCGACGGTGGCGGGCGGATCGAGAGGGTGACGCCGGCGCCGACGAGATGTGTCTCCGGCGCCACCCGGGGAATGCCGGGGTGCCGGCACGACGTGGCGAGGGCGAGCGTCGCCAGGCTCACAAAGCTCACAAAGCATCCGAGCGGGGCCCCCCCGCTCGGCCGCAGCCCGCCCCGTTCCGCCATCCCCTCTACAGGATAAGCACGATTGATCGACGTCAGATCCCCGCGGCTCTCACCGGGTGCCTCCGTCGGCGGGATTGGTCCCGGACACGGTTCCGCCCATGACGACGACGCTGACCGTGGCCTGGGCGGGCGCGTTGCCGGTCCCCACCACCTGGGCGCCGCTGTCGAGGTGCAGCGACACGGTCAGTTGGTGATTTCCGCCCAGGCTGGCCGCGGGGCAGAGGGCAAAGTTGGCGAACAACATCGACGTCGAGGTGTTGGCGGCCGTCGGCGTGATGGCGTTGTAGGTCTGGTTGGGCTGATTGCAGGCGGCGCCGTCGATGTTGAGATAGGCCTGGCCGCAGGTGGTCGAGCTGCCGCACTGCCCTTGCTGCTGCAAGGAGAAGTTCGAGGCCGAGAAGTTGAGCGCGTACGTGTCGTCGGGCATCAAGGTGATCGTCGCGCCCGGTTGAACCCCGTTGATGGTGACCTGAGCGGGGCCGCTGCTCGACGAGCCGCACCCCACGAGCACCAGACCCATCCACGCCAAAAATGCCCCACGTCCCATCGCGCGCCTCCCCTCATTCGTCGACCGCGTCTTCAGTGGCGCGGTCCCTTCCGCCAACGATGGGGCTTTGGCGCGCAGATGAAATACGGGAAGGCCTGAACGTCAGGGAGGGGGTCAGGCCGCCCGCAGGCCGCGCGTCTGCAGGTCGACCAGCGCCGCGTCGTGGCCGCCCGCCCGCAACAGCGACCCGTGCGTGCCGCGTCACATCGGCGCGCGGGGCTCGCAGATGTTGGCCAGGGTGATCGTCACGTCGTGCGAGACCCGGCTCGATCGGCGCGGGCTTCCGTCTCCGGCGGCGCGCACCACGTCGGCGAGCGAGAGGATTCCCACCGGGTGCCCGTCGACGTCGAGCACCGGAAGGCGCCGGACCTGATGGCGGCGCATGAGATCCTCGGCGGAGGCGACCTCGTCCTCGGCCATGCAGGCGTGCAGCTCCCTCGACATCGCGTCGGAGACGGGGATGGTGCTGGGCGAGCGATCTTGAAGCACCGCGGAGATGCAGATGTCCCGATCGGTGATCATGCCGATCGCGCGACCGCTGTCGTCGACCACGGGGATCGCGCCGCAGTCGCATTCCCACATCAGCCGCCCGGCGGTCGAGGCGCGATCGTTGAGGTTCACGGTCATCACGTTCCTGGTCATCAGGTCCTCGATCCTCATGGCGCGGCTCCTTCCGTTGCTCGGCGTTGCGCCCGGCAACGTCGTGTCGCGCGCCTGAAAGTCAATCCCGGCCCGCGGCCGAGCCGGCGCAGCGATGGGCCGGAACCTCGGCGATCGGCGTCAGCTCTGCTCGACGGTTCGCTTGAGGCCTTCCAGCATGGTGTTCCAGTTGCGGCGTGATTCCCGGCGGGCCTCTTCGCTGCCGTTGCCGTCCTGCGAGAGATCGACGTGGACCGCCCCGTCCTCGCGCTCGAGGTGGATCGTGACCGTGTGATAGCTCTCCGGTCGATCGGGGGCGCCGGAGAGCGGACTGAAGTGGCTGTAGCGCAGTCGCTTCCCCTGTTGAATCTCCAGGATCCGTCCCTTGTCCTCGAACGACTTCCCCTTCCACTCGCCCTTCCAGACGATCGGGCTGCCGACGCTCCAGTCGGAGACGACCTCGGCGACGAACATGTACTGTTTGATCTGCTCCGGGTTGGTGAGGGCCTCCCAGACCTGGGACACGGTCCCCCGGATGGTGATGTCTGCCTTGACGCTGAGGACTTCCGACATGGCGTCACCCCGCGCGATTTCGGTTTGTGGTGCGCGAACGACTTCGCGACAACGCCCTCGGGAGCGCCGGTGAGCCGGCGGCTCCGAGGGCGTCGCAAAGCAGGATCATGACAGTCGTTACTGAGTGGTCCCAGCCCCGCTGTTCGACGGGGATGACCCGCTCGGCTGCGAGGGACTGCCCGAAGGCGATCCCGGCGGCGTGGTCCCGGGACCGGTCGTCCCCGAGCTACCCGGCTGCGTCGACGTGCCCGTGCCGGACGTGCCCGTCCCGCCGTACGTGCCGGTCCCGGTTCCACCCGAGGTTCCGGTCCCGGTTCCACCCGAGGTTCCGCTCCCGGTCCCGCTGGAGGTTCCGGTCGCGCCGCTGCTCGAGCCGCTCTGGCCGGTTCCGTAGTCGTTCGTCCCGCTACTTCCCGGCGCCGGCGTTCCGGCGCTCGAGCCGCTCGGGCTCGCGGTCCCGCCGGTCGGTCCCATTCCGCTGTTCATCTCGCCGGGGCTGCTCGGGTTGCTCGGGCTGCCCGCGCCCGGGTTCGTCGATCCGGAGCTGGTTCCCGCTTGCGCCAGTCTCCACCCATTGAGCGGCGCCCCGGCCGTCGCAGCCGAAGCGCGCGCCTGCTTTTCGACCGAGATCTGTTGCGCGCACGCCGGAGCGTGGTTCGCCATGGCCATCGCGACAATTAAAATCATTCGATTCCTCCTAGGAATGAATGTGGGACGCCCGGTCATCATGGCCAGACCCGACTGGGCCACGGCGGTGGCGCGAGCAGACGCTTCCCGGTCTGAGAGGCGGGGCGAACCTGGTCAGGTCGTCCGCGTGGTTCCCGCGCGCACGAGGTGAACGATCAGGCTGAGCACGGCCAAGGCGATCAGAATGTGAATCGCCGCCGAAGCCACGTGGAACAGCGTGAAGCCGCAGATCCAGGCGATGGCGAGAACGATGGCAAGGGCGAGAAACATGGTTGGCCTCCAAATACGTCAGTTACCTACGAAGTAAAGGTAGTCATGGTCGGCGCGCGGCGATCTCGTCGGGTGGCCGGCGCCGGGCGCCGTCTCAACCGGGGCCGCGGTCGCAAACGACCTCGAGATCGCCCTCCAGGCGCTCGACGTCCACCCGGGTGTCATCGCGGCCGGTGCGCCGGAAGCGGAGGGTCACGGTCGCTCGTCCCACCCGGAGGTCCCGCAAGGTGAGCTCGGGGAGCCAGTCAGGCAGCAGCGGATCGACGAAGAGAACCCGCTTCGGCGCGAACGGCGCCAGGCCGAGGAGAGCCTGCACGAGCGCGACGATCGCCGACGCGGACCAGGCCTGGGGCGCGTTGGCGCGCGGATAGAGTCCGGGGAAGGGGTGTTCCGCGTCGCGCCGGTGGCCGCCGAACAGCTCGGGCAGACGGCGCCCCGGATAGAGGGTCGCCGCTTCGAACTGGGCGCGGGCCAGGCGATGCAAGTGGTCGCGAAAGCGGAACCGGCCGAGCCCGCGGGCGATGAGGGCGTTCTCGACGGGCCAGACCGAGCCCCGGTGATAACTGAAAGGATCGTAGGCCGGGTGGCGGTCCGAGAGCGTCCGGATGCCCCAGCCCGAGAACAGGTCGGGCTTCATCAGGCGCGCGGCCAGCCGGGCGGCCCGCGGCTCGTCGACGATGCCGGTGCCGAGACAGTGGCCGGGGTCCGAGGCGATCGTCGAGATGGGCCGCCGGGCGGGATCCAGACCGATGGCGAAGGTCCCGGCGCGCTCCAGCCAGTAGACCTCGTTGAACCGGCGCTTGAGGGTCGCGGCCGCCTCGGCGAACTTCCGCGCCTGGACCGCGTCGCCCATCCCGTCGAGCACGTTCGCCATCGCCATCTTCGCGGCGTAGGCGTAACCCTGAGTCTCGCAGCTGGCGATCGGGTCCGCGACCTGCCCGCCGTCGGGATAGACGATCGCGTCGTCGGAGTCCTTCCAGATCTGGTTCTTGGCGCCCTGGGCGGAGCGCGTCTGGAACTCGTAGAATCCGTCGCCGTCGAGGTCGGCGCTCTCGTCGGCCCAGCGGAGCGCCCGGAGCGCGGTGTCGAGGTAGGGCCGGACGGCGCGCTCCTCGCCCGTCCAGCACCAGAGCTCGTCGAGGAGGATGGGGAAGAGCATCGGCGCCGTCATGTCGCCGTAGTAGCGGCCGTGGGGATCGAACCCCAGCACCGAGAGCGGGTTGGTGTGCAGCTCGTGGATCAGGCGGCCGGGCTGCTCGTCCCGCCAGTCGTCTCGCCGGGTCGCCTGCCAGCGGGCGTGCATGGCCAAGGTCCCCCGCGCGATCTCGGGCCCGAGGAGCAACGACTGCCGCCCGGCGATCAAGCTGTCGCGGCCGAAGAACGCCACGAAGAGGGGGACGCCGCCGGCCACCGTCCAGGCGTCGGGCGCGAGCGGGAGATCGTCGAGGCGGAGCGACGCCAGGTCGCGCTTGGCCCGCTCGAACGCCTCTTCGACCACGCCGGCCAGCTCCGATCGGCCGGGCACGGTCAGCGTCGCGCCGCGGTCCCGAGGCCGCGCCGGCGCATGGTGACGGTGCGCCTCGTCTTCGGCCGTCGGGACCCAGCGGAGGTGGATCCGGCCCCGCGCGCCGGGCGCCAGCCCGAAGGAGACGTCGATCCGGTTGCGGCGCGGGCGCCCGGTCGCCCCCCGCGGCAGTCGCAGCTCGAGGACCACGCCGCGGTGAAGTCGCGCGGTGCCCGTCTCGCCCTGGTGGCGGTAGCGGTGAACGGCGCGGTAGTCGAGCGCCAGTCGATAACGGTTCGCCCCGAGGCGGGACCAG
>Ga0134125_10006273_pt1 | contig 13466 bp, 11 predicted proteins | sample KB31751_FD_96464 | JGI IMG/M metagenome (GOLD analysis project Ga0134125, IMG submission 96464) | Terrestrial soil microbial communities with excess Nitrogen fertilizer from Kellogg Biological Station, Michigan, USA - KB3-175-1 | ecosystem: Environmental > Terrestrial > Soil > Unclassified ... | reverse complement strand
TTTCCCGCGACGCGGCTGAGGAAACGCAGGATGACGATGCGCCTGCAATTCAGCATATGGCTTATGGCGCTCGGGTTCGGCTAAAGGCAAAATTGCGCCTGCCACGCAATTTCCGCAACCCAGGAGCATTCGACTATGAAGGCTACCTTCACGGCCTGAACATCAGCACTCTCGCATCCGTGAAGTCAGAAGATATTGAGGTTTTTGCCGGCTCATCTGGCAGCCGGCTCGGATTCTGGCGCAGCCGCGTACGCAACAGCATCCTGGGGCACATTCACCAGAGCGGTCTCTGGAGCCGCGAAGATGCCGCGGTTTTTGCCGCCATGATCGTGGGCGACGACTCACTGCTGCTGCGAGATGTCCGAGAAGAATTCCAGCAGACAGGCCTCTATCACCTACTGGTGGTATCTGGCATGAATGTGGCCCTGCTGGCATTTGCTATTTTCTGGCTGGTGCGCAGGCTGCGTCTTCCGGAATGGCCCGCCTCGCTGCTCACGATCGCGCTTTCTGTGTTCTATGCCTACATAGCCGGCATGGGCGTACCGATCATGCGCGCGGTACTCATGTTGTCACTGTTTCTTGTGGCACGCCTTCTCTATCGCGACCGCAGCGGACTGAATGCCACCGGTTTTGCGGCACTGGTGGTGCTCGCTCTCTCACCTGCCGCGCTGTTTGAGCCCGGCTTCCAATTGACGTTTCTGGCTCTTCTGGCTATTACCGGCATCTGCATGCCCATTCTGGAACGCACGTCGGGGCCTTACCGCTCTGCTTTGAAGCACCTTGATACCACCGGCTACGATCTGGGCCTTGAGCCGAAGCTTGCGCAGTTCCGCCTCGATTTGCGCCTGGTGGCCGGCCGATTGCAGCAATTTGTCGGCAAGCGCGGGGCGCGGATCATAGTCACTGGCGCTGCCGGCGCCACATTCATTCTCTTCGAATTGCTTGTTGTGTCGGCGATTACCCAGGCGGTTCTGGTCTTGCCGATGCGAGCCTATTTTCATCGCGCCGCCATCCTAGGTGTTCCCGCCAATGTTCTGGTCTTGCCTTTGGCGGGACTGATGCTCAACGCCGGTGTTGCTGCGATTGCTTTGAGTTACGTTTCGCTGTCATTCGCAAAGCTTGCTGCGGCCCTCGCCACTGGTTCGCTGCACTGGACTCTGGGCTGCCTTCATTTCCTCTCCCATTTTCACGTCGCGCAGTGGCGAGTCCCCGATCCCACAGCTGTGCTTGCGCTGGCGGCAATTGCAGGAATTCTGCTGGCTTTCTTTGCTGTGAGAAAGCAGCGCACCATGGCGTTTGCCGGGCTGGCCGCATTGTTTCTTTCCGGCGGGATTGTCGCTGTTTATCGCGCAGCACCTCAGGTGCAGAGCGGCAAACTGGAAATTACCGCCATTGACGTGGGCCAGGGCGATTCTCTGCTGGTGGTTTCGCCCCAGGGACGAACCATGTTGATCGATGGCGGCGGCAGCATTGGTCCGGTACACAGTGAATTTGATTTCGGCGAAGATGTGGTCGCGCCGTATCTGTGGTCGCGAGGACTCGACCATCTTAACGTAGTTGCGCTGACGCATGCGCATGGCGACCATATCGGTGGCCTGCCCCGCATCATTGAAGACTTCCATCCCGCAGAATTGTGGGTTGGCATCAATCCTGAAACAACGGCGTTGCTGCATCTCTACAAAGTGGCAAGTGAAAATCATGTCATCATCCGCAAGTACGTGGCCGGCGACGAACTGGATTGGAGTGGAACCAAGGTGCGCGTACTCTCGCCTCCTCCGGACTGGCAGCCAACGGAGCGACGAAACAATGATGCTTCATTGGCATTGTTAATTGGTTATGGCAATACCAGGGCTTTGCTGGCCGGTGACCTGGAGAAAAAGATGGAGCGGTTTGTGGCCACAGAGTCGCCAGGCGCTGATTTGCTGAAAATCGCGCATCATGGCAGCGCCACTTCTACAACTCCGGAGTTGCTGGCTGCCGTTCATCCGCGTTTTGCCGTGATCTCCGCCGGATATCGCAATTCATTTGGGCATCCGCGTCAAGTGGTGCTGGATCGATTGCAAGCCGCCGAGGTACACACCTACCGCACAGATCTTCAGGGTGCGGTGACGTTTCTGCTGGATGGAAAGAACGTTGAAGCGCGTGTTCAGCCTTGAAGAAAAAAGAATGCTGGCCGGTTTACTTTTCTTTTTTCTCAAGCTTAGGCTCCGCGGAAAGCATGAATCCAACGCCGCGCACGGTATGAATCAGCGGGGTAGGAAAACCGTGATCGATTTTGGCCCGCAGGTAACTGATGTAAACGTCCACTACGCTGGTGAGCCCGTCAAACCATAAATTCCATACATGCTCCACCACCATGGTCCGGGTCACGGTGCGTCCAACGTTGCGCATCAGGTACTCCAGCAGCGCGTATTCCCGCTGGCTGAGCTTAATGGGTTTGCCCGCGCGTTCAACCATATGGCGCTGCGGGTCAAGCACCAGGTCGCCCACCTGAAGAGTCTCGGATGTCTCCTGGGCGCGCCGCAAAAGAGTGTGCATCCGTGCCAGCAATTCCTGAAAAGAAAATGGCTTGATCAGATAGTCATCCGCGCCGGCTTGCAACCCGGCCACGCGATCGGCAACTTCACGGCGACCGCTTAAAATCAGCACCCGCGTAGTGGATCCAGCCTGCCGCAGCTTTCTCAGGAGAGAAAGACCATCCATGCGAGGCAGGTTCCAATCGAGAACAATGCCGTCATAACGGATTTCGGTCGCTAGTTCCAGGCCCTTTTCGCCATCTTCCGCCAGGTCCACTGCGAAGTGCTCCGCTTCAAAGCCCTCCGACAGGCTACGGGCAATCTTAGGTTCGTCTTCAATGATCAGGATGCGCACGTTCCACCATCTACCTCCGGGCGGCCACCCAGAGAGGGGTATTCCATTTTCTGGCCGGATGGCCCCTAAGCGCAGGCGCAGCCGATTACTTGAGTGACGAAGCACATTGTGAGCGTACCTGCCCACGACGGAATGGCTTTAGCTTTGGGCCCTATCATCATCGAGCGGTGAAGAATCATCATCCGATGCAGGATTGGCGCGATAATCATCTATCAGTTGTCTTGCCTCTTCTTCCTGCGCTGGATTTACGCGAACGGAAATGCCGCCCACACCCGGAAGAACATCCTGTGGCGCCTGCAGGTTGGCAACAACCGACTCAATACCGGCAGAGGTCAGGAGTCCGTGGACTACCATGGCCTCCGATTCTTGCATCGTGTCAAATACTTCCACCAGTTCTGGATCAGACTTCGGCCGTGTGCTCATGGTTCCCCTTTAAGTCGTTAAAACTATTAGAGCTATTATGGCAGAAAAAGCGGCTTGGGGTACCGCGCGGTTTAACAAATTCCCCGTGGCAGAAGAGAGCGGCAGCTATTTTTTTTCAATCCGCAACAGGTAGAACGTAAGGGTTCCCCACGATAATCGCGCCCGCATCTGTATGGGAACGCGAGCTGCATCGTCAGAGTACCAGACCCAGATTCTTCCTTTGTCGCGCAGAAGAGGCGATGAAGTTTCCGGCTGCACACGAATCGCATTAAAAGTCCCAGCGGGTGTTTTGATCTGTTCCCTCGCTTCCACATGCACCATGACCGTTACTGTTGCGCCGCCATCATTGATAGGGAAGCTGTAAGTCTTGGCCGGCAGCAAAGGTAAAGAGGCCACGTAATAAATGGACGAGAGCATGTCCGTCACGCAGCCGGGAATGTCATGTTCTTCATGCTTGCTTTCCTTTTTCTTGATGTTCTTGTGGTCCAGTACGGCTTTGCCGCGCTGGTAGTCAAATGTGATGTTGCTCTCCACCCGGCGAAAGCCTTCTTCAATATGGCGTGACGTATTGTGTGAGCAAAAAGTTGAGGGATCAAAGAAGGATTCCAGCCGATCTTGAACGTGGTACAGCAGTGAGACGGTCCCAGCGGCATCGGCTGCCGCAACAATTCGATTTTCCTGCCCAGCCTGCTCTATGCGCAGGGTCGCAATCCCAGCGTTAAAGACCCGCCATTCGCCGCTATAAACGTAAGTCTGCCCGAGTGGGAATTGATACTCAGCACGGGGACGAGCAACCGATGGTGCGACAAGCTCACTTTGTTCCGCTGCTGATGCAGAGCGGGAAGGGGCCGGCTCCGGTGTATCTGCTTTTTTCACACGCTGTGATGGCAACGCCAAGGCAGCCGCCAGGCAGCCGAAAACCAGCACTGCGCAAATGGCGGGCCCCAGAACTCGCTCGCGAAGTTGGATCAATGTTTTACCAGCATTTTCAGGACAAGAGCGCCGAGCATCAGGACCGCTCCCAATGCGGCATTGTACTCGCGATGTCTGAGATAAAGAGCAGAAGAAAAATGCGCAGCGTCATCATCCACTGAGGCTTGTGCACGATACGGTCTTAAGCGCGGGAGAAACCGGGGCACCTCATGGGCGTACTGGTCATAGGCGGGAAATGCGGATCGCAGATATTTCTCTTCCGCGGTGATCACCGGAAGATAGATGAAGGCAAACATGGCCAGCGCGCTAATAGCGATCCAAATGTTGCGGGCTGCAATGAGAAAACCGATGGCAATGATGATGGAACCGAGATAGAGCGGATTGCGCGTGTATGCATACGGGCCGGTAGTGGCAAGTTCGGCATTCTTGCGTATGTGTCCTGAGGCAAGAGCGCGGACCAGAACGCCCATGGCAGCGACGGCAAAACCTGCGCCCAGAGAGATCCATGTAGGCCGGGCGAACCAGAAATAAGCTGCTGCGAAGACAAAACCGAGAGGCACGCGCGATCGCGTGGCGACCCGCGCCCAGCTAGGCATGGCCGCCTCCCAACAAGTGGCGAGCGGCGGCAATCACTTCTTCGGCAGAAATCTTCAGCAATCCGGCTTCAGCTTCTCGATGATGAGAGAACGTGGTCTCGCTTTCCGGATGCCGCAGCGCAATCACCTTGGCGCCGTAAGGGCCGGTGCGTTCTGGATCTGTAGGTCCATATAAACCGACAACGGGTATTTCCAGCGCAGCCGCAAGATGCAGCGGTCCGGTATCTCCGCCCACCAGAATGCGCGCACGACGCGTGAGCGCAATCAGCTGCCCGATGGAGCAGCGCAACTCAAATGCGTTTCCGCTGCTGGCCTTCACTACGGCGCGGGCGAGTTCGCTTTCCTCGGCGGAAGCATTCACCAGCGTCTTGATGTTGTGGACAGCAAGCGCTTTGGCAACTTCACCATATCGCTCCACGGGCCATTGCTTTGCCCCCCACCCAGCCCCAGGATTCACGATGGCATAGCTGGCAATTCCGAGCCGGGAAATTTCAGAATCTGCCCAGGCTTCAGCCGTGGGATCAACGGGAAGTTGCGGAGCTAGCGGTTTCAATTCGCGACTACCAAGGAGCGGCTGAAGGGCCTCACTGGCGAGCGATAGATTTTGTTCGATCACATGTTCGCCCTGGCGCAGCAGGACTTTTCCGTAAAAAAACCGGGTCGCAGACTCGCGAGGATCGACAAATCCCGCGAGGATCTTTGCCCCACCCAGCTTGGCAAAAATGCCGGACTTGATGGCTCCCTGAAAATCGAGGGCAAAGTCATAACCGATTTTTCTTACACGCTTCAGCGCACCGGCTATCTCTGCGGTTGCAGAAGGACGAAAGAAATGCTGGCGCCATCGCCGCGTATCCAGGGTGTGAATGTTATTGACGACCGGCTTCTGCGGGCTCACGCCGTGCGGGCTGGCTTTTCTACCCTGGGCCGTAAGCAACTCAGACCAGCGCTCTTCCACCAGCCAGCCTATGGTGGCGTTGGGAAGAGCGTCACGGATTGCGGTTGCTGCCGGCAACGCGTGCAGAATGTCTCCCATGGCCCCGAGCCTGACAATCAGGATTTTGGCCATTCCCGCCTCAGTACTTCATTTTTCAACAAATCGTTTTCCAGGAGATCCGTGGTGGAGTGGTCTTTCGGATCGCCCACAATGGCAACACGACCGCCGCAGGCAAGCACTACATCCCGTTCCGGCACATTCTCTTCGGTATAATCCGTGCCTTTGGCGTGGATGTCCGGCCGCAACATACGTATCAGCTCCGTAACATCCAGCGCATCAAAGACTGTGACGGCGTCAACATCCCTGAGCGCCGCCAGGATTTCCGCACGCTCATCGCCGGGAACGCGGGGCCGCCCTTCGCCTTTGAGTGTCCGCGTGCTTGCATCTGAATTCACGGCCACAATCAGCCTGCCACCCAGCTGCTTGGCAGCGCGCAGATAACGGACATGCCCCACGTGAAGAAGATCAAAACATCCATTTGTCAGGATGATCTTGTCTCCAGCCGAGCGCCACTGCCGCACCTGGTCTGCAAGTTCGGTCGCCGAAAAGATTTTTTGCGCAGTCGCTGCCAGTTATCCCTCCATTACGGCCCGCAGAAGTTCAGCGCGGGTTACGGTGGCAGTGCCGCGCTTCATCACGACAATGCCGCCGGCATAATTCGCCAGGCGAGCGGCTGATTCTGGATCGGCTCCAGCGGCCAGTGCGGCGGTGTAAGTGGCGATTACAGTATCGCCCGCTCCTGTAACATCGGCTACTTCGTCAGAGCCATAAATTGGAATTGGAACCGGCTTGTTGCCTCGAGAAAAAACCACCATGCCATCCTTGCCCCGCGTTACCAGCAGAGATTGCAATTTCATTTTCTGCATCACTGCCTTGCCGGTGGCGAATAGGCGCGCGTTGTCATTGCCGATTCGTGTGCGCAGCACCTCTTCAAGTTCTGATTCATTCGGCGTGGCGGCCGTGACGCCGTTGTAAGCCAGCGTGCGATAGCGCGAATCGAGCGTGACGGGGACGCCGTTGAGCGAAGCGCGAGCGCGAATGTTATCAAAAATTTCCGGCGTAGCTGCTCCGTAGCCATAGTCGGAGATCAGCAATGCATCAGAAGCGCGGATATAGCCGCGTGCCTGAAACGTGATGTCGCGGATGGCAGCCCGGTCCAGCGGCGTTTCCGGTTCCCGGTCTACGCGGATGACCTGCTGTCGCGGTGAATGAGTAGTACCGGCGAGAACGCGCGTCTTGGTAACGGTGCCGCGGCCCTTGAGCCTGCGGATGGCGCTCACTGAAATATGTTTCTGGCGGAATGCATGCAGCAGCATTCGGCCGGCTTCGTCGTCGCCAATAACGCCCACCGGAAGGACCGTCACTCCAAGATCGGCCAGGTTATAAATGGCATTGCCTGCGCCTCCGGGAACTACCGTGCGGTCACGGTGACGCAGTATGAGTACCGGCGCTTCCCGCGAGACCCGCGAAATCTCGCCATAGATAAACTCGTCGGCAATGAGATCACCCAGCACGGTGATGCTGAGCTTGGGAAACTGCTCAATGATTTTGACGAGGCGGTCGGCCGGCTTTTGGGCTTTTTGCATGGACTCACGATTTTCTCATGCCTGAGGCTGAATCTGCTGGTCTGAGCGCTGTTCGATGGTCTTTAGGAGTTCCGTTAGCGCCTGATTTGGGAATTCCAGCTCGATACGCAGGTTGGCGGTGAGCAGCGGAGAAAGTTGTGAGGAGAGCGGCCCTAGATTGATCAGGTCTTTTTCCGTGGTGATGAAGCAATTTGCGCGGGTTTGCTTCTTCAGGTCGAGCAGACGGTCAATGTCGCGTTGCTCATAGCGAGGATGGTCGCGGAAAGTCATCGTTCCAGTTATTTCCAGTGTTGAGGATTTCAGGCCCTCGATGAATTGCCGGGGGCGCGCAATACCGGAAAATGCAATCGCTTTTCCAGCAGTGTCAGGAAGCTCAATGACTCGGCGACCGCGCCAAATGCTTTCAGCTCCGATTGGCGGTGCTTGAGAATCGAACAGTACAACGGCGTCAGCGCGTTCGAGGGCAGCAATCGGCTCGCGCAAGCGGCCTGTTGGAAGTAAGGAGCCTGCCTGGTCTTCAGCGGGAAGCAGGACAATATCAAAGTCGCGATGCAGGCCGCGGTGTTGAAAGCCATCGTCAAGCAAGTGCAGCTTGCTGAAAAACTTTTGTTCCGCCAGAAGGCCGGCCTGATACCGGTCAGCGCCAACGATCACGGGTGCCTGCAGCTTGCGCGCGATCAACAGGGGCTCATCGCCGAACTGGGCGGGCGAACCATTAGGATCGACAACAGCGATCTCAGTGGAACTCCGTCCATAGCCGCGGGAAAGAACGTCGAAGGCGATTCCGCATTCCGCAAGCAACTGACCCAGAGCAATCACGAATGGCGTCTTGCCGCTGCCACCGACGGAAATGTTGCCAATGCTCACCACCGGCCGCGCCAGTTTCTTTACCTCAAAAATGCGGCGATCATACAAAGCGTTTCGTAGTGCAACGCCGGCGCCGAAAAGGGCGGAGAGTGGGTTCATTGGGCACGCTCTTGCTGTTGCAAAAGTGGCGCCAGAGCTTCCATCGTCCGGCGCGTTGCTCCTTCATGTTTAGCAAATAAATCTTTCGCCAGGCGGCCCATGCGCTGGCGCTCATCCGAAGAGCCCAGCAATGAGAGGAATACTGAGCCAAGACTTTCGGCTGTTACGGTCTTTACCGCCCTGCCCTGCTCCGCAATACCCTGTTCAAAGATGCTGACGATCTCACGGAAATTAAACGTGTGCGGTCCTACCAGAATGGCAGCGCCGTATTGCGCGGGCTCCAGGATATTGTGGCCACCTATGGGCACCAGGCTACCGCCCACAAAGGCGATGTCTGCGAGTTCATAAACCGCAGCGAGCTCGCCAACGCTATCAAGAAGAAAAACCCCGCTGCAGATCGGTTGCGGCGGTTGCCAATGGGTCCGGCGCTGAAGGGCAAATCCTGAGATTGAAATCAGGGCCGCAACTTTTTCAAACCGCTCGGGATGCCGTGGGGCCAGGACCATAATGGCGGCGGGAAATTGCTGCTGCACGGTTTTGAACGTTTCCAGCAGCAGCTCTTCCTCGCCTTCAGCGGTGCTGCCACAAACGATCACAGGAGAATCTTTACTGATGGCTGCCCGCAATCCCATGATCAATGCAGGCTGCGCATTTGGACGGACATCGAATTTCAAATTCCCGCTGACTCGCACCCGTTCAGTAGGTGCGCCAATTTCACGCAGCCGCTGGGCATCTTCTGCTGTTTGCGCCAGAAACAGATCCACTTCCGACAACACTCGGGCAAAGAACGGTTTGAAGCGCCTGTAACGCGGAAATGAACGATCAGAGATGCGCGCGTTGACGATTGCCAGCGAAATCTGCCGCTTCCCTGCCAGGTGGAGTAGGTTGGGCCAGAACTCGGTCTCAGCAATCACGATCAGCTGCGGCTTTAATGCGTTCAGATATCGCCGGATGGCAAAGCCGAAATCGAGCGGCATGAAGAACACGCGATTTTCGCCGAAGCGCTGGCGCGCCAGCTTCTGTCCCGTTGCGGTGGTGGTGGAAACAAAAATCTGCCGGTCCGGATGTTGCCGCCGGAGTTCGCTGATCAACTGGCTCACCGCAAGCACTTCTCCCACGGAAACGGCATGCACCCAGATGGAGCCGGGCTGGGCATCATTCAATCGGGCAGGTACGAGACCGAGGCGCTCCCCCAGACCGGAGCGGTATTTACCCAGGCGGAGCATCTGAATGATCCACCATGGCAGCGAGAGGAGAGCTGCGCAGGCCAGAAGCAAACTGTAAAAGAGATACATTGAATGACTTTGGACATTCTATGGAAACGGCGCGGTTGTGCAAACCTGCCCCGCGGCTGGATATAATCAATGTTGTGAAAGCCGTCCGCACCATCGGTTGCGTCCTACTGCTCACTACGCTGCTTTTCAGCGAAAAGCACTTCAACCCGCCGCCCGCGGCGCATGCCAGCACGTACCCGCTGCATGAGGCGCATAACGACGAAAAGGTGACCATCGCCGCCGAACCGTACACGCGGCAAATGTCCGGGGTATTCAAAGAGAATTATTGGGAGCATGGGCTTTTCCCGATTCGCCTGCTGATTTCCAATGACAGCGATCAAACGCTGATGCTTCAAGACATGAAGATCGAATACATCACCGCGCAGCGTGACAAGCTGCAGCCGGCCACCAACGACGATATTTATCGCAAGTTTGTCCGGCCCAACCGTGCCGACAAGAGCCATCCCGGCATGCATTTGCCGTTCCCCGTGGGCAAGAAAAAAGAAGCCATCAGCAAAGATACACAGGAAGAATATGAGTCGGCGCAGTTCGCTGCTGTTCCGGTGACACCGCATTCCACCCACGCCGGCTATTTGTTCTTTGATATGCAGGGAGATCCGCCGGGCCCGGGCGCTCATTTGTATATTTCCGGAATCAAAGCCGGGACCAAAGAGTTGTTCTATTTCGATATTCCCATGGACAAGACCACGACTGAGGCTCCTGCTCCCAAATAGGCACTGGGTTGGCCCTATAATCTTTCCATGTCCACCAGCCTAAAGCCAGCCAGCCCAAAGCTTTCCTCCGCCTTGCGCCAGAAATATGAGCCGGTGATTGGGCTGGAAGTACACGTCCAGTTGCTTACGCAAACCAAGATTTTCTGTGGCTGTTCCGCGCAGTTTGGCGCTCCGCCAAACACAAACGTGTGTCCGGTGTGCCTGGGATTGCCCGGCGCGCTGCCGATGCTCAACAAACGCGCGGTGGAATTCGCCGTGCTAGCTTCACAGGCGCTGAATTGCCAGGTACGAGAGACTTCAATTTTTGCCCGCAAGAACTATTTTTATCCTGACCTGCCCAAGGGGTACCAAATCTCGCAATTTGATAAGCCTCTGGCCGAACACGGATATATCGAGATTGTGCAGACAGGCGGCGGCAGCAGCAAGAAAATAGGCATTACGCGGCTGCACATGGAAGAGGATGCAGGCAAGAGCATTCATGATGGGCTCATAGATTCCAGTGTTTATACGTCAATTGACCTGAACCGCAGCGGAACGCCACTGGTGGAGATTGTCAGTGAGCCTGATCTGCGGTCTGCCGATGAAGCGTTTGAATATCTGACGCTGCTGAAAGAGATCATCTTGTATACCGGGGTGAGCGACTGCAACATGGAAGAAGGATCGTTGCGCTGCGATGCGAATGTAAGCGTGCGTCCACGAGGCCAGGAAAAATTCGGCATCAAGGCGGAAATCAAGAACGTAAATTCTTTTCGTTTCATCCGCGACGCAATTGAGTACGAGATCGGGCGGCAGATTGAAGCGATTGAGGCGGGCGAGCGCATTCAGCAGGAGACACGCCTTTACAACGCCCAGGAAGGCCGCACGTACAGCATGCGTTCCAAAGAACAGGCGCACGACTATCGCTATTTTCCTGAGCCGGATTTGCCGCCGCTGGTTGTGGACGCGCGATGGCAGGAGGCGATTCGCAGGACTTTGCCGGAATTGCCGGACGCGCGTCGCAAGCGAATGGTCGCCGACTACGGAATCACCGAATATGACGCGCGGGTGCTGACCGCTACAAAGTCACTGGCCGACCAGTTTGAAGCAGCGGCCAAAGCGGCGAAGAACCCGAAGCGCGTGGCGAACCTGGTGCAGGGCGAGCTTATGGGACGTTTGAAAGCGGCAGGCCTGGAGATTGAACAGTCCCCGGTCTCTATGAAAGGCGTAGCCTTGTCCGCCGATCTGGTGGAGTCCGGCGATATTTCCAGCAAGATTCTAAAAGACCTTTACGACAAAGCATTCGCCAGCGCAGAAGATTTCCCGACAGTCTATGAGCGAGAAAAACCGCAGCAGATTACGGATATTGTGGCGCTGGAGAAGATCATCGACGAAATCATTGCCGCCAATCCTAAGCAGGTGGAGCAATATCGCGCGGGCAAGATGACGATCATCGGATTTTTTGTCGGACAGGTGATGAAGGCATCAAAAGGACAGGCCAAGCCGGAGCTGGTGAATGAGCTGTTGGGGAAAAAGCTGAGTTGATTGGGTCTTTTCTCCTATGATCATGGCTGCCATACAGGCATCGACGTTCTGGAAGAATATTCCAATTTAGGGCGCCAAGGCAGACTGGACGGAACCCGCGAGCTGGTAATCACAGGAACACCGTTTAGACACCAAGAATTTCGACTAGCTTTTTCGTAGATGGTAAAACGATTCCACGCCCACGCTAATGGCTTGATGCCCTATAAACAAAGGTTTTCCTCGTTTCGGCATAAACCCCTATGCTATGTCGGCGTTTTAGAACAAGCTATTTTGTTATGGACCACGTTGGACTGCTTGAAAAAATGCGACTTCAAACTGAATCTGTAAATTGCAAATCGCGAGGCGGGTCGAATTGGAAATTAGGGGCGGCAGACCGATAAAATGGGGAAGCAAATTCTGACGGAGGAATCATGCCGAAAGTTAAACATGTCTCGGCTAAGGATGGCGACGTAATTGTTCTGGTAGGCACCATGAAGGGCGCATTTGTGCTGCGCTCCAACAAATCGCGGAAGCAATGGGACGTGGGCGGCCCTTACTCAATAGGAGCGCCGGTGTATGCCATGGCTTTCGATCAGCGCCAGGGCCGGCGGCGGCTGTGGTGGGCCCAGCAGAGCTTCCAGTGGGGCACGGTGCTGTGCTCGTCCGACGATTATGGCAAGACGGTGACTGAGCCTGAAGCTTATTCCGTAAAATTTCCACCTGAGTCGCAGCTCACGCTGAAGAATATCTGGCAGATTACCCCCGGTCGTACTGACGATCCTGACACGCTCTATTGCGGTGTGGAACCTGCGGCGCTGTTTGAATCGCAAGACGCGGGCAAGACATGGTCGCCTGTAGAAGGGCTGCTTAATCATCCGCATCGCGAAAAATGGCAGCCCGGTGGCGGTGGATTGTGCCTGCATACGATTGTTCCGGACGCAACCAACCCTAAACGCATGATGATCGCCATTTCGACAGCCGGAGCGTATCGGACGGACGATGGCGGAGCAACGTGGCAGGCGCGCAACAACGGAGTAAGAGCAGAGTTTCTGCCGGACAAGTATCCAGAATTTGGCCAGTGCGTGCATAAAGTTGTGCAACACGGCGCAAGGCCGGAGCGGCTGTTTTTGCAGAACCATTGGGGACTCTATCGCAGCGACGATGGCGGCGACTCATGGAAGGACATCGCGAACGGCGTGCCTTCCGACTTTGGCTTTTGTATGGCTACGCATCCGCACGATCCTGAGACGGTTTACATTGTGCCGATTGAGTCAGACCAGTACCGCTGCACTCCGGAAGGCAAGCTACGGGTCTATCGAACAAAGAATGCAGGGAAAAGCTGGGAGCCGCTCACGCGCGGGCTGCCGCAGAAGAATGCCATGGAAACGGTCTTGCGCGACGCGCTGGCAACGGATACATGCGATCCTGCGGGCGTTTATTTCGGTACTAGAAGCGGCAAGGTATATGGGTCGAGCGATGGCGGAAATTCATGGAAGGTGATTATGGAGGGTCTGCCGGCTGTGGTCTGCGTGAAGGCGGCATGGGTGGGAGACAATGGCAAAAACCTACCACAGAGGCACAGAGACACA
>Ga0134125_10006272_pt1 | contig 13469 bp, 10 predicted proteins | sample KB31751_FD_96464 | JGI IMG/M metagenome (GOLD analysis project Ga0134125, IMG submission 96464) | Terrestrial soil microbial communities with excess Nitrogen fertilizer from Kellogg Biological Station, Michigan, USA - KB3-175-1 | ecosystem: Environmental > Terrestrial > Soil > Unclassified ... | reverse complement strand
GGACCTGGACGTTTCCAAAGTCAGCCTTGTCGACGTTGATAAAGTTGCCCACGCCAATGCTCGCGCCGCTTTTCAGGACCGTGGTGACTACCGGTTGACCACCCTGCTCCCAATTGCTGCCACCGGGCGTCTGGACGGCTGGATTTTCACACTGGATGCGAACGCTTTGGATCAAACTGGCATTGTCGCCATAGGTCTGCCGCAACAAATCGGACAGGCTCACCGTCGAGCCTACCGGCCCACTAATCGCGACAGGCGCTGCGTCTTGAAGAATGGTCACGGTGGTCTCCTGGTGTATTCGAGTTGATCGGTTCGCGAGGCGGATGCCTCTTCCATGTTTCTCTCCACAGGGGGTTTGATGGATTTTTCCCCCGCGCCGATCGATGCGACAGCTCGAGTGGGGCCGATGGACGAGCATCGCCGCGCAAACGGCAGAGCCGCCCGAAGGCGGCCTGCGAAGGGAGGCGGTTTTTTCTTGCCGAGGGATGCCGCGACGACGCGGCCAGGTTGCCAACCACAAGCCGCAGCGCACGTGGTTGGCGGCCTAGCCGACACACGGCGGCGGAGGTGACAACCTCCGCCACAAAGCGATAGATCTGCCGTTACATGTAGCGAGCGATCGCGGCCGCGATTTGCGGCGCCCGAGCCCGCAGAGCCTCGACGTTAATCGGAAGCCGCCCTATCGAAAGCCGTTCCAACGGAAGCCGCTCTTTTGATATGTTGCGTACGGGGCGCCGCGCAGCGATCATTGTTTTCCTGCCTGACGCCTGGGTCGCCTTTTGGACGGCCTTGGCCGGCTGGTGAGCCACCATATTGGTCACCGGCATATTGGTCACCGGCGCGACGACTTGCGGGGCTGCCGCCTCGGGCCCGTTCGGAGCCACCGCATTTTGTTGGGCTGCTGCGGGCTCAGCCGGCAGCGGCGTCACCTCTGGCTTCACCTCGTTTGTCGTGCCCGCGGAACTGACCTCGATCTTCGCCGGCTCTGGCAGTTCGTTGGCGGCGGCCGGCGTCTCCGTAAGCTCCCTGGTTGGGGTTGTGGAAATCAGAGCGGCGGATGCCGCGGAGGTCTCAACCTGAACTGTCGATGGAGGTGCAACAGGCTCCAGCGTAGCCACCACTTGGGTTTGTGCCGGGTTGGACGACGGCGTCACCGCGAGCACACCGTTCATCGAGGCTTCCCCGATCCGGCGCTCCAGCAGCGCATTCCGCGCCTTCGTCACAAATTCCGACTGTGCTTTCGCCAGCAACGGATTCGACGCATGACTTGGCTGGTAATAAAACACCGCAGCAAGGAACGTGCTTGCGAGTGCTGCGCCGCCAATCGTGCCAATCCTGCTCATGCCGGTCTCCCCTGAATGCTGCGTCGAGGCGAATGCCCCTTCCATGTCCCCTCTCCACAGGGGGTTTGACGGATTTTCCCCGCGCCGTTCGATGCGCGAGTTAAGAGCAGCCGACCGCGCCAAAGCCGCCGGAAGGCTGTCTGCGTGGGGAGTCGGTTTTTCCTGCTGAGGGGCACCGTGACGGCGCGGCTTGGTTAAGCCGCAGCGCAGGTGGTTGGCGGCTTTAGCCGGCATACCGCGGCGAAGGTGACAAATGTCCGCCAAAACGGGCGATGGATCCACCGTTACATCTGGCGACCGATTGGGGCGCCACGCAGCTAGGCGCCTGGGCTCAGGAGGCGACTGTGACGTTGCTCACAGGACGTTCGGCGGTCGCCGCAAGCGCAACTTTGTTGCCGCGAATGTTGGCAATGACTTCGTCACGCGGGCCCTGGATGATGGCCTGCCCGAACGACATCACCAAAAGCTTGTCGACATGGGCCAGGAGCAGGTTGCGGTGCGTGACGGCAATGACCGTGCAGCCGGCGGCCTTCATGGCAACCATGGCCCGGCCGAGAGCCTTTTCGCCTTCCTCGTCGAGATTGGAATTGGGCTCATCCAGGATCACGAGGCGCGGATTGCCATACAAGGCGCGTGCAAGACCAACACGCTGGCGCATGCCGCCCGACAGGGCCACGCCGGCTTCGCCGAGCAACGTATCGTAGCCGTTCGGAAGACGCAGGATCACCTCATGGGCACCGGCCGCTTGAGCGGCCGCGATGACGGCCTTCGGTTCGACCTTGCCGAGGCGCGCGATGTTGTCGGCGACCGTCCCGGAGAAAAGTTCAATGTCCTGCGGCAGATAGCCAATGTGCTTGCCAAGCCGGGTCTGATCCCACTGGCTGTATTCGGCGCCGTCGATCCGCACCGTGCCGTCGCGGAGCGGCCAAACACCGGCGATCGCCCGAGCCAGGGTCGACTTCCCGCTGCCCGAGTTGCCGACGATCGCCATGCTCTCGCCTGCCTTCAGGCTGAGCGATACACCCTTGACGGCCGGACGGTTCGCATTGGGCGGCCAAATCACCGCATTGATAACTTCGAGGTTGCCTTGCGGCGGCGGAAGCGCGGTGGGCGACTCGCCGATCGGAAGGGCCTGGAACAGGTTCTCGAGGCGGTTGAAGGACGTCCTGAACGCGACGATTCGCTTCCACTGGCCGATAACCTGCTCGATCGGTGCGAGGGCACGGCCCATGATGATCGACGTCGCCAATATGGCTCCGGGCGAGATTTCCCGATCGATGGCAAGCCATGCTCCGACACAAAGAAGGGTGATCTGCACCGTGAGCCTGGCGAATTTCACCAGCGCATGAAGGGCAGCGCCCCGCTCGGTGGCGGCACTATGGACTGCGATATGCGCGTACTGGGCGCCGGCCCAGCGGTCCAGCACAACATCACCCATGCCGAGACCGCGGACGACCTCACCGTTGCGCAGCGCGGAGGCGGCAAAGCGGTTGGCCTCGTTCGCGAGGCGGCTCGCTTCATTGACGCTCGCGCGTGTCATCACTTCGGTGATGATCGCGAGGCTGAAAAGCGCGACTGCTCCGATCAACGCCACGATGCCGAGCATGAAGTGTTGCAGGAAACAAAGAATGACGAAAAGCGGAGTCCAGGGCAAGTCGCAGAGATTGGCGGCCAGGCCTCCCGTTATGCATTCGCGGATCGTTTCGGCATCACGGATCACCTGTTGCCCGAGCCGGTGTTGTGGTGACAACTCGGCCTTCATCATGGTTTCGAAGAGAGGCCGCCGCAAATGTTGTTCGAACTGCATCCCGGCCCGCGCCAGAACGCCCGATCGAACGAATTCGAGAATGCCGTAAAGGACCAGGAACACCACGACGATCATCGTCAGCATGAAGAGCGTGGTGACGTTACGGCTTGTCAGCACCCGATCGTAAATCTGCATCGAGTAGAGCGGCGACACCAACATGGCTGCATTGATGAACATGCTAATGACGAACGTCGCGCCCAGCGCGGGATAGCAGGACTTCAGAGCCTGCGAAAGCGGTGAGCGATTTGTGGTCTGCGTAGCCATATCCGGTGCCCTCTCGGCAGCGCAACGATGTGTCGATCCGGTCGAACCCGACCGTGACGAACGTCACAAAAGCACAGAAATAAAAGGATCTCTCCCGATGTAATGCTAAGTACAGTGCCGCAATTATCACATTCGTGCCCAGGGGGACAGCCGTGACCGTTATTGCACCAGGCCCGCAATCGATGCCGACCAGTACCGCCGACCACCGCGGTTATGCTCGTTTGGGCTTCGCAGCGATCGCCTTCGTATTCGGCGGCTTTGGCGTCTGGGCAGGTTTTGCACCCCTCGATCGCGCTGCCGTCGCGCAAGGACAGGTCGCAGTCGAGAGCAACAACAAGCCGGTTCAACATCTCGAAGGCGGCATCGTCCGCGAGATTCTGGTGCATGACTCGCAGCAGGTAAAAGAGGGCGACGTGCTCTTCCGCCTGCAGCCAACCACCGCCCAGGCCAATCTCGACCTTCTCCGTAAGCAGATCGACGCGGGCCTCGCGCAGGAGGCGCGCTTGGTCGCCGAGAAGAACCAGGCTGACAAGATCAACTTCCCCGCCGATCTGCTGGCGCGCCGCGACGTCAAAGAGACCGATTTGGCGATCAAGGATCAAGAGCGGGTGTTCCAGGAGCATCGGAACAAGCTGAACGGCGACCTCGGCATCCTCGCCTCCCAGATCGCGCAGAAGCAGGCGGACATCGAGGGACGCAAGCGGCAAAGGGAAACGCTTGCCACTCAAATGACGAGTTACAAGTCCGAGATAACCTCGGTCACTCCGTTGGTCGAAAAGGGCTACTATGCCCGCAACAAATATCTCGAACTTCAGCGCAATGAGCAGCGCGTCGAAGGCGATCTCGCCATTGCCGAGAGCGACGTCGCCCGCCTCACCAAGGCTGTGGAAGAAGCCAAGCTCCAAATGCAACAGACCCGGTTCAAGTTCGACCAGGATGTCTCGACTGAGCTGAATGACGTTCGAGCCAAGATGTCGGACGCCCGCGAGAAGCTTTTGATCGCTCAGGACGTGCTCACGCGCGTCGACGTCCGCGCGCCGCGAAGCGGCACCGTACTTGGACTGAAAGTGCACGGCGTCGGCGAGGTCATCAAGCCCGGCGAAACGCTGGCCGAAATCGTGCCGCTCGGTGAAGGACTGCTGATCACGGCGCGGGTGTCACCCAACGACATCGAAAGCGTCGAAGTCGGCCAGACCGCGGACGTGCGCTTCCCCAACTTTTCGTCACGGCAAACCTCGGTCATCGAGGGCAAGATCGTGAGCATGGCTCCCGACGCTCAGGTCGATCCGGCGAGTTCAGGTAACCAACAGCAGCAGCCATATTTCTCCGTGAAGGTGATGATCGACTACAGCAGGGTGCCGGACGAAATCGCCAAGAAGATCCAGCCGGGAATGCAGGCCGAGGTGCTGATCTCGACCGGCGAGCGCACCGCGTTGGCCTATTTCCTTGGACCCCTGAAGAGCGGCTTCGCAAAAGCTTTCCGGGAAAAATGATCATTCACAAACGCGAAGATGGGTCGGTGTGACCGACCTGTTTCGGACGCTCGGCTGCCGGGTGACCTGGCTGCGTGGTCGGCGAACCACGAATGAACAGGCTCAAGCCAGGAGATCAAGCGAACGCTACGAGACGCGCATGGGCAGTCGTGAAGACGACAGCCGGAAACTGTCTCGATCACGGTGGCTTTATCTTGGCTGTGTGACGTGGCGCACGTAATCGGCCGTGCGGAGCGAGCGAGCCGCGGAAAATCCACCAGAGCCGATGTGGTGAGAGGGAGGAAGGGAAAGAACCCTTCCGAGCAAACCCTCAACACCACAGGAGATGACAATGGCTGAGATTTACGGAACCGGGTTTTATAGCATCCACCAGCACAGGTATATCGGTGTCGCGGACACCCTGGATGGAACAAGCGGTGAGGATACGATCTGGGGCGGCGGCGGAAACGACCACATCTACGCTGGCGCCGGCGATGACGAAGTCCATGGCGGCACGGGCGATGACATTATCGTAGCCAATCCGCAAAACCCATACACCGTCGGCTCCTGGGGTCACGACGCCGTCTATGGCGAATCCGGCAATGACACCCTCGCCTACGGCAATACCAACGATTCGGTGATCCTGTATGGGGACGACATCGAAAACCGCGACGCCGGCAACGACACGATCAGCGGCGGCTCCGCAGGAGACCACATCTACGGCGGCGGCGGCAACGATACGATTTTCGGAGGCGGCGGCAACGACGTCATCTACGGTGACAATTTTACCGGCAGCGGCAACGGCAACGACACGATCTATGGCGGATCCGGCTACGACCAGATTTGGGGCGGTGACGGCAACGACACCATCCTGGGCGGTGTCGACTTCGATGATCTTTACGGCGGCAAAGGCGCGGACACGTTCGTGTTCACCAGAGGCGACAGCGGCAAAAACTACGCCGACGCCGACGTAATCCACGACTTCAACGCCAGCACGAACAGCTACAGCGTGTGGGACAAGCTCGACCTTGATGGCAAAGCCGACGCGTCCAACTTCGGACACATCAATGGCTTTCTGAACACCGACAATGATCTCACCTTCAAGGCCGAGTACGATCACGCGCTCAAGTTCGCGCAAAACGCCATGACTGCCGAACACCAACTCAAATACGAGTTTGTGACGGACGGTCATGACGGATGGGTATTCGTCGACACGGATGGCAACCACACCGTCGACTATGGCATCGAGCTGAAGGGCGTTACCGACCTGCACTGGCAAAACATCGTCTGAGGCCAGTGCTGACGGCTCCGGGTTGGCACGTTGCGTCGGTACCCACGCTCGATCAACCCGGTTGCCGCGCTCGGGACTATCGACGCCGCCGCGCCGAATCTTGACGACACCACCCTCGGATTGAGGAGAAAGGTGTCACCATCGGCGACGGCGAAAGCGGTCCCCAGGAAGTCCTCGGCGCATTGCGCCGAGGATGCGAATGCGAGCGCGAATACAGATGGAGCGATGGTCGGGGAACGACGAATGAACAGGATCAAGCCAAGAGATCAAGCGAACGCGACGAGACGCGCATTATCCGTCGTGAAGACCTCGTAGGGATTACCATTCGGCGGCGTGAACGACACGAGCTCCATTCCATTGCTGTCAATGCCGGCAGCATGCAACGCCGCTGGGACGGCTACTAATTGGCACCTGCGACTTTCCGCGAACGCAGCAAGATCCTCGGCAGCATCAACGACCGGCCCCACGGCGGTGAATGGCTTCGACGGCCCCGCGCCAATTCGCCCGAGATAAGCCGTACCAAACGCCAGGCCCATGGCGACGGCGATCGGCTGGCCAAATTCGGCGGAAAACCGTTCGTTCAAACGCTCAAGCGCAATGTTGATGTCGGCGCCAGCCGCAAAGGCGGCGCGGCAGCCGGCCTGAGCTGAATCAGCCTGGTCGAACAAGGCGACGATTCCCCGCCCCGTCGTCTGCATAATTGTGCCGTTGTGCTTGACAAGGCAGGCGGAAACCGTTTCGAGGAACTCGTTGAGGAAGAATATGGCGTCATAAGCGCGTCGCGAACCCACCAGAGTTGCGTGCCCCTGCAAGTGGACGCTGAAGGCAGCGACCTGGCGCTCGATCCCCCCGGTGTCAAGCTCCGACTCCGCGGCTACATCGGAAACAGTCTCAGCGATGGGAGTTAGCCGGGTCACGGTCAACGCGGCCGTCGGCTTGATCTGACAAGCAAGCCGAACGCGATCGTCTTGTCCCTCAAGCAGCTCAAACTCGGCGGCGGTACGAGGAGGTAATGTGCCCTCGCCCTGCTCGATTCGCACGCTGCACGCGGTACAGCGGCCGCGCCCCCCACAGCCATTGGCGTGCGGAACCGCATTAAGGAGACTGATCTCGAGCAATGTCGGGCCCGTGGAAGCCTTCAACTTTGGACCGTTGACGTAAGTCACGTCAATCTTGGGCGCGACCACAATCCTGAGGAATCGGGCTATCAGCGCGCCGGCGGCTGCCAAGAGCAAACCACCGTAAGAAGCCAACGCGATCAATCGCAAGCGCCGCAGCGTATGCTCCATTTCGGCCGAGGGCCAGTGGGTCGCCGTGCGAACTTGTTCGGCAAATGCATTGTCGGCAACCAGCGTCGTGACAATCCGCGCGGACGCGATCAGTCCGGAAATTGCGGCGATGGGGATCGCCAGTGCGACCACGGCCAGGATCGGTGCAATCCTGCGGTAGCCAGCGCGCTGGCTTAGCCATCCGTGGAGGCCCACGCATCCATGGCCCCATACCAACACGATCAATGAAACATAGAGCAATTCATGTTCGGGCCAGAGCTTGGCCAAGCGATACAGAATGTTGTCGTTCACTCCAAATAGAATGTTCGCCAGTCGGGTATCGACGACATAAGGTAGCAGCAATAGCGGCACGAGAAGACCGCTTGCGATCAGTGCGGCGTCGTCTCGTGACATGCGCAAGGTTGCGCGGCGCGCAGTGAACCACAGGGTCGCAACTATGTGACTGACACATGCGCAGCATAACAGCGCCGTCCCGAGCCATGAGTGCGTGAATGCGAATTGCCATGCGGCGAGATCGCCCATCGTTTGCAGCGAGACAAGCCCGACCGCGTAAATGCAAAGCTCAATCGCCGCGAAAAAAAACAGGACCAACCCGGAAATGAGCGCGATATTCCGGCCAGTTCGTTCCAGACGACGGGCGCTCATCGCGCCATTTCCCCATGCTTGCCCCGTAGCGGCGCTAATCTGTACCATCTGCCCCGCCGCCGTCTACCTGGAATTTGTGCGGGAGATGGCACGCAAATCTTCGGTTCCGGTGTGAGGCTTGCCGCTTAGCTCATGTTCTTGCAAAAGAGCCTAAGATGTACAGCCCGGACGCGTCGCCGGCTCGGCACCCCGGGTCATCGAATTACAACGCACCTAGATCATAAGTTGCGCGCGGACATGATCGGAATCGATCTTGTCTTGGGAAAGGGTTGTGCTAATGCGCCCCTTGTCCATGACGTAGCAGCGTTCAGCGATTGCAAGAATGGTATCAAGATTCTGCTCCACAAAGATGATTGTCGTTCCGATCTCATTTCGGATGGACTTCAGCACCTCGCAAATCATCTGGACTATCGACGGCTGGACGCCTTCGGACGGCTCGTCCAGCAACATCAAAACGGGATTTCCAATCAGCGCGCGCCCGATCGCCAGTTGCTGCTGCTCGCCGCCTGACATGGTGCCGGCAATTTGCCGCCGACGCGCCTTCAACTGCGGAAAATAGGTGTAGACCATATCCGGCAGCTTACGAGCATCCGGGCCCCCGATCAGCTTGCCGACCTCGAGGTTTTCCTCAACGGTCATCTGCGGAAAGACATCGCGGCCTTGCGGGACGTATCCCATGCCGGCCCGCGCCCGTGCATCCGCAGGCAACATGGTGATGTCGCGATCGAACAGGCTAACGGAGCCGCTTCTGGCAGGGATCAGTCCGATCAGGCATTTCATCAGCGTGGATTTCCCCACGCCGTTGCGACCGATCACGCCGACGATCTCGCCGCGGTCTACCGTCATATCCACGCCCTGCAGTATCGGAGTGGCGTCATAGGAAGCCCACAACCCACTGATGGCCAAGACACTATCAGGCATGATGTGTCCTTCCGAGATAGATCTCAGCCACTTGCGGGTCGCTAATGATCTCTCCCAGCGCGCCCCGCGCGAAGACCTTCCCCAGATGCAGGACGGTCACGCGCTGGGCAATCTGGCGGACGAAAGTCATGTCGTGCTCGACGACGACAATCGTCATTCCGCCTTCGTTGAGCGACTTGATGAGCTCGCCGGTGCGATAAGTCTCGTCAGGAGACATGCCCGCGGTCGGTTCATCCAGTAAAAGCAACTTGGGCTGAAGCGCGAGAGCCATGCCGATCTCGAGCCACTGCTGCTGACCGTGAGCCAGGGAACCGGCAGCTTTATCGGCATCGTCCTTCAGACCAAGTAGTGTGAGGAGATGATCTTGCTCGTCAGCAAGATACCGGCCTGCTCTTTGCTGTTGCAGGGCAACGTGAATATTCTGCCATACCGGCAGTTCCTTGAACACGCTCGGGGCTTGCATCTTGATGCTCATGCCACGCTGAACCCTGGCATAGGCCCGCTCTCGCGTGATTTCGGTACCGTCGAAACGAATCGAGCCTGATGTTGGCGGATAGATTCCGACTATCAACTTGAACAGCGTGCTCTTTCCCGCGCCGTTTGGACCAATCAGACAGTGGATTTCCCCACTCTCGATTCTTAAGCTCACATCCGACACAGCAATCAGGCCGCCGAAGCGCTTTGAGATGCCCTGGACATCAATCAGCGACATGATCAGAACCCGCTCATCTGCGAATGACCGTCTGGATCGGAGTCGCGCCACTTCTTCGGCTGGGCCCGGCGTTTCCACCACCCGGACACAAGTTGCGCGACTCCAAAGATGAACCCCTGCGGCATGACCATCACCGTCGCCAGCAGGAGCGCACCCATCAGCACCAACGCGGACTGCTGGCTATAGATCGTGATGGTCTGAAATCCGAACAGCAGCAAGAAAGAGCCGGCGAGCGTTGCGGTCAGATCGCTGCGCCCGGAGAACGCCACCCATACGATCGGCATCGCAGCCGCCGGCAGGCCGATACTCGAAGGTGTGATGAATTGCCCCCAAGATGTGTAAAGGGCACCGCTCAACCCCGCCAAGCCGCTCCCTACCGCAAATGTCAGCAGCTGATATTTACGAACGTCATAGCCCAGCATTTCGGCACGCAGCGGATCTTCCCGCATGGCCACGATCACATTACCGATCGAGGAGTTCACCAGAATCCGCAGTCCGAGATAGACGATCAGGATGAGCGCGATCATCACGTAATAGAGGATTGTGCCTTCGACATAGGTGTCGCCGATGGTCAACGGGTCCATGCCTTTCATGCCGTTGAAACCGTTCAGCCGCGCACTGCCGATATGCCACTCCGGTCCGGCTGTCTGCCCCAGAAAAAAAGCCAGCGATAATGTCGCCGACAACGTTACGATTCCGAAGAACACACCGCCTATGCGGCCCCAAATCATGAAATAGCCGAGCACGACCGCGGCCAGTGCAGCAAGCAGAACGGAAAGAGCGAGTGCAAGGATCGTCATGGTGCCACCACCCATGACAATCGCCAGTACGCCGTAGGAATAACCGGCAATGCCGAAGAAGAACGTCTGACCGAACGACAGCATCCCGCCATAGCCCCAGATCAGGCTAAGACCCAATGCCATGAAGATCCAGATCAGGAAATACGAGAAATTCCCGACATCGTAAGAATCTGCAAAAATCGGATAGACCAGCGCGATGGCCAGCACCGTCAGGAAACCAATCCAAAATCCCCGACCATTGCCGATTGTTTGCGAACCGTTGACGAGACTCAACATTGGGCCTCTCTGAATATCATGATGTTTAGCGACCCCGACGAGTCAGAATACTGGAGAAGCCTTCAGGAAGAAGGCGGATGATCACGATGACAGCAAAAAGCATGCCGATTTGACCGATAATCTGACCGTAGCCCGCGTTGAGAGTCATTCTGACTAGCGCCAGGAACATGGCCGCTGGTGCGGTGCCGAGCAGTACATTGGCGCCGCCAACGACGACAGTAACGAAGCTTTCTACAATGAACGTTGCGCCCATGGTTGGAATCAGCGTCATCGTCGGCGCATAGAGAGCGCCGCAGAGCCCGGCCAGTCCGGCACCAATGCCAAAGCTCACTGCGTAGATGCGTCCGGTCCGTGCCCCAAGCGCCCGCGCCATGCCGGCGTTCTGCATGGTCGCCCGCGCGATCACACCAAACCGCGTCCGCATGAAGAGAATGTAGATTCCGAGCAACACCGCCACTGCGCAGGCAAATAGAATCATCCGATACATCGAGAAGGTGTAGTCGCCCACGGCGAAACTGCCCTCGGGCGTACCGATCCCCCGGACCGACGATCCCACAATCAGCAGCGTGCCCTGCGTGACAATCAGACTTAGTCCCCACGTCGCCAGCAGCGAATCGAGTGGGCGCCGATAGAACTTGCGAACGATCAGCATCTCGACGACCACGCCAATCAGCCCCGCTGCTATCGCCGCGATGATCTGGGCCAATGGCAGCGGAATGCCGACATTGACAAGTCCCACTGTGACGTAGGCGCCGCACATGATGAATTCACCATGCGCCATGTTGATGACGCCCATCATTCCAAAGACGATTGCCAGTCCCGAGGAGGCCAGAATCAAAAACGCGAAAACATCCGCGAATTGATAGAACAGCGAGAACAGCTCAGCGATCACCGGACCCTCCGGAGCGTAGCCCAACTCACTTGCCGCACCCAACCGAACGGGCGACGCGCCGGTCCGGCGCGCCGACCAGTCCTGTGACTACTTCGTAGGAAGATGGCTCGGCGTGTACTGATCCTTGTCATTCTTCTTGGTCAGATCGCAACCGATCTCGCCCAGCCAATATGGCTGAATGATCCCATAGTCCTTGTCTACCGTGACCTCGTGCTTGGGTCCGACGGAAATCAGCCGCATCCGATGGGAGGTGTGCTGGCTCTTTGGATCGATGCAAACCTTGCCTTCCGGCGCATCGATGCAGGCGTCGCCGGTCGCAATAACCTTGCGGAGGTCGGCAAGCTTCGTCGACTTCGACTTCTCGACCAACATCTTGTACATGTACAGCGCGTTGTAGGCATTGTAGCCCATATCGTTGATGTAGGTTTCGTTCGGATACTTGGCGTGCCAGCGCTTCTTGAATGCATTGGCTTCCGGAGTGTCGATTTCCTCAAACCAGTTCGCGGTCGCATGCATGTTGTTTAGCGCGGGCGGCGCGAAGCGCTTGTGCTCAAATCCCAGCATGATCTTGATTGACGACCCCATCGGCAGGTCAAGCTTGGCTGCGGATGCCTGCTCGAAGAACGAGTCCTGCGCGGCGCCGACATTAATCGTCAGAATCCAGTCCGGCTTTGCCTTCTGTATGTTCTGAATTGTTTGGGCGAACTGCGATACACCGAGCGGAATGAACTCTTCTCCGACCACTGTACCGCCAAGATCCTTCAGGATCTTGCGATTCCATTCAGCCGAGATCTGGCCGAAATTGTAGTCCGCCGCGATGACATAAACCTTTTTGCCGAATTTTTCGACCATCCACGGGATCAGCGTGGAGAACTGCTGTTCCGGTACGGCGCCCATGCTGATCATGCTGGCATCGCAGACACCCCCTTCATACTGGTTCGTATAAAAGTATGGCGTCGTGGTGCGGTCAACGATTGGGCGAAGCGCCTCTCTCGAGGCCGATGTGATGCCGCCGATCAGAACATCGACCTTGTCGCGATTTAAAAGCCTGCGGGCAAATTCCTGATAGCGCGCATTGTCGCCCTGCGGATCGAGGTGAATAAGCTCGATCTGCCGACCCATGATGCCGCCGGCCTTGTTGATTTCTTCGACGGCAAGTTCCGAGCCGTGCAACTTGGGCATACCCATCAGCGCCAGGTCTCCCGACACGTCTTCAAGAAGACCGATCTTGAGGGGGTCGGCGGCATAGGTGACGGAGGCTGCGCAGGTCAATAGCGCAAGACCACTCGCGGCAGCTCGCAAACTCCTTAGTGCGTTCTTCATTGTTCTCTCCCTTTGCGCTTTTTCCAATTGAGGAAGTCTCTTTTCAGATCAGGCTCGCAAGTTACTTTAATCAGGATTGAGACACACATCGTGCATTTGGGTTCGGATCGACCAAGTCGATTGCGACAGGATATTTGAAACGCTCCTCGGTTTCAGAGAGTTGGGTGGCGCTTATGCCAGTCCGTCCTGCGTTGGAAGGCTTCGCCGGCCTTCACCAGGCGCGCCTCATCGAAATGGCGGCCGACAAACTGGAACGCCACTGGCCCGCCGCCATCCGTAAAACCGGCAGGCAGCGTAATCGTGGGACTTCCGGTCATGTCGAACGGACAGGTGAAGCGGAGAAGTCCTGCGATCAAATTCGGATCTTCCGTCAGCTTCGCCATTTTCGCCAGGGTCGGCGCGGCAAAGGCCTGCGCGGGAACGGCGAGAAGGTC
>Ga0134125_10006271_pt1 | contig 13470 bp, 15 predicted proteins | sample KB31751_FD_96464 | JGI IMG/M metagenome (GOLD analysis project Ga0134125, IMG submission 96464) | Terrestrial soil microbial communities with excess Nitrogen fertilizer from Kellogg Biological Station, Michigan, USA - KB3-175-1 | ecosystem: Environmental > Terrestrial > Soil > Unclassified ... | reverse complement strand
GATGCGGTCAATGCCAAAAACATAAGGCGAGCCGGGCGCGTAGGTGAGCCTGCGGATCGATGTATCTTGAAAGACGACGCCGAACTCGCCCCCTGAAACGCCCCGGACGATTCCGCCGTCTGCCAAGTCCTGAAAATCGGATTGGTTTACCCCCGGTGTCCACGCGTCACCGGAAGTAACATCATTCAAGCCGGACCACTGGATGCGATAGACATTCGGAGAAGCCAGTCCAGTGAGGACGATGAATCGATTAACGACAGCGATATAGGCTGCTTGTGGAGGTGATCCGCCAGCATTATCGAACGCGCTGGATGAAGTCAGGTTGAAAACCTGGAGCAGCGCATTGACCTGCGTGGCGAAAACAAGGTTGTTGAACTGGACGAATTGCCACTGTGCATTAGACGAAAGCGCCGAGTAGGTCGTGGCATCCTTTGAAACGTCGGTCCAAGTTCCGTCCGTATTATTGAGATTATAGAGTCCCGTTGACGTGCCGGCGAACACCGAAATTGATCCGTCGTTCTTGCGCGCGTAGAAATATCCCCGGCATGCGGAAGGCAAAGACCCCGAAAATGGCACAGAGTTTTTGAACGGTCCATAACCATCCCCACGAGGGACAACGTTCAATATGTTCTTTGTCGTCTGGCCTTGATAGTCCGAAACGTCCGGTCGCCATTCTCCGAAGGGTAAGATTGGCATTAGCGCGGCCTCACAACGATTGTAGCTGCGATGTAGTCCTTGGCGTTCGGTAACGTGAAAGCGCCGGGCGTGTCAGTGGCTTCCGTCGCGTTCTTGGATGCCATTGCCGAAGCGGCACCCGAGGCAACTGTCCACCGCGCTAATTGCTGATTGTCCGTATAGCCTGACGGGTAGTCAGTTATCGAGTTGTCGAACACCGGATTAAACAGCAGAATATTGATCCACAGGTTTTCATTTGATCCCCATGAAGCTGTCAGCGCTGGCGCGGTCGGGGAAATACTATTCCCATCGGCAAAATCGCTGATCTCAGGGGCGCCAGAATGATTGCCGCGAATTTGATAGATGGCGGAACTAAACGTCTCTGTGCCGCCGCTCGCTGGCCCCATGTTGTATTGGCTAGGTTCAGTGCCATCCGAGATTTTCCAGAACACCTTTGCATGCAAACCTGCCGTGCTGGTATGACTTGCGAGTAACGACCAACTATCATCCGGCGCATCAATGTCGTCGCCGTTGCAAACCGCAGGCATCAACAGAAGATCGCCAGGTAGATTTGTCGAAGGCGTCACACCAGCGTCCGTGCGCCACGGATTTAGTAACGTGTCATTATTGAATCCTGCTGCGGCAACCCCAGCCGTTCCAAGCACACGCGGGTAGATGCTTGACGCTTCAGCCTGCATATAGAGCGCGCCGGTCTTGTTGAGCGGCAGCGTCATGGCGCTATTGTCTTTCACCATGCCGCTTATGTCGGGACACGTTCCGTACTGATAGCGCACGAGCCTATGATCCGTGCTCAGGCTGGAATGAGTCAGCAGGATTGATGTCGCGCTTGCACGAACGGCTACAGTGTCGTCGGCAACAGCATCGATGTAGTTCCACGTCGCGCCATCATCTTCCGAGACTTCAAAGCTCGTTATGCCCGTTGTGGGGGTGAAGTCCGTGCCGAGTGAGTGCTGAAGGTTAACCGTCGTGGTCGTGGCGCTCGTCATCTCAATGCCGGTGATGAACCAAGCGGCCACGCCGCCGCCAGTCCCTTCAATGGTGAACTGTGCGCTTTGTGCCAGACGCGCAGTAAGCGCATTCCATGCCGTTGACTGCCAATGTGAGTGGTCTGGCCCTAATAGCGCATCTTCGTTCGAGTTCGAATAGACGAAGCCCGTATATAGCTGTGTGGCTAAGAGCTGGGCCTTTTCGGAGTCGCCAAAGCCTGAATCCGCCTCAAATCCCGTCAGGACGTTTGCCGGCCAAGCGCCTAGAGCGTCGTTCGCGCCATCGCGCGCCATGCTGGCCATGAAGATGGGCAACTGAATTGCGGTACGACCCGTTACCGCACGAATCCCGTCTCCAATAGACTTTATGGATGCGAGCGAAGTACCCGGCGAAAAGTTTGAGTTCGCATCACCATAGCCACCAATCAGAAACATTCCTGCTACATCATTGCCGACCACAGCAAGTTGATCTAGGAGCGCTGTCCATATCGATGTTCCCGGCTTCATGTCCGAATAATCGGAGCCGGGGATAGCCGAAAAGAAATAACCGCACGGAATTCCTGTCGCGGCTTGGTAATCGATCAAGAATGTCGAAATAGCTGCGCCAAGATCGGACTTGTCGAAGTAGGTATCTGCAAACCCGGCAACGCCGGCTAGAACAAACTGGCTAGTGCCGTCTGGTCCCGTCGCTGTCAGGCTACTCGTATTATCAAGCGATATTTCGGCAAGTGTTGATTGACCCAAGCCGACGAACCAATCGCCAATAACGCAATTATTAGATACCTGCGCCGTGACGGCTGTCGCGTTCTTGACCCGCGCCTGGTAGTAGCATTTTGTTGCTTGCGGCACGCCGGGAATCCTCCCGGACCATGTACCGGAGCCGAATGCAAAACTCTGCATGTCGGTCCAATTAACCAGCACGCTATCGTCGGAAGCCGCAAAAACCTTGCCTTGCATCCCGAGGACAGGCGTCCCGCCGCTGTATGTCCCCGAGGCAATGACAGGGCCGCTCGTCTGACCAGCCGCCCGCTGGAACAAGCGGTTATCCATCTCGAAGGCATTTGCCGTAATAGTGTCAGGCGGCGCCGGGATGCCCTTGCCGATGCGCAAAAGCATTTACGAACCAATCACGCCAACGATGCTTGATCCACCGCCGCCACTTGGTCCTGTAATTGTCCAGCCAGAATTTTGACCGAGATCGAATGCGTCTGTCGCCGTGAATGTAGCGCCACCTGAGCCAGTGATGCCACGCAGTGCGACCCAATCAAGAGCGACAGTACCGGACGCGACTGACAGAGTCGCATTTCCAACCACCGAAATATTACCGGACGTGATGAGAGAAACTATATCATTGTCAGAGCCGCCAGTTACCGCGATTGATGAAACAGTTTGCGTGGTGCCGCTGCCCAAAATTACCCAATTCGGCGCGGCGATGCTCATGGCCGCGCAGGTAGTAGACTGACCGATAAACACTGGACCCTGATTACTATTGGCAGCAAAGGAGATGTTATTAAACGTCAATCCCCCACTCTTGAAAGAGAGAGGATTAATTGTTGTGTTCGTGAAAAGAAGATTCGCCGTTCCCTTATCGAATGTCAGGCCAGTAACGGTAGCCGTACCCCATGCATCGTTAAACGAACTATCACCCGTAATTGTCCACAGGCCGGACCCCATCTTGATGCCGCGTGTATTTGTATTATTGCTGCCGAAGTTTGCGACAGTAACGTTTTTGTTGTTCGCGTCGAACGTGCCAGCCGTAACCGTCAGGATGCTTTCAACGGTATTCGCGTTGACGTTCAAATCATCCTGAAGCTTGAAATATCCCGCCGGGCCATTGATCTTAAGCGCACCGAGTTTTTGGCCTGCGGTTGTGATAGCAGTCGGAACGCTTGATGTGCCCGTAGTGGACGTGAGCAGCCACACATGCTGCAAGTTCAGGCCAGCATAAACAATCGTGCCATTCCACTTGAACACGTCGCCTGTGACGGTGACGGTTGCGTTAGCAGTATGCGTCAGATTGACCGCAGAAGATGCACTGGCGTCGAACGTGGCAATCGTGAGAGAAGTGTCAATATTACTCGTGCCGGTGCCAGAATTTGCATCGAAGATAACGGCATCGCCGGTCGTCGGCACAGAAGCGTTATTTGACCCGCCTGAAGTGGCGGACCAATTCGTATTTCCGGTAGCGGACCAGTTCGTCGATGCGCCGCCGCCAACCCAAAATCGATTTGCCATGTCAGACCTTCGACTTGAAGCCAATCATGGAACAGGTGACGGTCGTCGCTGCCGCCGATGGATCGAAGCTCCAAGCCGTCGCGGCAGTACCGGGAATAGGAACAGGCGGATTGAAAATGCACCCACTCCCAGCCGGTAAAGGCAACGAGACTTTGACGGTCGAGCCGTCTTTAATATCGACGGTTATTACCGTTGCCGACGTGTTCGCCAGCACAACCGACGTGAGATAGGTCTTTACACCCGTGCCGGATGACGCGATGCAGGAGGTTGAGGTCCCATCGGTGTTCGTCGCATTGCCGGTAACAATGTCACCCAAGGCACAATGCGGGCGCGTGAACTGGATGCCATCTGTTCCAGCCAGCCAATCAGTACGATCCTGCGCGGACACCGCCGTCTCGCCCGACACTGAGACAACCGCACGCCCTCCGAATTTTTGCGGATTTCCGCTGTCGACCCCATCATGAGCCACGTCCTGATCGCTTGCGCGGACAACACTTGTTGATCCCGCCGCCGTCAGTGTACCAGCCGCTTGAAATTGTGAACTGTCGAGGATCGTGCGGATCGTCGCACTACCGCCAGTCCCCGCCCCTTTATCGACTGCCGTGCCAGCAAGCCGCAAGTCAGCGGCAACCTTGTTGGTCGTTCCGTCCGTGGTCTGATCGATGCCGACCTTGCCGATGAGATTAGTCCCGGCTGGTGTCGTCGTCGGATCGGAAACGGTGCCGTCTGATTTTATCGGCAGAGACACCGGAATCGCGCCAACATTTGGCGCTGATGTGTCAGGGACCCAGCATGCCAACGAAAATGTCACCCCACTTGAAGTGGTAATGTCGTGATAAACGATGCCGGCAGCCATGTTTCAGGTTCCTAATTATGCGGCAAAAAGGAGTTGATAGGTTTCGGCACCGCTCACCGTTTCACCACCGCTTGCAGCGGTAACTGGACCCACACTCGATGAAGTCGTGTTCGCCGAACCTGCAGAGTTTGTTGCAGTCTCGATGACGGTTATCTCGGCATCAACTTGCCCGCTCGTGAGAACGAATGTCGTTGCCGTTGCGCCCGAAATATCCACGCCACCTGCCACCCATTGATAGGTTAGAGACGGTGACGGCGTGCCGCTCCAAGTCCCCGCAGAAACGGTGAGCGCGTCACCGACTACAGTTCCGCCGCTTATCGATGGGGAAGAAATGTTGCTCGGGGCCTCGGTGACGGAAGCCGTCGCAGTAGTTGTTGCCGCCGCATTATCGGCAATATTTGTCGCCGTTACCGTGCAAGTTAAAGCAGAACCGGCATCCGTATGAATGGGTACATAAGTTGAAGAAGTCGCGCCCGAAATCGCGATTGCTGCCCTATTCCACTGATATGTGAATGTTATTGGCAGGGTCCCCGACCACGTACCGCTTGAAACGATTAGCGTAGAGCCGACGATTGCAGCACCACTAATTGATGGAAGAACAGTATTGACTGGCCCGACTGCTGGCGCGGTTTGTCCAGCAGGCGTCCAGATTTCTACTGAACTTGTCTGCGGCGTCCATGTTTCGGACATTAGGGCGTGTTGCCAACAGCGCGAATCGTCAAAGGACCAGCGCTATAAGTTGCATCCACACTCATCTGATTGAGTTCGGATACGATCAAATCGTTAGCCGCCATCCATGCTGGGATTCGTGCATCATCTTTCAGATATGGCGCGGCCTGCAATAACGTCGAATAGACATAAAGATCGGGCGCTAAATCGAGCAGCCAGTTCGTTTGATTGGAGACAGACAGAGCCGGAATATATTTCCGATAGATCATTTCGAGCGTGTAGTCCGCGTCAGGAGATGGGCAAAGCTCTATTTCATCCCCAATGATTGTGAAGAACTTCGGCATTCCCGTCCCGTTTCCGCGACGTGTCCGTTCATCATCGAGAGAAGCATTTGCCATGTAATCGAGGCGAGGGCGCCAATCGACACTTGATAGTGTTATGCTGCGCATCACCTGAAAATCATCTGGCAACGAGATAAACTGCGGATCGGTGGATGTTGTGTCAATTGTCGTTGTCGATCTTTGATCCATCTGACGAACGCGCAAGGTTCTGTTTAACTTCGATTCCGCGAACGCGATGAAGTCAGGAATACGTGCAGTCAGATCGCCCCTTGCAAGCCAGTCCGCAATAGCTGTCGTGAGATCGGAATACGTCGCAATCGTCATTTGCGGTATCCGATGAAAAACGGATTGGCGGGATCGTCAACGCGGAAGGCTTTGTAGTCAGGGTCATCCATCTTCTTATCGACAAACACCCAGAACTCCGTACTCATGGGCCGTGGAGGCACACAGTCTTTATTGAACTCGTTGAACAGTTTTTCGACGATGACGTTAGGCGCGCTCCACTTATGACGGCCCCAATCGCTGCGCTGAGGCATGGAACGCAACGTCTTGTTATGCTCAAGAATGTCCTCAACATCCTGGACAGTCTCTACCGTCATCGAGCCGTCTGAATCGAAATGCAGACGGGTGGCGACTTCGTTCATGTCAGTTCGGTCACAGAGAATGAACCAGCCGTCCCGGCTTGAAGAACAGCAGCTTTTTGACCGGGTGTGACGGCGAACTCCCTCATCCAGTTGTTCGGGATGAGAGTGCCATTCGTTGCGCTTGCGGTCGGCGTGCCGTTATCGATCAGGACATAGGCCGGCTGCCCTCCGGTCGAGACGACAATGCGGAACGTCTCCGTGCCAAAAGCAGCCGTCGCCTGAGACGTGCCACTCATGGTGAAATTGGTTACGGTGCCTTGGCGGCTTTGCAACATGTCAGCTCACCCGAATGTCGGCAAAGTACGTTGTCGGGACAGTGCCAGAGCCAGCGCCGTCCGAAATGAACTCGATATTGTCATCCTCGTTGACGCTGTTGGCGCCACTCGGAATGGCCGTGTCGACATCGCCGGCAGCCGCGCTGGTGAACGCGATGGTCCATGCGCCGCCGGTGACAAGCGTGCCGGCAATCTTGCTGGTGATGGCCGTGTCGGCAGTTGTTACTGCCGCTCCGGTAACTGAACCCATTTTGATGATCTTGCCGCGACAGGGAGACACAGCAAATGCGCTGCCTGCCGTGCTGGAATCCGCCGTATAGGCGAAAACCCGGATGATGTTGAAAGGACGCGGGTCGGGAAGTGACATTGGGGAATCTCCAAAGAAAAAGGGCTGCCCGGTTAAGGACAGCCCTCAAGGTGGGAGGCTATGCGGTGGATTAGCTGGAGGTATTGTCGAACACGCCGCCAGAGGCTTTTTCGTTGATCGCCTCAAGCGTGTATTCCGACAGGATTTGACGCTGCTGCGAATCGCCGGTCTTTGCCAGCACAGTGCTGACCATGCTGCGACCGGGCAGATACGCGACCTTCCACATATCCATTTGCAACACGAGAACGTCACGCGCGCGCTGGAAGCGGTTCGGCATGACCTTGAGCCGGCCAAAATCGCTTTCGTAAGCGTCAACCGACGCTACGATTTTCTTGGCCTGCGTGTTCTCGATTGGGGTCGCCCGGCCCGTGAAGGTCGAGAATACCTGCTTGTTGAAGGCGCCGGTGAAGATCACATCCGGGTCGCCACCGTTGGTGAAGATGGACGACAGCACAGACTTCAACCGGCTTTCGGTAAAAGCAGGAATAGTGCCGGTGCCATCGGTGCGCGTGCCGGTGCCATCCGCCGCCGAAGGATCGGCTGCACTCGTGCCGCCCTTGCTCGTGTTGGTCTTGATCCACGAGAGGACGGAAGCAAGTTTGCGCACCGCGCTATCGCTGCCAGCGGCCTTGGCTTGGTTCGAACCGACAAGGATCATCTCCATGTCACGCTTGAGTTCCAAGCCTTTGAGCATTTCCTGCCGGGACATTTCACTGCCACGGCCGGCGTGCTTGACGACTTCCTGCGTTCCGGTCACACGGGCAACCTTGTCGGAGATTTGCGCGATATTTCCGAGCCGGGCGGTCGGCGTGACCGCATCGGTGGTCGCGTCGTCGCCTTCCAGGACCGCGTTTGAGGCGGAAGCCGCAGCCAGGTCCTGCGTCTGCCATTCATGCAGGGTCGCGCTGGCCTTGGTTTTGCCGACGCCAGCCATGAACGGCGTCTTGGTCGGCGCGATCATGGAAATGAGATCGGTCAAATCCTCGCGGTTGCCGACCGCTTCATAGGTGGCAAAGGTATTGGACGGGAGAGCCATTGTCGTGAACCCTTATCTTGCGGATCGTCGGCGCGCGGCCAGCATTGCTGCCGCGTCATCCAATGAGCCTGTTGATTTGAAACGCTCGCTGAGGGCTTGGACTTCGGCATCCTTGGCCGTGGGGCGAAGGTCTGCCGTTCCGGGCCGCTGAACAGGAGGCACAGCTTTCAAGACAGGTTTTGCCGCCGCAGTCTTGGCTTCCCGATATTTGGCCGCGTCGATAATGATCTGCCCGAGCCGTGCATCGCGGAGCGAAATACCCGCTTTGCCCGTATACGCCGAGGCAATTTCCTTATCGTCGAAACCAACATCACGAAGCACGGATGCAGCCGCATCGCGGAGCTTTGAAGCCTTGTCCTTGTCTGCAAGTTCGGGAACGCGCTCAACCAAAAGCTGGTCCTGCTTACTTGCGTAATCGGACCACTTCGAATTGAACTCGCTTTCCTGACGCTGCTGGGCTGCCGTCAACTCCTGCTGGACCGCAGCAATTTTCTTTTGCTGTGCATCCCACAAGGCGTATCGCGGCCAGTCATTGCGGGCGAGGTTTTCAACGTCCGCCATCGTCTTGATGTCGGAAAACTCGCCCTGCTGTTGCTCATGCAACGTCTGTAACAGAGCAGGTAACGCGGCTTCGTACTGCTGTCTTGCCTGTGCAACCGCGCCCTTCTCCGTCTCCAGAGATTTGCGTTGTTCGGCTGCCTCGTTTTGGGCGCGTCGAATTTCGGCGCTGGACTTGCTGTCATGCTCAAGCAGATATTCCTGCGTGGCACGGTCGAGCTTTGTCCATGCGTCGGCTTTCGCCTTGTCCCAAGACCTCGGAAGATCGAGTGGCGGCTGTTGGGCCGGGTCGGCTTCCTGCGTCTCGCCGGTAACCTCTTCGAGAGGGGCGGCGTCGGCCTCATCGGCCAATTCCTCGGGCTGTTCTGCCGCTGCCGGATCGGCGCTGGCATCCTCAGCCGTGTCTGTCGGTTTCTTGTTCCTGAAATTCGTTAACTGGCGTGCAGCCTCCGCGACATTATCGCTGGAATCGTCATGATCCGCAGGAGGCGTGAACGGCACAACAACGGTATCCGCTGAAACAGCGGTTTCATCCAACATGGGGTTTCCTTTGATTTAGACGACGCCGAACAAACGGCGCTTTTCACTCGCAGCGAGATCGTCAACTTCGCGCTGCGCTAATTTCCCGTCACTGATGACGGTCTTGAGATGCGATTTGACCTTGCCTGTAACCTGCATGGCCTGCCAAAGACGTTCACGCGCGTCCGTGTCGCGCGCCTTGGTGTTTAGCCATGCTGCGGTGTAGTCGCGCTCCAACGCGGCGAAGGCTTCTGTCAGTAATTCGTTGTTGAGCAATGCAGCCGCACGACTGGCGCGGGCGAGTCTTTCCTCGTTTGTCACTGTGCGGCAGCCTTTGTCTCGCTGGCATGCTGGGCTGCGGCAGCTTTAGCCACGATCTGCTGCAAGTTAATTTCATGCGTCTGCTGGGCGTGTGTGAGCGCCTGGTTATGGGTCTGCTGCTTCATGCCCATGTCGAGATAGGCCAACTGCTTCTCATGTTCGAACTTCTGCTGCTCCAAGGCTGCGTCAGCTTGCATCTTGGCGTTCTGGTGCATCGTATCGGCTTGAGCTTTAGCCGCCTGCAACTGCATCTGCGCCTGCGCCTTGAGCATTTCAGGATCGGGCTTTGGTTGTGGCGGCGGCTGTGTCTTGGGATCGGTAAAGAAGGCGTCGGTATCCTTGTGACCGAGAAGCTTGGTAACGCCTTTGGCCGCGTTGTAGAGGTTTTCAACCGTGACAAGATTGGTCAAGCCGTTGAGCAGCGCATCCTTCTGCAACGAAATAATCGCCATCAAATGTGCGAGTTGATCAGCTTTGCTGCCGGTCCCAAGTCCCACATTAATGGTCAGATCGTCGCGTGTTTTCCAGTTGCGCGGATCGACGTTGACCCACTGATTGCGGAGGCGAACGACTTGCGCCTTCTCGCCATGTTTCTTGATGACGGCGTGTAGCAGCCAGAACAAGTCACGAATGCCCGTCTCGGCAAAGATTCTAGCGATCAGCTTCATGCGCGCCTGTGAAGCCGTGTAAACCTGATTAACCGCCGTGGCCGATTGGTTCTGCAAGGCGTTGGCATCTATGCCCTGCGACTGTTTTGAGACGCCCGTGCGCTGCTCAAGGCGCGCGTCGAGATATTGCAGGGCCGGATAGACTGAACCGGTAATGTCCGGGACAACCTGCCAATTAAGACCGCCCGCAGACTTGGTGCGGATCACACCACCGGGGCGGCTTGTGAGTAGATCGTCCAACGTATTGTCGCCGGCATTCTGCTCGGCAACCTCAACACGCGGATTGTTGTGAAGGTACAAATTATCCAGCATGCCACGGGTGAGCGCAGTCTTTATGCGCTGAATATCCATGACAAGATCGGCAATCGAACGACCCTCAAACCGATGCGTCATGATGATCGGCGTCATGGCCGCGAACGGGATGCTGTCAAACGGCTGAATGTCGGGCTTGCCGTCCAGTTTCAGGACTTGACCATTATCTCCCGATGTCGTGACTTTGTAGAGCGTGGCCTTGTTGTCGCCGTTGTAGTCCAGCCGAACATAATGCTCGATGATCTCGACGAGACGGGCTGCCTTGTTGACCTCTTCACCGGCAAACGAAGCCTCGTCAACCGTGTCACGCGCCAATTCTTCCGGGTTCGTGAATGCGCGGTAAGTCGATAATTCCTCAACCTGGGATTCGTTGTAGCCTTGCTCGATCAACTGCGACTGAGTACGGATGACCTTGTGATAGCAATAATTGCAATCGCGAATTGACCGCGCGCCGCGCTCGATCCCAAATTCCTCGGGAGGAACCGGCATAACCTTGGCGCATGCATAGGTCTTTTTCGTCACCACCGTAACATCGTGCAGCATGGGTTGCTGTTGCGGCGGCTGTTGCGGCTGCTGCGCGGCTTGCGCGCCGGGTTGCGTACCATCCTGCTGTGGCGGCGCTAATTGCTGCTGATACGGATCGGGCTTTTCGCTGTGTTCGACAACTTCAATGTCTGGACTGGATACGATCAGCGCATAAGCATCGTCTGTCTGATCGTAATAGGTTTCCCGTTCTTCCTGCTCTCGGGTTTCCCAAAAGACCTTGACGACGCCGACCTTCGATAGCAGCGCGTCCTTGATGAACGAATAGAGGACCAGAAACCCCGGATTCTGGTTCATGAAAACGTGATTGACGTAATCAGTTTCCTGCTGTGCAGCCTCTACGTCCTCAGGTCCGACCGGATCAAATTGCACAACCTCGTCCGAGCCAGTGAAAATCTCCATGAGCGAAGGCATCAGACCTTCGATGGTGTCCGCTACATCGAATGAGACAGCCCGTGAGCGCCCTTCCGGCGCCGGCATGTCACGTTCCATGCGGCCGAGGTAGTAGTCCATTGCATTGGCGCGCTCGTCATCGAGCTTTGACGATTGCATGGCTCCGAGCGCAGAAGCGTGTTCTGCGGACAGTAAAGCCCGCAGATCGGAGTCGGACATTTTTGGCAATTAGATAATCCCCAATTTTGGGTATTCGATCTTGCGGCTGAAGGCTTTGCCGCGTGACGGTTCTTCGTACACGACAGCCATCAGGCCAAACCCGTCAGCGGCGTGACTGGACCAATCATGATCCGGCCCCAAGCCGATGTTGCGCGTCTCATCTTTGCGCTCGTGGTAATAGCCAAGCGCATCACGGCCCGGCTCAGTCGTCGTTTCGTTGAACCATATTTTCGGAAATAGCCGGCGAACTGCTTCTATGCGCAATGAAGCCGCACCGCGTCCCTGATTCGGGGTCGGAGGCGGAACATCGAATCCGGCATCTCGCAAATGGTCGGCATAGCGCTTGCCGGTGACGTTGTTTTCATTCACGCCATCATGTGGCAGGTGGCAAATGGCCTTTTGATAACCGCGCTGGCGCAGCCAGTTGACGTGAAATTCCAGGACCTGCCCGACCGACTCGTAATAATCGAGAACGAAGATGCTCTGCCCTACAAATTGGACAATCCAGATCGTGAATGCGTCGGCAGTAGCGCCACTCCCACCGATGTCAATAAACGCGCGGAGCGGCAAAAGAGGATCGGCGGAAACCTTGCCAATCCGGCCATCAAGTTTAGCTTTTGCCAAACCAGCCGAATAATAGGCACCCTCGAAAGCCTTGGCGTAATCACCTTCCCAGATGTGATCGTACCGCTCAGGATATAGACGCAGATCGGTTTGGCGTTCCTCTTCAAGAACGGCCGGAAACCAGGGATTGTCTCGCCAGTTGGCTTTTATCAGGATCGAGTTTTGCAAATTCCCGCCGCGCAGGAATTTGTCTATCGCGTCCTTTTTCCGCCTAGGATTCCATGAGAACCAAAACTCAGAACCGTCCTTGCGCAACGTTGGTCGCAACAGCGACAGGCTATGCTCGCTCAGGGTTTGCGCCTCCTCGACCCAGCAGCGATCAAACCCCTCTAAGGACTTAATCGACTCGGCGTTGTGGTCCTGCATTCCCTCGAAAATGATCAGGCCGTTACCGGGGGCTATGATCTTGTCTTTCTGAACGTCGAACATCTTGCCGACGCCAAGAGACTGGATTTTGTCCTCTATGAGCAACTTGGCCGATTGCTTGAGGCTTTTGAGAACCTCGCGGATGCAAACCGTTCTCAGGCCCGGCTGACTAACGTGATCCTCGACAACGCATTCAGCGAAGAAATGACTCTTGCCTGATCCGCGACCGCCAAAAGCGCCTTTATACCGCGCCTGCTCCAGCAGGGGCCGGAACACTCTCGCTGTCGGTATTTCCAGCTGCATGCGGGTCAACAATCATCCGTTTAATAACTTCAAACCGGATCGGGTCAGATTCATCATCGCCGGAAATTGGCTGAGTTGGCTTGCCCCAACCGCGATCTAGCAATACTGACGCCGCTGAAACACGAGCAGCGGCAGGCGCTTCGGGCTGGTTCATGATACCGACGAGCGCGTTTATCGCTGTCTCTGTGTGCGACCGCGCCAAAGATCGGATTTCTGTCGGTGCCTTAGCCATTTAATTGTCTTGGGTCTGCATCATTTGCCGAGCTTGCTATACGCCCGCGCCCTAATCTTCTGCGCTTGGGCGAGTGTCAGGCTCTTGGCCTTCGGTATGTCCTGCAATGCCGCGCGAGCGTGCGATTTGTCAGGAATGGGGAATGATCGACCGGGCCCTGCAAATGTCGATTTGGGAAGGCTTGCGCGTTTCTTGGCGGTTAAAGCTGCCATGCTCGGCTCCAACGCAAAACGCATTTATATACTTGACTTAGCAGACGGGATGGGCGATAAAAGCGTCAGGAGATAGCCCATGACCGCTTTGACCG
>Ga0134125_10006270_pt1 | contig 13470 bp, 10 predicted proteins | sample KB31751_FD_96464 | JGI IMG/M metagenome (GOLD analysis project Ga0134125, IMG submission 96464) | Terrestrial soil microbial communities with excess Nitrogen fertilizer from Kellogg Biological Station, Michigan, USA - KB3-175-1 | ecosystem: Environmental > Terrestrial > Soil > Unclassified ... | reverse complement strand
GCTCCGTCGTTGCTTTAAGCCGCGTCCCCCGTTGAGCGCGGGGTGCGCCGGTTTCGCCTCCGGCTGCCGATCACGTAGTGAGGCTCAGTTGAGCCTCAGGCGACTGTCCGGCCTCTTGTCCGGATGCCTACCGATCGACACACGGCCACAGGCACGTGCGAATTTGGGCGAGCGGCACATAGGCGCATCGATTCCGCATTGCAAGAAAAATCGACAGGCACGGCAAAAAAATTCACAACGCCGGCCGCGCTCAGCGGCGATCACAGCAGGTGCTCCGGCTGGATGACGCCGCAGAGCGGCTGTGTGATAGTGGCCCGCTTCGATAGCTCCACGCGCTCAAGGATGTGACTTCATGTCTGGCTTGCCGATGACTTTCGCCTGCGGCCTCTACGATCGCATGCTCGCCCTCTTTACCGGCGAGATCCAACCTGACGGCATCGACCTGAATTTCCTGGTCATGGACAATCCGCGGGAAATCTTCGACCGCATGTCCAACCGGCTGGAATTCGACGCCTGCGAGATGTCGAGCTCCGAACTGATCAGCCGCTACGCCGCCAATAAGCTGCCGTTCGTGGCCATTCCGGTGTTTGCCTCGCGGGTGTTCCGGCACGGCTTCATTACGGTGAACTGCAACCACGTCAAAAAGCCGAAGGACCTCGAAGGCAAGCGGGTCGGCGTGCCGCTCTATACGCAAACCGCGGCGCTATTCGTGCGCGGGCTGATGCAGCACGACCTGGGCATCGACCTGTCGACCATCGAGTGGGTCGAGGGCTCGGTGAACGAGCCAGGCTCCTACGGCAACCCGTCGGTGATGCCGCTCCTGAAGAAGACCAATCTGAAGCCGAACAAGAGCGGCAAATCGCTGAGCGACCTGCTGGCGGCCGGCGAGATCCAGGGGCTGATCGGGTCGAACATGCCGAACTCGCTCAAGACCAGCGCTGATGTGGTGCGGCTCATTCCCGACTACCGGGCGCAGGAAAAGGACTATTACAAGCGCACCAAGATTTTTCCGATCATGCACACCATCGTTATCCGGCGGGACCTCTATGAGAAGAACCCGTTCGTGGCGACCAGCCTGTACAACGCCTTCTGTGCCGCCAAGAACCGCGCCTGGGAGAAAATCCGCTTCAGCGGCACACTGCGCTACATGCTGCCGTGGCTGCCCGACGACGTGAAGGAAATCGACGACGTGTTCGGCGGCGATTGCTGGCCCTATGGGGTCGAGCCCAACCGGCCGACCCTGGAAGCGCTGGTGACCTACATGGTCGAGCAGGGACTGATCCCGGAGCAGATCCCGATCGAGAAGCTGTTCGTGCCGACCTTCGGGTAAAAGCGGGATGGCGACTACCGCGCGGGCGCGGTATAGGCGGCGCAAGACTTCGGCGCGCCGTCGCCAAGCCCACCGCACCTGAAAATATTGTGCGAGATGATCAGTTCGCAGGCATTATCCGCATTGCAGGGCGGATGGGTTTCCGTCGCGACGGCCACGCACTCCTTGACGTAGATCGCAGCCTGCACGGCACCGACTACATCGCGGCAGGGTACATCTTTGGCGTTATCGCCGGCCGCAAGCGACGACTTGCGGACCTCATAGGCTTTAAGGATGCATCCGCGATTGGCGCCGCAGCTGTCGCGATGCTTAAGCCACGCCTTCTGCGTGAAAACGAGCGATTTGACGACTTCTTCGAGCGCGTTGCCGGATTCGACCGGCAGGCCATCGAACTTGTTGCGATACGCAAAGGCGACAGCACGGTCGAGCGCCGCCAAGTCCGGGTCGGAACAAATGACCCGCTCGGCCGGGCTCAGCGGTCCGCTGCAAGAAAAGCTGGGCACGGCGGCGCTCGCGGGCGAGCCGCCTGGAGCCATGAACCCGATCGCCAGCGCGGCCGCCGCCGTTCTGGCCCGAAACGCCACTATACCGCTTTCAGGTGCGCGTCCTTGCGCTTGAACAAGTCGTCATCGGCGTACCCCATCGTCTCCGGCTTGCCGCGGCCGAGCATGACCTGAAAGTAGACCGGTCCGAGCGAGTCGTTCTGGTAGCCGTGGATCACACCGGCCGGGCAGGAAATGCACTCCCACGGACCGAGCCGCGTCGTCAGGCGATGACCAGTTTCGTCCTCGACGAAAACGTCGAGATAGCCATCCAGCACAAAGAACAATTCCTCGACTTCGTGCGTGTGTGCGGCATTACCCTGTCCGGGCTCGACATACATGATCGAGAGCGTGAAGTTGCCGGCCGGGATCACCGTCGGATCGCCGTGCTTGCCAGACCCGCCGGCACCGATGAAACGATGCTGTGCGCGCTTGTAGCCTTCGATCTTGGCGTCTTCGAACGCGGCCCAGTCCGGCTTCTTCTCCTTGAAGCGGCCGACATACCTTTTCATGATGTCTTCGACGGGAACGCCCTCTAGCTCTTTCGGGCGCGGATGACGAGCGACGGACATGGCTTTGCTCCTGATTGGGAAGTTGGACCAAATCTATTCTTGAAGCGGCCGCTCGTCCATGTCCTGTCATCTCGAGGTGCCCCGCACGCCACGCGGACCTCGGAGGGTGATGGATCACTGCTTCCGGGCGTCCTGAACGAGCTGCCAAATGGCGCTCGGCGACAACGGCAAATCGCGCGGCTGGACGCCGAACGATTGCAGCGCATTCGCCACCGCGTTTGCCATGCAGCCCCCGGCGGCGACAATGCCGCCCTCGCCCGCGCCCTTGGCGCCGAGCGGATTGATCGGCGACGGATGGTCCTCGGTGACGAAGCAACGCAGGTTCGGAAAATCGGAAGCCGTGGGTAGCAGATAATCGGCGAGGGAGCCGGTGAGGAACTGGCCCTGCGCGTCGTACTTGAGGTCTTCCAGCACCGCGCCGCCGAGTCCCTGCACCAGCGAACCGATCACCTGTCCCCGTACCGTGAGCGGATTGATGGCGCGGCCAACATCCTGCACCACGACATAGTCGACAATTTCGATCTGGCCGAGCCGCGCATCGACCGTGATGTGAGCAGCATGGGTTCCGTAGCTGTAGGTGTGCTTGTGGTTGAGGAACGCACCCTCCGCGGTGAGACCGACGAATTCCTTGAGCGGCAGGGAGACACCGTCGCCGATGACCTTGTCGACGTCGAGCGTGATTTTGGACTCGTCACAGCCGAGACGCTTGCCCGCCGCCTGGCGCAGCAGCGCCATGAACTTTTGTGTGGCGTCGAGCACCGCCGAACCGCCCATCACCACCGAACGCGAATGATAGGCGCCGTAGCCGTCACTCACGATGCCGGTCGAGCCATGATACACATGCCGGATGCGGTCGATCGGCACCTCAAGTGCGTCGGCGGCGATCTGGGCATAGATCGTCTCGACGCCCTGCCCAACCGACGCCGTGCCCATGTAGACCATTATGGTGCCGTCGTCGTTGACCTCGAGGCGCGCGCTTTCCTTGGGACCTGCCGCGCCGCCCTCGATGAAGCACGACACACCGATGCCGTGGTACCTGCCATCGATCAGCTTGCCGCCGAGCTTTGAGACGTCGGCGTAGTCGAATTCCTTCAGGCAACGGTCAAGCGTCGCCTCATAGTCGCCCGAGTCGGTCTGGTCATGGGCGTTGGTGGGCTGCGCGGTTGCGAGCTTGTAGGGATGCTCGGCTTTGCCGATCAGGTTGCGCCGGCGCAGTTCGACGCGGTCGATACCGAGATCGGCGGCGACCATGTCGAGCAGCCGCTCCATGTAGAAGCTGCCTTCGAAGCGACCCGGCCCGCGGTAGGTGCCGACCGGGGTTTTGTTGGTCATCCACAGATGCGAGTCGACTTTGTGGTGCGGACAGCGATAGGGCCCGGTCACGAATTGCGGCGCGTTGCGCGCGCCGACCGCACCGTTGGTGCGCATATAGGCGCCCATGTCGGTATGGACCTCGCCGCGCAGCGCGAGGATTGTGCCGTCGCGCTGACAGGCGATCTCAAGCTCCGCCTCGGTCTCGCGGGCGTGGTTCATCGCCATCAAGTTCTCGCGGCGATCCTCGATCCATTTCACCGGCCGGTTCACGTGCATGGCGGCAAACGGGATGAGAAAGTCTTCCGGATAGAACTCGCCGCGCGCGCCATAACCGCCGCCGACGTCGTTCTCGATCATCTCGATGGCGGATTCCGGAAGCCCGATCTGTTTTGCCAGGATGCGGCGATTGAAGAACGGCACTTTCGCGGCGCCCGACACGGTGAGCTTGTTGTTGGTCGCATCCCATTCGGCCATCACGCCGCGCGGCTCCATGGTGAGGCCGTAATGGCGGCCGGTCCGCATGCGCTCGCGTCGCGTGTAGGGCGCCTCTTTGAATGCCGCGTCGGCATTACCTTTGCGCGCCTCGAACGTGAGCGAGCGGTTGGTGCCGGTGGCCTCGAACAGCACGCTTCGATTTTCCGATGCCACCTGCCAGGTGGCGACCGCAGGCAGCTCGTCGATCTCGACCGCGATCTGCTCAAGCGCGTCCTCGCCGACGGCGACGCTCGATGCCAGCACCACCGCGATCGGCTCGCCGACGTAGCGCACTTTCTGGTGTGCAATAACCGGTTGCTCGTAGGGCTGGAATTCGGGCAGTGGCTGCAACCGCATCGGCACGATCGGCACACCCGAGGGGTAATCCTTCGACGTCATGTCCTTCGCGGTGATGACGGCGTGAACGCCTTCGATCTTCAGCGCGCCGGAGGTGTCAATAGAGCGCAACCGGCCGTGCGCCACGGAGCTGCGCAAGATCACCGCATAGAGCAGGCCCGGCACCTGGAGATCGTCAACGTAGGTGCCGCGCCCGCGCAGGAAGCGCAGGTCCTCGCGGCGCTCGATCGAGGCGCCGATGAAAGTATTTTTCATCGCGCGAGTCTCGTCTTATTTGACGCTCTCGTCTTGCCTGACGTTGCACCTCGCACGGTGTCTGTCATGGCACAGCCTTCTTGTATGCCGCCCGTGCGTCGAGCACCGCCTCGACGATGGAGATGTATCCGGTACAGCGGCACAGGTTGCCGGAAAGCACTTCGCGAACCCGATCGGCGTCGCAGTCGGGTTCCTCGCTCAGCAGTGCGTGCGCCGTGGTGATCATTCCGGGCGTACAGAACCCGCATTGCAGCGCATGATGCTTACGAAACGACGTCTGCAGCGGAGTCAGGCCTTCGTCGTGCGACAGACCCTCCACAGTCACGACCTTGGCGCCGTCGGCCTGCACCGCGAGCATCAGGCACGATCGCACTGCCCTGCCGTCGACCAGCACCGTGCAGGCGCCGCACACGCCGTGTTCGCAGCCGACATGCGTACCGGTCAGGCGCAGATGATGACGCAAACAGTCGGCCAGCGTGAGCCGCGGCTCGACTTCGACTTCGACCGGCTTGCCGTTGACTTCGAACTTGGTGGCCATGAATTTCAAAACTCTATGTGGCCGCGGCTTTGAGCGCGCGCTCAACCATGACGCCGACAAGCGCCTTGCGGTAGGCGCCGCTGGCGTGGATATCGTCGCGCGGGTCGACAGCGGCGGACGCGGCCGCTTCCGCCTTAGCAATCACGGCCTCGTTGATTTTTTGACCGTTGAGAATGGCCTCAACGCTCGGCAGCCGCATTGGCCGATCGCCGACGCCGATGACGCCGACGTGAGCATTGCGCGCCGTACCGCTGTCGTCGTCATAGAACACCGCAGCCGCCGCCATGGCGAAGTCGCCGCGCCGGCGAGCGAATTCCTGAAAGCCGAAGCGGCGCTTGCCCGGCCATGCAGGCAAGCGAATCTCGGTGATGATTTCGTCGGCCCCGAGCGCCGTCATCAGCGGGCCCTGGAAAAAATCGCCCGCAGCGATCACGCGCGACCCGGCCTTGCCGACGACACCGATCTGCGCATCGCACGTCACCGCGATGCCCGGCATTTCAGCGGCGGGGTCAGCATGCGCCATGCTGCCGCCGACAGTGCCGCGGTTGCGTATCTGATAGTGAGCAACGTGCTCGACTGCGGCTACAAGCAGCGGATGCGCCTTGGCGAGCCGTACATCCTCGAGAATGTCGCGCCAGCGCACCATGGCGCCGAGCACAACTCCGTCCTGCGTGATCTTGATCTGACGGAGCTCCTCGAGCTTGCGCAAATCGACAAGCAGCGAAGGCGAAGCAACACGGAACGCCAGCATCGGGACCAGGCTTTGCCCCCCGGCGAGCGGCTTCGCATCGCCGTCATGACCGGCGAGCAGCGCGACTGCCTCGGCAACGCTGGTCGGACAGGCGTATTCGAAGGGAGGTAATTTCATCGGGGGCGTCCGCTTCGAACCGCTGGAAAGGGCTTATTTTCCACATTTTCTAGCATCGCGCCAGTTCGCCGGTCAACGTATTGCAATATGCGCAAGCAGGATGCATTGCAGGGCGTCACGATGCGCATGCAACTTCTGCTATGCCGGGGCCGCAATGAATACGATTACCTTTCTGTTTGGTGTCGCTTCGCTCGTTTGCGGTCTCATCGCCGCGGCAAAATGGTACCGAGCCAGCAAGATCGTTGTGAAACCGAACCTGTTCGATCTTTCTGACGATGTGCAGGAAACGGACTTCAATTGGGAGCTCATCCGCGCAATCATGATGGCCGGAAAGGAAACCAGCACGCTCAATCGGCTGGCCGCGCTATGGACTGCGGCGGCCGTCTTGCTGGGTGGCGCAACCAGTCTGCTGACAACGCTAACTTCGCACTGAGCGGCTAACTGGCTTTCGCCTTCATCGCATCCTGAATCAATTGCCAAACCTGTGGCGGCGACAGTGGCAATTCGCGCGGCTGCACGCCGAAGGAGCTGAGCGCGGCCGCCACGGCGTTGGCGACAACACCGCCCACCGGAATGATACCGCCTTCGCCGGCTCCTTTGGCGCCGAGCGGGTTGAGCGGCGACGGCTTCTCTTCGAGCGCAATGGCCCGGATCCGCGGAAAATCACTCGCGGTCGGCAGCAGGTAATCGGCGAACGATCCGGTGAGTAGCTGGCCGTCATCGTCGTATATGAAATGTTCAAGGAAAACGCCGCCCAAACCTTGCACCACGGCGCCGACGCACTGGCCGTGCAGGGTCAGCGGATTGATGATGCGGCCGACGTCCTCCACCGCCACATAGTCAATCACGTCGACGCGCCCTGTGCGGGCGTCGACCGCCACATAGGCCGCGTGCGCACCGTACGAGTACGTCCGCTTGTCGCTCGCAAACGTTCCGTCAGCGGTGAGGCCGGCGAATTCTTTCAGTTCGATAGTGGCGCGGTTTGGCCCGATCGCGACACCCTGGTCAATCGTGATGGCATTTGGATCGCAGCCCAGGCGCTTGGCGGCGCCCTCGCGGATGAGCGTTCGGAGTTTGCCGGCAGCGTCCATGATGGCGTTGCCGCCCATGACGATGGAGCGCGAGGAGAACGAACCGTAGCCCTGGGCGACATAATCGGTCGAGCCGTGCAGCACCTGATTGATGCGGGTCATCGGCAGTTCAAGCGCGTCCGCGGCGATTTGCGCAAACACCGTTTCGACGCCCTGGCCGACCGAAGATGATCCGACATACAGCGAGATCGAGCCGTCAGCCTCGACAACGAGCCGAACGTTCTCGCGTGGCCCGGTACCGCCGCCCTCGAGGTAGCAGCCGACCGCGATACCGCGATACCGCCCGTCGATGAGCTTGCCGTTCTCTTTCGCGCGCTCGGCCCATTTGAATTCGGCGAGGCAGCGATCGAGCGTCTTCTGGTAATCGCCGCTGTCGCACTCGCTCTCGATGTCGAGCTCCAGCACGGTCGGCAGCGGATAAGGCATTTCCTGTTCGCGGATCAGATTGCGCCGCCGAAACTCAAGGCGATCGATGCCGAGGTCGGCCGCAGCCATGTCGAAGATGCGTTCGCGGCAGAAATCGGATTCGAAGCGGCCCGGTCCGCGATAAGTGCCGACAGGAGTCTTGTTGGTGACCACCAGCGTGACGTCGACCCGAACGCCGGGAATACGGTACGGACCGGACATCACTTGCGAAATATTGCGCGCCGCCGTCGCGCCATTGGTGCGCACGTAGGCGCCGATATCGGTGAAGGCGCGGCAACGCAGCCCGCGCACCGTGCCGTCACGATCACAGGCAATTTCCAGATCGCATTCCATGTCGCGCGCATGATTGAGCGACGTCAGGTTTTCGCGCCGGTCCTCCGTCCACTTGATCGGACGGCGCAATAGACGCGCGGCGAACGGGATCAAAAAATCCTCCGGATAAAATTCGCCGCGCGCACCAAAACCGCCGCCGACATCGTATTCGACCATGCGCACCGATTTTTCCGGAAGTCCCATCATCTCGGCAAGCGCGCGCCGATTCGTGAACGGTACCTTGCAGACGCCTCTCACCGTCATGCGCTCCTGAGCGGCGTCCCATTCGGCCAACAGCCCGCGCGGCTCCATGGGAACCGCGGCATGGCGTTGCACGCAAAAATGTTCGCGGCGCGTGTAGGGTGCGTTCGCAAACGCAGCGTCCGCGTCGCCACGCACGGCCGTGATGGTGTCGGGCAGATTGGTGCCGACGGTCTCGAACAGAATCACATCTTCCTTGCGCGCCTTGTCGCGATCGGCCACGGCCTGCATCGGCTCGATATCGACCGCGATGGCCTCCAGCGCATCCTCGGCCAAAGCCGGAGTATCGGCGATGACGACAGCGAGCGGCTCGCCGACATAGCGCACCTTGCCGTTGGCAATGACGGGTTGTTCGTAGCGCCGGATTTTCGGTGTCGGATCGTGGCGCAACGGAATGGTCGGCACCTTGCCGATATCCGCCGCGGTAATGACCGCATGAACGCCGGGCCGCGCCAACGCCGCCGCGCTATCGATCGCGCGGATGCGGCCGTGCGCTACCGAGCTGCGCAGGATCGCAGCATGCAGCATTTGCTCGCTGTGCAGATCGTCGACGTATTGCCCGCGGCCGGTAAGGAAGCGCAAATCCTCCAGCCGCTCGATCGGGCTGCCGACGAACAAATTGCTGGCGCGCTGGGTGGCGGTGCTCATATGACGATGCTCGTTTCCAGATTCAGCAGGGCGCGCGCGACGCTGAGCGCGGCGAGCGCCGATGTTTTGGGATTAGTCCGCGACGGCTTACCCTGCAGCTGAATGGCGAAGCGGCCGGCGGCGCCTTCGGCTTCAATCTCGTGGACGTTGCCGGGCGCCTCGGGGTCGGCGACCAATTCCACCTCGGTCGCGTCGAAGCCGAGCCCCGCTAGCGCAACGGCGGCCGCCACATTGGCGTTTTGCGGATAAAGCAGCGCCGCTTCGCCCGCCGTGCCCCGATAGAGCACAGTGCGACTCTTCAAGCCGTCGAGGTCCGCAACCTTTTCCGCCGGCGAACCCCGCCACGCCGCCGGCGGCTTGCGCGAGCGATAGCGTACGGTACTCAATCCGCCGAGTCGCATCGCCGCAATGGCGTCAATGCCGCCGATGGCGCCCGCCGGCAAAAGAAGGCGACCGCCGCTTTGCGCCGCAGTCTTGAGAGCTTCAAGCAATTTTGGCTCGGCCAGCGCTCCGATCGAGATCACCAGCAAATCCGTGCCGCGCCGCAAAACTTCAGCGCCGTATTCCTTGACAGCGCCCTGCCCCGCCACTTCGGCCACAACGCCAGGCCTGCGCGCGAGCAGATCGTCGAGAGTTTCGACAATGTCGATGCCAGGCAGCGCCGCGCGCGCCTTCGCGACGCGGCCTGGCCGGCACAGCACACCCGCAAATTTCACTCCACCATCCGCGGCGCGCAGCGCCGCAACGGCGTCCTGCGCAATGCCGCCGTAGCCAATCAGCCCGACCGAAGCCGTCACAGCCGAATGCCCGTGAACTTCCACTGCGACAGTTCTTCCATGGTGTAGCGCACGCCTTCGCGGCCGAACCCCGATGAGCCCACGCCGCCAAACGGATAAGTGTCGAGCCGGAAGCGGCTGGCATCGTTGATCCAGACCGAGCCGACATGCAGCTTGCGCGACACCTTGAATGCCGTATCGAGACTCTTGGTGAAGCAGGCGCCCTGCAGACCGAATTCGGAGGAGTTGGCGAGCGCCAGCGCGGCGTCCACGTCCGCGACCGGCTGGACGACGACGACCGGCCCAAACGCCTCCTCGGTCATCAACCGGGCGCTGGGCGGCGCCTCCGCAACGATTGCCGGGCCGAGGATGGCGCCACGGCGCTCGGGCTTGAGCATGAGTTTGCCGCCCTTGGCGACCGCATCGCCGATCATCGCCTCGACGCGATCGGCGGCGGCGCTTGACACCATCGGACCAACATCGGTCGCGCCATCCTCCGGATCGCCGACCTTGAGTTTCTTCGCCGCGGCGACGAATTGCTCAAGAAAGCGCTCGTAGACTGCGCGCTCGACAATGACGCGCTGCGCCGAGATGCATTGCTGGCCACTCGCTTCGAATCCGGCGCCGGCAATCCGCGTCGCCGCATCCGCCAAGTCGGCGTCGGCACAGACGATGTTGGCGGCGTTTGAACCAAGCTCGCCGACGAATTTCTTTGCGCCGGCGGCGCGCGCAAGCTCATTACCGGCCGCCGTTGAGCCGGTGACGGTGACTGCAGCGACGAGCGGATGGGCGACAAGCAGCTTCGCCGTGTCGCGCCCGCCGGGCACAACGTTGAATAAGCCATCAGGCAGTCCTGCGCTCTTCATCGCCTGCGCCATCAGAAGCGCGACTTCGGTGCCGGGCGGCGACGGTTTCACCACCACTGCATTTCCGACAGCGAGCGCCGGTGCGACTTTCTGAATGAGGAGATTCACCGGCCCATTGAAGGGTGTGATCGCGGCCACCACCCCATAGGGAATGCGCACAGTGAAACCGAAACGGCCCGCGCCGGTTGCCGCCACATCGAGCGGCAACACCTCGCCATTCAGGTGCGGCAACTGCGCAACGCACGCGCGGATGAAAGCGCCGGCGCGCTTGGCCTCGAAGGTTGCGGCACGGCGCGGCTTGCCGATGACGCGGATGAGCGAGCGCACCAATTCTGTTTCGATCTTGTCCATCGCGTCGGCCGCAGCCGCGAGCCAGGCGATGCGCTGGGCCGTGGTGGCATCCTGGTACGCAAGGTAGGCTTGATGTGCGTGCTTGACCGCCGCGTCGACGATGCCAGCGTCAGACTCGATCATGTGCGAGGCAACGGTTTCGTCGATCGGCGAAACCAGGGGTGAAAACGCCGCGCCGCCAGCGGCCGCGGTGCCACCGATCCAAGGCAAAAGGCGTGGAATCTCATTCATGACAGGCCTCCACTACGGAACTTAAGCGCGTGACGCTGCAATCAAAGCAAACAGCCTGGCCGGCGTCACCGGATATTCGCCGATCGTCACCCCGAGTGGCGACAATGCGTGCTCGACGGCGGCGATAATCGCCCCCGCTGCGGGAACGCAGCCGGATTCGCCAACGCCTTTGACGCCGAGCGGATTGAGCGGCGACGGTGACTGCAGAAAATGCAGTTCTATATTCGGAATTTCGGTAGCGCTCGGCAGCAGATAATCGGCGAATGTCGTGGTCAACGGCTGCGCGTCTTCGCCATAGCCCATCCACTCGTACAATGAATTGCCGATGGCGTGGGCGGTGCCGCCGATAAGTTGGCCCTCGACGATCATCGGATTGATCAGCTTGCCGGAGTCGTTGACCACCACGTAACGCAGGATGAGCACTCGGGCAGTTTCGATATCGACCTCAACTTCGACCGTATGACAGCCCATGCCATAGGTCAGCGCATCGGGCAAAAAACTCTTCAGGCTTTCCAGGCCCGGCTCGAACTTTCCGGGCATCGAATAGCCGGGGACGCCAGAAACGGCCTCAGCCACTTCGCGTAGTGACAGTCCGCTGCCAGGCGCGCCGACCACTTCGACGCGGCCATCGCGCAATTCAAGGTCTTCAACGCCGGTCTCGAGCAAATGCGCGGCCACCTGGAGCACCTTTTCGCGGACGGCGACAGCCGCGAGATGCACCGACGAACCGGCAGTCACCGTCTGCCGGCTGGCGAAGCCACCCTGCCCGTAAGGAATGACCGCGGTGTCGCCCGCAACGACGGTGACATTATCGGCACGTACGGCGAATTGTTCGGCACAGATTTGCGCCAGCGCCGTGCGGATGCCTTGCCCCATCGGCATGGCGCCTGTGTAAACCGAGATGCGCCCGGACCGCCCGACTCGGACGATTCCGGATTCGAATGGTCCGCGTCCGGTGCCCTTTACGCCGCAGCCCAGGCCGATGCCGAGGTAACGGCCTTGCTCGCGCGCGCGGCGTTGGCGCTCGGCAAAACCGGCATAATCGATCGCATTGGTCGCCATCTCGACGCAGCGCGGAAAATCACCGCTGTCGTAGGCCACCGGCGACCCGGAGCGTGTCTTCAGCGGCGTGACGTAGGGCATCTTCTCCGCGGGCACAATATTGCGCCGCCGGACCTCGACGCGATCGAGCTTGAGTTCGCGCGCGATGGCATCGAGCAGCCGTTCCATCGCGAATGCGGCTTCGGGATAACCCGCGCCACGCACCGGCATGGTGGCGACCTTGTTGGTTTCGACGACCCTGACCCGCAAATCATAGGCCGGCACGATGTACGGCCCGGGCACCCCCGTTGACGTGTTGTAGGGGAGATTGAGCCCCTGCGGCGTATAGGCGCCCTGATCATGGATCAGTTCGCCGCGGATGCCGAGCACCTTGCCTTCGCCGTCGAACGCTACTTCGAGATCCCAATATTGGTCGCGCTCCTGCACGGCCGCACAAAAATGCTCGCGGCGGTCTTCGACCCATTTGATTGGACGACGGAGCCGCAACGATGCGGCGGCAACTACGACTTCTTCGGGGTAGAGCACGAACTTGGCGCCAAACCCGCCGCCGACATCCGGTGCCACGACGCGGAGGCGGTTTTCGTCGAGCCGCAACAGCCGCATCAAAAACGCCCGCACCTCGTGAGCGAGCTGGGTCGAGGACCACAGGGTCAGCCGGTCCTCGTTGGCGTCGTAAACAGCGACTGCGCCGCGGCCTTCCATCGAGTGCGCGCCGCCGCGGTGCTGCTTGAGGTTCACCCGAGCGCGATGCGGCGCGCGGGCAAAGGCGCCTGCGGCATCGCCATAAGACTGGCGAAGTTCGATGAGCTGATTGCTCGATTTGCCGCGATGGGCGAGCGGTGCGCCCGGATGCAGCGCCGCGCGGCAATCGGAAATGGCGGGCAGAACCTCGTAGTCGACATTGACCAGGGCGGCCGCGTCTTCGGCAATGGCCCGCGACCGCGCAATAACCACGGCGATCGCTTCACCGACAAACGCGACCTCATCCTTCGCCAGGACGAATGGCGCGACATCAGGCGGCAGTTGATCGGTCCGAAATTGCAACGGTAGGCGCTCGGCCGTCAGCAGCGGTGCAAGGTCGGCATGTGTGAGCACCGCGTGCACGCCCGGCAGCCGCATCGCCACGTCGGTATTGATGCCTCGAATGCCAGCGTGCGCATGCGGGCTGCGCACAAACGCCGCCTCCAGCATGCCCG